>QWCB01000472.1_pt1 | contig 44910 bp, 56 predicted proteins | sample 1972511 | NCBI WGS metagenome assembly QWCB01 (sample SAMN09866719, study PRJNA288562) | Human gut metagenome isolate term5_stool, whole genome shotgun sequencing... | isolation source: gut | host: Homo sapiens | place: USA: California | reverse complement strand
TGTGGGTAATAGCTTTCGGGGAGCTATTCTTTGGTGATTTGTGGTGTGTGGTCTGGGGTTATGGTGGCATGCGGACACACTTTTCTTTACTTAACCCGTATTACGCAACATCGCATTAAGCATCAAAGGAATACGCGCCAAAAGATGACGCACCTAACCTAGCCGCCAGCAGCTACCTGCGATACTCCACCCGCGTATAGGACACACGAATCCGAGTGGTAATGCGCTGACGGAGGTCCTCAGGGGCAGGTTGCTGGCAGCACCGGCGCAGCAGCCGTCGTATAGCTTGCTCGGAACCGAACTCTTCCAAGCACTGAGGGCATTTGTGAATGTGTTCCTCGAGAAAGCGGCGTTCCTCCGAATCACACTCTCCATCCAAAAATGCGTGTAGGCGCGAGTGGACATCCTGACAGAAAGCATCTTCACAGGCGTGCCCGCGCTCTGGCGTCTGCTCCATATCTTGGCTCGACTCTCGGCTCATCGCGGAGAATCTCCCTTCTCTTCTTTCAAGAATCCACGTTCCACGGCTACGTTGTGCAACGCGTCTCGGAGCTGTTTTCTTCCACGGTGGAGCCGACTCATCACAGTTCCGATGGGCGTGCCCATGATTTCGGCGATTTCCTTGTAGGGCAATCCCTCGACATCGGCGTAGTAGACCACCATCCGGTAGTCCTCTTTGAGGCTCATCAAAGCGTCACGAATTTCCTCATCAGGAAGCTTTTCCAGCGCTTCAACCTCAGCAGAGCGCAGCCCTATCGAAGTGTGCGACGCGGTTTCCGCGATCTGTGAATCCGTGATGTCATCGGTGGCGTACTCGGCAGGACGTCGCTGCGCCTTGCGGTAGCTGTTGATGTACGCATTCGTCAGAATGCGGTAGAGCCACGCTTTCAGATTCGTGCCCGGCTTGTAGGAGCGGAAGCCCTGAAAAGCCTTGATATAGGTCTCCTGCACCAGGTCTTCGGCATCGGCGGGGTTGCGTGTCATCCGCAGCGCCGCTCCATAGAGCTGATCCAAAAGCGGCATGGCATCACGCTCAAAGCGCTGCGCAAGCTCCTCATCCGACTCATCAGTCCGGATGGCCGATGTTCCTGTCTGATCACCTGACATGCTACCTATCCTAAAACATCCGCACCCACGAGTCGGCCAGACCCCCGTCACCAGGCATTTCGTCGCGTAGCTGCACTGGTGTGCAACGATGGGAAATTATGTCGAAGAAGTCCGCCAAGAAATCCGCTGCCGCCACCCCGGCAATCGCCGTCTGTCAGAACGCCGGAATCGACTTCCACGTTCACCAATTCCCCCACGGCAGCGACAACTTCGGCGAAGAGGCCGCCTCTTGGCTACTAGAGCATCTCGGAGTCGAGCCCGAACGCATCTTCAAAACTCTCATTATCGAGCTATCCGGCAAACGCACTGGGCTGGCCATCGCCGTCGTCCCCGCCACCGGAATGCTCAACCTCAAGGCCGCCGCCGCGGCTGTCGGGGCTTCCAAGGCAACGATGGCCGACCCCCATGACGCGTCACTTGCCACCGGCTACGTTCCCGGCGGCATCTCCCCGCTTGGCGGTCGCCGCAAGCTCCCCACAGTCATTGATGAGACAGCCACTCTCGCCGACACTGTGTTTGTCTCCGGTGGTCGCCGCGGGTGGGACATCGAACTGTCACCCGCTGATCTGGTTTCGCTTTGCGACGCCACGGTCGCCGACATCGCCCGCTAACCCTGCGGCTACTCCTGCAACCTCCCCGCTGATACGGCCTTAAAACAGCTCCTCGTTGTGGCCGGGTGCTGCTCCATCGGGCCCATTCAGCAGGTGCGATCCTTCATTCGCAACATTGCCGACGGCGCGGTTGACCGGTCGGATGGTCAGCTTGTCCACCACTTCTGCGCTGGTCATGCCAACATCTCCGTCTGCTGCCCAGGCCGAGAGATCCAACCAGTCACTGACTTCGTCGTCGGCAAGCACGCGCGGCATACGATGATGAAGATCCGCGAGCTGTCTCACGGCGTCGGTGGTGAGAATTGTGGCGGAGACGATATCGCCCCAGCGCGCCCACAGCCCCGCGACGGTGAAAAGCGGTGCGTCATCGCTGAAGCTGACGAAGTAGGGCTGGCGATTCTTCCACTCGTACCAACCGTTCATGGGGATTGCGCAGGGCAGGCTGTCCCGGAAAGTCGGTTTGGACTGCCAGGTTTCCGCACGAGCATTGAAGAAAGGTGTTGTTGGCACTTCGCGGGCCCACTGCGGAATTAAACCCCAGCGCACGGTGGCAGCAATGGTTCCTGTGCGGCCGGGGTGCTCGCGGGCAAGAGCAACTATTGGCATGGTCGGTCCGATGTTGTAGCGGGAGGTGGGCAACGGGCCGTCGGCACGCACGGGCGCCAAACCGGGAATCTCAGCCGTGGTGCTGAGCAGTTCTTCGGCGACTGTGAAATTGACGAAACGACCACACATACCAACTGATTGTGCCGTTGACTCCCCCTCTAGTCGAGGTATGGAGTGAAAGTGTTCCATAATTGGTTGTGTGTGTTCCCAAAATCAGAATTGGTCCGCCCCTACTGTAAGTGTCGACGGTGCCGAGGCCGGTCGACAGCCTTTTAGTGCCACGGTGCAGATTGCCGGCTCGAAGTCGATTACGAACCGTGCCCTTGTCATCGCGGCGATATCTTCGACACCATCGGTTATCCATGGTGCTCTGCGCTCTCGCGATACCGATCTTATGATTCGCGCACTGCAGGCTCTGGGAACTGACATCAGTGCCGACTCGACATATTCGGGTGCCCCGAACCACACGCTCCGCGTCACTCCACGCATGCTTCGCGGTGGTGTCGTGGAATGTGGTCTCGCAGGTACGGTTATGCGCTTCGTGCCACCTATCGCAGCTCTTGCGCAGGGGTCGGTGTTCTTCGAAGGCGACGTAGAAGCCAAGGCTCGCCCGATGTCGGCCGTGCTGGATGCCCTGCGCAGCCTCGGTGTGAACATCGCGGGCAATGGGCTTCCCTTCACGGTCAATCCGCAGGGTCCGAATCAGGGCAACCGCCTCGGTGACTCGGTCCAAGAGCAAGATCTGCCGGACATCGGCGGCGAAGTGGAAATTGACGCTTCGGCTTCGAGCCAGTTCGTCTCTGGCCTGTTGCTGTCAGCACCGCGCTACGGCCGTGGCCTGGTACTTCGCCCGACCGGTGAGATTCCTTCCCGCCCGCACATTGACATGACCCTGGACATGCTTCGCGAGGCCGGTGTGCAGGTCGAGGAGACCACGGCCGACACACCTGAGGGACCACGCACAACGTTCACCATTCACCCGACCGAAATGATGGGTCGTACTTGGCAGGTCGAGCCTGATCTGTCCAACGCCGCCGCCTTCCTGGCCGCTGCGGCTGTCACTGGTGGCAGCGTCACCGTGCCCGACTGGCCAGAGCACACCACGCAGCCGGGCGACCGCATCCGCGAGATCCTCACCGCTATGGGCGCTACCGTGACGTTCAACCGTCACGAGAGTGGCCGCACCAGCCTCACCGTCGTGGGCCCAAAGCCGTCCGAGCTGCGCGGAATCACGCTGGACATGTCCGAGATTGGCGAGCTGACCCCCACCGTCGCGGCCATCGCCGCCTTGGCCACTACCCGCACCGAGCTGACGGGTATCGCACACCTGCGCGGTCACGAGACCAACCGTCTCGCCGCGCTCACCACGGAAATCAACCGTCTCGGCGGTCGCGCCACCGAGCTTGACGACGGCATTGCGATCGACCCCGTTCCGCTCCACGGTGGCCTCTGGCACAGCTACGCCGACCATCGAATGGCCACCGCTGGTGCCATTGTTGGCCTGCGCACGGAGGGCGTGGAAGTCGAAAATATCGGTACCACTGCTAAGACCATGCCTGGATTCGACCTGCGCTGGCTGGAGATGCTCGGACTGGCCTCCCCCAGCCCTAGTTCGTTGGAAAAGTCAGTCGAAGCTCGACTTGATGGTGTGGACAACGGAACCGAGGCAGGGAAATAACAGTGGCGGCACGCAGGCGTGGACGGCAATGGGACGAGTCCGATGTACGCATCCGCCCCGGTAAAGGGTCGCGACCACGGACGAAGGATCGCCCCCGCCACGCCGATGCCCACTGGGGCATGGTGGTGACCAAGGATCGTGGTCGTTGGGGTGTAGTCCTCGATAACAACCCTGATGTTGCAGTGACATGCATGCGTGCCCGCGAGCTCGGCCGCACCAATATCGTTGTCGGTGACCGTGTCGGTGTCGTAGGCGATGTCAGCGGCCGTGCGGGCACACTGGCCCGCATCGTCAAGCTGGCAGAGCGCAGCACGGTTTTGCGTCGCACCGCCGATGACAATGACCCGTATGAGCGCATCGTCGTGGCCAATGCCAGCCTGCTGCTCATTGTGTGCGCAGTCGCCGATCCTGAACCTCGCACCGGTTTTGTCGAACGCGCGCTGGTCGCGGCCTACGCCGGCGGTGTCCGCCCCGTGCTCTGTCTGACTAAATCCGATCTGGCCGACCCAGAGGAATTTGCCGGGGAGTTCTCGGCACTCGGAGTGGATGTCGTTGTCTGCGGTATTAATGATGACTTGGCTCCCTTGTCAGAGCTCATCGATGTCCCCGGACGAGTGACAGCTTTGGTTGGGCATTCCGGTGTGGGGAAATCAACCCTTGTCAACCGGATTGTTCCTGAAGCCAACCGTGAGACTGGCGAAGTCAGCGGTGTGGGTAAGGGCCGCCATACCTCCACACAGTCGGTGGCGCTGATGCTGCCGTCGGAAAGCGAAGACAGCGCGACGTCGTGGATCATTGACACCCCGGGCATTCGTTCCTTTGGTCTAGCCCATGTGACACCGGAGACGCTGCTGGCGGCGTTTCCAGATATCCAGGCAGCGACAGATGAATGCCCACGTGGTTGCACCCATTTGGGGCCGCCCGCGGATCCAGAGTGCGCCCTCGACAAGCTGGAGGGAGTTCAGCACCGTCGAGCGATGGCCGTGCGTCGCCTGTTGAGCGCCATCAGCGACAACGAGGACTGGGAGCTGGACATTGAAAGAGACTAGCCACACCGATTCTGTGGAGACGCCCTCTGAAGCCGCGGCTGGTGCTGAGTCGGACAAAGCGGGCTCCGGACTCTACCCCGCTCCCGGCAGTTGGATTCGGCTGTGCATCTACACGCTTATCGTGGGTCTTGCGACGGGGCTCGGAGCTGCCGGGCTCGCGCTGATCATGCACGGCATCGAGTACGCGGTCTACGGGCAGCACGAGGGTGACGTAGCGGTCGTAACCGATGGCACCACTGGCCTCCAGCGCTTTGTCGGAATTGTGTTGGCGGGACTGATTGCAGGACCGGTGTGGGCAGCGCTGCGCACAAAGGCCACGCCCATTGAGAGCGTTGAGGCAGGCATGAACGGTCGACTCATGCCGGTGTGGTCAACTCTTGTCAATGTGTTTTTGCAGATGGCGACCGTCGCTGCAGGTGCATCCATGGGACGCGAGAATGCCCCGCGTGAGCTCGGTGCGATGGTGGCTTCACAGATGTCGCATCGACTGCGCATCGATCCGCTACACCGCCGTATTCTGGTCGCAGCAGCAGCCGGTGCCGGCCTGGGGGCGATTTATCACATCCCGTTGGCTGGAGCGGTTTTCTCGTTGGAGATTCTGCTGGGCTCACTGAGCATTACCGCGGTGATGGTGGTGCTGGCGTGTTCAGCCATCGCCACGGTGACGTCGGGCATCGTGGTCGGCAGTAGCCCGCTCTACAGCCCAATAAATCTCTCGGACGGCTGGGGCAACCTCGGGGCAGCACTGCTCATCGGTGTTATCTGCGGTGCCATCGGCTACGCATTTCGCATTCTCAGCTCGCGGATGTCGGACACAGCACCGACTGGCTGGCATTCTGCCTGGGCCATCCCCCTCGCATTCACACTGGTTGGTGTGATTTCACTGTGGGTTCCAGAAGTGTTGGGCAATGGCCGTATCGCTGCGACCACAGTTCTCATGGATCGCCCGCTGCTGGGTTTTGCAGTCATCCTGCTGATTGCGAAAGCTGTCGCGGTTCTCGTTACTTTCCGTTCGGGGGCCGTCGGTGGGCTCTTGACTCCCGGCTTTGCCCTTGGCGCGCTCAGCGGTTTCATCGTCGGCTGCTTCGTACAGCCATTGATGCCCTCAGTTCCGCTGAGCGACTTTGCGATTCTCGGCGCGGCGGCCTTCCTGTCGGCGTCCATGGCAGCTCCACTTTTCGCACTGATCGTGACAGTGGAGTTTACCGGCCAGAATTCCTCGGCTTACTTAGCGCTCTTCCTCGCTGGTGCAACTGCGACGCTGACCGTGACCATGATTCGCGCCTGGCTGCGGCTGCCCCACAAGCAATCAATGCCATGGAACCGCGAACCGGCAGTCGCGGCTGCGGTCCGCAAGCGGGTCGAGGACTAACCGCGCGCAGCAGTGTGCGTCGAGCGACCTGTGTAGGCCCGGACAATTTCCCGGACACCTGGGCGAAGACGGCGGAGCATTCGCAGGCCCGTCGCTAAGCCCTTGCGTTGCGGGGAACTGGACTGGAGCTCCGCTTCAACCTGCGGATATTTCTTGAACGCCGCCTCCGAACGCACCTCTGGGGCGTTGTCCGGGTCAGCGACTAAGAAGCGATCCGGCAGCGACAACTTTAGTAGTGTGCGCTGGACCTGGAAGAACTGCTTCGGGAACGACCCCGTGTTGTATGGCAGGTCGTATTCCCGGCAAATCTGCTGAACCTGCTTCGAAATCTGCGCAAGCCGGTTGGATGGCATGTCTGGGAAGAGGTGGTGCTCAATCTGGTAATTCAGATTTCCCGAGAGCACCGACAACGCCAGCCCACCGTGGAAGTTCGCCGAGCCCAGCATTTGGCGCAAATACCACTCACTCTTGTCCTCGGTGTTGTACTGCTCCTTGGTGAAAGTCTCGGCATCATCCGGGAAGTGTCCGCAGAAGATGACAGCGTAGGCCCACAGATTACGGGCGAGGTTGGCCATCATGTTCGCAAATGCCACTTCGCGGTAACGCGGACCCGCCATCGCCGGGAAGAGAACGTAGTCCTTGAGCACCTGGCGCCCCGACTTGTTGAGCACCTCCATGAGCTGCGGCCGAGCCTCATCCCAGGATTTCTTGCCTGCGAACACGCGCCCGAGCTCGACGTCGTAGAAGGCCACTGCCCATTGGAAAAGGCTGGCCAACACCACGTTTGTCACCGGCTGCAGCAGCGTCGAAGGCTTCCAACGGCGGTCACGAGTCACCCGGAGAATGCCGTATCCCACATCGTTGTCCATACCGAGCACATTGGTGTACTTGTGGTGGACAAAGTTGTGGGAGTGCTTCCACCCGCTGGATGGGCAGGAATTGTCCCACTCCCAGGTGGCCGAGTGAATCTCGGGGTCATTCATCCAGTCCCACTGACCGTGCATAGTGTTGTGGCCGATTTCGAGGTTTTCCAAAATCTTTGCCAGCCCCAGCGCTGAGGCACCCGCCCATTTGAAACCCCAGTGCGCGGTGTTCTTCCACGACTTCGGCAGCATCCCTAGTTTGTTTAGGGCCATGCCTGCGGTCGGCACCATCAGCAGACCTCGACCAGTCACCTCAAGGGTGCGCTGAATGCGGATGAGCGTGCGGATGTAGCGAGCATCCTTCTGCCCCAGCGAATCGCGGTGTTGCTTTTCGATTTCCGCAAACCGACGCCCAATCTCTGCGACGTCTTCTTCGCTCAAGTGCGCATACGATGCGATATCGGAAATTGCCATGGGAAGGGTCCCAACTCCTTTGAGGTAGTTTCTCCTGGTTAATGCAGGGTGAGATAGATGTGGGGCGAACTTACAGTTCGATACGCGCGTGCCCCGCCGGCGCACAGACGCACGTTCGGACTCGCTCGCCCGCCACAAACGTCGCACCGGTGCGGATGTCCCGCGCTGTGCCGTCGGAGAGTTGCTGCACGCACGTCGCACAAATTCCCATCCGACAGCCGTACGGCAGGTCGACCCCGACGCTCTCGGCCGCCTCCAGGATGGTGGTTGCACCGTCTACGTCGATATCGCCTCGGCTGCCGAAACTCACCGTGCCGCCGACCTCCCCCGCCGCCGAGCGGTCAACGGTGAAACGTTCCGTCCGCAGCCCGGGAAACTCCGGCTCAAGGTTTTTCAGCAGTTCAACCGGACCACAGGCATAGGCGCTTGCCGACGATGCCAGCGCTCCAAAGTCAGCAATGATGTCGGTAACCGCCGCAGCGTCAATCCGCGGCTGCGTCTCCGTATTCCGGGCATGCAGGCGATACTTCAACGCGCTAGTAGCACTGCGCTGTTCCAGCTCGCGAAGCTCATTGACAAACACAGCTTCTGCCTCGCCGCGGTAGGAGTGAATGTGCTCGACTTCCACTGAGGCATTGCGAGCTGAAAGATCACGCAGCATGGAAATCACCGGAGTTACGCCGGAGCCTGCGGTAACAAACGCAATGCGGGCTGGGAGCGGCTCCGGAAGATGGAAATCCCCAGCCGGGGCAGCCAGGCGGACGACAGTACCCGGCTTGACATTGGCGACGAGGTGTTGGGACACGTAGCCGTCGTTGAGCGCACGGATGTTGATAGTCAGCAGCCCGTCATGAGGCCGCGGCGCATTTGTCAGCGAGTAGGAACGCCACAGGTATTTCCCCTTGACCTCTACGCCAAGTCCGATGAACTGGCCTGGCTTGAAGTCTGTTGGCATCCCCCAACCCGGACGGATTATCAACTCTGCTGAAGTAGGAGATGTGGGATTGATGGCCTCAATCTGACCGCGCAGCTCGCGACTTGACCACAGCGGATTTAGCAAATGCGTGTAATCATCGGGCAAAAGTGGCGTGGATAAATGCTTGAATACCCGGGAAACTTTGGTCTTAAGCCCCATTTTTGGCCCTCCTGACTGTCACGGGCGAACAAGTAATAACGCTGTTCATCAGTAGGCATGCCCCACCCGATTCATTATTACGTGTCCGTAGGTTACTTAGACGTAGACTACGGAGCGGTAAGTTATTGGTCAAGAGAAACAAATGATTTTGACACAAATAGCGAAATTGTCATTACCCCCACTCCCGTGCGAAACACCCCCTTTGACATGGAGCTTATCCACACAAAACAATCCCGTCTTTTATACCCCCACTGAAAACACTTGTGCCATACAAAAAAGGGGCTGGGTTCCTAAACCCAGTCCCCTTCTTTAACGCCGAGCACGCGCTACTACAGGAAGTCGACCACCATGCCGAGCTCAGCTACGTCGTACCACGCCAGCGGGATCTCCAGCGCATCGCCGACAGTGAGCTCCGCATCCTCGTCACCGAGATCTGCCTTATCGACGGCATCAATCGCAGCCTCAACCTTGCTTTCCGCCTCTTCCACATCAATGTGGAGAGCTGCAACGTCGGCAAGCGAAATTGGGCCGCCGACCTTAACCACAGCATCTCCCATATCCGACTGCGGCTCCGCCTCCACATCAACGGAAATGACCACTCGACGGTGCGGGAACTTCTCTTCTGCGGCATCGAGCAGACGGAGCGACGCACGCGCAGCCTCATCAAAGGCTACGTCTGCCAGTTCCTCATCATCGCCCTCAGTAAAGAAATCGCGCAGCGCTTCAGTGACAGCAAAGCCCCAACCACCGCGGGCGTGGAAGAGCTCATCCTCCTTAAGCGCCTCAAGCATGGAGAAAGTCGCTGGGATATAGACGCGCATTAGAACTCGCCCTCGAGACCCAGCAGACCGGCAATCTCGACCACTGCGCGGTCGAACTGCTGATAGAAGACTCCCACCATGCCGTTAGAGACGGCCGCATGGATGTTCTCAATCGAATCATCTACCAACACGCAGTCCCGTGCCGGCAGTTCAATAGCCGCAGCGGCTGCATTAAAAGCCTCTGCCGAAGGCTTCTCATGGCCAATTTCACCAGAGAGCACAACTGCGTCTACCAGGCCCTCATCTTCGAGCTTGCGAATCGGATCCGCCGATGGGCCACCTGGGTCATTCGACAGGACTGCCAGGCCAACACCATTTGCACGCGCCTCTACCAGCAAATTACGCCAACGTGCCTGGTCTTCATCCGTGCCGTCAAGGACACCACAGTAATCGATAATCATTCCGCGCATGGCCTGTAGTTTATCGCATGACCTGGGGGTTTGCTGTTTTTGCTGGTCACACGGTTTTATGTGGGCTAGGTGGAGTCTGGCGGCTATGTGGAGTCTGACGGCTCGGGTGTTTTTTGCGGGACGGATGCGGGACGGGAACCGATTTTGGGCATGAAAAAGGTGCCCCCACCGGCCAACTGTTCGGAAATCCCGAACAGCTCAAACCAGCAGGGGCAAACCTCTAGTCAATGCTCTTAATCGCTTCCTCAATCTCCTCAATCGTCTGGCGCACATCAGGCGGTGGTGGTTTCGCTCCGGCACCTATCCAGGTGGCGATTTCGTAGAGCGCGTCTAGGCTTCGTTTCAGTGCCCGGTTGAGGTCCCAGGCGTGGTTTTCCCACCGGATACGCAAACCTCGTTCGGCGTCGAACTCGGTTCGGAGTTCTTTCATGCTTTTTTCGAGGTCGGTGACGCGCTGCATCAGGTCATCGGTGAATGCGCCTTGCCGGTCGCCTTTTTTACCGGCCCATGCGCCGTAGGCGGTGACTGCGGTGCCTGCGAGGGCGAGTAACCCGACTATGATTGCTGGATCCATGCGGGTCACTGCTCCTTTTCATGTTGGCTCCTGGTTGCGCGTCCCATGATGGGGCTTGTGGCCATTGCTGCGAGGGCGAGGAACATGTAGTTTTTGCCACTCACCCACATGCGTGACTGTTCAGTGATGCCTTCGTAGATGTAGGCGGTTGCCCAGGCGAGTAGGAGCCAGGTGGTGATGATGAGCCCTACGATGCGTGCCCACCTGCCGATGACGGGGTGCCTGCACACGGCACCAACCGTGAGGATGATGGCGGTGAGCACCCAGCCCAGGAAGATATGCTGCCCCGGCACCAGACGCGCTACCGGGTCGAGCTGGGTGGGGGTGGTGCCCCAGTATGCGGCTGCTGCGAGCCATGCCCATGCTGCCCAGAATGCGGAGAGGATTTGGGGGTTAGTGATGATTTTCATCGGCTCGGTGTTCCCCTACGTACTCGTCGGTGGTTGGGGTGTTGGCTGCTGCGTAGCCTGCGCCGAGGGCTGGGCCGACGATTCCGAGGATGGTTGCCCATTGTGTGTCAGTGCCGTAGCCCCACGCGGTCATGGCTGCGGTGAGTGCCGCGAGCAGCAGGTACACGGCAGTACGCGGGTTCGACGTGGAGTGCAGCACGGCGAAAACAAGCGTCACCACCGCAGTCAGCACACCGACCACCGCTGCTGCCTTCACTTCATCGAGGACACCCCAGGCGATAAGCGCCGGTGCGATTGCTGCCACGACAGCGTATGCGGTACCGCGAGCGCTGGCTGGGACAAGATTCTTGATGGTTTCCATGATGGTTTCCTCCTAGTTGTTTCAAACAACTCCGAACAACTGGGCAGCGTTTGTGCTGGTAGAAGTTGTTTCAGAGTTGTTTTGGGTAAAAGAAAAGCACCCCGTGTGGGGTGCCTATAGGTTGGTGAAGTAGTGAACGGTCACCGTGAAAGTGTCACAGCCCTTTTCCAGCGCCTTGCGGAAAGTGTCGCCGGGTTCCTTACCAAACCGCGGTTCACGATCTTGCAACACGACGCCTTCAGTGTTGGCTTTCAGGCACACATTGTGATGGAGGGGCACATAGTGGACCTCGTTGTCCTTGGCGAACTCCACACGACATTTGGAATATATTTCTAGTTTGTTGCCGTATGTCAGCGGTGGCAGGCCTTTAATGAGCAGTGTGTTCTCAAAAACTTCCGCCATTCCCTCGCTGAGCGAACCGACAATCTCTATGTCCACTTGGTTCAATCGCTGATGCGCTGACAACCATGCGCCCCATTCAAACAGCGGCGCGATGGACTCGTCCAGCGCGTCATTGTCTGCCGTTAGCTCCTTTGGCAGATAGTCCTGCGGGGAAGGTACGCCATTAAGTCGCGTGTTTACTTCCTCAAAGCGAGACTGCATTTCTGCGAACTGTGCTTCCAGTCCAGTCGGGTCGAACGGTTGCGGGTCTGGCTTGCCCTCTAGTGCGGTCACGCGGTTGTCGAGCTGCCGGGTTGTTTCTTCCAGCGGGGCGAGGTCAACCACCGGCGCGCCTTCAAGTGCGTCTAGGCGCTTCTCCACCGGGCCAAGATCAACTGCCGGGGTGTTTTCCAGCGCTTCCACGCGCTTCGACAGAGCAGCCCACACCGTCTCCTGAAAGTCCTCCGCCTGCCACTCAAGCAACTCGAGCAGGTCATGCTCACCCTCAGCCGGGATACTCACCTGCCAGTCTTTCGACCAACACCCAGCGTTAACCCGAACACGCATCGCACCCGGCAACAGGTTCTCAACACGCGCTTTGCCGTCACGGATCTTCACCTCCACCGCCGAAGGCACCACATCAGGGTCACCCAAAACAAGACGCTCAAGACTGAACCGCAGCGTGCCCTCCGGGCGCGAACCGTCAAGGCTTACAAGGTCAACAAAAACAGTGGTCACTACTTCTTACCTTCTTTCAACAGTGCCAAAATCTCCGCGTTTTGCTTCTCGATACGTTCCGTAGCAGCAAGAACCTGATCGATCTGATGACGGCCTTCATACACGCCACGGTCGATATACATGATGTAATCCGCCAACGGTGCAATATGCGACGAACCGGCGACATGCGACTTACACGGGGTATCCAGCGTCATCGGAGCCTTCGGCGCCGGTGCCGGCGGGATAGACACAGCCGGGGCTGATTTACCCTCATTGATTTCCTTTGCCCGCTTCAGAACCACGTCATATGGGAAGTGGTAGCCGGGATCCCAATGTGTGGTGTTGCCCCATACCTGCGCTTCCAGGTGACCGGCTACGCCATGCTTGCCTGCGCCCAACTCGGCGCGAGAAAGCTTCACTAGCGGGATGCCGTACTTCTTCGACCAATGCGCAATAACCCGGGCAACGCCTTCCAACATCTTCGGCTGTGCTAGCCACTGCTCACGGGTCATTTTCGCCTGCGCTACACAGCTAACGTGCAACGCGATGTCATTTCCCTTGTTGCCGGTTGCCCACACCTGCCAATCGTCTGTGTTGGCTAGGGTGATTTTTCCGGTCGCGTCCACCAGGCGGTGATACGAACCAGACCGAGAACGAACCTGATAATCCAGGATTGCCTGCGAGGACGTGCCCGGAGTGTTCTCCGTAGTGTGAACGATGATGATCTTCTTCGGCAGGGGTGTTGACCTACCAAAGCTGATGAGGTGATGCTTGTCGATGTCTACAGCGTTGTCTGACATGGTTTCCTCCTTTTTTGCGGTGGTTGTTGGTTTCAGCCACGTGGCGGACTTCAGCCAGTTGGTGGGGTTTTCGTGTTTCCCGCCGATGCGCCCGGGCGACCCCCACACTTCGAAGTGGAGGTGTGGGCCGGTGGATTGGCCTTCGTTGCCGACGCGGGCGATGAGCTGCCCGGCTTTGACTCGGTCGCCTTTGCGGACGAGGATGTCTGCGTGGCGCATGTGGCCGTAGATGAAGTCCTTGCCGCAGGTGGCTTGTGAGTCTTGCCAGACCCAGTTTCCGAATCCGGTTACTGTGCCGGGTGCCCGGTCGCGGCCTTCGATGATGGTGCCGTCTGCGACTGCGTAGATGGGTGTGCCTAGGGGTGCTGCGTAGTCTTGGCCGTTGTGGTGGGTGCCCCAGCGTGGGCCGTAGCCGGAGCTGAGGGTGCCGGTTCCTTCGGCTAGTGGGTGGTAGCGTGCCATGCTTGTTCCTCCCTTGTTTGGGTATGAAAAAAGCCCCCTGTGGGGGGCTAGTTGATTGGTTGGCCGTCTGGGGTGAAGAACGGCTCACGAGTCAGGCCAGATATGAGAGTCATGCTGGTTGTGTTCGCTGGTTTGGTGCCGTCCGGGCGGATAAGCCGAACACCCCCATCCCTCAGCTGTTTGCAGCCACGAAACATAAACCCTGTGTTGTCAACTTTTCGTGCGTCAATGTCCGGCAAGGATCTCAACTTATTACAGTCGAAGAACATGTTTGCCATGGTTGTGACGCTACTGGTGTTCATTTCGTGGACAATCTCCAGCGAATAACAGCCCTGGAACATGTTTGCCATGGAATATACGGCGCTGGTGTTCAAGAGCAGCGGGGCTTCACGCAGCGTCCTAAAGCCCCTAAACAGGAAACCCAGGTTTGTATTTTGGCTTGCATCGATGCTAAACGGAATTTTCTCTACCGTCGTATAGTCCAGCCCACGCCGAGTGAGTTCATCTTTCACCTGATCCGGCGCTGACTTATCTGCTGTGAGTGTGAGTACGTCTCGCATCTGCTCCAACAGGGCTATACGTTTCATTACTGTTTCCAGCCCCGGAACCGTCGGTGCGTCCCACGTGCCCGCAAGGTCGCCGGCGAGTTTCACACCACCAGCAGACGATGCGGTGGCGGTCGGCACCACAGTGATAGCCGAGTCCGCCCGCCCCAACGACTCACGCACACCCTGCGACAGGCTAGACACGTCCCAGCCGTCGACCGGGGCACCCGTCTTCGCCGACTCCGCAGCCTGCACCGCCTCATCACGCGCTTGCTCCGAACCAGACCTAGCGGCCTGCGCACGAGAAGCCGCGTCGTTCACCGACCCGACCGCGTCACGCGCCGCACTAGCGGAATGCTCCGCAGCCGACGCGGAACCAGCAGCAGCCTCCGCGTGAGACTCCGCAGACATAGCGTGCCCCTCCGCCGACTCCACAGACGAAGCCGCCGCGCTGGCAGACTCTTTCGCCGCCGACGCATGACCCCCAGCAGTCGTAGCGCTCGCAGCAGCCGACTCCGCCGACTCCGCAGCAGCACCAGCGGAACCCTCGGCAGCGTCACGCGCCTGCTCAGCACGCACAGCAGCCGACTCCGCACGCTCCGTCAAGTCAGTGAACTCCCCGCGCACAACCGTCACAGCCGACTCCACCACACGCGACACCGAAGCCTGCGCCTGCACAGCCTCATCACGCGCACGACCAGCCACAGCCGCAGAACCAGCCGCCTCACCAGCCCACCGCTCCGCCTTAGCCGCAGCAGCCGCAGCCCCATTCACCACAGCAGAATCCGGCGCATAATCCAGCGCCAACTCCACCGCATCAACCAGGCTCACGGTCCCGTCCGTCGGCAAGTCGAAAGTCCACGACTCAAAAACCCCGGGTGCCACAAGCTCCACCGTCGTCCTACCAGGATCAAGCTCCGCAGTACGAAAACGACCACCCGACAGCGGATAATCCCTACGCTCACGGGTAATCACACCACCCGCACTATTCGCCCGCCGCGTCCGCGCAGAAAACACCGTGACAGTGCCCTCCGTCGGCCGCAGACCAATATCCTTAATGTCACCGATTAAAACGGTCATGGTTTCTCCTCCCCAGGCTCCTCAATGTACGAATCCTCAGCGCCAGTGCCACCGACACCAACCTTGTTAGAAATGTGCTGCACCACCAGCCGGTTATTACGCGGACCACCCAGCAGCTTGCGGGAACCGTGAATCCACGAAACTTCAATCTTCACCGTGTAATCCGGCTCCGGCACAACCACCGACGACGCGATATAGCTGGTCTTACTCCACACGTTCGCTTCCAGACCAACCTGCTCCGAATACAACGTGCCGTCCGGTCGGTAAACCCTCACAAACCACTCGACCGTGCCATTACCAACACCAAGCGCATTATTCCCATACGCCATCTGACAGCGGATATCCCACAGACCAGCAGACAAAAACCTGATGCCGTTATCGTGCAGCTCGCAGCCCTTCATCTCCCCAATCGATCGCGTAAACGGCATCACGCCATGATTGGAGCCGAACTGCAGAAACCCGCCCTTAGCGTCCATATACGCGGAACCATAATCAAGCAACGGAGACAGCAACTCAAGCGTGTTCTTCAACGCCAACTGGCCGTCCTGAAACTCATCCGCCACGTGCTCCCAGCCCGCTGGTTTCCGACCCGCAAAAACCTGCTGCAAAGGCTTAACAATCTTCTCCTGCCCCCACTCATCAATCCGCTGGAACAGGTTCTTGTTGACATCGCCCCACGCCCGGTCAATCGGCTGCCGAAGCTTCCGCAAAACCGCAGCCTCATCCAAAGCCTGCAGCTCCGCCAAATTCGACACCGAGTAGCCGCCCTCGGGCACACCCTCACCAGGAGCCGTCATGACTGATTCCTCCGATCAAGAGCCGCCTGAACCGCAGCCGCCTCCGCATCACTAAGATTCGACAAATCAACCGACGGGGCAGGAACCTTCTCCTCATCCTCCACCGGCACCCACCGAATCCCCGCCGACTGCAACGCCGCCCTCGGGTCCAGAACCTGCTTCACCTGCTGCAACTCCGGATGATGACGGAAACCGCAGTCCCACAGGAACCGGGACACCACCGGCAGGCACATCACCGGCAGCACCATTGGTGTACCGTCACCCATCACCGGAAATGACGCCAACGCCCACGCGAAATGCTGCTCCGGGTCTGACATATCAGCCTTACGCTGGTCAATCGCCATTTATGACCACACTCCTAGTTTCTTAATCGCCTCAAAGAAGAAGCGGGATTGGTTCAGCAGGCGCTCGATTGGGGCTTGGTCGGTGCGGGGGTCGCCTACGGTCATCGACCATTTCACCGGCTCGCCACGAGAACCAGCCAGCACCAGGCCACTGATTTGCTGCACCTCGTACTGGCCGCGCGGCATACCCTCCAAAGTGACGCCGACACGGTCACCGAGCCAGCAATGCCCCTGCCCTTCGGTGCCGATAGTCCACGGCCCGCCCTCGAGGTCAACGGTGACTTTGGAGCGTGACCGGGTCTCCCAGAACGCCTGCCTAAATGCCACCAGGCCGGACAGCGAATAACTTGTTTCTGCGCCGTCAGCCCAGCCCTCGTGGTAGTGCGACCAACCGGCCTTAGCCGACCGGAACGGCGACTTGATAGACCCGAACGCCAGGAAAACATCCTCATACAGAGGTTTCAACGCCGTGTCAGCGATAGAGCCGATACCGTTCAGCAGGAACACCGCGCCAATCAGATTTCCGACCAGCTGAATATTCGCCGATATGAACGTGTTCACCCCGGGCGCTGACCTACCGCCGGCGTTAATCTGCACCACTGTCGCCGGTTCCCACGTCCACGACCCAGACTTCACCGGGCTGATGTCGCCGTCTCGGAACACCACCCACGGCTGCGCCGGTTTCGTCCCCAGGAACCGAGACAGCGAGTACTCGACCGGTTCCACCGGGTTCACAACGTCCGTGATGACCTCATCGACCAGGTTGTCTCCCAGGCGGGTGACGGTGCGCCACATGCCGCCGAAGATCGTGCCACCCGTCGCCGTCTGCTCATACACACCGGACTTGTCGACGATGTCTACGACCAGCTGGCCGGTACGCAGTGGAAACAGGTAGCCCTTCGGCTTCGGGTCGCCCTCAATCCACCGGCGGGTGACAATCATCAACCCCGCGTCCTGCAGAATCGGCCTAGCCATCTCCATCCACGAATCAAACCGGGACGAAATGATGCACCACTGCGAATCATCCATGATGAGCGAGTCGGGCTGCACGAGGATAGGCCACAGGTGCGGGACGATGCCCTCTACCCATGTGCGCGGGTCAAGCGGGTTATCCGGTAGGTGCCAGAAATTCCCGGACAAGCGCATCAGGTTAATAAATAGGGCGAGTTTCAGGGTGTATCGTGACGGCCCCGCGAGAATGAACGCCTTCGGGAACTGCACCCCAGCAGGCAAAAACGGGTTCGGCCACACATGGATATGGTCAAGTTCCTTCACATCATCGAGGAACTTCAACTCGACATGCCGGGTGCCGTCCTCGTTCTTCACCAACGTGGCGGACTGCATACGCCCACCCCAACGCGCACCGTCCTTATCCACCGTGATGTGAATATTGCGGGTCGGACGCTTATACACGCCCATAGCCCACAGCGCCAGGTAATGATCGTGCGGGAGTTTCACGAACCCGCCGCCAACATCATTCATCCGCCACTCAAATGAGAAATCAATCTCGCCGGCGACCACGCCCCGGAAATTCCAATCCCCGTCCCACAGACGAATCAGCGGGCGCACAGACCTGCGAGCAACACGAGCAAGACGCTCATTCCGCAGCCGCTCCCACACCTCATCGAGGTGCTTATCCACCGCTTCGATAGGGTCACTTAACGCAATAGCCACACTGCATCACTCCAAACCGTACGGGCGCGACCAGCGGCGCACCTGCCGAACCTGCACCGCAGCGCCCGGCAACGTAAACACCTGCCCCGCCGTGTAACCCACAGACTGCTCGAACAGCTGGCCGATAGTCCGCTTCGTTAACTTCTTCGACGCTTCCTGAACCCACGCGTAAGCGTCAGTCTGGCCGTCACCGTCCCTGTCCTTGTCGCGGAAAAACTGGAACATCTCCTGCAAAGCCTGATCCACGTACTCCGCCAACTGGTCGATACCGAGCATGCCCGGCTCACCAATATCCAACGGAGTCATAATCCGGGTGAGAATCTCCGCCGTCTTCGCCAACGCCTCAGTCGGGATAGCAAACGGAATCTGCAGAGCCCGCCACACGTCGTTAGTCCACGGCAGCGGGTTCACAAACACCGGCAACTCCGTCGGCGGCGTCCACGGCGGCACCGGGTAACAGAAAAACTGGCCGTTCATCTTCGCACCCCACGCCGGGCGCTGCAGCGACACAATCTGCTCCACCTCCGGGTCGGTATCCACCGCCACATCAACCCCGTACGGCTGGAACGGCAGGGTGATAAGGCGGCGCTGGTGCTCAAACCCCGGGAACCCCTCGCGGGTCTCCCACGAAAAGTCCGGCAGAATCATCGAAGCCGGGCCAGTGAGCGTCCACCGAAGCCACATCGACTGGTCGGTCGGATTCGTCACAGTGACAGTTCCATTCCAGCGGATACCGTCGAAACGCCACACATCGGTAACGTCCTCGTCGTACCACATCGGGTCACCGGCCTTCAGATGCATAAGCATTCGCGCCGAACCCTTAAACTGGCCGCCCTTACCCAGCTCCACCTCCGGGGTGGCTGACAAACGACACGACAGCACACGCCTACCAGATGAGGAAATGATCTCAATCTGCGCGTTCTCCGTGTACGACCACGCTTTACGCCACAGCGAGTCCGCCCGCTGCCACGGCCGCGTTGGCGAGTCGAGGATAACCACCGGCAGCGTGACCTCACGCGCCTGAAACCGCAGCGCGTTGAACGTCGCACCAACCTGCGCCGCCGACGAAGACCAAATCGTCTCCACCGGCGTATCCAACAGGCCAACGTGCTCATCCATCAGCCAAATGCCCATGTCCCCGGCTTTGTCGCCGGAGATACAGAACTTCATGCCGTTGACGCCAATGACGTTGACCGTGATTTTATGCCGACCATAAACAGACAAGAATTATCCTCCTACCTACCTAGGCCGAAACCGGCCAACTCACGGCGCTCCGCATGACGCTGCATCTCCAACGCCTCAGCCACCGAATGCACATTGATAACCGTCGTTGGGCCACGCAGCGAACCGGACTGCTGCTCGCCCTGAGACTCCGACGCGCCAACGGTGCCACCACCAATCGGCATTTCATTCACCTTCGAGGACACCTGATTTACAGCGCTCGACACGGGGCCGAGGATGTCCTGGAACGGGGCCTCCACCGAGCCGAACAGCTGCTCGCCGTACTGCAGGAACGCATCCGTCCACCCGGCAGCGACCTCGCCGGTGTACCACGCCGCCATATCAACGACCGGCTGGCCAACCATGTCAATCGCCGCAGTACCAACAGTGGATAACGCGTCACCGGCAGAGCTGAACCCGGTCAGCGCACCCAGCGACCCCATAGCGCCGCTGACAGCGGTGCCAATACCTGGCAACATCGCGCCAAGCGAACCGCCTACACCAGCGGCCATACTCGACGCGGCACCCGTCGCAGCACCAATACCAGCATCCAGCCCAGCACCGGCCAGGCCAACACCGGCCTTCGCCCCGGTCAGCATCATCGTGCCGCCGGTACGCACGGTTCCGGACACGATCTGACGTGCCAGGTTCGGCAGCTGCTGGCGGATGTTACCCATCGTCACACCCTGAATGTCCTTCAGGATGCCGCCGTGCTTCTGCCCATCCTCGCCGGTGCCACCGTTGATGGCGGTGGTGAGTTCCTTCGCAAGGTCACTGTTCATGGCGCTATCGGCCATGCCCTGCAGCTGTTCCCACTGCTCGTTCGTCAGAATCGCTTCTGGCTTCTTCGAGAAGTTGAACGCAGCCGCACCGTGCTTGAGGACACCGCCGTTGTCGTACACACCGGCTTCAATCTGCTCTGGGCGCGTGACCGTGCCCTTCACATCATTCCGCCCGGTCTCCTGGTTGTAGGTGAACAGGCCAGTGTCGCCGTACAGCTGCCCCGCCCTGTCCATCTTCGCCGCATACCGGTCAGGGAACGCCGAGCGCTGAACCTTCTGCGCCGCGTCGCCCGGCTCCATGCTCTGCCAATCGAACTTTTTCAGTTCGCGGTAGAACATGACCGCGGAGTCGTAGGGGTTCATCCTCTGCGCCACGGTTCCCCACGCGCCGTTGTCGCGCTGCTGGAACAGGCCAACGGAATCATGGTCGGAGCCAACAGCGTCATGGCGATACTGAAGCGACTCCGGCACGCGGTTGTTCGCGTACATCTTCATCGGGTCACCAGACTCAACCAGCGCCGTCATCAGACCAATCTGCGCCGCATCCGCCGCGTCACCGGACGGATTAAAGCCGGAGTCAATCGCCGCACGGGAAATCTCGTACGCGAAGAACCCTGGCCCCCACTCTGGAACCTCCGGCTGAACAATAACGTCCCGTTCTTCCTCGGGAATCTGAGACAACTGCGGGTCGGCTGCAAGCTCCGTCGGAGTCATCGACGTAACAGCCGCGTCGTGGTTTTCGATGGCGTGCTGCTCCGCCGTCGAGGTACCAGGATTATCGCCCTGGCCGTACTTCTTATCGGGGCCGTTCCAGAACTTCGATGCGAGTTTCTGCGCCCCAATCAGCCACGACGGGATAGTGTCCGGCACGCCGAACACTGCCAGCGCGTCACCGACCTGGCCGGTCACCAACTCCTGCACCACCGAACCGGCGGCACCGGAGATAGTGGTTTCTCCGCCGAACGCCTGCGGCTCACTAGCAGTAGTGGTGTCCGGCATAGTATCCGGTACCGTGCTCATCGAGTCCGCTACATACGGCTCCGCCTGCTCCGCGTAGTAGGAGTTCACCGCGTCTGGGTTCTGCGCATACGCCGCCATCTGCTCATCAGGCGACAGGTCGCCAAGATCGTCGAGCTCAACGTCCTCAAACGCAGGGGCAACACTGATATAGAAGAACTCGTTGTAGTACGAGTCATCCGCGCCAGCGGCGCCACCGCCCAATTGGCCGTTACCGCGCGCGCCACCCATTTCGAAGTTGGTGCCGTCCGGCAACGTGCCCGACGTGTGTCCACCAGCGGGGCCACCATTACGGAACCCGATACGCAGGTCGCCGGGTCCGCCATGCCCACGCTGGAAGCCGTGCGACGAAAGCCACGACGCTTCCGACGCGGTAGCGAACTTGCGGGGGAACGGGTCAATACCAACAGCCTTAGCGGCAAATGCAGACGCGGTACCAGAGCAGTCGCCCCAGTTAGAGCCGCCCCACACGTACGGCGCACCTTCGAGAGGCTGGGACGCTCCCTCGCCCTCTGCGAACCTCCGTAAATCGTCGCCGGTGACCACGCCACCCTCAGCGAACTGAGTTACATGCTGCGGGCCAAGGTTCCCAGAGTAATTGCCGTCATACGGGCGACCAGTCCGCTCATTAACCAACTGGTAGCCGAAACGCCCGGCGACTTCATCAAGAATCGCCGTGGAGCGGCCACGCTTCGACCGAGCCAGCGGGATATAGGCCTCGCCGCCGGTCTCAGGCTCAGCCCACACACGCCACGAACCAGCCGGGGCGATCTGCGCCACATGACGCTCACCGCGACGGCCACCGTTAGCGTACTGCTCCAGCTGGTCAATGCCGCCATCGATGTAGGCGCGCATAATGCCACCCTCAGCGTTGACGACGATGCCGCCGGAGCGCAGACCAACCAGAGAACCAATCGCGCTAAACGACAGGTTGCTAGAGAGCCAGTTCTTCACGCTCGACCAGGCGGACTTCATGCCGTTCCACAGGCCGTTAATGATGTTCCGGCCAGCAGAAACAAGCCACTGCCCCGCCGACGCGAACAGAGATTGAACCTGGCCTGGGAACTGGGATAGGCGGTCAACCATCTCCTGAATCTTCTGCTTCACCGTGTCAACGACGGTCTGCACGATGTCCTTGAACGTTTGCCACGCGTTGCCGACCATCTCCACCAGGCCACGGAAAAAGTCCATCGCGGACTGAATCACGCCCATGACAATGTTGTGGATGTTCTGCCCCATGTCGGAGAAGCGGTTCTTGATGTTGTCGAAATTACCGGTCAGCACGTCCGCCAACACGCCGACGAGGTTCTTCATGAATTCCCACACCGGGTTGACAATGTTCGTCCACACCGACATAAACATGTCGCCCATGAACTGCCACGCCGGGACAATCACACCGTTGATGATGATCTGGAAAATCTGCCCCAGCAGATCAACACCGGTTTTGAAACCGTCGATAACCGGTTTGATGAACGTGTTCCACACGATCTGGAACGCCTGCCCCAGAAGGTCAAGCGCAGGCTTCGTGATGTTGTTCACCCACCACTGGATAGCGGTGGAAAGCATGTCGATACCGGCCTTGAAGAAATCAATGACTGGGCGAATCCACGTGTCGTAAATCTGGCTCATAGCGGGGCCGAGTTCAGCCCACTTCTGCCCAATCCAATCCACCGCAACACCGACAGCGTCCTTCAAGGTGGTGAACATGCCGCCTAGGTTGGAGTCCTCACCGAAACCGGCGGAGAACAAGGACTTCAGGGACTCCCACTTATCGCCAATCCAGTCGAACACCGGCTCGACGTAGGCGCTGTAAGCATCCTTGAAGAACCGGGTGGTTGCGTCCCACGCGCTCTTCATGAAATCGGTGAAGTTCGCCCAGATTTCACGGCCCTTTTCGGTCTTGGTGAAAAACGCCCACAGAGCGACACCAGCCGCGACAATAGCGGCACCGATAAGAACAATGGGGTTAGCTGCCATGACCAGGTTAAACGCGGTCTGAACACCCGTCCATAGTTTCGTCGCGCCAGTAATCAGCTTCGTGGTTTTCAGCATCTGCAGAAGCCCACCAGCGGCCTTAGCCGTCTCGATAAACTTCATTGCCTTGTACAGGGCAACAAACTGCGTCGCCGCAGCACCCAGGCCAAGCGCCAACGGCCCCAACCACGTCGCATTATCCTGCACAAACCGACCAACACGCTGAAACGCGTCACCCACCGCATCCATCACAGGACGCAAAGCACCACCCTCACCAGTCACGTCCTTAATCGCGCCGGTGACATTCTTCAGCCCAGTAGTCACAAACTCGACAGCCGTAGTCAACGGGCCAATAAACGGCTCAATAACCGCAGCACCAAAGTTCGAAAACGCCGTCTTCATGTTCGACATCTTCGCCGGCAACGTCTGGCCCATCTCCTTAGCCAGGTCACCCGTACCCTTATTCACCGCACCAACAAAGTCCTCGAAGGAAACCTTGCCGTCCGAGACAGCCTTCTTAATCTCCTCCTGCGACATACCCATGTGGTCAGCCAGGTACTTCGTCGCATTCACACCAGCGTCGGCCATCTGGTTCAGATCCTCACCAGTGACCTTGCCCGCCGCGCTCATCTGCTGCAGCACACGACCAACATCAACACCGGAGCCCTCCGCAATCGAGGACAGGGCAGTGAACGCATCAATCGCATCATTCATCGGCTTACCCAGCTGCACACCCGACTGGGCGAACATCGCCGAGTACTTCGCCGCGTCAGCCAAAGACACACTGGTGCCGGTGACCTGCTCGGTCAGCTGCTCCATTTGCGCCTTCGTCTGGTCAGCCGACAGGCCAACCGACTGGAACATGATTTCGGCGCGTTGAATATTCATTAGGCGCTCGAAACCACCCGATAGCACGCTAGTGACACCGCTAATACCAGCGAAAGCACCAGCCATACCACCGGCCTTCTTCGCAATGTCCATCATCGAGCGGCCGAACCCACCGGCCTTACCCGTGGCACCGCCCATAGCGCCACCGAACTTCGTGACATCACCAGCGGCCTTACGGGCCTCCGCACCCGCCTTATTAGTGGCCTGCGCCGCGTCCTGCACCGCCTGCTTATGCAGATTCTCCTTCGACTTCAACGAGTCCGTAGCATTCGCTAGATTAGCCCGCGCCTTACCCAAATCACCTTCAGCACGAGCCGCCGCAGTATTCGCGCTACCGGACTGACGCTTCGCCTTCTCCAGCTCACGCTCAGCCGCCGCCGTCTGCTTCGTACCCGCCCCATAACGGTCGCGGGTATCAATCAGATTCTGCTCTGCAGCCTTCACCGCGTCAGCGGCAGACCTCGCCTTAGCGCGAGCCTCATCCACCCCAGCCTCAGCAGCCTTGACCTTACCGACAGCCTCAGCCGACTTAATCCGCGCCTGAGACAACTGATCCTCAGCACGCTTCACCGCGTTAGAAGTCGTAGACTGCCCACTACGAGCAGCCTCCAAATCCTTCTCCGAGCGGGCAACACGCATAGAAGCGTCTTCATTCTTCGCCTTCGCAGTCGCCACCTTATTCTCAGCAGCGATAATCTGCGAGGCGGACGCATTGCCCTTAGAGCGGATGTTCTCCAGCTCCTGCTCCGCGACAGCCAACTCCTTCGCGGACTGCGCCTCATCACGGCGGGCACGAGCCAAAGCATTCGTCGCCTGCTCAACCTTACGAGCAAGCGCCTTACCCGCCGACTCACCAGACTTCGAAAACTCCTTCTCGAACTCCTGCCCCGACTTACGGGCAGCGCCGGAGACCTCCTTCATGACAGTGGCGACAAAGCCCTTCATCTGCGCGTTAACAGGAACCCAAACGCCGCCCTTAGCCATGATCTTGACCTCCAGTGCCTATAGTGAATCCAGGTAATCCGCCACCTGCTCAGGAGTAGCGTCTCCGAAATCACCGAACTTCGATTTGTTATCTGTCTCAGACCACGGGAAACGTGGCCTATTCTCCGAAGGCAACTCAGCCTTCTTATCCCCCGCCGCGCGCGCCGCAATCACAGAGCCGCGCATGTTCTCCCACATGATTGCCCACAACATGTCGAGGGTCGCGCCCCACTCCCTACCGTCAGTGAGGTGGCGGGTATGCGGGCCAGCGTCCGGCAACCCCTCAAGTAGGACCCGGAGTTTCCGCAGCGTTATCTCACGCCGGAAATACGCCGCTATCGGGTCCCACCCGTAGAACCGCTCAAACGCGGCTTCTAGCGCTTCCGGCGACGCGCTGCCCGTCGCGAGGAGCGATTGCCACGAGTAGGGTTTCCCCCGACCTCATCGCGGGACTCGTTCATGTACTGGGTGAACACCATGAAGAACAGGTTCGATGTGCCACCAACCTCAAGGAACTGGTCGTACTGCTCGGCGCCCATGTAGAACTCGGCAATGTCTGGGCCGTCCTCCAGGTCGGAGAGCTCATCGAGTGCGTCATCGTCCAGGAGGATTGGGTCGCGGAACGTGAACGTCTTGCCCTGGTAGTCGAACGGGACCATGCCCTTTTCGGCTCCGGTGGCTTCCTCGCGCTGCTTCAGCAGTTCATCGAGATTCAGGTTAGTCATGGCAGACCTCCAAAAGAGTTAAGAAAAAAGAAGTATGTGGTGGCAGACCCATTTACGCGGGCATAGAAAAAAAAAGGGGCGCGGGCCGGGTCTGCCACAAAACAACCCGCACCCCACCCCATGCGCACCCTGCGCCGGTGTTTAGCCAGCGACCGGGATAGTCACCTGCTGCGACGCAGACAGGTTCTTCGAATCCTTCACGGTCACGGTCGCCTTAATGCTGGAACCCGAAACGGATGCAACGTTGCCGGAAATCTTGCCGGACGCCTCATCAATCGACAGGCCTGACGGCAAACCAGTAGCCGAGAACTCATACGGCTCCGTACCACCAGAAGCGGTAACAGTAGCGGTGTACGCCTGGCCCTTAGTCAGCTCCGGCAAAGTAGCGCCAGAGGACACCTTCAGGGTGTTCACACCATCAGTGGACTCACCGGTAGCGGCACGGCCACCAGAAGCCCACTCAGAGTTGAACTGCCAGTTAGCGGTCTTACCAACCGCCTCCGGCTCAGTGGAGCCGTAGTCAGCCTCAGAAGCCGGGTACGTGTTGTATGTGAGTTCCAGGCCGACCATGTCGTCCTTCTTAAACACCAGGGAACCGCGCTCAGTGATCTGCGCATCGAACAGAGTCAGGCGCATAGCCTTGCCCTTATCGATGACGTCGAGGGACAGGAACTCGTGCGGGAAGTCCGGCAGGTTACCCTCGTAGAACTCGGTAACACCGCCCTCGTTGATGAGTTCATCTTCGGTGACACCCAGGAACTTCGCCAGGTTCTCAACCGAGGACTCCCACAGGGTCATCTTGATGCCCTTAACGGCCTTGGTGACGTCAACACGAATCGGGTTGACCTCCTGCCACGGGATGTACTCCTGCTTGTCCTCATCGAAGGAAATTTCCAGGCCATCCGGGGACAGGTAGCCCAGGTTCTTGTGAACCTCGGAATCGTACTTCTCGCCCAGCGGGACCTTCTTGGTGCCCAGTGCGGCGGCGCGGACAGCGCCAGTCATACCGACACGGGCATGGCGGGCATTAAAGCCCTCAAGGGTGGACTGTTCAGCCATTGCTGTTTCTCCTTAAAACTGCATGAAAAAAGCCACCCCGGAGGGTGGCTGGAAAACGTCTTCTAGTCTTTGTCAGTGCGTGACCGTCTACCCGGTCACAGTGAGGTCAGCGACCACACCAATACGCTTCAAATGAGGGTTCATGTCCTCACGTGTCGCCATGCGCGGACAATCCACAGAGGTAATGCTGTTCTCGACCTGGAACGGCAGTTGATGCAGCGCGGCTCGCACCGCGTCACCAATCGGTGTCGCCTCCAACCGCGACCTGCCAAACACGTCCACGTCGAGAGCAATCATCTGCTGGATAGCAAACTCACCCTGCCACGGCATGACCTCCCCGCCAGGCAGCAAGTCAATCACCACGCACGGCAGGTTCTTCGCCAACTCACGGTCAGGCGGCAGTCGGTCGGCTACCCACACATCGTCACCGAGAACCTGCTGCACAGACTCGATGACCTGCATGAGAATATCGGCGTCGTTCATCGGCGCACGCTCCTTCCCGACCGGCGCATAATCCCAATGGCCTTCACCCGGTCATCGTCCGCGACATGGGCCGTGACGTTGACACCGAAACGCCCAGACGAGATATACACCTGGCTGATGGACACGTTCGCGTCAACCTTCGCCTTCGCGAACTCACGGCGGGCAACCGCAGCGATTTTCGCCGCCCTGCCCTGCACCGCGCCCTTCACACCAGGCTGCTGCATGACCTCGCGGAACATCTCATCGAAATCAATATCAATTTCCGGGCTACCCATTGACTACCTCCAGCTGTAGGGATGTGTGACCGTGGGTGCGGTGCCACCAGTCGGCGCGGTCACCGACGATGTCGCAGTCACCGAGACCCGGCACGCGGATACGCTGTGTTGCCGACACGTCCAGGAACTGCCCCGGCGGGCAAATCAGCCGGAAACCCGATTGCACGAACACCCGGCGACCGCCAGCGTCATCCTCGAACCTGCCTGCGGGCTGCACCTCCACACCGAACGGCACAGGCTCAACCAAGGTGGGGTTGTCATAGTCCAGTTCATCGCGGCCATACCCCGGCCTAGTGCCCGGTGTGACGATCTCAACGGCGGTATCGAACACGACGAATCCTCCGTTCCGGCCAGGATGGGGCACCAGGGAACCGGCCACGCGCCGTAGCGTGCTGCACCAGGCCAAGGTCGAACCTGTGCTTATCAGTCAGCACCAGCCCACCCCACGCACTACCATTCACATCCGAGTAAGTGCCGGACTCGGTGATATCACCGGCAGTCACCGAGAACTGGCGATACCCAGCGCGGTCACCGACCAGCAGCACCGCCGACACCATCTCGAACGCGACACGGCACACGACCGCTTCCAGCCAGTCAGAGCGGCCAATCTCCTCATCGAGGTTCATGCCAGCCCTGCCGAACTCGGCGGCAATCATGTCGCGTGCGTCTTGGAGTAGCAGTTCGGCGCGTTCACGCTCCCCCGGCTTCAACGCGCGGGGGAACCTCGCTACGAAACCATCAATCAGCATTGATGTCACCACCTAACCGACGGCGGCGATAAGCTCCGCCTTCGTCATGCCCTTTGGGTCTACGCCCTTCGCGGTCGCGTAGGCTCGCCACGCATCCAACGCAGCGGCTTTACGTGGACGCTGCGGGGCACCACCAGCGGGCTCCTGTACGGCGTCGGCGTCGGCCTCCGGTTCACGCTTGCGCTCCACAGGGGCATCAGCACGGGCAGCTCGACGCGCAGGGGAAACCGCATCAGGCTCAACAACAAGACCACGCTCAAGAAGAAGCCGCGCGTCCTCATCGTCAATCTCGACAACACCAGGGCGAAGATACGCACGAAAAAAGCCGCCCACATGCGACCATGTGAACGGCTCAACAACGCGAACCTTCATTACACAAGCGCCCCCTCAATCTTCACAACCGCCTTCGGGTTATCCACCGCGATAATACGAGTGCGGAACGCATCGACACGCCACGACTGGGTAGCGCCACCGAAACCGTTATCACCATGCGGCGAGTACAGCTCAGAGACAGTCAGCGGAATGGAATCTGAGTAGAAGCCCGCCGTCTGAGCCTCCATCACGTAAATCTCATCCTCTTCCAGCCAGGAAGAAGTGACGATACGCAGCTGCGACAGAACACCCGGAGTAATGCCCTTGAAGACCGGGTTCTCAACGGCCATATTGCCGATGAAGAACTTCTGAGTAGCATCGTGCTCAAGCGCAGCCTCAAGGGTGGACTCGGCAATCACCAGAGTGTCTGGCTTGTAGCCAAACAGTGCCTGGTCATCCGTCTCCGGCTTCGCCTGCGAAATCATTCGCTTAGCCGCACGAATATCGCCCAACGGGTTAGCCGTCGGCTCTTCCCACTTCGTACCAACATTCAGGGTTGGGATTTCAGCATTCGCGAAAGCCGCCAGGGACGCGCGGACACTGGTTCGAACCATAGTGTTCTTCAACCCATTGACCTTCCGAACCACCGGGTCAAGCTTGTTATGACGACGCTGCTCAAGGGATACGGAAACACCCAGAGCAGTCTTGTGTCCAATCAGCGACTTGACCTTACCGGAGTCCATATTCGACAGCGGAATCTCGGCGTACTCCGCCACGACCTCAGCATCATCATTCAGGAACGGGGCGACCGCCTCGCTGTATGCAACAATGCCGTCATTCGTGCCAGCATCGCGGAACAGAGCTTCCTCAAGGAAAGCCCCATCCAGGTCTTCCAGGATGCGCTCCTGGATGTAAGTAGGATCCTTGACCATCGCGTCGACGGTCAAGGTCTCACCGGAAAAAGCACCAGTAATAGGCATTATCTAAACCTCTTCTCTCTTAAGATGCCAGAGCAATCGGGTGGAACATATGGACACGGACGCGGCCATTCTTGACCTCACGCTCGGCAATACCAGCCTTAACCGTGCCCTCCGCCGCAGCCTTACCGTCAGCAGCAACAAACACAGCAGCGCCAACCTTGAAAGTCGCACCCTTTGCGACCTCCACCTCAACAACCGCCTGATGAGTGTTGACAGCCACGTACTCCGGTAGGCCGTAGGAAATATCACCTTCCTCACGGGCAACCGGCGCAGCCAGCTGCTGAACCTGTCCATACGGCAGCTTCGAACCATCAGCATGCTTCACAAGACCATCGACGAGGTCAACGAAACGGAACTTCTCGACCTTCTCCGAAACCTTCTTGGTTACCGGGCCGGTCGTAAGAACAGCATTAGTCATCTCAATGCACCTTTCGGCTAGTAGCGAACCGACGCGAACGGGTTAGCCGCGCCGGAAATCTTGTTCTCATTGACCTCATCATCTCGACTATGGCCAATCTCACGGACAGGGAAAGTGTTCTCCGGAATGCTTGAGTACAGCACTCGGGCAGCATCACCGCGGGCCTTCAAGTCCTCGAACGCCTTTTCACGATTCTGCGGGTGAAGGCGACCTTCCTTAACCCACCCATCGACCTCAGCGCGCATATCAGCTTCATCAGCCTTAGCCTTAGCCTCAGCACCACGAGCGGCAGCGTCCTTCAGCCAGTTGTAGGTGTCCATGTCCAGCGTCACCGTCTCCGGGCCAGCCGGAGCAGGCTTAGCCGGGGGCTCACCCTCTGCTTCGGACTCTTCCGGCGCGGCGGCCTTCACAGTCACCTGCGCGGAAAGCTCAACCTCGACCCCATCACCAGTGACCAGAACCGGGATAGTCACCTCATCGCCCGGCTCCGCACCAGCTGGCGCGGTAACCGTGACAACACCAGTGTCCTCGGCGACCTCAACACCCCAGCCCTCCGGCGCTTCACCAGCGGCGAACACCAGGCCAGGTGGAATGTCACCGACCGGCTGGAGAACAACCTTGTCGGTCGGCACAATCTCCGCAGGTTCATACGACAGTTCCACAGTCACATTGACCGTGACCTCTTCGTTCAGCACACGCTCAAGCGCGGCCGCCATCTTCTCCTCGCCGAACTTTGCGAGAAGCTTATCGAATGCAGACATGCTATCTCCTTTCTGCCTGCCCAACATTGGGTCAGGCGCTGCACGCCTGCCCTCGTACTTAAACCGGGCGAGAATCTTCGACCGGCCAAGCGCCTCTACAGGCTGCTTCGCCCGCGAGTCCTCCACCGCATCAACGAGACCGGCTTCCAGCGCTTCATCAGCGCTGAACCATGTCTCTGCGCGCATACGCTCACGCCACGCCGACGGCTCCCCACCAGCCTTCTCCGCATAGATAGCGGCCAGCTTCTCGGACATACGCTCAAGGTTCGCGACTGTCTTTGTCAGCGCCTCCGCGTTACCGTCAGCGAACGTCCAAGCGTCATGAATCATCAACTCACCAGTCGGCCGGCAAATGAGAGTGTCAGCGCCACCAACAGCAACAAACGATGCTGCCGACGCCGCCATGCCCTCAACAATCGCCGTGATATGCCCGTCATGCGCGCGGAGAGCATTCATAATCGCCAGGCCGTCGTACACATCACCGCCAGGCGAATTGATGTGTACCGTCACGTCACCTTCTGCGGCCTTCAGTTGCTCAGTGATAGCCGCCGGGGTCACCTCAAACCCGATGTCCCCGTAGATAAGAATGTCTGTCACCTCACCGGCCCCCTTCTGCACCGCTCCCTATTCCAGGAACGGAGCATGTCATCAACGTTCTTAACCTCAATGCTTGTTGCCACGGAATCAGACCCTTCTCCGTCGCCCGTTTCTACGGCAGCAGGGTTAAGCCCCACGGCTTCCAGAGCCTTGTCGAGCTCAATTCCCTGTTCCTTCAGCGACAGCGCCACCTCAACCAGCTTCGCCAGCTCATCCGGCGACTTACGGCCAGCATTAGGATTCCGTTCAACAAACGACTCCCACGGCTCCATCGGCGGCAACGTGTACCGGCGACGCAAATCCTCACGAATCGGCTTATCAGCAACAACCAGGCCAGCGTTTTTCAACGCCGCCAAGTCCTGCGGGCTGATTTCCTTCTTCGAAGCGATAGGGTCAAACGTCACACGCGGACACAGGCCGTCATAGCCAGGAAACGCCATGTGAACCAAATCCTCGACGATGTACTGCGTCGCTGTTTCCGCAATCCACTCCGCCGTGGTCTGCAGCGACTGAATAAACAGGTCAGACTGCGTCTCAGCCAGCGCGTACGAGCCTCCCTTCCCCTCAAGGTTCAGGAAGTGCGCCAGAACACCACGAGCAATCATCGAATCGTGGTACGCGATCGCTTCACGCGGTGACACCAGCTGCCCATTGACGCCAACCAGCGTCAGCTTCGCGCCAGCTGGGATAGAAGCCCCCGCCGACTCGCCGGAGCGCATGGTTTCCGCAATCTCCTGCCCATGCTGCAGGTCTGCGTCTGGGTCAATCGCCAACTCCGAACCCGTATACACAGGAACACCCATGCCATTACGGTCAAGCACCTGAGCCTCAAGACGAAGAAAATCATCACGCAACACCCAATGCTTATACGCAGGGCGCAACACCGACGTACCCGTCCATGACGCATCACGCGGATCATGGCAGTACCCGACAAGACGATTAACGGGGATAGTCACATCGCCGTCTTGCTCGATTCCCTCAAGACCCCCATCATCAGCGACCAGAATCTTCGTGATTGTTGACGGGTACCGAGGGGCGAGCTTCTTCAACCGGAACCTGCCGCCACGTTCCTCGTAGACCTGCTCAAAGAACATGAACCCGTAGGTCAATGACAGCAGCGCCTGCTGCAAGTGCTCCGACCACGACACCTTGCCCTGTCTTGGGGCGAGTGGCGCGTTCGGGTCATCACCCAGGACACGCAAACGTAAATCCTCGGAGACAACCGACACCACATCATCCGGCGCGCCGTTCGGGTCAATCTGCCAGCCAGCACGCTGAATCGGAAGACTAATTGCCTTCAATACAGAAGTGACCTGTGAATCTTCGCGCGCCATTTTCGAGAACACACGAACCGAGCGGGGGAACCGCAAATCCCAATTGTCCTCGGAGCCACGCCATACACGAGCTGGCCGCGCATGCCCAATCTCCTGAACCTTTACGCCATCACTCACGAGTACACCTCCTAGAACGCCATTGTCTTAACCCGCTGTCTCGCAACAACAGGTTTCGCAGAACCAACAAACCTGGTCTTCCGCTTCACATCCACATGCTCCGGTGGCGCGAACTCCACCAACCCCCACACAGCAAAAGTCGCAGCCACCAACGGCTCAATCGACCCCGACTGCTTCGACAAAGCGCGACCCCCACCATGCCCAGTGCGGAACACAGCCGACTTCAACGCCTCCACAAACCGCGCATCGCCATCGTGCGTAATCTTCCCCTCCGCAAACAGCGCAAGGAACAACTCACACGCCGCCGTCACAGACTTGAACGACATCTCCGTCGGCTCCACGCCCGCGTCATTCAGGCCGCGCACAAGCGTCGACGACGGCCCCTTAGGATCCAAAAGAACACCAAGCGGGTCATTCTTCTCAACCCCAGACACAACCACACTGATAGTCTCCGGCCGGTCGAACTGTAGAAGCGGATTCAGCATCAAATGAAAACCAGTCGTCGTCTTCACCGCCGCCACAACCGCGACGCGCTGCCCATCCGGGTCAACGTCCACTGCCACGCACGAATCGCCCGCAGGCACCGGGGACGGGTCAAACCTGCCCTCCCACACCTCCAGGTCAAGCACGTACTCCTGTGTTTCCTCACCGTCACGTGGCACCCAATTACCCCGTGCCAGCGTCTCCACCATGAACTGCTCAAGAAGTAGTTCACTGTTCTTCGCCGTCCGCGCATCAGACTCAATATCCGCCAGCTGCGCACCAAACCCAGAATCCACCAACGACGGATTACACCGCGCCCACGTCTCCGGAGCAAACGGGTCATCATCCTCCGCCGGCGACCACTCCTTAAACATCACGCCCGGCTCACCATCAATCCCAGCCCAGCGCTTCGCCGACATCACCGCACCATGCAGATGCTCGAACCGGTTCACCGGCGACGAAATAAACAGCGTCTGCGCCCGCTCACGAGCACGCGTCAACTTCGACAACGCCGCATACGTCTCATGCGGCAAGTCGAAACACTCATCCAACACAAGGAAGTCCACCGACAGGCCACGGCCCGTCTTCTTCGTACGCGTGCGGAAATACACGATCGCACCATTCGGAAACACGATTGATTCTTTGCCGTTGCCGGTGGTCTTACGCGGCACACCCTCATACTCGCCAACCCACCACGCCATGAGCTCATCGTTCGCCTCGATGACCTCCCACAGGCGCTTCTGCGCATCAATCGCCGTGTCCATGAAATGCGCCGTATGGAAGATAGTCTTTTCGCCGAACAAGAAAATACCCGCCAACTCGCGGGCGACAATACACTCGCCCTTCCCGTTCTGACGTGCGACAACGCCAACAACCTCACGCGCCGACCAATTGCCCGACGCGTCAATACGGCACATATCCCGCAGAAAATCCTCCTGCCACGGGTACAGCGTCATGCCGCACCACCGGGCGAACTGCACCGCCTCTTCCCCACGGCGTGCATCACCCTCCGGCACACTCGACAGGCGAGGCTCCTGGTCGCCAAGCAAAGCCACCGACCTCACCGCCTTCTAATCACACAATCTTCGGCTCAAACTTCCGCAACCCAGACGGGCCACTGTTCTTCCGCTCACCAAACAAATCAGGACGCGACCGAACCCAACCACGCAACTCCGCAGAACACCGCGCCTCAACCTCCGTCGCCGGATGAGGACGCCCATCAACCACACAACCCTCTTCCTCAAGAACAAGACGAGCTTCCTTCAGCCGATACGACAGTGCCGCCACCGTCTCCACAGCCACACGATCGAACGCCGACACCGGCCTACCACCAGTCAGCTCATTAACCTCATCAGCAAGCGACATATTCAACCCCTTGAACATTAAAAATCGATGAAAACAACACGAGAGAGAGACAAGCGAGAAGGCGGGATGCGAGAGGTCGCGCCGCGCCCACCCTCCTAAGATTATCTAGGGGGTGGGTCGCTGTTTGGGCACTAGATGTTGTGGTTACCAGGTGAAGGGGGGCGGGGTGGGTTGTGCTGTGGGGCGTTGGCTGTCTCTGGTGCCGTCGCCGCGTTGTTGGTTGCAGGTTGCGTGTAAGAGTCTGTCTGCGAGGTTGTTGCGTGCGCCGTATTGGCCGAGCGCTCGTGAATGGTCTGCATGCAAGGCTCGTTGGTCCCAGTTGAGTTTCGGGTCTCGGTACATGGGTTTGCCGCACCACCAGCAGGGTGTGCCGTCGGTGTGGTTGTGGATGAGTCGGGCGCGGGTTTTGTCGTGTGCCCAGCCGCGGCCTTGTTGGGCTTTGGTGAGTTTGCGGTATTGCATGCGGGTTGGGCTCCTGGTTTTTGGTGGGTGTGTGAGGGCTTGAACCTCATGGATCAGCGTGTGCTCGCCACTGTTGTGGTTGGTTTATGGCTTGCTGATTGCTCACCTGTTGAGTCACACCCTTTGTGTGCATCGTGTGTTGATGCTGCAGTGTTCTTCGCGTTGCGTTGTCGTGTCGCTTCGCCGTTGTGCTTGCGTCGCCTTGTCGTGTTGGCTGTCGCTTGCAGCGTTGAATGTTCTTCGCGTTGCGTTGCTGTGCCGCTGAGCTCAGTGTGCCCGCGTCGCCGTGTGTGCTGTGCTCGACGCCGTTGTTGCTCGCTTGCTTCATGGCCGCTGCTCTTACGCTGTTGTGCTCATACACCTTGTCATGCTTGCTGTTGTGTTCGACGTCGTTGCAGCGATGCAATGTTCTTCGCGTTGCGTTGTCGACTTGAGTGGTTCGCGCGCCCCATGCATGCCCCCTGCGTGCCGGTGGTGCCCTGCCCCTGTCCCGTGGCCGGTTGTGGCTGGGGTGTGGGTGTGGGTGCCGTGGTCACACAGTGGCCGGGGTGCTTGCCCCCCCCTGGGGCGCTCCCCTCCCCTGCGGGTTGCCGAGGGGGTGGGGGTGTTTTTTGGTGGGCATAAAAATAACCCCCGGGCCCTCATCCTGGAAGGTGGATGGGGTGGGGGTTCATTTCATGCTTACGAACAGTATACACCCTGGTGTCACGGTTGCGCTACCCGCTGCGCCAACAACCTCTGCACTTGATCTAGCGGGTAGAGGTTCTGCTTCCCGCGCCGGCCTACGGGCGTGAGTTTGCCGCGTGCTTTCCATTGACGGATGCAGTCTGGTGTGACTCCGAGGGTGGCTGCGAGTTCGGTGGTGGTTTGTGCCGGTGGGTGCTTGATTGCGGGGTCGAGTGTTTCTTCCAACAGTCTGGCGTGGTTGATGGTTTCCTCCACTGCGCTCGAGCCTTCTTGCCCGGTTTGCATGTGCCACCACACCTCTGAGTCTGCCCACATGCACCCTGCCAGGTGGTCGCGCTGGTTGCTGAGCCACCCGGCCATGCCTGCCACTGTGGGCACTGGCTTGCCGTACAGTCCCCCGGTGTCTGCGCGGACTTGCCTGCAGGTGGTCCGCAGAACCTCCTCAATAGTGAGCTTCAGGTCCAGCCAGGTCATGGAGCAGGGTGGCTTGGAGCGGGGCAGGCTGGGGGCTTTGTATGCGTCAGTGTGGTTGCCCTTGGCTGGTTCCAGCTGGGCATCGAGCAGCGGTGCCAATCGGCTGATTGTGCTGAGTGCTTGCAGGTATTTATCGGCGAGCATCTGTTCCAATGTTGCTTGTATCTTCCCTGCTAGACGGTGGTTTATCCCATCTATTTTAGCACGGGGTTTCTACTCTACTGGCCCCCATTGCCGACGCAGCCGAGACTCATGCATCTCAATGAGATGTTTCTTCATCCTCTTAGCTCCCTCAATGGCTACTTCTTCCGACCCGCAGCTGTGCCGGACAGCGTCGTGGGGGACGTTCGCTCCGTCGAAGATGGCCCGGATATTCTGCACGTCCGTGTCCCAGAGTTTGATGCGCCCGATTGTGGGTTGCCATCCGGTTTCTCCGAGCGGGTTGGTGAGTTTGATTGCCCCGCATTTGGCGTCGTAGAGGTCTTTTTGGATTGAGGGCGGCGGGTCGAGGGGTGGAGTATTTCGTCTTGGTCCGTATTCAGTCCATATGTATTCTTCTGAACGTTCGCAGGCGACTCCGATGTCTTCGAAGTAGTAGGTGTCGCCGTAGTCCGAGCGTGGGGCTGGTTTCTCGGGGGTTGGGGTTGGTTTTTCGAATAGGTTCCACATGGGGTTAATCCTTGCCTGTGCTGCCGAAGCCGCCATCGCCTCGGTCGGTGGTGTCGAGTGGTCGGCCTACTGGGGTGAGGTGTGTGAACGGCACGATGAGCAACTGTGCGATGCGGTCACCCTTGGCCACCTCGAAGGGTTTCGGGTCGGTGTTGTACAGCACGATCTTCAGGTCACCTGTGTATCCGGGGTCTATCACGCCGGGGACTGTGAGGGTGGTGAGTCCGTGTTTCGCTGCGTGTCCGGAGCGTGGGCAGAGTAGCCCTACTTGTCCTTCGGGGATTGCGACCGCTGTGCCGAGGTTGATGGTTCGGCGTTGTCCGCTAGGGATGACTAGGTTCTCGTTAGCGGTGAGGTCGAGTCCAGCGTCTCCCTTGTGGGCTCGGGTGGGTGGGTTGCCCGTGTACGGCAGGACAGTGGGAACCTGGGAACGTCGTGCGGTCCTGGTGCCCATCACTACCACCCAGATTGCTGCGAGGTACAGGGCAGCGACAATAATCTCAAGAATCACTTGTTCTCCTGTTCTGTGATGCGGGTTGTGTATTTGTCGTGGTCTGCGCGTCGGGCGATGAGTTGCGCTTCCGTCCACGACTCGACGGGTAGTGAGCGTTCGACTGCGCCGGTGCGCTTGTCGATGAGGTGAACCTCAAACGTGGTCATGGTTTCTCCTAGTTCGCTTCGCATACCCAGTCGTGGCGGACTTGCTTGGTGGCTGGGTCGTATCGGCTGGATTCGCGGTAGGTGGTGCCGGGGCCGCAATGCACGGAGTTGTCGGAGTTTTCTATCAGCTTTCCTATCCCGAATAGCAGCAGGGCTACGAGCACTACTGCGATGACGGTGGCCGTTACGGGTTGTTCTTCGTCGGTTCCGAGCCACAATGCGAATATGCAAGCGCCGATGTAGGCGACGATTACGACGGCTGCTAACAGTGCGCCGATTACGGTCATGGGGTGTCCTTCCGGGCTTGTGCGTCTGCGTAGTCGTAGGCCTCACGCCAGGTGCCGAACAGTCGATACTCGGCGATATAGCCGGTTGGCCGGTAGGCGGCGGCTGTCCATGTCCTTGTGTTGACACCTGGGATGGTGGCTGAGACGTGGCTGTCTACTCGCCACCGTGGTCCTGCTGTCACTTCCCACCCGACGTACAGGTTGAGGGCGTTGAGGCATACGCGGATGTCGTTGAGCATCACGTCTTCGCGTCCGGCTTCGATGTCATTAATTAGTGTCAGGGGCCGGTGGGTGGCTGCTGCTAGGTCGGTTCGTGACCAGCCGCGTTCTTCGCGTCTGGCTTTGATGGTGGCAGATATGCTGTCGAGGTCACCGACACAGATCATTGGCTGGTCTCTTTTCTTGCTTTTTCGATGGCGGAAAGGGCGTAGGTGAGTCCGACGCATTTTTGGGTGTAAATCGTCATTCCTACGTTGTCCCCGAGCGCGTGTTCTCTGTCCCATTGGGACATCGCGTTATCCATGTGTTTTCGGATGGTGTCTTCGGCGCGGTTGAGTGCCCCTTGCCACTTCCGGCGCTTGTCCTGCTCTGCGGCAAGCGCGGCACGGAGCCGGGTGTTTTCTTCTTCTAGGGCGCGCACCTGGTCAGTCAGTCTCATTTGTTTTCTCCCATTCAACAGCGGATTTCAGCGCCGCAATGAGTGACGGAGCCTCGCATGCGGGGATTGTGATGTGCTGGCCTGCGTCTGCCGAGTAGATAGTTATGTCGTCGTCTTTGTGGCCGGTCGTGTATCGCCGGTTCACGTTTTGCCATTTGTTTTCATCACCAAAGTCCCATTCGGCCCATGCGGTGCGGTGATATCCGGTGATGCTTTCTCGGTCTGGTCCGCGTGTCATTGCCCGTTCCCCCACCGGATTACTCGTGCTTTAGCGAGTGACTGTACTGGGGTCGGATACTCCTCCCCTGCGCCGAACCAAACGTTGTCCTTCTTGACGTACACGCCTTTCGGTTCAACCATGATTTCGGCGATGGTTCCCTCGGGCGCGTCGTTGAAATCTTTGACGGTGAGGGTCGCCGGGTCGAGAGTCAGGTCATCAAAGCGGACGAAAAGCTGATCCGCGCCGTCTGTGAACTCATCGTTTCGGATTGTGAACCGGACTTCCTTGAACGTATCTGGCTTATCGCTGGCGATGATTCCTCTGCCGTGCTTTTTGTGTGTTGCCCCGCGCCCGAGCAGTGACGCTGGTTCCGGCTTCTGCTGCTGTTGCTGTCTGAGTTCTTCCAGTTCGCCCCTCAGCATTTCGAGGGTGGATGCAGCGCTTTTAATCCGAAGCTCAAGATCTTTGATACTGGTCATGCTGCGCGGCTCCTATCAATTTCCCGCCAAATCTTCTTCCGCTTATCCTCAACCGCTCGATACGTCCTCTTGAGGAAAATCGCTTGCTCAAGCGGGGTATAGCCTTCGTCGTAGGCATTGATGAGGAAGTCAATCTCCCACTGCTCCCACGGCAGTTTGTGGCGGGTAGCAGTAGCTAGGGACGCTTCTTGGTCGAGGTATTTTCGGCTTCCATCGCGTTCGTGTTCACCGTTCGATAATCCTTGGGCTAGCCTTTTTGCTTTTCTTTGGATTGCGTCAGAGCTTCGCCCTGTGACTGATCCAGCGACTACGCTGTCAGCATTTTGGACTACTTGGACCTCTCCTTGTGAGTAGTGCCTTCTTGCTAGTCGGGGGCTTCGTTTGAGCGCTCTGGGAATGTTGAATGTTGACATTTCTCAGCGTCATTCTTTCGTGTTGTGTTCCTTGATGTGGGTTTTTACCCAGTCGGGTATGGGGTGGCCGTTGTAGGTGGGCTGGCCTGTGAGGACGGCGTTTACGACGCCGATGAACTCCGCCTGGCAGTTGGGTGCGAGTTGGTTCCATGCGCGCCGGTTGAACGGCCAGTTGAGGCGTACTTGGATGTCCTCGTAGCGTTGGTGCAGGGACTGCGCCAAGGCGAGTACATCGGTCATGGCTCCTCCCATAACGGGAGCCCAACAGTCACAGCCCGCCGCATACGCGTTTCGTACGCGTCGCAGAACTCCTTCTTGATCTCAAACCCGTAGGCCTTCCGGTTTAAATTCTCCGCCGCAACCAGCGTTGACCCGCTGCCAGCGCAGGGGTCAATCACAACGTCTCCAGAGTCTGTGAACAGTTCAATCAGCTGTTCCAGCAATGGGACTGGCTTCTGCGTGGGGTGAACTTTCGGGGTGTTAGGGTCGCGTGGCCAGTCCATGATGTTCATGACCATGCGGCCTCGGTTGTTGAACTTTGGGAGTTTGTCGCGGTACAGGATTAGGGCGTATTCCGCGTTGCCGACAACTCGCATGTTTGCTTTGAGTACCTGTGGGCTGGTGCGTTTGCGGAATACGAGGTTGATGTAGTTTTTGAACCCTGCTTTTTTGGCCTGGTCGATGATCATTGGTTGCTGGTCGAAGGCGCAGAATACGATCATGCAGGGTGCTTGTCCGCGTTCTTTTGGTTCTTTTCGTAGCATTCGGCTTGCGAAGTGCATGAATTCTGGGACGCGGAAGTTTTTGTCGGTGTCGAAGAATTGTTTTCCGGCTAGGTTTGATTCTCCGTTTTTGTTGTTGCCGTCGATGTACCAGAGGGGGCTGCTGCCGTAGGCGTTGGCTCCGAGGTTGTAGGGTATGTCGGCGATGATGAGTTGGGCTTTGGGTATTTGGTAGCGTTTGAAGTTTTGGAAGTGGTCGTGGATTAGTTGCGCGGTCATTGTTCTCCTCTCTTGCGGTCTATCCACGCGACGGTATTGTCGTCGCCGTTGGCTAGGCAGTGGTTGCGGTATTCGTCGGCGATTTCTTTGAGTGCTGCTGCGTCCATTTCCTGTGCGTGTTGGATGAGGGCAATGGCCAGCTGCTCGAGGTCTTTTGCTCTGGGTTCTGTAAAGGGGAGCCAGGCGGTGCCGAGGTCACCCGCGTCGAAACCGGTGCCGTCATCGTCAGGGAGCTCAATCACGTGGTTCATCGCCACCGCCCCCATACGGGGGCTAAGGGGCTGAGATAGCGAGAGACTCCCCGCCCAGACTCGCGGGCTACGTGCTCCGCGAGGTGGTCTGTCCCCAGCCAAGTGATGTGGCCGTCTTCTTCTTCCTGCCCCCAAAAGACCGTGGACCCATCGGGCAATTCGTCTGGATTGAAACAGGCGCTCACAGCGGTACTCCGTTCACGATGTGGTTTGCGGCTTCGCCGAGGTAGCCGATAGCGAAACCAGGGTCAGTCAGTAGCTGAATCAGAATGTCGATGGTCACTGTTCTTCTCCTAACGGCTGTCGGTAGGTGGCGTAGCGCTTCACGATGCGCTCACGAGGGTTGAGCTCTTCGCCCTCTACCAGCGGGTACTCTTCCGACCACTCCGAAACCCGATGCCACTGGGAATCTGGGTTGGGTTGGTACTCGATGGCGTACTCGGTGCGCATTTCAAGGATGGTGGTTACCGCGTCGACGACTTCAGAAATCCAGGTAGTGGGTTGGCCTTCATTGGCCCAGCGGTCGACGATGACCGCAGCTTCTTCTGGTGTCACTGTTCTTCTCCTTCTAGTGGTTGTGGTGTGGGGACGTAGCGCATGACGATGCGCGTGTCGACTTGGTACGTTTCGCCTGTGTCTTCATAAGTAAGGGTGATTCCTAACTCGAGCTCTGAAGACGGCAGTTCTTCTGACCATTGGGAAAGTGTGATCCATTCATCGGAGCTTGGGGCCTTGCCTTGCACTGCGTACTCGGGCGACATCCCGGCGATCATGTTGGCCATATCCGGGGCGGCAGCAATGAGGTTGAAATTGCGGCCAACTTCATGAACTTCAATATCTAGACAGGTCTCCTCCGCAACTTTGTTGTCGTCACGGTCGGTTACCCAAAAATCGACCACGACTTCGCCATACGACTGCTTGTCGACCTTCCACGGGCCGGGTGTGGTGCCTTCGAGTAGTTGGCGCGCTTGTTCTGGTGTCATTGGTGTACTCCTAGTCACTCAAAGGGCGGACGTTTGACTTGTCAATTTCCTCAAACACCACCGGCTTCGGCAGCACTTTGTGGCACACATATGCACTGGAAAAAGGAGGGTTCAGCGCAGGCTTCTCATCGCCGTAGTCGCGTAGGTATGCAACGCGCCGATTGAAGTACAGCATTTGAAAGCTGTTGTCCCGGAACATCTCAAAACGCCGCTGGGATTCAAACAGGCCGACAACCCCGACCAGCATTGCGAACGGGTGCCCGAGCGTAAAAAGACGCTCTAGAACGTCGGTTTTTAGCGAATATGGCGGGTTTGAGACAATGCAGTCAACTCCTGCCGGCGGCTCTGTTGTGAAAAAGTCCTGTCCTGTCCGGATATGTGTAGCGGTGACCTTGTGCCCTGCGGCTTTGAGCATTTGCACATACAGAGATTCTGGTTCATCAAAAGGACACCACACATGCGAGTTGGGCTTTAGATGTGGCAGTAGTGGGGTGATTGCGTAGGCCGGGGTATAAAATTCGTCGTTTTTTGATCCGGCTACTTTGTCGAGTTTCATGGTGTCTCCTAGTCGTGTTCGTGTTCTTGTGTCATGCCGCCGCGTTCCCGGAAATACAAAACCTCATTCCGGTAAAACCTCAGCTGCCTAATCCGCCCCGTGCTACACGCACGGAACTTCTCCGTCCCCTGCTCCTTGAGAGCAAGGAACCGCGTGATTTTCCCGAGCGCTTCCGCGCCTTCCCCTGGTTCTGGTACAGGCACTTCGATGCGGCCCAGGTGCTCCACAGTGATGCGCTTCGCCATAGCCCCGGTGATGAACCGCTCCTTCTGTCTCGCCACATCACTGGTCGCCAACATCTGCGCTAGTAGTTCCGCATCCATGTCGGTTCGGAAGATGATGGTGTGCGCGTCAACAGCCACCGGCCCATCGCCTTCCCACGCTGCGGCGGCGCCAACGCCGTCAATGTCCATTGCGGTGCCTGCGATGAGTAGGTCGCCGGGCATGGCTTTTCGGATGGTGTTCCACTTGCGTTCCGGTAGACGTGCTGGTGCTGTCGTGGCTACGGGTGCGAGGTGTGTGATTTGCCCGTAGTGGATAGCGGGGCCGCCGTTGTCGGTGAGGTCTTTTTTGGTGAAGTGTGTGCCCCTGCTGAATTCTCCTAGCTGGTGTAGAGGTGTTTTTGTCATGCCGTGCGGCGCTCCTCCACCAGCCGAACAATCCGGTCAAGATACTCACCGTGATCAGTGAAACCAGCGATTCGGCAAATCATCGCGTCCACCTCAAGGTCACTACGCAAGTGCTGCAGCATCTGGGAACGCGCCTGCTCCTGCAGCGCGACCTCATCGACTGGTTCCTCTTCTGGTTCCTCAGGCTGGACATAGGTGTGCACGGAAAGGTTGTAACCCTCCGCCTGGATTTGTTTCCGGTCTACGACCTCCGTCAGGTCGTGCTCCATATCGATGAACTGGACGCTGGTGGACGTTCGGCACTTCTTGAAAACCAGAATGCAGGTCTCGATACTGGTGTCCTCAAACTTGCCGCCGGGGATACGCACCACGTGGCTAATCAGGTTCTCTTCCACCAGCCACGCGCGTATCTTGCCTTCGCGTCCTCCCCGGTAGAGGATTCCGGGAAACCCCATCACCACAGCGACACCGTCGTCGTCGAGTAGGTGAAGAATGTGGAGGATGAAGGCGTAGTCGGCTTTGGATTTGGTGGGGATCGTTGGGGCGAACATGAAGCGTTCGTCAACTGTTGGCTCCCATGCGATGGAGAACGGTGGGTTGGCGACGATGACGTGGAAGCGTTTGTCCATGAAGGCGGGGTTGGCGAGGGTGTCGCCGTGTACGCCGGTGAAGTTGGTGAGGGTGGCTTCTGCGTCGTCTAGTGCTTCTTGGTCGATGTCTTGGCCGTATTTGGGTGTGTTGCCCCAGGCGGCTAGTAGGTCTCCGGCTCCGCATGTTGGGTCGTAGACGTTGCGTGGTTCGCCGTGGATGTTTTGTTGGGCGAGCGCGGTGATGGTGGCGACGAGTTCGGGTGGTGTGTGGAATTTGCCTACGGCTTTGAATTGTTGGCGTAGGCCTTTGAGTGTGTGGGTGTTCATGTCCTTATTCGTCGTGTTCGTCTGGTGTTTCCCAGGGGCCGCAGCAGTCTTGTGACCACCTGTTGCAGGTCAGGCACGGCCAATCGTCGGTGTTTTCGGCGCTGTGGCGCACGCTGGCGGACGTTTGGGTGTCGGGTGGGGTAAGTGTGCGGGGCGGGGTGTCCGACGGCTTAGATTGGCTTCTAGGCAACATTTGGAATCTCCTCCCCCGGCTCGACATGGATCATCACGCCCGGTTCTTCGGCTGTGCCTGCGCGTCGTTTCACAACCAGCAGGCGGGTAACTTGGCTGTCATCGTCGAAGCAAGTGCCCGTCAATGCGTCGAGGACAGCGCGGGCTAGCTTGTCCGAGTCGGGCTTCTGGATCATGGTCAGGTTTGCCTTCTTCGGCATTGCCTTCGGCCTCGGCATCAGAAAAGTGAGTTTCACCGACACCGGCCCATCCAACGGCTGGCATCCGTGAGTGATAGCCGCGTCCTGCACAGCCTCGCGCCATGGCTTCACCCGCTTGCTGACTTCCACCAGCACCGCGCGTTTACCGCGCACGAATGCCTGCTTCGAGCCTTGAGGGGCTGGGTGGCCGGGTACAAAAAACCTCATCGTGTTTTTCTCCTTGCATGAAAAAACCGCGCTGCGAGAGCGCGGTCGATACGGGGTTGTGGGGAGGCGTCAATGGTGGCGCTCCGGTGTGGCGGGGTGGGTGTGTGGCGGTATGTCACCAGTGTCATGCCGCGGGATATTTACCGCTTCGGGAAGTCTTACAGGGAGCG
>QWCB01000470.1_pt1 | contig 44973 bp, 37 predicted proteins | sample 1972511 | NCBI WGS metagenome assembly QWCB01 (sample SAMN09866719, study PRJNA288562) | Human gut metagenome isolate term5_stool, whole genome shotgun sequencing... | isolation source: gut | host: Homo sapiens | place: USA: California | reverse complement strand
GGATGTTTTTTTAATGCGACTTTTCCCATATTCCAAGTGGTGAGCAAAAGGATCGCGGAAATGGCGCCGCCCATGACGGAAAAGGCGGCATTTACCCAAGGATTGGTGCGCAGCGATTGATACACATAAAATAGCAACGTAATGACCAGAAGACACGGTAGTGTTGCTGCCAATAACGCGACCACTGCACCAAGTGGACCGCATAAGCGATAGCCGGTAAGAATCGAGGTATTTACCGCCATCGGTCCCGGTCCGGACTGCGCCAAGGCGGTGAGATCCAACATCTCTTCTTCTTCGATGAGCCCTCTTTTTTGTACAAATTCATCGCGAATGACCGGCACAATCGTATAACCGCCGCCAAAGGTAAAAAGGTTGATTTTGAAAAAGGTCAAAAACAACGCCCACAGAGAGAGCGTTTCGGTGGGCGTGCTTGTGTTGTGTTCTGTTTGCTTGTTTTGTTTCCCTTGCTTGAACGGGAATGGCCTCTGTTTGGTCATACCTTCTCCTTCGCTTCTTTACGATAACAGGCGATGTGCATCTAAGAGCGAAAGAATTGTTTCAACGCTATCCGAAAAAACAAAGCTTCGTTGCCTGCGCTGTAGTTCTTCGCGATGATTCATCACCCCATTGACGGCCGCTAAAAATGTTTCGGAGGTAGCCTTTCGTTCATCCAATACTTCGGCATAACCGGCGCGCGCAAACTCCCGCGCATTTTCAACCTGATCGCCACGGCTTCCCTTTACATACGGAATCAGCAGCATAGGCTTATGATAGTAAAGATATTCAAAAATCGCATTTGAACCGGCACGCGAAACCACGACGTCTGCCATCGCCAAAGCATCATTCATGCCTGCTTTAATGTAGTCTACCTGATGGTATTCCACACGTTCTACAGAAGAATCTCCTTTGTTTGCGCCGACGCCATGCAATATCTCAAACCGCTCCAAAAGCGGATCGAGGCTTTCCCAAACCAAACGATTCAGCGCCTCTGCGCCCAAAGAACCGCCCAAAATCAGCAAAATCGGCTTATTGGATTGCATTCCGAAACGAATACGTCCCTCTCTTGCCGAACCGCCTTTCAGTTGCGGGCGGATAACCGGTCCCAGATAGAAAGCCTTATTCTCCGGTACTTTCGATGCGGTTGCTTCAAAGGTCAATAGAATGCGTTTTACAAACGGCGCCGTAATCTTGTTTGCCAGCCCCGGGCTCAAGTCCGACTCATGACTAATCACCGGAATATGGCGCATCTTTGCAGCAAGCACAACCGGAACGGAAACAAAACCGCCTTTGGAAAACACGATATGCGGCGCAATCTGCTTCAACAAACGACGCGCTTCACGAATGCCGAAAAGTACGCGCCCCATATCCCGCACATTGGTCATTACGCTCTCGACGGAAAGATACCGTCGCAATTTCCCTGTCGGAATAGCGTGGTAGGTAACTTCCGGGTAGTCGGCAAGAAGAGTTTTCTCGATGCCCTTCTCGGAGCCAATATAATGCACTTCCCAGCCCTCTTCTTTAAGACGCGGTAGAAGCGCTAAATTAACAACGACATGACCGGCAGATCCTCCACCGGTCAACACGATTCGCTTAGCCATCATTCGTGCGATTTCTTTTCAATGCGGTCACTGCCGAAATACGGACGTAATGCATCCGGAATAGTGATGGAACCGTCCGCATTCTGATAATTCTCCGCTACTGCCGCCCATGTACGACCGACCGCGAGACCGGATCCATTTAACGTATGCACAAAACGCACATTGCCCTTCGCATCACGGAATCGAATGTTGGCACGTCGTGCCTGATAGTCTTCAAAGTTAGAGCAGGAAGAAATTTCAACGTAACGCTGATAGCTCGGCATCCAGACTTCAATATCATAGGTCTTTGCGGACGAGAAACCGAGGTCGCCGGAGGAAAGCGTAACAACACGATACGGTAACTCCAGACGCTTTAAGACTTCTTCCGCATCGTTGGTCAGTTTTTCCAATTCCTCATAGCTGTTGTCGGGATGCACGAATTTCACAAGCTCCACCTTGTCAAACTGATGCTGACGAATAATTCCGCGCGTATCTCGACCTGCCGAACCGGCTTCACGGCGGAAGCAAGGCGTGAATGCCGTCATATACTGCGGCAAATCTTTCTCGTCTAAAATTTCGTCACGATAAATATTCGTTACCGGCACTTCTGCCGTCGGAATAAGGAAGAGATCGTCATCATTGCAATGATACATATCCTCCTCAAACTTCGGCAATTGTCCGGTTCCGGTCATGGAAGCACGGTTAACGAGATACGGCGGTTCAATCTCCAAATACTCTTGGTCAATGGTGTGCAAATCCAACATGAAATTATAAATGGAACGCTCTAAGCGCGCGCCTTGTCCTCTTATGATGGTAAAACGCGCACCGGATAATTTTGCGCCACGATCAAAATCTAAAAGAGAAAGGTCGGTTCCCAAATCCCAGTGCGGTTTGGGGTCAAAGGCAAACGTCGTTGGCTCGGAGAAATGGCGCATTTCCTTGTTATCGGTATCGTCTTTTCCAAAAGGAACCGATTCGTGCGGCACATTCGGAATGGAAAGCAATTCCATACGCAAATCTTCTTCAATCATGCGCAACTTCTCGTCATCCGCTTTAATGTCGTCTCCAAGAACGCGCATACGTTCAATGGTCGCGGAAACATCCTCTCCTGCTTTTTTTCGTAAAGGAATCTCTTTTGACACCTGATTGCGTTCCGCCTTTTTTGCCTCGACTTCACTCAATATCGATCGGCGTTCGTCATCCAACTGCAACGCCTTTTCCACCGAAAATGAGCCTGCGCGTCCAGCCAGACCTTTTTCGACCTTTTCTCGCTCTTCTCGGATACGCTTGATGTCTAACATGAGTTCCTCCTCATTCCTTATGCAACACTCTTGTTGCAATCCTTCTGCCCTATTATAGCACGGAACCTGCAGCGGTTTTCTTCTCTCCCCTTACGCTTGCAGATTATGCCTCTTCTACCGTTCGCGCTTTTTCAGGACGCGATTTTTAACCAGCTGCGGCAATCCTGCTGAAACGACCTGAATGGGACAATCTACATAGGGGTTATTTTCCAGTCCGGTCTTCATCATTTCGATGGTGATCACTTCGTTTGCTTCAATGAATGCCCCGTATGGTCTTCCTGTGTCTGCGTCCAGTCCAGAAGGCACATCTACGGAAATGGTATAGATGCGAGACTGATTGATATTGTCCATCACTATGGGAGCAACCCCCTTTACCGCACCATGAAGCCCCGTGCCATACAGGGCATCAATGACCGTATTATAAGCGTTAAGCTCCTGAAGCATGTCTTCAATTTCTCCCAACGTTTCCACGCGACGAAGATTTTGCGTCATGTGCTGTAAAATGCGGTAATTGGTCATCCAGGCTTGTGAAGGATGTTCGCTTTCTCCAACCAGATAGACCATAACCTTCTTTTCACGCCCAAGCAGATGTCGCGCCAGGGCTAAACCATCCGCTCCGTTGTTTCCCGGACCGCAAAAAACGGCAAAGGAATGGCGCGTATTCAAGTCTAGACAGCGCAAAATACTCAGCGCGGCATTTTCCACAAGAAGCACTTCCGGAATTTCCAATTGTTTGATTGCAATCTGTTCCATCTCTCGCATTTCTTCCACACGCACGCTTTGCATAGGCGCCTCCTTTCTCATTGTTTGCGCAGATCACTGCCGAAAAACGCGAACGGAACATATTCTCCGGCTATGCGCGACGCAATACGTTCATCGTACAAATCTCCTAATTCCTCTAACCGAACATTGGAGGAAATGATGGTGGGCAGCGCTGCCACAATACGAGCATTCAGCAGTTCAAACAGTTCTGCGCGCATTTTATCGGTTAAAAACTCGGTGCCCAAATCATCTATCACCAGCAAATCACAGGAAAAAGCAAAGTCGTGTTTTGCACGATCCTGATCTGTACGCTCCGTCGCATAGGAAAAGGAATAGGTCGTCAAAAATTCCAGCAGCTGCGGAGCTGTGCGATAATACACCTGTACGCCTCTATCCAGCAGCTCTTTGACTATACAATTCAGAAGAAAGGTCTTTCCCGTGCCGGTCGGGCCATAAAAATAGAGATTCGGCGAACGCCGTGAAAAAGTCGGAATGTATTCCTCCTTCATGCGACGACGCAAATCTGCCATATTCTCATAGGGGCTGCACGGTTCATCCGCTTGGCGATCCTGGCGGAATAGAAGTAAATTAAACGTCTTGAAATTCTCTGTAGCAATACGCTTGCCGACGGCACTCATGTCATACCGCGCTTCGGCTAACAGACGATTTCGACAATGGCAGGAAACCCCGTCAACAAAGCCTTCATCGTGGCAATCGGAACAAACATAATCCGGCAAAAAGGCATCTGCGGAGATACCGAGCGCCTTCCAGCCGGCAAGTTCTTCTTCCCGACAATGGCGAAGCTCGGTTTCCGCTATTTTACGTTCTTCCTCACTCATGGACAAAATTCTGCCCAGCAAGGCACGCCCTTTCTGAAGGCGTTCCTGACGCAGGCGAGCCATTTCCGGATGTGCGGCATAAAGCGCTTTTACGCGGCGGTCGCGTTTTTTCTCCGCGTCTTGACGGCGTTGGGCTAAAATGTCGCTGACGTTGATCATGCCTCACCTCCTGTTTGCGGTACAAACGAATCTTCTTTTACAGGTGAGGTCGTTTTTTCATCTGCTTCATCCCTATCTCCGCGAAGACTTCGTTTTCGTGATTCTTCCAATTTACGGCTCACCCACGCTTTACGTTCTTCTCGACTCATGCGCGTGTCCTTTTGAGCAAATTCCGCCTGCTTCCGTTTTCGTCTCTTTGGACGCACATTCTTTTCTTGATCGGCTTTGGCAAAATAGGCATCAAGTGCTTCGCGCGTGGTAATCTTCTCGAAACGCGCCCAATTTTCAATCACGGCAACCACGTAGTTTACCGAACGGGAGCCGACTTCATGGCGTTGGCAAGCGCTTTTGTACGCATACAAAAAATAATCGGGTGAAAATGCATATTGTTCCATCACCTGTAGAATAAGACGCAATTCGTTTTCTTTTAAGGTTACGCGATAACGAAGCCCCTCCGACAAAAAATCTTCCAGCGCGTCAAACATTTCCGCTTGCGATGGCTGTGCAGTGTTTGCCGGTTGGTCAACTTGTGCCGGACTCTCTTGCGTTTTTCCCGCCGTTGGTTCCCCAACGCCTGCCCACAGCAACAGCATGGAACGAAACAGAAGCCGATCGGGATGCGCCTCATCGATAATCACCAGCCCTTCATTCACCCAATACGCAACCGCCTCCTGCACGGTTTCGGCGCTCATGCCCAACGATTCTGCCAAATCACTTTCTTCCACATGTTCGTCGGCACGACTATAGCAGGCTTTCCAACCGGCAAGATAGACTCGAAGCGCTTCTTCCGGCGCATGGGCAAGATACGTATCCAAAAATATATTTTCCACCGGCGTCGTGCGAAAATCCACACGCGACAGTTCAAATGACGTGTCCATCCTGCTTCCTTCCTGTTTGCGGAAATACTACTTTTCTATTTCTATTCTATGCGGTGGGATCCTCTTCCCGATTCACATCTTTGAATCGCGTGAGGTAATCCTCGAAGAACAATTCGACTTCTCCGGTTGGACCGTTGCGGTGTTTCGCGATAATCACCTTGGTGATGTTGGGATGCTCCGTATCTTTATCGTAATAATCTTCACGGTGCAAGAGCATGACCACATCCGCATCCTGTTCAATCGCGCCGGATTCACGTAAATCACTCATTAATGGACGACCGCCTTCGCGACTTTCCGCCTTTCGGGAAAGTTGGGAAAGTGCCAGCACAGGGCAATCCATTTCTTTCGCCAAGGCTTTGAGCCCCCGTGAAATCTGCGTGATCTCCTGTTGGCGATTTTCGTTTCGCCGGCTATTGTCGGCATTCATCAGCTGCAAATAATCGACCATGATGAGATCCAGCCCCTGCTCCATCTTTAAGCGACGGCACTTGGCGCGCAATTCCTGTACCGAGATGGACGACGTATCATCGATATAGAGAGGCAAATCTTTGAGCACATCGGTTCCCTTAAAAAGCAGCCCCCAGTCGCTGTCGTTCTGTAAATCACCCGTGATAATCTTTTTCAGATCCAGACCGGACGCCATAGCAAACAGACGCTGCGTCAGCTGCATCTTACTCATTTCAAGAGAAAAAACAGCAACCTTGAACGGATGTCCTCCCTGCTTGTCCTCGGTTCGCGCTACATTATAAGCAATGTTCAAACCAAGCGCCGTCTTTCCCATGGAAGGACGTGCCGCGAGCAAAACCAAATCGGACGGATGCAGACCGGTCAATTGATGATCCAGCCAGCGAAAGCCGGTCGGGATACCCGTGATGGCTCCTTGATTCATGGACAGCTCAGAAATGCGTGCCAGCGTCTCCTCCATCGTCACCGCAACGGGCGTAAGCCCGATACGCGTGCGATCCTGTGAAAGCTGCAGAAGTTGTTCTTCCGCGGCTTCCAGCACCACTTTGGACGGATCGGCTCCGTCACCGGCATGGGCGGCGACATCATTACCAAAATGGATGAGGGCGCGCTGTAAAGCATGATTTTTGACCAAGTCAATATACGACTGAAGATTCGCAGAATAAAATGGCTCGCTTGTAATCTGCGCAATAAAATCCATTCCGCCAATTTCCTGCGCTTTTTTCTCGCGTTCCAGCTCTGCGACAAGCGTTTGTAAATCAATGGGCTCATGGGCACGGTTCAGCGCAAGCATCGCCTCATATAGAATCTGATGCTTGGGAAAATAAAAATCTTCCGTTTTGACCTGTTCAATAACGGTGTTAATCATTTTGTCATCGAACAGAATGCAACCGAGTACCGATCGTTCGGCATTCGCATTGCCCGGCAATTGTTGGCCCGTCATGTTCCTATTCCTCTTCTACATTCACCTTGAGACGGGCGGTCATATCCGCGTATACACGCACATCGACCTCGCGAACTCCCACCTCGCGAATGGATTCCTTAAGAATAATCTTCTTTTTATCGATAGAAAGTCCTGCCTGTTTCTGTAACGCATCAGCAATGTCCTGTCCCGTGATGGAACCAAATAATTTACCGTTTCCACCGCCCTTGGCACAGACCGACACGGTCAGCGCGTCAATCTTTTCTTTCAGGGCTTCCGCTTCGGCTTTTCTTGCCGCTTCCTCTTCTTCCAAACGCTTCTGTTGCGCCTTCCACTGCTTCACCGCCGCCGGTGTCGCTTCTACGGCAAGTTCATTCGCCGCTAAAAAGTTATGAAAATAGCCCGGCTTGCTGTTCACCAATTCGCCGGCTTTCCCCAAGCCTTTTACGTCTTTAAGCAGGATTACTCTCATCCTTTTCCTCCTTCAAATAGGCGAAAATCGCCTCTTCCAATTTCTTCTGCGCTTCATCCAATGACCCGTTAATCTGTGTCGCCGCGGAGGTTAAATGTCCGCCGCCACCCAATTTTTCCATAATCAGCTGAACAGAGATGTCCCCCAGACTGCGCGCGGAAATGTGTACGCGCTGCTTTGCCAGGGTCAGTACAAACGATGCCTTGACACCTCGAATCCCTAAAAGGTCATCCGCCGCCTGTGAGGCTATGAGCGTGGAACCTTCCATATCATGCGGAAAACGACCAATCATAATATCCGGTGCGAAATGCGTTGCCCCTACCAAGATTTCGGAACGATAGCGCATTAAGTCAAAGTCATCCTTAAACAGTTCTTTAATGACGACGCTGTCTGCGCCCTTTCGCTTCAAATACGCCGCCGATTCAAAGGTTCTGGTTCCCGTCTGATAGAAGAAATTCTTCGTGTCTACGGTAATACCTGCCAAAAGCGCCTCTGCCACAACCTTGGGCAGCGCCATATCGCTGTCTTGATAGCTAATTAGCTCCGTCACCATCTCTGAAGTCGATGAAGCATACGGCTCGATATAGGAAATCTCCGCCCCCTGAATATACCCAGCTCCTCGACGATGATGGTCAATGAGGATAACACGATTTCCTTCATCTAACAGCTTCGGCTCTGCCGTAGCGTCGTGACGATGATTATCCAATACCACAACAAGAGATTGCGCATTGCGCAATTCCACCGCACGCTGTGGACGAATGATGCGCTTGGCAAGCTCCGGCGCTTCGTTGCTCACTTTTTGATAGAGATTCTCAATCGACGCGGTTACTTCATCCAGTACAATCCAGGCATCCCCGCCAGCCTGTTCCGCAAAGGTAAACATGCCAAGGCACGACCCAAGCGAATCCATATCCGCATTTTGATGCCCCATGATAAGCACATTGGAGGCTTCTTCGACAAAGGAGCGCATCGTGTTGGACATGACGCGCGCCTTAACTTTCGTCATGCGCTGTGTCGCCTGATTTTTTCCGCCAAAATAATCCAGTTGTTCGCCCGACTTCAGCACCGCCTGATCACCGCCGCGCGCAAGGGCAATGTCCAACGCAGAGCGTGCTTCCAGCATCTTTTGCGCCGGTGTATCCTCGCCATACCCAACGCCGATGGAAACCGTCGGACGAATGGTGGTTAACCCTTCCGTCTCGGTTTTTAATTGCTCTAAAAGGCGGAATTTTTCTTTTTTTATCCGTTCAAGACCGTACTGTGTCAGCACCAGTAAATACCGATCGGATTCATATTTAATAATAGGCGCATCATAATCGGCGGCAAACCGACTGATCAATCCGTCAATTTTAGCAAACGCCAAGGGCCTGTCCGCTTCGGGCATCGTAGCGCGCAGCTCATCGTAGTTGTCCAAAACAACCACTGCCAGAACCGGCTGTTCTTCCTGATAACGCCGACGCACTTCTTCATCATCGCTGTTGTCGATACCATAAAGTAGAATCAACGATTCCCCTTTCGCAGAGCCGGTTACGTTGTTGTAGAACAAATAGATGCGATCGCCAACGTTCACACGGAACGGCTCGGCATTTTTTCCGGTAAGCATCTTTGCCGGAACATCCGCAAAGAGTTTGTCATAACGCTGACCAAGCAAAGAATCCTGAATATGAAACAGCTTTTTGAAATATGAGTTGTACCATAGGAAAAGACCATGCTCGTCCAAAACCGTCATGGGGAAGGGCATTCCGAATACGGCATTTTTCGTTATTTCATCAAAATGCAGATCCAGCGTTTCAATCGCTTCCGTAACACTGCGCTGCGACTCCCGTTCACGCAGATAACTGTGTGTGCCTAAAAAAACCGTTCCGACGAAGCCTGCCACACCGGCATAGGGGTTCCAAAAAAAGAGTCCGATGGTCATCAAAAGCCCTACAATGGCGACAACGAATACCTCTGTCCAAACCCGTTTTTGTCCGCTGTCAGAAAAGAAATCGCTATTCATGATTGCCTCCTTCAGGAATCGGATTACGCTCATAGAGAAAACTCAGCAAGAAGCCGACAAGGACAAAAAGGACCGTTAGAAAGACAAAGAGCACGGCGAAGAAATAGAGAATAACACGCAGCACCTTTGGCACGTGCAGCCGAGAAAGCTGCTCATCGATACGCGCTACCCCATGAAGAGCATAAAGAACCAATACGCCGGTTCCTATATTCGTCCCCAAATAAGCAAGTGGCTCGACCCACAGCGAAAGCATCATCCCGACCGCCGCTAACGCCAACAAAATGCCGCTTATTTTTCGCGTAATATGAAAGTTCGCAAGGCAAAAGCGTGCGACATCCTCTTCGGTATGGGACAGCAACAAATGGGAGAAAAAGGACGTGACTATCGCGGTCAATAGTCCCTCGACAAAAAGAAATGCCGGCAACAAATTCAGCATCGCTTCAAGAGAGCGACGTAAAAGGACTTCTGCGCCCGGCGGCAATACACCGCCAGCGTTCTGCTGTTCAGCAAGCTCCATCACCTGCTGGGTAATATTTTGCATCTCCTCACGCAGCAACGCCAAGACATCCTGTCCTGTCAGCCATTGCGTCACAAAAAGCAATGCCACACTCAATGCGGCAAAGAGAAGCGCCGGAAAGACGATCTCGTGAAACAGGGCTTTTTTTCGTTTGATGTGTATGCCGATGGCGAAGGACATAACAAGAAAATGCAGCCCCATTGAAATGCCTGCTTCGATGCCGAATAGCATCGCTATGGCAGTGACGCAGAGCATAGTCGCCGCACCTGCCCAATAGATGCCCTCAACAATGTAAAGCGTAGTCAGCGGAAAATAGAGCAAAAGGCGTACCACGCCCACCGAACGTGCGGAAATATAATAAATAAAGACACTTAGCGCCGCCGCAAGCAGTGCATTAACCGGCGCGGTCATTTTGTTCGTATCGAATTTCATGTCCTCTCCTTCCTTTTCTATTTTAACATAGTAGGAAGAAAACGAGAGAAGGAGGGTGTATTTCTTCTGCTTGGGTAGAGTGGGAAAACTTAATCTTTCCCAATATGAATCACTTTATCAAATTGAGCGAGATAGTCGGGATTCCAATTATGCGTGACGACCAATCGTGTCTTATCGCTCATCCTAAAAATGATGTCGTGAATGATTTTTGCCTGCGGCGGATCTAACTCTGCCGTTGGCTCATCAAAAAGAAGGATCGGGCTATCTTGATAGAGTGCTCTTGCAATTCCAATGCGTTTCTTTTCACCACCGGAAAGATTACCATTGAAAACATCACCGTCTTGTCTATCTTTTTTTATCAGCGCGTCAAGACCAAGTTGATGCAATATGGATTGTACTCTTTCCCTATTCGCATCGTTATTTTCGTCAAACATACTCACGTTATCAAAAATGCTAGCTGAAAAGAGGAACACTTCTTGTGGAATGAGATAAACCTGACGGTACAACGACTCTTCTCGCCAATCCTGAAGAGACTTTCCTTCGACGGAGATCTCTCCCGTGTAGTCTTCCATTTCTTTCATGAGCAGATGGATGAGCGTTGTTTTTCCGGATCCACTCGTTCCAACAACCGCAGCACATCCATTCTTATCGATGGAAAATTGAAGACCATCAAATAGTACCCGATCCCCAAAATGAAAATGAAGATTCTCGACGCGAATGGCAGTTTCCCCAAATATCTCTTGCTTATCAGCCATCGATTCTATTTTGCCAACCGATAGCGACGTATCGACTGAAAAGGAGGATCGGCATTTTGATTCCGCAATGAAAGATTTTTCCTCTATGCTATGCGATCTCGATTTGTTCGTTTCTTCCTTTGTCATAGAAAGAGCTTCGCTCTGCATAATGGGTAGCAAAACTTTTTCTGTAATAGGTCCCGCCGCCCGAATTTCCATAAAACTGAAATAGGCATTTGTTACGCTCTCTGCAAAGAAAGTGACATAATAGATTGCTGCCAAGAGGGCACCTGTTGTAATCTGCCCTTTCATGATTAAATACGAACAAACCATAATGACCAGAATTTGACCAATTGAATTTACTGTCCACATCGTTCTTTGAGCGAATACCCTCAGTACTTCCATACGATTGGTCTTTTCACCCCAATTTTGGAGAGTCAATTCAAAAGAACGAAAGTACTGTTTCCTTCTTCCGGAACGCTTGAGAATGGATAGTCCACTAAGAGCTTCATGCAAAGCAGAATAATAACGTTCCCCTGCTTCGGATCGTTCTTGGTTGATTTTCTCCGTCGGTTTAATAAAGAATTCTCCGATAATCGATGGTAAAAACGAAAACAAGAGACTAAGAAGAAGCAACCGGAAATTAAAAGTGAAAAGCACTACGCCAATCACAATCGCACTAATTCCATGGCGCGTCACCGAAACAAGGGAATCAAGATATCTCTGCATAAAAAGGTCAACGTCATTAGTTAGCGCATTAAAATAATACTCATCACTTTCTTTTTGTCTGTCCACCGACGGCACTTCAAATAATGCATTAACAGCATCGTTGCGAATGCGATTACCAATCGTCATCACGAATTTTTGACGGAAATATTTTTCTGCGACGTGCACAAGAAGGAGAGCTATGCAGACTGCGACCGTATAGAATGTATGCTTTACCAGTACAGAAAGCTGTGTTCCTACTGCCGAATCAATGATTTTCGACGTTTGTTGCCCCAAGAGAATATAGCCAATGGCTGTCAAAATCGCAAAAAGAGCAGACAGGAAAAGTGCCGGCAATTCTTTTCGGATATAGCGATAAACTACAGTCTTCATTTAATCCTCCACTAAGCGTTCATAATTAAGCAACTGGTTCTTTGAACTATCTTCTGCGATCATCAATAATATGTTCTTGATTTTCTCTCGTATGATGGGGCAATTTTTCTTCATCTCCGCCTCGCTACCTTGACGGTCTAATAATAGTGACGCAGGACATGCGTTACATAGATATTTTGCCCAGCATCTTTTACACACAGGGTGTTCAATCCTATTGACAGATTGAATTTTCTTTCTAAGTTCTTCATAACCTTGCTTATCAGAAAACGAGAATGCTTTATCTTTATAAAACATGTGACAAGGATAAATTGTTGCGTTTGGCGTTAACATAAAGGATCTTTCGCATACATCGCACGAATAGTTATTTCGTCTTTTTGCTGATAACGCCTTAAAAATACGCGTATAATCTTTTTGAGAAATACAGGAGATGTCTCTATCCTGATTATTAAGCGCAACATCATTATCGCCACAACAATCAGCGATTATGGTATTCACATCAGGAAATAGAGTATGAATCATTTCTGTGATTTTATGCCTATTAAAACCAATTCTTATATGCTCTTTATTATAAGTTACTTCTATCGTTCTAAAATTAGTGCCAACACATTGCAGCCGTTTAATTCCAGCAATAACATCTTCATAAGTGCCTTGACCACTACAATAAACTCTATTACTATCATGAACCACTTTTGGTATATCCAAACTAATCGTTATATTTACTTCATATTTTTTAAGCAAAGTAGCAATCTCTTCAGAGATTAAAGTACCATTTGTCACTATAGTGTAAACTGGAACTCGAGCAATCTCCCCCCTACTATGAAGAGAAGCAAAAAAATCGCAAACTGTTTCTATTCCTTTAATATTAATTAAGGGTTCTCCTCCAAAAAAGAAGACAGTATCAACTTGGTCGTAGTACACAGGAAAGAAATTCTGCAAATCATTTCGCAATTGCTCTGAATCATAAACAAACGATTCTCGATGATAGCTTCCTCTATCAGCATAACAATACCTACAACTTAAATTACAATGATTAGTAAGCAAAATTTCAAGTTTTCTTAAATGACGATAATGGAAAAGGTCTTTGTCATCATTGGATGGTTCTTCATCCAATGACCTATTGAGAAATTCTTCTATCCTCTCTGCGTCCCCAGCAGAGCTGTTCTTCGCAAAATAATTATTCAATTGCATCTCAAAAAGAGGAGCTTTGTTCGCATTCATCGTTAATAATTTGTTCGATGGAACAATATACAAAACACAAATACTTTCGTTGTAGAAGAGCATAAAATCTTCTCTATTAACCATTAATCATACCCCCGCTTGGGGTGCATTAGACGCCTCCGAAGGAGCGTCCAATGCACGTTGTTTTTTAACAAGCTCCTCCACAAAAAAGTAACGCGCCACAGCCTCGAGGAATCTCAATCTCCTGAACCGTTTCAAAAATCGACTTTTCCAAATCAAGCGCACTTACATCAAATTCTTCAAACAATTCACTCATAATCTTTCTCCTCCTTACTTCTAAGTTCTTTTGCAGTCAGTATATTCCCAAACATCATATATATCAAGAAAAAAGTATATCAAAACAAAAAGCCCCCTCCCCTTTGTGGGGAGAGGGCTTTTTCCTTCCGGTTCTCGCTCTTACTTATCCTCGTAGGGGATAAGGGCAATGTGACGGGCGCGCTTTACAGCGGTGGTCACGTCGCGCTGATGTTTAGCGCAGGTACCGGTAATGCGACGGGGAAGAATTTTTCCCGCTTCGCTAATAAATTCTTTTACCGCATCGACATCTTTATAGTCGAGCACACGTTCTTTGTCTTTGCAGAAAATGCAGACCTTTTTGTGGGGTCTGAACTTGCGTTGAGCCATGTCGTCCTCCCTGATTCCGTCCTTTAGAAGGGAATACGCTCATCATCGACGGGACTGAAATTAGCGTCAAAAAAATCATCGTCACCGTTCGCCGTATCCGCCGCCTGATTGTTCTTTGGGAAATTGTTGACGCCGGAAGCACGGGAAGAATCCCCGCCGCCGAAACCGTCACGATCTTTCCAGTCAATGAATTCAACCGCATTGGCTACCACATCTGTGGTATAACGGCGTGAACCGTCCTGTGCTTCGTAAGAACCAGTCTGAAGACGTCCTTCCACGATGACACGTTTACCTTTGCCGCTGAAATTGTTGACTGTTTCTGCCAATTTGCCCCAGCACACGCAATTAATAAAATCTGCGGTAGGCTGATTGCGCGATTCCATCTCTTGTCTTTTTTCACGCGACAGTTTCTTGTCCACAGCCACTGAAAAGCGAACCATGGCATTGCCTGTCGCATTGTTGTACGTCAACTCGGGGTCACGGGTTAAGCGCCCCATAATCGTCACTTGATTCATCGGTTACCTCCTAAAAAGAACTAAGCCTCTTTCTTTACAGTAAGGTAGCGAAGGACTTGATCCAAAATGCGTGCGCGACGTTCCACTTCCGCAACGACCGACGGATCTGCCTCATAGTTGAGAACATAATAATAACCGTCTTTGTTGTAGTGAATTTCGTACGCCAGCTTTCTGGTTCCCCAGTCGTCGATTTCTCCGACAGTGCCGTTTTGGTTGATTGCGTCTTTGAGACGATCAAGAACTTGATTGCGTTCTTCTTCTTCCAAACCGGCCTTCAGGATGAGGACCATTTCGTACTGATTCATGCGTTTCACCTCCCTCTGGATTTCGCCCCACTTTCTAATGGAGCAGAGATTGCAACCGAGCGCGGACCAGCCACGCCTGCGTCACCCGCTTATTATACCAAAATTCACTGAAAGCGCAACTCTTCCAACCGTATCGCTACCTTTTTACCGTTGGTTTCTATTCCGGCGCTTACTTGCCCCGTGGCGTCTTCACCGCTTATATTATACTGCGCAAAATACGAAAAAGAAGCGTTTCGGTCGAGTTGAAACGCAATGCGACAAAGGGGAACTATCGGGATACACGTTGAGTGCCTCGTTGGCTCTTCTCCTAAGATAAACGCTCTACCTGTTCAAATTGCGCCTCATTCTCGCGCAGGACTTCGGGATTGCCAATCGTTACTTTCGACGCCTCTTGCATGGCACGCGAAAGAAGCTCTCCCCAAGCACGAAGATCCGCAAGGCGCGTGTGCAGTGCTTCCTGCAAGAAACGATCTTCACGGGCAGCATCATGACCGCGCAGATAATCAAGCAAATCATGCCGACCTTTTTGTTCTTCGGTAAGCGGTCGATCCATCTGTCCTACCGCACCGACTACAAAGCGATCCATATCTTCCGGCGACAATGCTAAATCCGAGACAGCCTTTCCCATCTCTTCAAACACGCGATAGGTCGCCGTCAATTGCGGATCGCGGAAAGAAGACATCACCACCTCTCCGGCGGTAGTAAACAGCGCAGACTGCCCGTATGCGCCGCCCTTTGCGCGAATTTCGTTATAGAGCAGCGAATTGTTCAAAATATTCATCAAGACAAATAGGCTTCCGTTTAGCTTGTCTGGCTGAATAAACGGCGCCGCAACAGCGTTATATTGTACATCCGAAGTCGCCGAATACGCCTCTGCCGCTTTTCCGGGAACAAACGGCCATTCCTTATCTTTTGTCTTCTTGACAGGAATAGCGGAAATGGCGCACTGCGCACGGTGGAGAAAATCTTCTCCCGCCTTCCCCTGTCCGGTCACATTGATGATTCTTCCCGAAGCGGAGAAGAGACGATGGGCAACCTCTTCCACCTTTCTTCTGTCTTCTTCGGAAAAGTGCTGATTCATTCGTTCCAAAAAGCGAAAATAGGTCAGTCCGGAAATGGATTGTCGATAAAATGCCGCCGCATTGCATTTCGCGAGCGCACGCTCCGCCGCAAACGCATTGCCGGCATAAACGATGCGTTGTGCAAGAGAGGTGTGGTTGATACGAATGAGTTCCTGCATTCGCGCCTTGTCCGTCCACAACGTTCTAAGCAGTTGTTCTTTAAGAAGGGAAAATGCCTGATCCGCGTTTTCCTCTCCCATCACTGCCATTTCCACGAGTAATGTGCGCGACAATTCTTCGCTGTCCTCTTTCATTAAAATGGTGGGCGTGACGGTAATACCGCCGGTGAAACGGTGCTCCGCTTTATCATACTCGCGGTAGGAATAGTTCTCCGTATCCAGCTTGCCCAACAATTCCGCCGCCAGCACCACATAGGGAAGCTCTTCCGGCGAAAAATGAGAAAGAGAAAATGCCACAAGAAGATAGTGTATTCCTGCCGTGGGCAAATCGTGAAACAGCAGCGTATCTTCACCGTTTTCCGTTGTGCGTCGAGGTATCTTTTCCAACGTTTTCGGCAAGGCATCCCGCGTAAGTACCGGAATGGTCGCCTTGGCCTCTTCGCTGTCCGGCTGATTCTGACGATCACGCAAGCGTTCGTTTTCCGCAATGAGTGCCTGTATCTCCTCCTCGGTCATCTTTTCCTTTTCTTCCGCCAGCTTCCTCGTCACTTCGGCATCTCTACGGGCATTTTTTCCCGGTTCCGGACGATGCACGGTCAACACGCGATGCGGATTCTTCACCAGTCTCTCTTGGATATATCGCTCAAGCGCCCCGTTTTGTAAAAGTTTACGCAATTCGCGAAGCTGCTCTTCGTAATGCAGGACAGACGCCGGATTCAAGCCATAAATACCTTCGTTAAGCAGCGTAAATAAAAACGTAACCGCCTTGGTCGCCCGACCGTCCTTCTCGCGCAAATCAAATTCCATGCGATGCAGAACCCCTTCCCAGAGAGAGGGATCAATCCCTTCCTCCGCCATCTGCGCAAGCGTCTCCAGCACTATCTGTTCAAAACGTTCTTTTTTGGACGGATCCACGTGTTTTGCCAGCAGTAGAAAACTGACATCGTGATAGCTCATCTCCGAAGCAAGCAGATCAGCAGGCTTTATCTCCGCAAATAGACGACGGCGAAGCAGAGAGGACTCCGCATCAATAAGTACGGCGCTGAGCATCTGATTGAGATAGCGCGCGCTGTCTGTTCGGGCTTCATCTACCAGCCAGCTGAGCGCAAGAAACGCTTTGTTCTCCGTCTCTTCCCCTTCTGCGACAGAAAATGTAAATTCCGCTTCTTTGGGCGCGGAAAATGGTGTCTGCTTCGCCGGTAGCGTATCCATGACACGCCGTGTATAGGCGGAAAAATAAGTGGAAAGCAAAGAAAAAACGTCTTCTTCGGGAATATCGCCATACAGAAATACTTTCGCATTGGACGGATGATAGTATTCCTGATGGTAGGCACGAAACGCCTCAAAGGACAGCGTAGGAATTACATAGGGATCACCGCCCGCATTTTTAGCATAAGGAGTATCCGGCAACAGGGTCTGTTGTATCTGCTGAACAATCTGTTGTTCGGGCGCAGACATATCGCCACGCATTTCGTTATATACGACCCCTTTATACGTAATGGCATCTTCCGGCGAGAATAGCTCTTTATGCCAGCCCTCTTGTTCAAAAATGAGCGGATCTTCTACCGCTTTCGGATAGAACACGGCATCAAGATACATTTCCGTTAAGTGCAGAAAGTCCGTATCATTGCGGCTCGCCACCGGATACACCGTGCGATCCGGAAAAGTCATGGCATTCAGAAACGTCTGTAAGCTAGATTTTAAGAGATCCCAAAAGGGTTCTTTCGTACAGAATTTTCGTGAACCGTTGAGTACGGCATGTTCCATAATGTGCATATTGCCCGTCGAGCCGATGGGGAGGGTCGGAAAGGCAATCGCAAACATCTTGTTTGCATCGTCATTTTTCAACCAAAATACCTCGGCGCCGGTTTTTTCGTGCGCATAGTGTTGATAGAGGGTTTGTTCTTCGACAATGGTCTCTTTGCGCAGCAAGCGAAAGTCGTTCATGCGGTCCTCCAATGCGGGTCAAATGGTTCTTGTTCTCGTTACCTTTCCATTATAACCGATGCCGATTCACGGCAATGCGCATGGAGCGGAAATGGGGTATCATGAAGGACAAGCGAAACAGAAAGGAAATCCCATGCTGAAACTCATATCTTGGAACGTTAATGGTCTGCGCGCACAAATGCGTAAAGGCTTTTTGGATAAAGTGGAAGAACTGCATCCCGATGTGCTCTGTATGCAGGAAATCAAATTGTCGGAAGGGCAACTTACAATAGACCTTCCCAACTACGAGCAATATTATAATTATGCGCAGCGTAAAGGGTACTCCGGAACAGCCATCTTCACGAAAAAAACGCCCCTCAGCGTGCATTACGGCATTGGTATAGCCGAACATGACGACGAGGGGCGGGTCATTACGATGGAATTTCCTTCGTTTTATTTGGTTACGGTATACACGCCCAATTCCAAGCGTGGGCTGGAACGGCTGGATTACCGCCAAGTCTGGGAAGATGCCTTCCTCGCCTATTTGCAAAAATTAGAAAAAACACTTCCCGTCGTGGTCTGTGGAGATATGAACGTGGCGCACCAGGATATTGACCTGGCAAACCCTTCAACAAACCACAAAAGCGCCGGCTTTACCGACGAAGAACGGGCGAAATTCAACCAGCTGCTGCATCACGGCTTCATCGACACCTTCCGCTATTTTTATCCCGATCAAGCCGAAGCCTATACTTGGTGGTCCAATTTTGCGCGGTCGCGCGAACGCAACATCGGCTGGCGCATCGACTACTTCCTTGTATCGCAGGTGTTTGAAAAGCAATTGGTTTCCGCCGCCATTCATGCGGATGTCATGGGCTCCGACCATTGCCCCGTGGAATTGGTTCTGGATGTTGAATAATTGCAACCGATCGTTTTCTTCTGTACTACGTATCATCAAAAATGCGGACACGGACGAGTTTCTTCTCGCCGATGTCCGCATTTACCTTTTTTATCGATCTATCTTTTTCCAATACGCCTGCGCGCGCCAAAAGAAGAAGAGAATCGCCAGCAGCAAGAAGACCAAAAGTATCACCGGAACGCCGGTTCGATACATCTGCCCTATCGCCGTTCGCGCGTTCAACATGGTGCTGGACTCCAGCGTAAAGTGAAACGGCATGGGCACGCTTCGCTTTAGCAACTGAAAACGATCCACATCAATGTACCATGGCAAGAATGTTGTCAGATACGCGCCGACTTCATCCACAACAAAAAGCGCGCCGAGGAAGGAAAGCGCACGCAGTGCAAATTTCCCATGGCGAAGAACCGAGCGCGAAGCAAGCACTTGTGTCCATCCCAATGCCCAAAACACAAGGGCAAGCACCAACGTCCAACGCAAAACAAAAACGAGACAGCTTAATGCGCTCATATTCATCAGAAACAGGAAGGGCACATTTATCGGATGATGCGCTTCGGCTAACGACGCCATGCTTTCCACACCTATCGGAACGCCTACCGCTTCCAAAGGAAACAGAACGACCAGAAAACGCATAACTAAAAACGACAGTCCGAAAGAAACCATGAAATTCAGCCATTTGGCAATCATCAGTTTCCACGGGGCAAGTGGGGTCAGAAAAGTCAATAGCCCGGAAGGGTTGGAAAGTTCACGATTCACGTTGACAATAACGTAAACCACCGAAGCCACAACAAAGGATAACCCGATGAAAAGCGGCAATAGAAACGTCACGGTAAAAAGTGTTTCCGGATGCATAAGCATTTGACGCAACACAAGCCAATACGCCGCCCCTCCTAAAACCAGCGTGACGAAAAAGGGTATGCTGCGCATAAACTCAAAACGAAATCGCTTCCCCATTTCACACCTCCCAGTCCAGACGGTCTTCCGCCAAAATCACGGCAAAAACCCACTGCAATGCGCTCAGTACAATCAGTCCTGCCAACACCGGTACAGAAAGCACCGTTTGCGCATTTTCTGTCAAAGAAACCGACCATAAAAACAAGTCGCCGCCGCCAAAGCTATAAGCTTCAGCAACCATTGCCGAAGAACAAACGGTACCGCTTGCCACATCCAACATAAGCGGCCAGCGAGAAATGACTTTCATGGCAACTTCAAAGCATAGCAGCCAAAGTCCGAGAATAAGCAAAAAGGTAAGAAGCCGTCCTGCCGAATGCGGAATGCGTCCACCCAACGTATGCTTCTGTCCCAAACGATGAAAAAGCAGCTGAAGACACATCACCAACGTGATGGTAAAAAACAACTGCACAAGCGCCGCGGGCAGAAAAACCAAAAGATACAAAGGAAGATTTTCGGTCAGTCTGTGAACGATTTGTGTCACATTGCCTATGCGTAACATCTCCGCCAGTATGGCGCAAAAAACCGCGCTCAAGGTATAAAGAAGCGCGCTGAACAGGACGCTGAGTAACACGGCAAGCAGTGGTTGACGCTCCGGTTCCGGAAGCAAATGACCGAAACGGTCGTCCCATGCGAAAGGCAAAGAACGAAAGAGTTCTAAGCAAAATGCGACAACAAGGACAAATTGCGCAGCAGCGACCAAAAAGCCTTCCGTCCCATCGAGCAACTCCTGCGCCCGGCTTGGCTGCGTCAGCGGAAGAAGAACCGTTCCGATAAGAATAACGGCTATGGCGGCAAGAATCATCCCCCAACGGGCAGACCGAGTACGACGGCGTAAAAGAGAGTAATAATACTTCATTTTCTCCTCCTAACCGAAAATCGTGCGATAGACGTGATCCAAATCGGCACCTTCTTCGTTGCGAATTTCTTCGGCAACGCCGTAACGGGCAATTTTCCCTTCCTGTAAGAAACATACTTCATCAAATATGCGCTCTAAATCGCGCACCTGATGCGTAGTAATCAGCATCGTCGCTTCATCGCCAAGTGCTTCGACCAAAAGGTCAAGAATCTCATCGCGCACCACCGGATCTACACCGCCAAGAGGCTCATCCAACAGATAAAGACGCGCACGGCGGCTCATCACCAGTGCCACGGCAAGGCGGTCACGATATCCTTTAGACATTTTGCTTACTTTGGTACGATCCGGCAAATGAAAGCGTGCTGCCAACTCCTCAAAGCGGTCTCGGTCAAAATCCATGAAGAACGTCTGAAAATAGCGCCGAGCACTTTCTATGGTCATCTCCTGCCCTAAAAAAAGCATATCCGGAAGATAGGACACCATCGCCTTTGTCTCTGTTCCCGGTACAATGCCGTCAATTTCCACCCTTCCGGAGCTAGGGTGCGCAAGACCCGCAAGGATGCGCAATAGCGTCGTTTTTCCCGACCCGTTCGGGCCCAACAAACCAAGGACATGCCCGTTAAACAGGGCGAGATTGACATCCTCCAACACAACCTTGCCGGCGATTCTTTTGGATAAATGAGAAACAAGCGCGACAGGGCGATCGCCGGTTTCCGGTTCGTTGTCGGAAGTCTCCGCATCGCAAACTTCGGTCACGGGAGTAAAATCATCCTCTACCGCTTCCTCTGCATCGTCCAAATCTGCAACGGAATCCGGCACGGTAATGCGATCCGTTTCCTGTTCCTCAATATGCGCAGCTTCCTCCTCCGGTTCCGGTGGATCCGGCATAATCCATGGTCGCGTGCGAAACCCCTCTTCTCTTTCCCGTTCATCGTTTGACGATGCCGAGGCTTCTTGGGACAATTCTTCCTCGGAACGTGTTGCGGAAACATCCGCCGGTAAAGTGACCGACACTTCCTTCTGCGTCTCGAAAGGAGCCGGTATCGGCGCGGTATCCTCTCTCAACGCATCTCCGGTGGACGGCACATTAGCAGTGTCCGTCGTCTGCACGCCCTCCAGCATTTCCGCTATAGTCTTCACGTGTTTCTTCTCACTCATGCGAATCCTCCTCTCGTGGACAACAAATACGCATCGGACAAGTTTGACAATGCGTTAAATCCTCGGTTAATGTGGAAAACGCCCCTTGCTCAATAGCCGTGACCGTTTCCTGAATCCCCTGTAAAAATGCTTCGCGTTCCCGAACGGGGAAAGAAAATGTTTCCTGGGGATGCTCCGCCTCTTCCTTCGCCGTATAATAGAGCATCTGTCTTTCCGTTTCGCTCGTGTCCTCGTTCTGTGTTTCTTCCCTCCATGCCGAGGAAAGCAGACAGCGGTAAAAGCGCAGCTGGTCGCGGTACACTTCTTCTTGTTCCTGCGCCGGACGAGCGGTCTTAAAATCGACGATACACTTCCCTTGCTCTAACAGCAGGTCGATTTTCCCTTCCAGCAAATGATGGTCAAGGACAGTATGCACTTCCTGTTCGCTTCCTGTAATCTGCTTTGGCAAAAACGGTTCGGCGCGATGCAGTGCCAAAACCTGTTCCTTTGCGTGTTTCCCATCCTCTTCCGTTAAAGCGGATCCGGCACGAACCATGCCATCACGGACTAATTGTACCATGGACAACACCTCTTCATCCGTCGGCTTTTTTCCATACGCCAGCATAAACCGATAATAACGCGCTAAACATTCATGCACGAATGTCCCTCGGTCTGCTGCACGACTCGGTTTTGTCGGCAAACCCATTTTTCGCAGAAAATAATATTGTCTGGGGCAGCGACGATAGCACGCAATATCACTGGTAAAGGCATACCGATGACTCGGCGGAACCGGATCAGCAGGAAAAAACACGCACGATTGCACGGTTTTTGCGCTTAATGCCGGATCGTCTCTTCCATAACGCACGCCGGTTTCGATCAACAGCGCTTTTGCGCGTGTGCGAGCCGTATACATCAACCGTGCGTGATCCATCTGCTCCGCAATTCCTGCAGCAAGTGGTTCTCCCAGTGCCGGAGAGCGCGTGAGACGAGAAATCCCGTTTCGTGAAGAGAACGCAGGACGCGGTGCGGATTCCACAAGAAATACGGTGGAATACTCCAGCCCTTTTGACTGGTGAATCGTGAATAGAGAAAGCGAACCGGGTGACTCCGTTTCCTGTTCTTCACGCAAAGCCGACTGCTTGGTTTGATTCAAAAGGGGAAGCAACTTGCCGAAAAGGATGGCGCTTTGCTCAACTGCATTATCCTTCATCAGATGATGCTCCGCCTGCGGATCCACCGCCATCATTTCCAAAAGATCGGTAAAAGCGTTGCGCACCGCGCCAAAATGCGCTTCTGCGCTCGCTTCGCCGCGAAGGGAGCGTTGAACCATCTTTTTCAACGGCGAAATGCCTAAAATACCGTAGCAAAGATCGATAAATTCAATCGTTTCTCCTTTTTCGATACGGTCGTGAAACGTGTGGGCAAAGTCTTCCTGTTCAGCGAAATCGCGCTTGGGAATGGATCGGGCATACTCCACAAAGGGATCCAGTATCGATCGAGGAACAAGCTGCTTTTCCAGTGCTTGCCTCAAATAAGGACGAAACGCTAACGTAAGCCCACCCACGAAACGACGAACCTCTCGATCTGCCATCAAGGTTCCTCCGCGCGGCATATTAAGCGGTATTCCCCGTCTTTGCAGCGTTTTGGCAAGGGTCATCATCGCTGCAGAACGCACAGAGAACGAGAGAATCGCCATATCTTCATAGGACTGTCCCTCTGCGTGCAAGGTAAGAAGGGAATCCGCCACGCGCTCTGCCCAAATGTACTCATCCGAGCAAAAGAGTTCCTGAACCGCGGCATCATGACGGTACGTGCGATCCGCCGGATACAAGGTCTTCTCTTCGCGCAGCGGGACAGACGGCGCGGCAGAGTTCATTTTTTGCACATCGCGACGAAACGCGTTTTCTGCCGTATCCAAAATGCGCCCATCGCTGCGATAGTTTTCGTTAAGACGAATGACGACCGCATCCTCGTAACGGTCAGCAAAGGAAAGCAGGTTATGCACACTCGCTCCCCGAAACCGATACAAACTCTGATCGTCATCCCCCACCACGCACAAATTGCCGCTTTTTTTCTGCAATAACCGAAGAATCTCTTCCTGAATGGGATTGGTATCTTGATACTCATCCACCATAAGATAACGGCATTTTTTCTGCTCCGCAGCCAATACCTCCGAATCATGTTTAAGCAGCAAATACGCACTGAAGAGCATCTCACTGAAATCCAAAACATTATGCTGCATCAACAACCGACGATAGCAACGCAGCGCCTCTTTTGCGGCTGTTGTTGCTTCATCCTGCGGGCGAAAATCGACAAAGCCTTCACGCAGCTGGTCAAACAGACGGCACCAGGCATCGATTGCCCATGGGGTCTGTGCCGAAAGCGGAATGCCGAGCGTCTCGATATGCGCGATCGTGCTGAACGAGGACAAATGAGATGCCACCAGCGTTTTTTTCGCCATATCGTTAAGCATCTTCATGCCCGGTCCAAATCCCGCTCGATCCGCTGCTTTTTCCACGATAGCACCTGCAATATGATGAAAATTGCCAATGTGTACTTTGCCGGCATCCTGCGCATGACCCGAATCCGCCAAGGTGCGTGACAAACGAACAATCACTTCCTGCGTTGCTTTTCGCGTAAAGGTCGTTACCGTAATCTCATCCGGGTCCACTTCTTTTTCCCGAAGAAGATACGCTGTGCGCTGAACGAGCGTTCTGGTCTTTCCGGTACCGGGACCGGCAAGAAGCAACACATGCCCTTCCGTCGTACGAATGGCTTTTTTCTGTTGTTCGTTGGCTCTATCCATGGTTTCCGCCTTTCTTCTCCTATTTTAGCAAAGGTCTGCGTGTTTTCGGCTCTTAGCCACATCTTTTTATCCTTTTTGCGGTTTTTCCTTCTTTCAAAACTCGCTATAAACAGGTGTTGCGAAAGCGCCTTTCCGGTCGTGCGATGCGCCCCTAATAAAAGCAATAACGATCCGTGTGCCGGATGCCGCTTTTCCGGGCGCGCGATGCGCCCCTTGTTCTCGTCAAGCGTTCTATGCTATGATGCCATGGAACTAAGGAGGACATCATGTTAGAGGACAATAACAATAGACAAGTACCGAATGCCCCTGCTACGGATAACGAGAAAAATCCGTCCGAGCGTCATCCGCATATCGGACAGCCCAACCGACACCGCCCTGCTCCAGATTCGCGCGAGCGCCTGAGACGTCGCCGCAAACGCAAAGAACGTCGCTTAATCCTTTTGGCGATAGCGGTTCTGGTGCTGTGTGTCGCCGCTTTTTGGTTGCTATTATCGCTGAAGAAACAATTCACCTCACCGGAAGGTGCGTCCTCTGCCGCTCCATCGCTTTCCTCTTCTACAGAAGAAAACGCTTTGTCGTCCGTCTCTGCTCTGTCCGAAAGCCAAAGCAGTCTTTCCGCATCTTCGTCCTCTTCGCCCGAAGCGACGGGTATTTTATCCGGGACGGCGCAGCCCAATGCGAATACCACTACCGTCAAACAAAATGCCGGAGGAACCGGCAAAAATCATAATGCCGCTGCCGGCGTTTATGCGTATAAAACCGAAGACGTAAATGATGCCATGTATAACGGCAAAACCATTTTTTCGGAAAAGTTGGCTTTCCTTACATTTGATGACGGAGTAGATCCGCAATCTACGCCGCTTCTATTGGATACGCTGAAAGAACTTGGCGTTCCGGCTACATTCTTCATGGTCGGACAGTCTTTCACCGCCGAAAATAAACCGCTGTTGGAGCGTACGCTGGCGGAGGGTCATGCCTTCGCACTGCATTCTTTCGACCATGACTATGATAAGCTCTATCCCGGTGGAACCGGCAGTGCGACCGAAATTCTTGACCAGTATCATCGCGCAAAAGAAGCGCTGCAAGAGCTGCTCGGCAAAGAAGTCGATCCCAAGCCTTGGCGTTATCCGGGCGGACATATGTCCTGGAATGGATTGGATGACGCGGACGCTCAGTTGAAGAAAGAGGGCGTGCAGTGGATTGACTGGAACTGCCTGAATGGCGATGCAGAAGGCTCCACTTCGCCGGAATCGACGCAAGGACAAGTGGATCGTGTTCTGCAAACCTGGGAAGCCTACGGAAAACCTTCGGTCATCACCATATTGATGCACGATACCGCTGCCAAAACCCTGACGCGCGAATCCGTCCCTGCCATCGTAAAAGCGTTGCAGGAACAAGGTTTCTCGTTTGGTATTTTGGAATAAGGTTCGACAGTAACATAAATAAAGAAGAATAAAACAAATCGAATAACGTAATAGTGTTTCTTGGCACCCACTCTAAAAATCAAGATGGTGTCGTTTCGGCACCTTTTTTATTGCCTTGAACACTCCCACCAAAAAAGGAGGTTCATTATGAACAAATTTACTTTTGAAAAAATGCCGTTTACCGCACGCATAGCGGCACGTCAGGCGATTATTGCCGCGGTTTATGTCGTACTCACTTTATCGGGCTTCGGCGTCAGTTACGGTCCGGTACAATTCCGCTATGCGGAGGTGATGACCTGGCTTGCTTTTTTTGATCCGAAGAACGTCATTGGTCTGACACTCGGTTGCTTCGTGGCGAATATGTGGAGTCCCTTCGGCGCCATTGACATGGTGATCGGCACTCTTGGTACACTTCTCTCGACATATTTCATGGCAAAAGCTTCCTCTAAATGGATTGCTTCGCTTTTTCCCGCCGCTTTTTCCTTTCTCTATAGCGCAGAAGCCTGGTTCTTAGGTGAAATCACAGGCGACCTGTTTTTACTGGTGACTGCGCAGATTATGCTCTCCCAATTCATTATTACCGCGCTCATCGGTTTGCCACTTTGGACGGTTTTATGGCGCAACGGCGCAATTCGCCGCGCTTTATCCGATGCGCCTTCTGCGCGAAACGACGAACGTGGGTGCCGTAAAATAATCTCGTAAACCCGAAATCATGTTATGCTCGCCGATGCGCACATAACAACCGGCAAACGCTTCATCAAAGAGAAAACAGCCCAAGACATGCCCAAATGGCTTGACCAGAAACGCATCGGCATCTTTTTTGGCTTCCGCTTTTCGGAATAAAAACGGGGTCGGGTCGTTTTCCACAAACTCCTGTGCGATATATTGGGCATACGGTAAGGCGTTCACTCGTTCTTCCCACTCCTTCTGCGCATAATCGCGACCAATCATGACCCCTTGTGAACCGTAGGAATTATAGGGCTTAAGAATATACGCATCCTTGTTTTGGAGAACTTCCTGCTTCTCCGCCGGCGTCGTGATTTCCCATGTCGCCGGAATGCGCTTTTCAATAAATTGACACTCCTGTGGGGTCAACAGCGCCTTCGTTTCCGGTTTATGCAGCATGGCAAATGTCGTTTTGGCGTGCATCACCTGTGACCGAAAAGAACCAAAACAGAGAAACGCACCTGCCCGATACGCTTCTTCAAACGCCTTAGCCTCTTCCCTTACCGCAAGAAAATCAGAGGTCACGAGACGACGGTACACCAAGTCAATGGAAAGTGGCTCGCCGTTTTCATCCTTTGCCCATAATTTTCCTTCTGAAAAACGCAAATCGCGCACATCCGCAATCACGGCACGCATGCCGGCTGCCACAAAGCGTTCACGATATACTTCAAACTCCATCAGAGTACCTTTGTCCAGCACATCCACAATGGCGACACTTTCCGCTTCTTTCCCGCGAATCGCCCGATAACGGGCAAGAAAAGCCGACACCAAAGAATCAAAAAGCGAAAAACGGGAAATAGCCCATTCGGTTTGCATATCGCGCATGATACGGCTTCGGGAAAGCAAATCGCCCAAAATGCGATCTTCGTTCATGGCAGAAGCACCATCCGTGTTTAACTCACAAAAGCGATAGTCCTTTCCCCCGCGGAAGAAAATGTCATAACGACCGACCATCACGGGAATGTCATAGTGCGGATCGGTTACAATCAACTCTTCCACTGCTTTGTCGAAATGAAATCCCTCGCGATATGCCGGATTTTGAACATACTCCGTGGTTACTTTTCGTCCGATGGAAACCATCATTTGTATCATCTCTCGAAATGTCTCGACTTCCTGCGGTGTCAAAAACATGCCCTGATATGTCATGGGCACTTCCATACCGTGATATACGCAACGCTTTTCCACACTTCCATCGATAAGAGACTGCGCATCCTGCGCATATCGGGACGGATTTTCGAGTACGCGGCGAATGTACTCTTTTGTAAATTCAGGATAAAACATGACGCACCTCCCACTTTCTCAAGGTTTCCAGCCATCCTTCGTTTTCCACTACACGTTCCATTTGCAAACGCGGCGTATCAAGGTTGTCCCACATGGTTTCTAAAGGAGTAAGAAAGGCCGCTTCTTGTTCGCTCAGTCCCTCGCGCGCCCAAGCGCAAAGGGTCGTTCCCCAGTGGGCAAAATAATCGCCGTGATAATAGGCTTGAATACCATTCTCTCTGCCCGCATTTTTTCCGCGTTCTACCCAGTCCATCTGCATGGGCGTGAAACGTTCTTCCAGATGTCGCAGGGTATCGGCGTTGTAAAGTAAGCCTTTGAAAAGCGCCATCGCCCCCAGCGCATATGGCGCAGCCACGGAATCCATCATGCGAATCTCCATCACACGCTTCGCGCGCACATCGGGAAAAACGATGGACATGCCGTGACGAACAAAAGCCTCCCGTTCTTCTTCGTCTTTTGCCTCATCAAGAAGGTCGCGAAGCGGACGGTCTCCGGTAAAATCGATTTCCCCCTCTTTCGGCAGGAAAATGGGAGGTACAGAAAGCACCCATTCGGCATACTGGTCTACACCGAATTTTGGCGAAAAGACATCCGACGGATAGCCCGTCCGTGCCGGATCGGTGCGCCGCCAGATTTCCTGACGGGTATTAAACGCCATCAGACGTTTTCCCTCGTTCTCTATCGCCGAATCGAAAAGGGTGTACAAAATGGGGGAAAGAGCCACCAACACACGATACTTGCGAATAAAGTCCTCGTCGTCCCCGACATCAATGGATACTTGTAAAGCCGCGCTTTTTCGCATCATCGTCTGTGCCAAATCACCGGTGTTTTGCAAATAGGCATCCATCATACGATAACGGGATTTCGGCAAAAGAGGGATATCATCCACGGCATAAAATGGATCTAATCCTATCGTGACCAGCATATAGCCCAATGGATCCAATACTTCGTAAATCGCATCCAAAAGCTCCTGATAACGACGCTGAAGGATGCAAATCGATTCCGACGGGGCAAGAGAAAACTCCAGTTGTGCGCCCGGTTCCAGCGTGATACTGCTGCCAAGCTTTTCTAAGCCGAGAAGATGACCTTCTTCCCAAGTGGCGTTCCAATCCGGATGGCGACGGGAAAATGCCTGCAAAATGCCCTCGACACCGTTTTCGCCCGGATAAAAGATGCGCTTTCCGCTTTTTCGGTCAAAAACAAAATGCTCTATTTCCGGTCCCACCTGCCAGCGAATGCGATCGGTGTATCCACCGCGAATCACGTTGGCGATGCGATCTCTTTTCTCTTTTTCCGTCAAAAGTTTGTTCATCTTTCCACCTTTCCCATTTGTTCCGGTATTTTTCTATATCGTGCAGGGTTACGCATTCTCGGTAGGGCTTTGACACCATTTCGCTCGCCTTTTTTATCCGTATCGATTACCGTGTAGTGTATAATCGTAAGAAGCACCGACGAAAGGAACAACCATGTCCCAAACGCTCACCATTCAGTATTTGTACAACAGTGGCTTCACCATTGATTATCAAGATACCTTCCTTGTGATTGATTATTGGAAGGGCGATCTTGTTTTGCCGAAGGATAAAAAGATCCTGTTTATAGTTACCCATGCACATGCCGATCACTACAATCCGGCGATTTTCTCTCTGCCGGGAAGTGAAAAAGCGCTGTATATCCTTTCAGAGGATGTGGAGCGGATGACGGAGCAGGGGAAAATTCTTCATCTCAGCGAAAATCCCACGCAGACCCGTGTGCGAAAAATTGTCTATGATCCCTTGCGCACGCGCCGTATAGCACCCCTTGAACAAGATTGTTTCGGTGGACTGTCCATTCGAACGTTCCCCTCCACCGATCAGGGAATGGCTATTCTTTTTACCTTACACGACGTCAATTTCTTTCATGCAGGAGATTTGAACGCCTGGAAATGGCCCGCTTCTCCGGAAGCGGAACAAAAGCGAGAAGTCCGCGATTATCTACAGATTTTACGGCAGGTTAGTATCCATCCGATTGATGTCGGTTTTGGCGTTGTCGATCCGCGACTGGAAGAAAATGCCATGCTGGGCGGTTCCTACTATTTGAAATATCTTCATCCGCAAATCTTTTTCCCCATGCATTTTCGCGAACATCCACAAATTACGGAAGCCTTCCGTGCGCGCTATAGTGGCGAAACCGGCACGGTGATTCAAGCCATCCACAAGCCGGGCGAACGATTTGTGATTCAGGCATAGTCGTTTTCGCCCGTTATCTTCCCCTACTGTCTATGGGACAGCACGCTTTCCGGATAGTAGTTTCTCTCGAACCAGAAAGGATGCGCACATGCTCAAATACCTATTCATGGACTTTGACGGCGTGATCACCGATACCGAAACAGAAGTATATCGCCTGATGCGCGACTGGTTTGTGGAGCGCACCGGACACATTTTAACCTTAGAAGAATACGCTATCGCTGCAGGCGCCTGGCATGTCGAGTTAGTCAACTATATAAAACAAAAATACGATAGTACACTGGATGAAGAGGCGTTTTTTGCCTTTGCTCGTTCTCTGGAAGAACGCGCTTTGGGGCATCTGCCCTTGCTGCCCGGTGTCGCGTGCTGGCTGAAGGATGCCGAAGCGCTTGGTATCTCCTGTGCGATTGTCTCCTCCAACCTGGCTCGCACGATTCATTCTCGCCTCGCATATCTATCTATCCGCGACCGCTTTCGTTTTGTACTGACTGCCGAGGACACCAAAGCACTGAAGCCGGCACCCGACCTGTACCTCAAGGCGTTGGAAAAAGCAGGCGTGTGTGCCAATGAAGCCTTAGTGATTGAAGATTCGATGAATGGCATCCGCGCCGCGTCGGCGGCAGGGCTGCGCGCCCTCGCTGTTCCCTGCAGCGTTACCAATCACTATGCCTTTCCGGAAGCCTGGGTCATCGCGCACTCCCTGAAAGAGGTTTCTCTTGTATCTATAGCAAGACGATTCGCAGAGGAAGAACAGTAATCACAACTTCGTTACCGAACAAAAAAGCAGCGATGGATCTCTCCGTCGCTGCTTTTTCCTTTTTTCGCTTCACACGAGAAAGACTACGCTTTCTAAAGGTCTTGCCTTTACTTCGACAAGCGCATCGTGTCTCGCGCAATCATCAGCTCTTCATTCGTCGGAACGACCCATACCGCTATGGCGGAATCGTCGGCAGAAATCTTCTTTTCTTTGGGCTTACGCTTTTCGTTTACCGCATCATTTAACTTTACGCCCATAATCTCTAAGCCTTTGCAGATGGCTTTGCGATCCTTCGCACCGTTCTCCCCGATTCCGCCGGTAAACGTAATGGCATCAACACGCCCTAAATCCGCCGCATACGCGGCAACCGTCTCGCGCACCCGCGCATGGAACATATCCAAGGCTAATTGCGCACGTTCATTTCCTTCGTCTGAAGCATTCTCTAAGTCGCGGAAATCGCTGGAAACGCCGGAAACACCCGCCACGCCGGATTCCTTGTTCAAGATGGCATCTACTTCCTCTGCCGATTTTCCCAGACGAGTTTGCATAAAGGTCACAATGGCAGGATCGATGTCGCCGCAGCGTGTTCCCATCGGCACACCGGCAAGCGGCGTCTGCCCCATCGACGTAATGTAACTCTTGCCGTTTTTGACCGCAGTAACCGAGGAACCATTGCCCAAATGACAGGAAATAATATTGAGCTTGTCCACAGGAATGTTCAGCAATTCGGATGCCCGAAGTGTCACAAAATAGTGACTGGTTCCGTGAAAACCGTAGCGACGAATCCCGTGATCGCTGTACAGGTCATACGGAAGGGCGTACATGTAATTTTCCTTCGGCATGGTCTGATGAAACGCCGTATCAAAAACGGCTACATTCGGTTTTCCGGGAAGCGCTTCTTGCGCTGCTTTGATCCCCTGCAAGTTTGCCGGATTATGAAGAGGGCTGAACGGAATGACTTGTTCAATCGCCGCAATCACGTCTTCATCCACTAACGTCGATTCCGTGAATTTTTCTCCGCCGTGCACCACGCGGTGTCCCACCGCGTCAATTTCCTCCATGGAGTGGATGACGCCCTGTTTGTCATCGGTCAGTGCGGCAAACACCAGCTTAACGGCAGTATTGTGGTCAGGAATTGCCGTCTCGTTTACCCATTCCTCTTCCCCTACTTCCTGCACCAAGCGAGAGCCATCGATGCCGATGCGCTCAACGAGTCCCTTCGCCATCACTTCTTCGTTGTCCATATTGAACAATTGATATTTAAGCGAGGAACTTCCGCAATTTATGACCAAAATCTTCATCGTTTTCACCTCTTACTTCCACAGCGGGGAAGGATATACACCGTCCTCGACCAATGCCTTGAACCCAGCCATTACAGGTTCTTTATCTTCATGGTACGTTACGCCCATCCACGTGTCATTTGTCGTTAATACCTCAACGGACAATTTTCCTTCGGTAAGACCCGTTCCCACAGCGGTCGGTAACAGCGCTTCGGATTTCAGCAGATTTTTGGGCACATCTTCACGGAAGAAGCGGTGTAAATCCTCTTGCAGGAAGGGCAAGAAGCCGGGATGGAATCCCCAGAAATTCATCGATACCACGTTCTCGCCGTCCAAATGCTGTTCAACGCCGTTTTCATCGGTAAAACGCGCGCCGTCGCCTTCCTTAAACAACTTGGTACGCTCCACAATTTTGACCAGCTGGTCATTTTCCACTTCACAAACGCCACGAGAAACCGAGCCATGATCCGTCAGCGTATTTTTAATCTTAAAGCCGACCATGGCATGGTGATCCGACGTGATTCTATCGGAAGTCATGAAATCGTAAATTTGCCGATACGCTTCTTTACCGTAATAATCGTCTGCATTGATGACAGCGAAGGGCGCATCAATCACGTCTTTTGCCGCACAAATGGCATGTGTCGTTCCCCATGGTTTTTCTCTTCCTTCGGGGATGATGAATCCTTCCGGCACATCTTCCAAATCCTGATACACAATATGAATTTCGAGGTTTTTGGGCAGATGATCGGTCAAAATCTCATCAAACGCCTCACGATTTTCTTCTTTGATCACAAAGATAAACCGCTCAAAGCCGGCTTCCACCGCATCAAAAATAGAATAGTCGATGATGATCTCTCCTGTCGGACCGAGCGGATCAATTTGTTTCAGTCCGCCATAACGGGATCCCATACCGGCAGCCAGTACTAACAGAATCGGTTTCTTCTCCATATTCCCTCCCTTAAGTCACTGTATTGCTGTGTATTTCCTGTATTCTTGTCTTTCTTATCATAGCACAAAAAACCGCTTCTCCGCAGCCGTACACAGCAGAAATGCCACGTTTCTCCGTAACCTATGGTAAAATGAAAAGCAATCGAAACAGAAAGGAATTGTCCCATGAAACTGACGCCGGAACAAAAGAAAATTGTCCTTATCGGAATACGAATTGCGTCTTTTTCCCTTGTTTTAGGCTTTTTGCTTTATAACTTCCCCGTGCTGGTCAATATGCTGCTCACTCTTCTGCGCATTATTCAGCCGTTTCTTATTGGGCTTGTCTTGGCATTTATTGTCAATATCCCCATGCGCCGCATCGAATCGCTTCTTGCCCGTCTACCGCTGAATCCAAAAGTGACGCGCGTTCTGGCTATGCTCATTGCGCTTGCCATCATCGTCGCCTTCGTTTTCCTGGCATTTACGGTCATCATACCGAATGTAATCAATTCCATGCAGATTTTTATTCGGGCAATTCCGGATGTCCTGCGTAAAGCGCGCACGTTTGTGGAACACGCCGACTGGCTGGGTTCCCTGAGGGAAAGCATCAACGATGCCATCAACCAGGTCATGAGCAATGTCAACAATCTGTCACTGCAGGAGTTTATCGATACCTATTTCAAAGGGGTGGATATACAAACATTGATCTCGCAATTTGCGCAGAACCTGCTTACGCAGATTGGCTCGGTAATTAACATCGCAATGTCCTCTTTGCTGGCGTTTATCTTCTCGCTGTACGCCCTGTTAAGCAAAGAAAAGCTAAGTCGCGCTGCCAAAAAAATGATCTATACCTTTTTAAGCGAGCGCCACGCTGATGCGGTGATGTATGTCTCGTATACCGCATTCGACAGCTTCTATAATTTCTTTACCGGACAGTTTGTAGAGGCGCTTCTATTAGGTACGATGAATTATATTGGCATGAGTATGTTGGGGCTGGAATATGCGCTGATGATTTCGCTAATGACGATGATGGGGGCGCTCATTCCTCTCGTCGGTGCCTTTATTGCTGGTCTTTTGGGCGCCTTTATGCTGCTGACCATTTCTCCGCTACACGCCATCACCTATCTGGTCTATCTCGTCTGTCTCCAGCAATTGGAAGGCAATATCATCTATCCGCGTGTGGTTGGGCAACAAACGGGGCTTCCCGGCATTTTGGTTCTGCTTGCCGTCTTGGTCGGTGCTGCGAGCTTCGGCTTTGTCGGCATGTTCCTCTTTGTCCCGCTGGTCTCGACAATACACACGATATTGATGGATTATACCGATCGGCGCATTGCGGAGAAACATTTGAATTTGGATCGGAAGTAATCTAAGACAAAAAAACACCCACTGTTGAAACAGCAGGTGTTTTTTTCGCTTTACACTCTTCGTTATAATACGCCATGAAACAAAGGCTCACTGATCACTTTTCAGTCATTTCGCTGGTCACTTTTCAGCGCATTGGTTTATAAGAAATAAAAAAAGCCGGAGTACCGCAATACTCCGACTCTGGCTCATCCTTTATTTCGTTTATTCCCGTTCGTTCAGCAATTCCAAAAACGCAACCATCTTCTGCGCTTCCTCTGTGCGAGTCGTTTGATGCGCTAATGCCGTTCTTGCCCAATTCTCCGCCTGCTTAAAATCGGTTGCCACGCCACGACCTTCAATCAAATCATAGGCAATTTCTACCATGGCATTCGGATCTCCGGAATCGGCGCGCTTCATGTCCGTCTGTACTTCCAAGCTGGTCGTCAGGGGCGCAAAAAACGCATCAACGTATTCCCCAAAAGGCGAAAGAGCCTTTTTCATCACTTCCAGAGCGCGTTCGTCCGTCCAAGTGGAAAAATCTTGCTCATTCGAGGGAACCCATTCCGCCGAAAGCAGCTGGTCACCGGAAGTCTGATAAATATGCTGTGTCATCCAGAGCATGTCGATTTGTTCCTTCGTTATGTCATAATGCTTCTCCAAAATGGATAATGCGCCGGAGATGTCTGGATCGCGTTCCAAGCCGGAATACGGTTGACGAAACACCAAAAAGAAAAGCGCACGAAAACCGAGTCCGGAAAGATCGGGTCCCTCTTCTCCCGGCAAAAGCTGAACATCCTGCGCTTCCTTATCTTCCTTGAGAATAGAAAGAATGTACTGTTCCGCTTCCTTCTCCTCCATGTCGTCTCCAATAGCGCCGCTCAACGCACGACTAAGCACGGGCTGCACAGCTAACACACAGGCATCATGAATGAGTTGTGGAAAAGTGTAGGTAATCAACGTTCGCTCCTTTGATTCACGCCATAACGAAAACTGGCTGCCGTTACCGAGTTTTATTCTACGGTCACGCTTTTGGCTAAATTACGCGGTTTATCGACATCTAAGCCACGCAACGTGGATTCATAATACGCCAAAAGCTGCATAGGCAACACCGAAAGGCTGTTCGCCCAGAGCGGATGAATCTCCGGAATCGTCATTACGTGCCCCACGTCCTCAAAGCCTTCCATACCTTCCATAATCAGCGTCGTTACGTCGCCGCCACGGGTCTTAACTTCCAACAGGTTAGACCTTGTCTTCTCCATGAGATCCGCTTGTGTAGCAATACCGATTACCGGGGTTCCTTCTTCAATAAGACTGATCGTACCGTGTTTCAATTCTCCGGCGGCATAGGCTTCGGAATGCAGGTACGAAACTTCTTTTAGCTTGAGACTCGCCTCGAGACAACCGGCATAATCCATTCCACGACCGACAAAGAACATGTGTTCTTTATTAAGAAAGCGTTCTGCCACTTTACTATACGCTTCCTCTTCGCGTAATATTTCGTCCATTTTTCGCGGAAGCGTCTTAAGTGCGCCAATTAACTCCTGGGCATCCTCTTCACGGATGCGTTTATGATGGAGCGCCAAATCCAGCGCAAAAAGATCCATCACTAACAGCTGACAGCTATAGGCTTTCGTCGTTGCGACCGCAATCTCCGGACCGGCAACCGTATAGATCACACGCTGCGCTTCGCGCGCAATCGAGGAGCCGACGACATTTACAATAGCAAGCGTCGATGCTCCCATCTCTTGGGCTTCCCTAAGTGCTGCCAACGAGTCTGCCGTTTCTCCGGATTGAGAAATGACCACCACGAGATCCCGTTTCGACAAAATGGGATGCCGATAGCGAAACTCCGAGGCAATGTCTGTCTCTACCGGAATGCGTGCGAGCGATTCCACAATGTATTTGGATACACACGCCACATGATACGCAGATCCGCAGGCAACAATATGGATACGGTCAAAGGAGTCATAAAACGCCGGTGTCAAATTCGCGCCATCAAAACGAATCCAACCATTCGGTTCCACAAAATGGCGAAGCGCATTAGCAATCACCACCGGCTGTTCATGAATCTCTTTGAGCATGAAATGCGCATAGCCACCTTTTTCCGCAGCAGCGACATCCCAGTCGATATGCTGCTTCGGCATGGTGATGCAATGCCCCTCGGCATCGAAAAAGGTGATGCCTTTGCGCGTTAACTGCGCAATCTGATCATCCTCCATATAGTATACGTCACGGGTATGCTTCAAAATGGCTGGAACGTCCGAAGCTAAGAAGCTCGCCCCTTCTTTAACCCCTAAAATCATGGGAGAGTTCTTGCGCATGACCCAAATCTCGCCCGGACGATCCGCAAAGAGAATCGCCAGCGCATAAGAGCCGCGAATATGTTCTTTTGCCGCTTTCAACGCTTCGAGGGGATCCTTTTTGTCTGCATAGTAATAATCGATTAGCTTGATGCAAACCTCGGTGTCCGTTTCCGAATAAAACGTATAGCCTTTTTCGCTCAGCTCCTGTTTGATTTCCTTGAAATTTTCGATAATACCATTATGCACACCCACGACTCTGTCATCCGCCGAATAGTGCGGATGTGCGTTGATGCGCGTGGACTCTCCATGCGTCGCCCATCGCGTATGCCCGATGCCTTCGGTTCCCGACGGATTATGCTCCGCAATACAATTTTCCAAATTAACCAGACGCCCCTTCTCTTTTAGCACCGTAAAAGAGCCGGCGGCATTTCGTACAGCAACACCCGCAGAATCATATCCGCGGTATTCCAATTTTTTTAATCCGTCCAACAATACTTCCACGGCGGATGTGTTTCCAACATAACCTACAATGCCACACATAGTTTCCTCCTGAAGAAGGCGCTACGCCTTCGTTAAGCATTTTATCATACTTTGCGCACGTCACACCATAGGCTGCCATCGTCCTGAATATGCCAAACTGCCGTGATACCGAGCCTTCTTTGCACCTCTTCTTCCCCATCGAGAATCGGATCGCAAACGAGGAGCGCACAAAACCGCTTGCTGCACTGAAAGATATAGTCCGCCGTCTTCTTACGCAGGGCTTCATCCAGTCCGGTAAAAGGTTCGTCGAGCAACAACAAATCTCCCGGCGAAAGCAGCGCACGCAGCAGCGCCAATCGCCGTTTCATCCCGCCGGAAAGTGTAGATGTCATCTTGTCCGCCGCATCTAAAAGTTCCAATGCCGCAAGCCCTTCCTCAATTTGCGTTTCGCTTAGCCCGACAAAGCGAAGATTTTCACGCACACTGTGCTGTTCCAACAGGCGGTTTTCCTGAAAGACAATGCTGCAGCGCAGCGCAGGATCTGCCCCATAAACGAGTCTTCCTTCGTCCGGTTCTTTTTCCGCAGCAATCACGTTGAGAAGCGTTGTTTTGCCTCTACCGGAAGGACCGCTTATCTGTACGCGCTCCTTGGCAAACAGAGCGGTCGATATATCTTGTAAAACCGCCTTCCCCGCAAAAGAAACGCCGACATGCTGCAAGGCGAACAGCATCGTTTTTTCTTTTTCCGCAAGCGAATGCGGATGATCAGCAAAACCGGATGTGCGCTCCTCCGGCGCATAGGACTGTCGCCGAATTACGCCAATACGCATCAATCGATTCGCCGTCTTTTTCCAGAGGAAAAGAAGAACCACCGTATTCGCATAGCTAATGAAAAGAATCACCGCCGTCCAGGCAAAAAGCGCAGGCATATCCAACAGAATTTTCGACTGAAAGAGAGCATCCCCGACACTGTTTGCCGAAAACGCAATCATTTCTGCCGCTACACCTCCTTTCCACGCCAAACCGGAGGCGGTTTGAAAAGCGGCACTCAAAAAAGGAACCACGCCAGGTAAAAGCACCCCTCGAAAACGACGGGAGAAAGGAACATGAAAACAGCGTGCCACCGTCAAAAGCGAATCGTCAACGGCTCTTCGTCCATCCCATGCATTTTGATATACCAATGGGAAAACGAGCAAAAAAACCACCAATAAAGCTAAATGTGCAGAAGGTAACAAAAACAAGGCAAAAACGACAAAACAGGCAACCGGTATGGCACGCATTCCCTGCACGGGAACAGCTAAAAATTGCGAAAGAATCGTGTTCTCTGCCGCAATCCAACCAAGAGCACTACCCAAAGCCGCTGCCAAAAGAAAACCGCCCAAAACATGAAGCTGCGATGTAACGATTCGCGAAAAAAACGTCGGTTCTGCCATCAGAGCACCCAGCGCCGTCAGGGTCTGAAACGGCGTGGGCAAAACGAGGGCGTTTCCAATGCTTCGTGCAAGCAGCTCCCAAAGAAGAAGCCAAAAGAGCCCGATGCCTGCCTCTTTTACCTTCGCCCTCATCTTATTTCGTTCCTTCCGGCAGATAGTAAAAATCTTCCGCCGGCAGGGTTCCGCCGATTGCTTTCGGATTCAACTGTTCCAAAATGCGCAGATAACCTTCCAGCTTGGTCTTCATCTCCTCGCCGGTGAGACAAACTATATTCGCATGGGGAATGGCTTTTGCAGCGATTTTTTCGGGAACAATGCCCAGGGCACCAATCACTTTTGACGCTGCCACCGGATCGGCATTCACCTTTGCCACCGACTCGGCAACGCGCGTTAACAAGTGAGAGATTTCCTCCGGATGATCCTGCACAACTTCCCGACGTGCGACAAGCACCCCCATAACCAGCGCAGAGGGGTGATTCTCCTCATGTTGTACAGCCTCCCACTCTGCCGTCAAATCCAGTGCGCGACGAAAATCGGAAAATTGGGCTTCTGCAGAAGAAACGAACGGCTCAGGCAATAAAGCGATGGCATCCTCGTTTTCGGCAAGCGCGGCGACCACTTCGGCATGTTCACTCTTCCATTCAAGAGAAATATCCTCCGGGCGAAGTCCATGCGCTTCAAGCAAATAACGCAGAACAAACTCTGGTGTCGATCCTTTTCCGGATGCCAGCACCGTTTTGCCTTTGAGATCCTGCATCATATGAGTACGATCTCCTCGCTCCACCAAATACAACACGCCCAGCGTATTGATATTAAGAACCTGTATGTCCCCCTTGGTTTTTGCATAAAGCACTGCTGCCAAATTGGACGGCACCGCCGCCACGTCGATTTCCTTCTTGAGCAGCAGCGGTACGATTTCGTCCGGCGCACCTAAAATGCGACTTTCCTGTACCGTCTCTCCCTGTTCGGAAGACGAAAGCACATACGCCATCCCCATAGATGTGGGTCCCTTCAGCGCAGCAAGGCGCAACTTCGTTTGCGTTGGGGGCATTTCTTTCGCTTCACTTTTCTCCTGCGTTTCTTCCCCTACGGAAGAAGACATTTCTCCCGTAGGCGCACTGTTGTTCGGCTCCTTAGGTGCTCTGCACGCCCCTAAGAAAAACACCATTGCGCACAACAACAAAGCAAAACGAAACGTTGACAATACACTCACGCCTTTATCTGATTTCATGCCCATCTCCCTTTTCTATCCTGTAACCTATCTTACGAGTTCTATTTTCTTTTTTCCCAACCGCATGCCTTGTTGAAAGGCACTTTTTTCGTTCCTATTGTACCCGATTTGTTCTTTCTTACCGCGTCTGTCGTTTTTTCGCAGGCTGTGATAACATATTCCCGTAGAATAAAGACGGTATGCCTTCCGAATCCATCGTTTGTTTTTTCTGTGGGAAAACGTCTCGGAAAGGCGGTTGCAGACGGCTCGGCGCAAAACGGCGAGCGTACCCCGTTCATCGAGGAGGATCTATGAAAGTACAGATTTGTACCGGCACGCGCTGTGTTTTTTACGGTGCTGACAACATCTTGGATAACGTCACCGACTTGAAAGAAAGTCTGTCGGAATACCCCAGCCTTCCCGAAGGCGCCGATTTTGAAATTGAGCTTTGCGCCTGCGATGGCACGTGCAAAACATCCGAGAAGCGCATCGCGCCCGTCGTTACCATTGACGGGGAAAAAATGCTGAAAGCAACCAGTCCGCAGGTGATGGAACGTATTTTAGATGGCTTACAGGAGGGAGAATGAAATACAGCTACGTTGATGTCATTCGCCTTCGTCGTATGGCTTTTGCCAGCATTGCACGCATGGCATACAACGACGAAAACCTACACGATCTCTATGAAGAAACGTTCCGCGCCTTACCAGGAGAAGTTGCCCATTTTCGGGAAAATATCTTCCGTGAACGCGCCGTCTACGGCGAGCGTTTGCGCATGGCTTTGGGGCTCGATGCCAGAGCGGCCGATGTGACCGGCTCCATTTCCGAAGGCATTGAAAAAGTGGATGTTGCCACGCGCGTTCATCATCCCCCGCTGGTTTCCGTCATCAAAATCGCCTGCGAAGCGTGTCCGGAACGCCACATTCTTATCACGGATAACTGCCGTAAATGCCTGGCGCACCCCTGCAAAAACGCTTGTCCGAAAAATGCCATCTCTGCCGGTAAAACGAAAATGGTTATCGACCAAGAGAAGTGCATTAAGTGCAAAAAGTGCATAAAAGAGTGCCCCTATAATGCGGTTTTAGAAACGGGACGTCCTTGCGCACAAGCCTGCGGCGTCAACGCAATTGGTTCCGACTACCTTGGTCGTGCAGAGATTAACGAAGAAAAGTGCGTCAGCTGCGGCGCATGCATTGCTTCCTGTCCATTTGGTGCTATTGCGGATAAATCACAGATCTATCAGGTCATCAAAGCAATGAAAACGGATACGCCGGTGTACGGCATTATTGCGCCTTCTTTCACGGGACAATTCGGTTCGCTTACCCGTCCGGCGCAAGTGCGCGAAGCGATCCGCCAGCTTGGTTTTGCCGACGTAGTAGAAGTTGGCCTCGGCGCCGATTTAACTACGATGAACGAAGCAAAAGAATTTCTGCACAGTGTGCCCAGTGAACGCCCCTTTATGGGAACCAGCTGCTGCTACTCTTGGAAACTCATGGTACGTAAGAACTTTCCGGATTTGGATTCTCTCATTTCCGAAACGTCTACCCCCATGGTCTATACCGCACAGCAGATTAAAAAAGCGCATCCCGACTGCAAAGTCGTATTCATTGGACCCTGCCTCTCGAAAAAGCTGGAAGGCTTGCAACCTGCCGTACATGACCAGGTAGACTTTGTCATCACCTTTGAAGAGCTCATGGGCATGTTTGTCGCGAAGGAAATTGAACCGTCCGCCATCGAAACCGAAGAGCCGTTCCAAGATGCGTCAAAGACGGGGCGCGGGTATGCTGTGGGCGGTGGCGTTGCCAAAGCCGTAGTCGCCCGTGCGAAAGAAATTGACCCGGATCGCGAAATTGAAGTGGAGGCGGTAGAAGGATTAGCCAACTGCGTGATGCTCATGCGCATGGCAAAAGCCGGACGAAAGAACGGTATGCTGCTGGAAGGAATGGCGTGCGAAGCCGGATGCATCGGCGGTCCGGGCGTAGTCGTTCCCCGTCATCGCGCGCGAAAAGCCAATGTCCAATTCTCGGCAGAATCCTCGTTTGCGTCTCCTTGGGACAACACCAATATCCCACAGGAAGACAAACCGGTGTAAATCTTGCCGGTAAAAACGTAATACAAATAAGCCTTCCCTCAGCCACAATGCTCTTTTATAAAGCGAATACCTCGCTAAAAGAGAACGGGTTGAAGGAAGGCTTTTTCGTAGTCTACTGTTATAAACGGATCAGGCTCGTGCCGTTAACCGCAGAACTTTTAGCGCACCTGCGGAGCAGGCAACGGATACTTATTGCGATATGATTCAAAAGTCCGTCGAAAAGCCTCGCTCGACTTATCAATATGCGACTGATATTCATGCGCAAGGTATTTCTGGGTCGTGTATTGAATGACACTGATGCCGATGTTCGAACAATGGTCTGCTATACGCTCTAAACTGTTGAACATTTCGATGATGATGGGACCATTCATGGCACTGCATTCCCCATTCTGCAAACGGTCAATATGACGATGCGACAGCGTCTGGTTGATTTCATCAATACATTCTTCCAACGGCTCAATCTGAATCGCCTTGTCGTAAGAAAGACTTTCCAACGCCGTATAGCTATTCTGCACAATCTCTTTTACGGCATCCGTATACACCTTCAATTCGCGCGTTGCCAAAAGAGAGAATCGCTGCGGTGATTCCACACTCTTGAGTACCTGATCCGCAAGATTAATGCCATAATCACTTACGCGCTCAATATCATTGAGCGAATACATGAGAACCGTCAGCTTATGCGCGTCGTTATCCGACAACGAAGCCTTAGAGATTTTTACGCTGTAATCCTGCAAGGCATCCTCGTAGCGGTCGACCTGACGTTCCATCCATTCTATTTTTTCGTGTCGCTCCGGCGTATACTGTTCAATCAATAAAGCGGTCTCTTCAAATTCTTGTGTAGTGAGTTTCATCATCTGACACAGGACGGAATAGGCCTGCTGTACAGCAAAGTCCGGACGGTCCAGCAAACGCGGTTCAAGAAGGCGCAAATCCTGGTCGATGGCATCCACTTCCACCGGCGCTTTTTTGTCCACAATGAGCTTTTGCGACAGCTTCACCAAATGATCCGCAAAGGGATAGAGCATCACCGTTGTCGCAATGTTAAAAGTCGTATGAATAATAGCAATATTTACCGCATTCACCGTGTCATTCAAAAATGTATAGTGCAAAAACGCATTGCCCAAATAGAACACGCAGAGAAACAATGCCGTACCAATCACGTTGAAAATCAAGTGAATAATCGCCGCGCGCTTCGCATTCACCTCCGCGCCGATACTGGAAAGCAGAGCGGTAATACATGTACCGATGTTCTGCCCCATAATAACCGGAATCGCCGTACCAAAAGTAATCGCACCGGTGGAAGAAAGAGCCTGTAAAATTCCCGTAAAGGCGGAGGAAGACTGAATGAGTGCCGTAATTCCGATGCCCAAAAGTAATCCTAAAATCGGATTGGAGAAGAGTGCAACCACTTCAAAGAAAGCTGCAGAATTTTGCAAAGGCTCCATGGCGCGCATCATGGTCTCCATACCGAACATCAAGACAGCAAAGCCAAGAAACACGCCGGATTTTGCTTTTTTCGTTTCGTTTTTCGCCGTAAACAGAATAATGATGCCAATCATGGCAAGAATGGGAGAAAAGGAGCTGGGCTTAAGCATTTGAATGAGAAAACTGTCGCCGCGCAAACCGCTCAAACTAAGAATCCAGGCGGTAATGGTCGTTCCGATATTCGCGCCCATGATAATAGAAACCGCCTGCTTTAATTTCAGCACACCGGAGTTGACTAACGCCACCACCATGACGGTTGTCGCCGAGGAAGACTGGATGACGGCGGTTACGCCTGCACCGAGCAGCACGCCTTTGAACTTGTTGGACACCAGCCGCTCCAACAGGCTTTCCATTTTGCCGCCGGAAACAACGTTCAATCCGTCGCCTAATATCGACATGCCAAAGAGCAGCATACTCAAGCCGCCCAATAATTCTAAGTAATCAAATAGCGTCATGGTTCCGTCGTTCCTCTCGTGATTCGCATCGGCTCTTCATGATTCACAGGCTGCATTCCTTTCGCAATTCGCATTTGTTCCTTACAAGCCTGCCCTCTTATTGTACATGAATTGAACGAAAAGTTCTTGAGAAGTTGTCGCTTTTCACGCTTCTTTAGACAAAAAGAAAGCCCACCTTGTGTTCTGTACACAAGGTGGGCTTATGGTCGTATGCGAATGGTACGCTGCCGATAGAAAATGTCCTACTCGACACGGTCACGAAGCAATCCCTCATTCGATTTCTTGCACAACACACGTACCATCTTATCGCTTTTTAACCATTATTCTTCTTCGTTTTCTTTTCTCTTCTTACCGGACAGCGCAACGAGGCCGGTTGCCGAAGCCGCCATCGAGAGAATCGACCATCCCAGTACGATGTCGCCCGTTTTGGGTGTTGCGCCCTTCTTCGCACGTACTCGTACCACGACCTTTACTTCTTTAACCGTTCCATCTGGATACGTCACCACAATGACCGCATCCTTATCGCCCGGCTTCGAGGTATCAACCTTATTCTTGAACTTATAGGTCGTTCCCTCCGGCATCTGGTCTTTATTCTTGATGCCGTCTTCCGCCTTCGGCGTTTCGCCCGGATTCACGATGATATCCTGCCCAATGGGATCCTTGGTATTCGGTTTCGTTCCGGGGTTCGTTCCCGGATCTGTGCCCGGATTCGGTTTTGTTCCCGGATCTGTCCCCGGATTCGGGTCTGTCCCCGGATTTGGATCCGGTTTTGGCGTAACCGGCTTTTTCTTATACGTCGCCGTATAGTCTTTTGCCGTTACCGCGCCGTCTTTCGGTACTGCCGGATCCCATGCATCAAAGACCTTCGTCGCATCCTTGTAGTTTGC
>QWCB01000564.1_pt1 | contig 45126 bp, 65 predicted proteins | sample 1972511 | NCBI WGS metagenome assembly QWCB01 (sample SAMN09866719, study PRJNA288562) | Human gut metagenome isolate term5_stool, whole genome shotgun sequencing... | isolation source: gut | host: Homo sapiens | place: USA: California | reverse complement strand
CAGAAACCTGGATTATCAAAAGTATGTTTACTGCAAACCATGAATCGCGTACCGTGGAACATCCTGAAACATTTTCATCCGAACAGGAAGCATGGAATAGAGTTAAATCATTTGCCCTTGCAGACCAGAATGACAAGGAAGTTGCGGAAGTCAGATATAACAAGGACGCTTGCGAAGCTATGGTGATCTGCTCAGACAAGACTTTCTGTAAGTTTTTTGCTGAAAAAACGGATGCCCCTGAAACTCTGCCTCTGGACGGAAATACCTGGGAAAAGCAGAAAGCGGCTACCCTTGAACTCGGAACATATAGACTCGCCGGTTATAACTGGACAGCCTGTGAGCTGATCAACAATGGTAAAACCCTTGTACTCCAGTCCCATGGTGTAACCCATGGGGAATGGCCGGGCCTCGAAATGGCTCAATTTGGCAATGGCAATTACTATACAAATTCCATTGATGGCGAAGATATCAGTGCTTATGACAACAAGATGAAAGAATTGTACGATGCCATCAAAGACGTAGAGGATACATCAGCTTCCTATGGAAAAGGTCTGTATTTAGTATCCAGAGAGAAAGCCGGTTTTATAAAATTGGACAAACCTGGTTCTGGTAATTACTGGCGGGCATTGAAGGCGGCGGCAGCAAATTACAGTTTGTTCAGGGCTTCCAGCAGCAGCGCGTGGCTCAGTACTGTCTACTGCAACAACTACGCGCGGTATGTCTACTCGAATGGCCACGTCTACGGCAACTTTCAGAACAGCGACTTTGTTGTTGCTCCCGCATTTAACCTCGATTTATCGAAGGTTGAGATTATTGATGATGAAATCGTCATCAAAGAGTAAGACAATATTCCGAGTTAGACTTTACAGAAACAAAAACACGAAAAAGTGCGGCATGTAATGCTGCACTTTTTTTGTCTCATATTAAATGTGTAAACAAAAAATTCATTAACGAAGGGAGAAACAACTATGAGCGAAAGATTAAACAAAAGTATCGAAATCCTTGAGAAAACAGCAAAGGAAATTGAGGATAAGAAGATTTCTGAGAAAAAGAAAGCCGACACCGAAAGAACCGGTATGATGCAGAAAATTCGGGATCTGAGACCACGGATTACTGACCTGATCAAAGCAGGACAGAAATGCCAGGAACTTGGAATTGATTTTCCAATCTGCTTTGAAGCGGATGACGTCAACCATGATCTTGGATTTATTTCAAAGAATTCGCAGATCCGGTATCTTGGTATCAAAAACGGTGGATTTAACGGTCCATGGGATTTTTACACGGACGGAGTGGAAAGCTTTTCCGTTTCAAATAATGATTATTCAAAAGGAGCTATTGAAGACTCGCAGATTCCGGATATGAAGAAGTTCCTGAACCAGTTCCTGAACCAGTTCGGGGTTTTCGAATCTGCCTTTTACCAGTGGATCGAATCACTGAATACGGCAGAAGAGGATACTGATGAAGCAGCTCCTGGTGAATGCGTAAAGAGAATCAGCCTGCGGAATCTGTATGAGAATGGAATTAAGTCTCTTATATTTGGAGGAACAGAAGGGATTATCTTCCGGGATGGACGGTATGTGCTGGAACATAATGCGCTTCCATTTATCGAAGATGGGGAAGAACTGAAATTCCAGTTCTTTGCTGATGCCGGCGATGGAGAAAGATTTGCCCTTGGCACTTCCAAAGAAGAACATGGGGTGTATTTTACACGGAAAGAGTATGAGCTTGCCGTTGAAAACCCTGCGTTTTTAAAACTTCCATCGTTTATCGAGCTTGGCAAAACATACAAGTTTGCCGGTTATAACTGGACAGCCTGTGAGGTGGACAGCAAGCGTCATACCGTTGTACTCCAGTCCCATGGTGTAACCCATGGGGAATGGCCGGGATATGTAATGCCGCAGTTCGGCAACGGGAATTTTTATGCAGCAGATATTGATGGCGAGGATATTAGTACCTACGATGATAAGATGCAGGCACTCTACGAAGCCATCAAGGATGCTGAGGATTCATCCACTTCCTATGGTAAGGGATTGTTTCTTATTAGCGAAGAAAAAATCGGTTTTACGAAATGTGGAGAACCTGGTTCCGGAAATTACTGGAAGGCACTGAAGGCAGCAGCGGAAAACGCCCGTTCGTTCGGGTCTCCCTACAGCTGTGCGTGGCTTGGTACTGTCTACGGTGGCAACGACGCGTGGTGTGTCGGCTCTTATGGCAGCGTCTACTACTACGGCGATCAGAGCAGCGACTTTGTGGTCGCTCCCGCTTTCAATCTCGATTTATCCAAAGTTGAGGTTGCTGGTGATGAAATTATCTTCAAGGAAACCTATGAAAAGACAAAGAGCGTTAAAAAAGCGAGACTGATTCTTGCTGTAACAGAACAGGTTTCAGAGGATAACTTTGAACGCCACTATAAGACAGTAGAAATTGAAGTGCCGGAAAATAAACACATGAATTTATCAGAATGTGACATTATTGGAGGCGAATGGATTTCTTAAATATGTAATTATCCCGATGCACCGGGAACTAAAAATTGAGGTTCCCGTGCAAAGGGGAGCCTCTTTGTTTACCCGGTATGTAACCGGGAGAAAGAGAGGAAAATATGATGAACAGACAGGATACAATTAAAACATTACAGCAGATTGCTGCAGAGATTGCACAGGAAATGGGCTATACCGAGATGAAGATAGGAGAAGACCGTCAGAAAGGCATCTGGGGAGAAAGTTTCACCCGATATCTTGAAGAAACCTACGGGGAATGTACCAAGGCAATCAGATGGTTTAAACCCGATGCACCAAAAGATCTGGCATTCGGTGACAACATCGAATTTTCATTCCGTTTCAGCGACCCACAGGTCTGTATTGACCACCGAAAAACAGATGGAAGCCTTGCAAATGTTGAATTTTCTGACTGGAATTCAGAGATTTACAACGAATACGAGAAAGAGAAATCCATCATGGAAGAACAGCTTGGAAGAAAGCTGACAAAAGAGGAAGAGGCTCCCATTGAAGCAAAGCACCCATACCGCACCGGAAACTTCCGACCGAAGGAATACCAAGTATTTGAGAACGATAAGATACAGGGTATGGGATTCCTTAACAGGATTCTTGAAAAGTGGAACAAAGCTGTTTGCCGGAAAACTGCCCTTACAGATAAGAATTCGATCATTGATAAGGTATGCATTAACTATCGGGAATACGACACAGAGCTTACCTCATTATTCTTCGATTTCCCTGTAAAAGCGGATAAAAATCTGCTTCTTGAGGCATACACACATATCCAGAAAGCCTGTAACGGCGATACCGTTGTCCGTCTGATAAACCCTGTCTTAACCAAAAACGGGGAAGAAAAGGAACTGGAAGGAGAAAAGATGGATGCGTTCTTCACGGAAGAAGAAAACGGGATATACGAAGGAAACTACAAGGATTTCCTCGAAAGTTTCAACGGACGGGAACTGGAAACAGGAATCTGCCGGCTGATGGACAGCGAAATGGATGGGGATACCACCAAAGGATCCCTTTTGGATTTCATCTGGTAAGGTAAGAAAAGGAAGAAAAGTGTGGCTTAATGCTGCACTTTTTTTTGTTTCATATTCCCTATGTAAACAATTTTTCAAAGACGAAAGGAGAAAAATGATGAAGAAAGATGAATTTTCAAAGAAATTTCTAACAACAATCACATGCCCGGAGTGCGGAGGGCGGATGATCGTGGAAGTGACAAGGGGAAACAGAGAAGATGCATTTCAGGCTTCCTGTTTTTTCTGTAATGAGTGCGGCAGAGACACGATCACGTTTGATGATCCGGATTTTGAATGGAAGAATGACGGAATCGTCCTTTCCCCTTCACAGGCTGCCAGTATGCCTATCGGAGTAGGTAATGTTCGCAGGGTTTTCGGATACAGCGACCGCGACGATTTCCACAGTGGGGACGGAGAGAAAATCCTTTTCCGTAATGGCGGTACTTACGCAGCTTTTATCTGGGATAAAAAACCGGATTTTAAGCAGGTTGCCGCTGTTGTTGAGAAATGCTGCAACAAGCTCATGGATGAAATGCCTGGATGGACAAGCTACTACAACAATAAGTCCATTAACCGTACCACATATGAAAGATACCAGCTTGACTGGATGATTTCGCATGGCCATTCGCTGGAAGAACTGTTCAGCATAATGGACGGCATCTGGGGTGATGACGAATATCCGGATGATCACTGTCCATCAGACTGCTTTGAGGATTTCGAAAGCGATACCGGATTTGGCGGTGAACTTTATGTCTGCTATGAAGAATTCCTTGGAGCAGAGTACCAGAATAAAGCATATGTGAAGACGCTGCTGTCGCCGGAAGAATACATTGTTTACTTAAACGACATCACTCCGACAGAAATCCCATCTGGCATATATCCTACCATGTGCAAGGCATGCCAGCATTGTTTCGAAAACGGAGATGGACGTGGTAATTGTGGATATTACGAGGAAAACGTGAATCCGGAAAACCCGATTGATGACTGTGCTCATTTTGCTAACAATAATGAGTACGGCGTTTACCATCTTCTATACGACGAGACATATGTTTCCGAAAACGTCCAGACGGAAGAGGATATCACTGTCCTCGATGTTGTGAAATTTTTAAAGGAACACGGTACAAAGAAAGAACAGGATGAAATCAAGGATATCCTTTCACTGTCTGATTACGACGAAGAGCTCTGGACCCTGTCCGCAATTTAAAGAAATCACAGGAGAAAAGAAGAAGAGTGGGGCAACTATTCCCACTCTTTTTTGTAGACATAATGGTAAAATACGCGTCTGTTAGTTCAAAAATTTCATTTCATATTCCCTATGTAAACATTTTTTTAAAAGCGAAAGGAGATAAATTTTATGATGAAAGAAAATGCATATAAGTCTGATATGGAGCCTTTTGTACGTGGTGAGATGTTATTTATCCGCGATTCCCTCTGTAACCGGTATAACGGCTACGGTGTTGTATATGAAACAGGGGATGAAATTTTGAGAAAAGCCTCAGAAATCTCAAAGCATCCTGTATCAAAATTTGATGCACTCATTGGGCAGTGTATCACACTTCCTGACAACAGAGAAATCCTTCTGTATCCGTTAAAACCTGCCGATTCTTCCAAATGCGCGTCCGTTGTTTATGCGCAGATAGACAATGAAGAACCAAGAGAAAACAGATACTGTAAAACTTTCTGCCTGGACGGGGATCTTGCCAAAGACCATGATGTGTTTGTTAAAATTCACGAATGGGCTGACAGAATCATCAAGGGAGGTGTGGCAGCATGAGAGTAACAAATTACGAAGTGCTTCTTAACGAAGACCGGATACCACATCTTGTTAAAGAATCCGCGAGAAACTATGCAGGGAATAGTTGTTTAACCAATCCTTCACAGATTGCAGAATTTATGAGAGAATTGTATCATGCAGATATTCTCCCAGAAGAAAAGCTTTGGATGATTGCCATGAATACCAAGTGTAAGCCATTCGGTGTATTTGAGCTGGCTCATGGAAGCATGGATTCAGCAGTGATGGATCAAAAAGCAATCTTTACAAGACTGCTTCTCAGCGGAGCTAGAGGGTTCGTTCTGGTTCATAATCATCGGGGAAAGGGTATGTTGACATCTTGATTTCATTATGATATATTAGGTAACACCTAAATAAATTAGGAGATACCTAAATGAATGGAGTCTTATTATGAATAATGGAATTAGGGTTGTTAACGGCGGCATGCAACCGCAGAAAGAGGAACCATCGTATGAAGAATCAGTAAGATTTCAAGCTAAATTGATAGGTTTATGGGAGCAACAACAGAGTGTTCTGGGGTATACAAAAGCAACGATTGCCTTGAATATAAGAAATGTAAATGAAATTCTGGATATAAGTGATAAATTCATTTGGGAGTTAAGTGCTTCCGATATGGATTCTTTTTATGAAAGCCTTGTTGGAAGAGGATTAGCATATTCTACAAGGCGTAAGTATCAATCCTGTATAGCAGCATTTCTTGATTTTTTAGAGGCGAGGCATAGCAGAGATATTTATGAAAACTATGGTGTAAATGTTCCAAGCATTATTGATAAATTTAATAGACATATGCATCGTAGGGATGACATGGACTCAGCGGTGCTTCCACCAGAACCAGAGTTATTGGAACGGTTTTGGGATGGTTTAAAGAATGAGATGTTAAATGCAAGAAAGTTTGCTACAATAGCTAGAGATTATATGATATTTCGTACTATGGAAAAAGCAGGATTGAGGTCTTTTGAGTGTATAATGCTTGATGTGAAAGATATACGCTTTGATTTAGGAGAAAAAGGTAAAATTCATGTGCGTTATGCAAAAGGCTCAAAAGGAAATGGATACAAGGAACGTTTGGTGCCAATGCTTATGGGACTGGATGAGCTGATGCAGTGGTATTTAACTAATGTTAGACCATTATTTACGGATGAAGTATCCGGACCATTGTTTTTAAGCGAAACCAAGAGAAGAATATCACGTGATGTTGCAAGAAATTCACTACGGAGAAGGCAGAAGGATTTGGGGTTTACTGATGAGGAAATTTTTAGCCCTCATCAGCTCCGGCATGAGTTTGCAACAAGACTTACAGAAATGGGAGTGGATTTGCTTACTCTGAAAACATTGCTGGGGCATAGTCAGATTCAGACAACGTTTGCATATGTATCTCCCGGTGATGATTTTCTGGAAAAACGGATTCGGATGGCTCAAAGCAAATGGCAAAAGCTATTAGAGTCATACGAAGAGGAACAGGAGGAATGTTAAATGGCGTTGGAATGGAAACTTAGGAAGGTAATGGCTGAAAAGAATATTTGGTCTGGTGCTGAACTTAGCAGATTGCTTCAAGATTTAGCAGGTTACAAACTATCTGCACCATCAATAAGTGCATTAATAAATGAACAGCCCAAACAAGTGAAGGCGGAAACAATGGATGCTTTGTGTATGGCTTTGGAGTGTACGCCAAGTGACTTATGGGTATTTACTCCTACTCCATATGTAAAGAAAAAACAAGAGAAGGTTGTTCCCATTAAAAAGGTTGCAAATGGGAAAATGCCACCTTTATAAATGTTTGTATACAATTCATTGGAGATACCTGTTGAGAAGCCTTGGGTACTTAGAATACTGGAGGAGTACAGAGCATTTTTGATAAGTTACCATAAGGAACAAAAAGCAGTTTTTCATCATTTACGAAATGCAGCGAATATATTTATTGCCATGGAAGATATATCTCCAAAGGAGTTGACTTATGATTGGCTTGAACATACTTTTGAATATTATGGAAAAGCTAAAGCATGGCGTAGTCTATCAGGCTTTATGATTGGTAGAAAACTGATACAGGCACCGTCAGAAAATGGTATGTATAGAAAGCAATGTGAAAAATATATTGCAAAAGTGCCGGAAAGCTTTCAAAAGTGTTTAAAGTGGTATGTGGAAGATAAATTTGCGTTGCAGGAGCGTCAAATATCCAATAACGCAAGCAATCCGGTCAAAGGTAGCACTATTGAATCAGATATATGTTCATTGTATAGAATGGTTCGATGGATTACGGAAAACTATAAAACAGTGACACATTGGACGGATTTTACTGAAACAATAGTCAATCAATATTTATTGTCTCTGCCAGCTTCAAACCGAGAATGTTCGAGAAAGGATTTGTATCAGTTTTTTAAGTTTGCAAAGCGGAAAAGATGTATATTTACCATTCCGATAACTGATTACAGAACTAGAGAAATGCCACGTGTATGTGAAGCACTGACATATCAGGAACAACGTATGCTGTATCATAAAATTAAGGAAGATGGAGTGTCCTTTCCATATGAAGCACTCCTAACATCCTTGTGCTTTTTACACGCAGTGCAATCAATGAGGATAAAGGAAATAAAACTGAGTGCAGTAAATGTAGAAAGAAAAGTCATACACATGAAGGATGTGCCTGATATATACCTGATGCCCATAGAAATAGTGTTGTTGATAGAGTATATGCAAATGCGAAAGGAATTTCCAAATAATGAATCTAATACACACTTATTTATAAAAAGAACACGAGGCGATTATCTTCCAGACAATCCAGTTTCAAAAACATTTATAACAAGCATGGTGAGAAAATTTAGTGGTTTTACTCCACAAGTACTGAGAATAACCTGTCTTCAGGAAATGGCTGCATTAAATGGACCTAATTTTTTAAGGGAAGCATATGGTATATCTGCAACGCACGCAGGGAGATATGGTTCTTATGAAGAATATTTGGTTGAAGAAGCATTAAAGGATGCAGGATTAAGTTAGGAGGCAATATAGTGGATATTGAAGAATCGTTTGTGCCACAGGAAATAAAAGACAAAATAGAAATGCTGAATAAGATGATTGGAGAAGCAGAAAGTTTAAATAAGGAAATCACAGAATGGTACCATGAAGCTCTATTGGATATGGATTCGGAATTAAATGTCGATGATGAATTATTTGATGCCTCAAATGCTTTGTCTGTCGAAGGTATTGATTTTAATGCAATTATGGAAGGATTAAGCATTGTCAGTATTTTCATAGAAACATATGGAGAACGAAAAAATGAATAATAAAAGTATTACAAAGCTACTGGAAACGGTAGCTTTTTCTAATGGGGTATATGTTCTGTGGAACTTATACGACGGGAACATACACATTTCCATCCAAGTGGGGACAGCACCCCAAGCGCGATTGATATTTCAAATACAAAGAAAGTAAAAGAAGGCGCAGAACTTCTTACCATCGAGTTGTTTGATCATATCATCGTAGGGGCGGATGCAACTTATTGTTCATTACGAGAACAGGGAAATTTTTAACATCAGAGGAAATACATGAGAAAAGGAGACTAACTATGACTATCAGGCAATATATCAAAAAGAATGGATGGGAAAACGAATGTGAACTGGTGCCGGGATACCGGTACATGATCGTTCACATCAATTTCCTTAACAAAAATAAGGCAGAAATTGAAACAAGCCTTGATATCAAGGCTTTTGATGAACATGATTTATCATCACTGTTCAACAATTTCTGCAAGGAAAATAGTTTCCCGCGAAACACCGTGACAGGTGTCACCGTTGTGGCTTCAGCAGTCACCATGGAAGAGTTACAGGAAATCGATCTTTAAAAACCAGACAAGAGGAATCCATGAAGGGTTCCTCTTTTTTTTTCGAATAAACCACGGAAAAATTTCATTTCATATTCTATATGTAAGCCAAAATACATTTTCAATCGAAAGGAGAAAAACATGGCAACATTAAGAAATTTTCAAATGAAGAACATCAAGAAAACAAGAGGAATAGAGGGAGAAGGATGTACCGGAACGATGTATCTTAACGGCAAGAAGGTCGGTACCTATGCAGATTACGCAGACGGAGCCCTTGGAAATGTCGAATACATCTCCAAAGAAGCAGAAGAAGAGATGACAAAATTGATCATCGCCTACGCAAAAGATCATCCATGCGAATATGTCGTCAACCTGTACAATGAACGTCCGCAGCAATACAAGGAAAAATGCGAACGTTTCAAAAAGTATCATCCTTATATTCCGGATGAGGATATTACGAAAGAAACGATGTCTGTCAACGATATCTGTTTCATCGTAGAGGATTTCCTCAAGCTTTACCGTGCAGAAAAGATATACAAGCGCAACCTTAAACAAGGATACAAGGCACTTGTCGTATGTGCTGATGGAGGCACAATCTCTTACCCATCGGACTGGTCAGAAGAGAAGGTACGGGAATCCTTCAAGGAAGAAAACAAGGAAGGAGAGTTCTTCTTCGAACTTTCTGATTTCGAAAAATAGGAGAAACAAAAAAAAGAGACTGCAAGTGTGCGGCCTCTTTTTTTTGTCGTGTTTTTCTCATTTGCGTTTCGCCACTGTATGGAGCCAGTCACTTGCAGCAGAAGCAGCTTCCTTCCTCTTTTCCTCACTGATATCCGCATAACGCGCGGTCGTGTTCACTGATTTGTGCCCCAGCGCGTTCTGCACCAGATAAATGTCCCCTGTGGAGTTGTAGACACCGGTCGCAAAGGTGCTCCGCAACTTATGAGGTGTAATATGCTTGCTCTGTACCGCAACCGAAGCATATTTCTTAACCAGACGTTGCACAGACCGTGGAGTAATGCGGGTTCCGTTGCGGGAAATAAAAAGGGCATTGTTGTCGCTTTCAAGTTCCATTTCTTCACGTTCCTCCATATAGGCACCAAGCAGTTCCGCGGCAGTTTCGTCAAAGTAGATATTCGAATATTTTCGTCCTTTCCGCACAACAAGGATGCTGTTTTCCTCCCAGTCGATATCCTGAATGTCAAGCCCCACACATTCGGAAATACGGATTCCCGTAGAGAGCATAAGATAAATCATTGCCATATCACGCGTTTTCTGCTTGTCAGAGAAAGCTTGCTGATGCTTGGTGAGCCCGCCCCCGGTTTTAATGGTGTCTAAAAGGAGAGTGATTTCCTCATCTTTTAAGTAAGTGATCGGCTTCGTGATCAGCTTTGGGGACGGGAACATTGCTGCAGCGTTGTTCGCAATTAAGCCTTTTCCCATCAGATATTTGTACAGAGCGCGGATGGAAGCAAGTTTTCTTGCCCGGGCAGGATTGTCATCCATATAGATTTTCCCGCCTTTTTCGTAGCCTGTCTGCAACTTCATCATAATGTCTTCGAAATCATCTGTATTCAGATGATCCAGAACGTCCACGGTTATATCTTTTTTACTTTTGATAACAGGATTGATTTCCATGATAATCTGGAAAATGATGGAGATATCCCTGACGTATTCGTACACCGTAAGGATACTGGCATTCTTTACGGTTGTCATGTGCGTGACAAAACGCATCATGTAATCCGGCAGATCCTGTATAGTCTTGCTTATTTTCTCACCTGTAGATGTATTTCGCTTCTTCTGATAGTTTTTCTCGTCCATAAATACCTCCATGGTGCATTTATTCGCACCAAATCGTAACTTTTTGTGTATAGTTGAGGAAAATATGCGGTATGGCATATTTTGCCAAAATAAGGCAAATAAACTGGTGTATACGGTGCCTTTTTTATTTTCACCATTATTGCGTCGTAAAATGATTATTTTGCGACACAATATAAATATATAATACCACTATTCCATCCGAGTGTAAATGGGAAAATCAACGCTTCCCGCAGTGGTGTCATTTTCTGTAGCAAAAATATGACAGGTGACGCCACTGAAAGAAACACAGCGGCTTACATCATGGACTTCCCATACCTCCCAGGTTTTCTTCCCCCTGTCTGGAAATCTTTAGGTACCGGAAATACGTTGCCTTACTGATCCCCATTTTTCCCATGATCTCTGACATTGGATGTCCCTCACCCAGAAGCTTATCAAACAATGCAAGGCGATCTCGCATTTCCCTGTTCATCTTTTTTCTTCCTGCTCCACGAGAGTTATGCACCTGTCCGGAATTCTTCTGGCAAATACTTAATTCCTTCTGTAGTTCTTGGATCTTATTCTCCCGGTTCTCCAAAACCTCCTTAAGCTGTGCAATCTTTCCCTGTAACTTCAGTATATTTTTTTTCATCTGCATCCAGTCTTCTGCACCATGCTGATATTCCGTAATACCAACAAAATACTCTTCATTTGTCTTTTCTTCAATGAGACGTTTGTTGTCAATGTAAACCTGTCTGGTTTCCTCATCGAAGATTAGTCTCCGTGATCTTTCCACAGCTAATGCCTTCTCATTAAAGGAATTAAGACTTGAAAACCACTTGATACGTTCCGTCATTTCAATAAAATCCGGGCTGTCATGAAATAAAAGATCTTCCCTTTCTCTTATTTCCCTGTTTTCTTTGCTTATCGCCATAAGGAGTTCTTCGTATTGCTTAATCTGCTTTTCCTGCTGTTTAATAATTTCCTGCTTTTTGCGGAGCGTGTTTCCTGCCATAAGCCACTACCTTATCTTTAAAACAATGAGGGAACTGATACACTCCATCCCCTCATTCTCCCTGTTTTTCTTACATAAACCTATTATACATATGCAATGTATTAGTTTCAATAATTATTTTTTGAGACTATCTGGCTGTTTTGTGCAAGTTCAAGGATTTTCTCGACATCCGTCTCAAAAACGGCATCTTTTGGATATACATGGTCATTCCTGTCCGCAATCCGCAATTTGGACCACCTCTGTAAGAAGCCCTCCTCCGAGTTTTCCATGACAGCTCTTACGTTTTCTTCTGATGCCAGCAGATTCATCCCATGGTATTCGACCAGTTCCAGAATGATCCTCGTTTCTTCTGCAGAAAATTCAAAGCGGCAAAGGATCTTTTTTGCAATCTCCTCACTAGCTGTTGCATGTCCTGTGAAATGCCGATGCCCGGATGCATCTTCTGTGCATACCGATGGTTTGCCAATATCGTGTAGAAAGGCTGCCATTTTTGTGCAGAAATCATCCGTTTGACAGCCATCCACAACCGCAAGTGTATGTTCGTACACATCATGCTTGTGGTATATGCTTTTCTGATCAAATCCAATGCACGGTTTCATCTCCGGAAGAATCGCTGCAACTACATCGGAAAATTCCAGGAATGCACAGGAAATGCTTTTTCCACAGGTTAGCACTGTACGGAACCAGTCCGCGTTTGAATGTGTCTGCTCTTTTATTGTGGATACGAATGCCGGGTCTTTTGTTAACCCATGTATCATTTCGGTTACTTTATCCAGCCTCGGCATCTGCGGATTAAGAACAAGTGAAGTAATCGTGTCTCTGACCATTTTACAGGCATCCCTCACATTTAAGTCGCTGCCAAACTTGAAATCGTTCTTACACAGCTCACTGTAGTTGATTTCCTTATCTTTCAGATGTTTCAGATATTGGCACCTTTTCATTTCCTCCGCTGTCTGTGGTATTTCCATAAGAATGTTTTCAATTTCATCAAGCAGGTTGATAATCTTCTGCGTGTGCATATTTGCTTCTTCCAACACCTCATCGTCTTCCGGTAAGACTGCCATGCGGTACACGGATACTTTTATCTCTTCAATTTTCTCGTGTATTTCCATATTTCCCATTTTACAATTACCTCGGTGTATTCAAATTTTGATTTCAATCTTGCTATTTTCGTAAAATCCCAGTTTGATTTTTCCATTTTTTTCCACTTTGACATACGCATCACGCGGGTAACCCGCCGTCATCTTGACTGTCCTAACTGCAACAAAATTCCTGAAAGATTCCGGGCACATCCGACAATCCTCTGCCTCAAGGTCAAATAAGGAACCGTTATTTTCAAACAGGGCAAGACACACCAGAAGCATTTTCCGAAGATCCTCTTTCTTAAGCGGTAAATACACCTTCTTCTTTTGCGTACAATTTCTTTTCTCAAACGTTAATCCACCATCCGGAATGATTGTATCTGTATACTCAAGTAAGCGGCATACATAAGAAAAATACTCCCTGGCATTCTTAAATCCTTTCTGAAGAACTTCCTCTTCCGTTAGAGGAATGTAGCAGTAATTCCGGATCGCACGCATTTTCCGGACATTCGTGCAGATATACGGAATGAAAATGTATCTGATATTGACGTATGCCGCCCATGCGACGACCGCGACTACCACATTCCCGATCAGAAGAAAACCGTAAACAGTAAAAATGTCTGGCAACGAATAGTTATCAAAATAATCCAGCCATCCCAGTGCATTATGTTCCAAATACGACACCAGGAAAACCGCGGCAGCAATTACTACAAATATCAGAAGCACTTTTATCTTCCGGAACAAATCCGATTGTTCATTTAATTCTTTTAAAATCTTATGTTTCTTTGATATTTTCTCAATTTTTCTCATATATTTTTCCTGCTCCTTTAAAATTTAAGCTTCTGCACTGGTTCCCATACAAAACTGATGATATCCGGCTGCCAGCGCACGAATGCGTATACAACCAGACAGACGGCTGCCAGCCGGAGTATCTTTATTGCCGGCCAGTACCATGTCATATGCCCCAGGAACGCTTTCCGTATCCACCTCCCCATATGGGTACCCTTCCGCAGATTACACCGTCTGCAGGCGGCACAGAGGTTCTTTACATCATTTGATCCTTTAATTCCATGCAGTGCCGCCCGTCTTCTTACGGCAGCCGAAGTCTCCATTTCATGGATAGGAAAAATGTGATCCACAGTTATCTTCTCTTTTGGTAGTTTCCTGCCGCAGTAAACGCAGCGATACCTTCCTGTCCTTGACGGATTCTCGCGGAAATACTCCGCCCGGTAACTCCGACTTCTGGTATACTTTGTAGGTACTGCTTCCAGTACAAACCCCCACCGTCGGCACCATCTTAGCATACGGTTCTTTTCCATTACAGAACATTCTTTTTTCTGATAAAAATCCCGGTTCTTCTGCCTTGGAACATGTTTGTAATCTTTCAGCCAGAAATACAGCCTCTTTTTATGTACTTTATTCCTGCCACTTCTTATCTTTAAGATATATGTTTCCGGCATTATTCCTCCTGCGCTTTCTTCTGTGTCCTTAAATAGTACGGTTCCGCATGGAACCACTTTGATACATTCTTATCCGGATGTTTCTCCTGACGGAATAAACGGTCATGTATCTCGGTCTTTTGTGCTGTTTTCTCCTTGTTTGTCATTTTCATCGGAAAATCCTCCAATTTTCTTTTTATTGTCATTGTATATATTGTGCCTTTTTGCAAATCGTCAAAGTAATTGGAGAAAAATTTAAAAAAAATGCAAAAAAAAATCCTTGGCAGCTATTTAACTGCCAAGGAAATTCTTATACGGAATACTGCAGTACCAGTTCCGCTGCAAATGTGACGATCATCGCTACAACCACCACACCGGCAATTACTCTTGCAACAATCTGTTTTCTCTTATTCCTCATCATCTTTCCTTCTTTCCATTAAATCTTCTCAAACGAAGCAGTCTCATCCTTTAACGTATCCGTAATCTTGTGTTGTTCAGCATCTTTCCGGAAATCTTGTCCATGTCACCGACAATTATTCGAACTATTTCGTTATATATGCATGGAAATCAACGATCTTAACATTTGACGGACAGAATCCGTAATTTAAGATTGTGTAGTTTTGGCGCGAATTTGCCGGCAGAACAACATCTTCTGTTTCTCCACAGGAGTTGATTTTGCCATTCTTATCCAGTTTTGCATAACTGATTTTAACTGTAATCTTGTCGTTTGTATTATTTATGCAATCAAATGATGTCTGCAGTTGGTTAAATGTGCCAACCGCCGTATATACATCATTCTCTAACACCGACTGATACTTAGACTTTGTTACGCTTACACTGTTTTTCGAGTACGGCATACATGAGTAAACGAAAAATGTGTACGATTCTCCCGGAGCCAGTGCTTTTTCTGTATATTTTCTTGATTCAAACAGCGTTGACTTATCTTTGTAATCACTATGCGTATATGTTACATCCACATCGTAATCGTTGGAATTATACACAGTTACCCAGCTGTCAAGTTTGTCCTTTTGCTCCGTGTAGTAAACTCCGTTCTTGCACTTAAGTAACCCAAACTTGAAGTTATTCTTTGGTAAGTTATCAGGAATCACAAGAACCCGGTAATTTTTCCCGTCAGCCTTGAATTTCACAAGCCCTTCCTGTTGACTCTTAAATTTGATGCCCTTCGATGTTTTTGAAAATGATATTTTTGTCTCACTGCTGACTATCGGCACAGTCTTTAAATCGTTAATTATCTTCGTTTTCCCATATACCGCACTGATATTTACGGTTTTTAAGGCAGCCTGTGCTGTCACCGACATACTCCCTGCCAGTCCGACCAGCATTCCCGCACAAAGCACAGCACCCATGAGTTTCCTGAATATTTTTGTTTTCTGCATCCTTTTATTCCCTTCTTTTCTTTATTCGATAAAATCCTTTTCCCGGAAAGAATGTGTAACCTTTTTTTGTAAGAACAGGCAGTACATTGAGAAGTGTGTCTTTCTTTCCTTTCATTGAGGAAATTTCTGCATCACTGCATTCCATTTTCTTAAGCTCTGCCCTGACGCCTTCTTCGTCCGCCACAAGGACGAAGTTAAATTCATCCAGCGGTGGCCTCATAATCTTGTAATCTACAATCCGCATAATTTTTAATCCTATTCCTCAAGTCTCTTCTTTAATTCCAGATTTTCCTTCATCAGTCTGGATACTTCCGCCTTAAGGTCTGTGACTTCTTTTAATGCAGCATTTTTCTCCAAAAGTTTCTTGTCCACAAACGTTTCCGGTGTATCAGGGTCTTCCTTAAACGAAGAAGCATAGGAATCCGAAATCTGCTGTGCATAAGCTTCTTCAAATCCTGCTTCCTGCGCGGCATCCAGGACTTCCTCTGCAGTCAGCGGTTCATCGCTTTCTGTTGCTTCCCTTTCATCGACAAGCGCATTTAAGTTTTCATGAAATGAATAGATCTTTTCCTCTGCGTCCCGGTATTCTTCTAACACCTTTTCTACAATTGAGTCGAATTCCACTTTCTTCTCCGATTTAGAACGCCCACTTTCGCAGCACATAAGATCATCAATAAAACAATGGTCAATTTCCTTTGGCTTTTTGCTAAAGAAAAGGGCTTCATTCACGTCCGAACTTCTCTCATTAAAGGAAGGATACAAAAAACCGGCAACAGGTGTCTGTACCACCCAGTCACGGATACGAAGGTCTACCTTATCCTCCGTTTCATAATATCCAAGCCCTGGCTTTGACATTTTGACCGGGCAGATGGAACAAAGAATATAGGTGTATACCTCTTCGGAATCATCTAGTTCCATTTCATCCGATGCCTTTACCGGCACGTCGTAGGCATCATAAAAGAGGATGATATAGTAGGGATCATCCGTGATATAGGATTCGATCACACGGTCATAGAACTGGTCTAACAGTTTTTCATCCCCCAGTTTGCTATCTTTAATACCAAGCAGAAGATCTATCATCTCCTCCTGGTCGGAACGGCCGTTGTGCATGTCAATGTTTAAGAGCGCATCCCCGACTTTCCCAGAGAGCGTCTTTTTAGCGATATCCAGATATTTAAACATGACATCTTCATCAAGGTTTAAGAACTGCATATTCATGGATGCCTGCTTATTTTTGTTCACATCCACATAGATTCCGCAGACACGCGGGAATGTGCAGGAATCTTTTGTAAAACGTTTCTTTAATTCTGTTACTTCCTTCTGGTTCATAAAACAATCCTCTCTTTCTCTAATACTGAAATCTAATTTTTAAGAAGCCAAAACCGCTTCCATGTGATATATTGCGCCATTTTGTAATTCGTCAAAGGATTTTCCGGTATTTTTTAATTTTTCTTATTTCTTGCCGTCGTAAGCATTTCCCTCTGCTTTGTTGCAATAAATTTTCCAAGGTTTGCATCCGCTCTCGTTAGCCTACATCCCACGTTTACCCGGCTTTTCCCCGCCGGGATCACCCTTAAGACGGTTCCTTCCAGCCGGAACAAAGTGGGCTGCGCGGACCATCCGATTTTTGTCTTAAACTGGACCTCAAGATGCATTCCTCTTTCCAGTCCAAAACCTTCATCACACATCAAGCCTATGCCAGACCGGGAAATATCTCGAATTATAGCATCTTTTGTAGTTCCGCCCATTCCAATGATTGCATCTCCCATTAACGGCAGACGGTATTCCGACCGCCTGTTATACGGTTTAACATTACCTGTACTGAACGCCATGTAGCAGTTCCCGGAATCCGGAAGGTTGATAATGATAATTTTCACACGATCCCAGATGTATGGACGTCCATCGATCAGCGCGGTCACGGAACACACCGCTGTTTTGCTCTCGAAATTAACAACATATTCCTGTTCATAGACGATTGCAATCGGAATTTGTGACAGATTAAACGAACGTGGACACACCTGTTTTAAGTATTCCCTGTCATTGTCTGTCACTTCCAAGACACTGCTCGCAAAAGACAGGTTCTTTGTGCCATCAGAGGCATCAATCGTTATATCTGTACCTGGTTTTAAACATTCAATTTTCATACGTTTCCTTTCTACGGAGAATATCTTAAATTGCCCTCCCCCCATATTAATTTGTGTCACTGAAAGTACAACGATGATAACTCCGCAGATCAGAACAAACCATTCGAGCCCTTTTTCTTCCTATGGTTCTTCCCACGGCTTCCATTTTTCTGACACTTGGCGCAGTTTTCTGTCAAGGTAAGGTATTTATCATTGTATCTTTTATGTATCTTTTATCATTTTAACTTTATTGACCGCTTCGATTTTCTTGAAAAAGTTATTTGTTGCAACAGCCTCCGACCGGATCCGCGCTTCAAATTCGTATCTTGACCTTCTGGTAATATCTTCATCGTGATACCCGATATTTACAAAAAACTGGACAACCCTTCCATCAAAGTCGTACCCACATGGGGAAATGTCCCTTACCGGGCGGCACTGTGTAAATCCATTGTCATTTTTGATCCCTGAAAGGATTAACGGTAGCACACCAAGTTTCTGCTCTTCTGCAATCCGTCTTGGAATCTCCAAAAGCATACTCTCTGTAAGCGAGATTGCGGAATAAGTAGAGTATTTCGGAAAAATAAATTCCTCAATACATTTATCAATTCCGTAATTCTGTGATGCCAGTCCTTCAAGAACATCAAATGCCACCATTACTTTAATGTCACCGTTCTTCTCGATAAAATAAATGCAGCCTTTTTCAAACCAAAATTGCAGGTTTTCTTTTGCATATTCTGCCCCACAAAATACCCCATGCTTTTTTAAAATTTCCACATAATACTCATACAGCTTATCCAGATCACAGTATTCCGCACGCTTTGCCGTATACTTTACCTGCACAGGCTTCTTGGAATACATCATGCTCCGGATAGGCACATATGTCGAAACTGTAAAGCTATCCAGTGCAAGGTAATTATTCCGTGAAACGAAATTAAAGGATTTCACATAACTTTCATAATATCCTTTCAGCTGTTCCATTGGCTTTTCTTTCAAATATGGAAGATACTCTTCCGGTTCAAATATCTTGTCGTCTTTCTTTTTGTTACACTCCTTACACAATGGTACAAGATTGTAGCTGCGGTTTACCCCTCCTTTTGTCAACGGAATATAGTGATCGACCGAAAACTGGTAGCCAATGTAAATCGGCTTCCCACAGTGCGCACATATCCCCCCCGCTTTTCTTTAAAACATCTTCTTTTTCCTCATTTGTAAAATTTGTTCTTTCTACTATTTTTTCCCTGTTCAAAATTTTCACTTCCCTTCACTTTGTATATTGCGCCATTTTGCAAATCGTCAAATAGAATCAGCTATTTTTAGTATTTTTCGCGGAAACTTTTTTATCTCATATTGAAAATGTGAACTAAAGAAAACGCATCGAAAGGAGAAAAATTTATGGATACAGAAACAAACAAAAAAATAGAAGAACTTAAAAAAGCCTTCTATGAAGCATATAATGAGTACCAAAATCTGGAGGAACATCCCGAACTCATACAGGACATCCGGGCACTGTATGCATTAAAACGCAAGCTGACGGTATACAGCGTTCTGGCTGACCGCTTTGGACAGGGATTATTTACCATTCGTGTCCAGAATTCAACCTACAAATGTATCAAGCATTTCCTTGATACCGAAAAAAGCAAGGTAGACTCCTTCAAAACAATGATGGAACTCTTTCTTGAGGAAGAACAGGCGTGCTAACAGCCTGCTCTTTTTTTATGCAAATTTCCTCTCTCAAAACAGGAATACATATTAATGATGTAACTGGCATACAAACCCATCAGGAGGAAGAAATTATGTTTTTTGGGATTGGAAATAAAAAGAAAAAACAGGTACAGGCCGGCGCGGGAAATCCGCTGCCTTTCTCCACGTCTGCCGCACCGGATCGGAAATCAGCAATAAACGTATCAAACCGGCAGACGGACATCCAAATTGATGAGACATTACTGGAATCTGCTCTGCAAAAGCTTGACAAAATGACAGGGCTTTCATCCATCAAGCAGGATGTGCGCAATCTTGTCCAGCTGCAGAAACTTAATATTGAACGGGAAAACCGTGGAATGAAAACAGCACAGATCTCAAACCATCTCATTTTTCTTGGAAACCCCGGCACTGGAAAGACAACCGTTGCCCGGATTATTGCTGATATCTACAAAGCCTTAAATGTGGTCGAGCACGGTCAGTTGATCGAGACTGACCGTTCGGGACTTATCGGGCAGTATCAGGGACAGACTGAGCAGAAAACAAAACAGATCTTAAGTGAAGCTGACGGAGGAATCCTGTTTATTGATGAAGCGTATTCCCTCGCGTCCGGAGAAAATGATTACGGACAGCGGGCAATCGAAATTATCCTGAAAGAGATGGAAGATAACAGGAATAACCTTGTTGTAATTGTGGCCGGATACCCGAATAAGATGCAGCGTTTCTTAAACTCCAACCCCGGGCTTTCCTCCCGTTTCGGGAAAACCCTGCAGTTTGAAAATTACTCGCCGGATGAAATGTATATGATCTCGCAGTCCTATGCCATGGAAAGCGGCTACATTCTCGATAATAGCTGTTTTGATGTCCTTAACAATTATTATGCATCAGAATGTAAGAATCCGGATTTCGCCAACGGAAGACTTGCCAGAAAGACGGTGGAAGCCTGCATTAAGGCGCAGGCAGTAAGACTCACCGAAAAAAGTCCCCTAATTGCATTTTCCGACAGAGACTTAAACACCATTGAAAAAACTGACTGCCAGAAAGCTATCCAGATGTTGTAATTTCCAATAGGATCATCCCAAAGAAAAAGCTGCGCAAAATCGCGCAGCTTTCATTTATTCAGTAGCCTCCACATACTCCGCATTAATCTGCAGGGATGTTTTACCTTTATACGTATTTGTTGACAGTCTGCCTACAACATTCAGTTTTTTCGGTTTTCCCATCTCCTTGTACTTTTCAGAAGCATTAAACCACAGAACATCAACTCCCTCACAAAAGAGTTTCAGATGCTGTTTTTCAGAACCCATCTCTCGGAATAAATCACCAAATTTGTTTTCCTTGAGTTCCAGCCCTTTTAGGCAGACAACCGGTTCTTCGTTTCCAACCCCGTATGGACCATATTTCCGGACATCTTTGTAAAGCGCATATAAGGTATGCACATTTCCATCAATATCATAAAATACGACGTCATCTCCAGGCTCTTCCACTTTTTCAATCAGGTCACACATCGTCTGCCGGAGCGTATCAATGTTTTCAATCTGGATGGAAGCTCCGCACGCCGCCGGGTGCCCTCCGTACTGGAAGAACAATCCGCTGCATTTATCCATTGCGGCTTTCAGGTTACACCAGTCACGGCTGCGCCCGCTACCAACACAAATACCATTTTCTGGAGCACCAAATACAATGCTTGGAACCTTGTATTTCTCTGTCAGATTTCCCGCAATAATTCCGCAGATACCTTTCAGAAAACGGTCATCCTGCAGCACCAGTACAGAATTGTTCATCTGTCCGGTTTCCTCGACCATTTTCTCTGCCAGTTCCGTCAGTTCCTTGCAATACGTTTTCCGCTCATCATTCATCTGTTTGACGATCTGTGCGGCATTTTTCGCTCCGTCAGATTTCCGTCCGGTATAAGATAACAATGCGGCAACTTTGCGACTGCCTTCATCCTCCAGACGCCCAAACGCATTGATAGCCGGTACAAGGGAATATGCAATGTCTTCTACAGAAAGTGTATCGCTCAGCTTCATTTCTTCAAGAAGAAGAGCAAGCCCGGTGGAAACACGTTTCTGCTCGATTTGTTCCATTCCTCTTCTTACAAGGAAGCGGTTTTCAGCTTTCATTGTAACACTGTCACCGACGGTTCCGACTGCAGCAAGTGCAATCATGGAAGACATGATACCGTTTAAATCAGCAGGTCTTCTCTTTTTTGCGAAAACTTCTCGCATGAAACGGTATGCCAGCCCCGCACCGCAGTAATCCTCAAAATCAGCTTCTGTGATGTGAGGATCAATCACAACATCAGCTTCTGGAAGGAACTGCTCACCATTTAAGATACGGGCTTCATGGTGGTCAAGAATGATCACTTTCATACCCTTTTCTTTTGCGGTATCAACCGCTTCATTTGCTGCGATGCCGTTATCTACGGTAATCAGCAGTCCGGACGGATCCATGTTCTCAAGATTTTTTACCTTGATTCCATAGCCGTCTGTAAAACGGCGCGGAATAATAATGTGCGGCTTAATCCCGATGGAATTGCACCCGATGGAAATAATACTTCCGGATGTGATTCCATCGCAGTCGTAATCACAGTAAACATAGACTGGACTGTCAATCATTGACCAGAAGAGATCAACTGCTTTATCCAGCCCTGCTATGTTTAACACGTTTTTGCACTTTCCGGAAACTTCTCTCTCCAGTTCCTGCGGGGTAACTCCAAGCCGGGATGCGACCAATTCCATAACGGAATTCGTTTTGCTTCTTTTTACAATCCTTTTCTTTTCTGCACTCATTTGCTTCTCCTTTCAAACTGTAGCAATTTGTTTACACAATCAATATGAAATGAGAAAAGAACCACACAAAAAAAAAGAGACGCCACATAAGCGGCATCTCTTTGTAAAATTCAAAATATTAAAATTCATCCGACAGATCAAAATCCTCGATATCATCCATAACCGGACTCTCTTCTATATCCGGCTCTTCTCTTACCGGTCTGTTAATGTCATAGTCTGGATCATCGTTGAATCGGCTGCCGTAATCACCGTTACCATAGTCGATATCCTGCTCGCGGTCCTCAATCGTAATGTCTGCACGACCCTCATCGACCGCAGGTACTTCCATTTCATACATCTGTGAAGTAAGGGAAACGGAAGAAAGATCCGTGCGGACTTTATCAACAAATCCCTGCATGTTTGAAGAATCCATCTCGATATTATTGGTTAATGCCGTCACGGTGTTGTCGCTGTCATCCGTGATATTCAAAATTCCAACTTCTTCCATCACACGATAACGTCCGGCTTCAATAATCCCGGCCATATATGAAGAATTCCCATTGTATTCCATCAACGAATCATTTTCCATGTTTCTGATTTCCATATATGGCTTCCGCTTTGAGTCCGGCTCCATATGAAGCTTCAAATCCCCGTTTTCAAAAAGATGTTCCATGTAGTCTTTCTGGATCCCGTTCATCTGCTCAATTATAGATAAAGATACATACGGCTTTGCAAGTTCTCTTAATGAAAATTCCTGTATTCTTCCTTCTGTCGAAGCGGGACAGACATAGAAATGGAATGTATCCTGCAGCTCTTTGACGCATTCCGGATTTGCAAAATTCAGTTCTTTTTCAATCGCCTGATTCTTATATACGATCGCTCCTCCCGTTCTGAGGACAATATAATTTTCCGGATGTGCGGAGTCATAAATCGTAATGCCCTTTACTTTTTCGCCGTCCATGATCCGGCTAATCGGTTCGAACGCTTTCATATTGACAGCCTGAACCTGCTCCATCGCTTTGTAAAGCTTTGTTGTCTTCTGTAAAGCTACAACCCCGACCGCTTCATTGAAGATTTTTTCTTTTTCCGGAGAACCAATATCTTTTTCTGACACAAGAAAAAGGTTCTTGTTCGGGTCTTCCCTGATCCGGGAAGCAATTCCTTTTCCTGCGAGAATAAGCTGGACCTGTTGCATCTGTGGATAAGAAAGATTTTCCATCTGACGGACAAAGCTGTCATTCATAAGATCATTTGCCTTGTCTGCATCCATGAATAAGGTCTGACTTTCAAATTTTGCTGCGATATCCATAATCTGTTCCATGTTGTCGCCGGATACCATATAGATCGAAGTGTAATCCTGTGCATGGACCGGCATCATGACAAATGGCATATGACCTGCCGCCATTTCCCTTTCAAAATTGAAGCAGTCCCTGTTGTCCAACTGTACGAATCCAATCGAGTCACCATATTTCTCAACCCAGTATTTATCGGCTTCTTTAATTGCAAGATCTTCCGCTTCTACAACGGACAACCCTGTCTCCCTCTGAATCTCATCCTGCTTGTCCTGTTTGAACGTTTCCACATCCATGCTCTGTTTCTCCAGTTTGTCCAGCAGGTCTTTATTTGCCATCTCTGCTTCCTGCAAAAGCATAGATAACTTCTGCACCATTGTTAAATGTCTTAAAAGTGTATCGACTGATCCTGTAACTGTCCCGACAATCACGCTTGCCATTGGATCAAGAGTTTTTATTGTGTTGTTCACCACTTTGTTTGCTTCTTCCATCTGTCATTCCTCCTGTAATTTCCTCCGGATATCCGGATAACAACAATATGTATTATTATTTCTTCCGCTTGGCCAGTCTGCCACATCAGGATCTGTCAAGATCTTCCGTAAAATCAAGTTCCTCCCGTCCTGTTTCCTCAAGATTACTTAAAAGTGAATGCAATTCTTCACGTATCGATTCACCGTTTTTCTGCAACTCAATCCCTTTTTCGATGCATTTCCTTTTGTAGTCACGTTCCTTGATTTCCCGTTTTAATCTTTCATTCTCCTCCTGTATCTGCTTAAGAATTTTTCCCTGTTCATTTTTCTCTCTGTAAGCATCATCTCTCTGCTTCACCAACTCTTCTGGAATTTTATTCTTTTCCTCATTTACAACCGATCCATCACCGCCATCCATAAAATCATCTTCCGCGGTCCGTCCGTCATCAAGGATTATATTTTTCATATATTCCTGTCTCTGGTTTACTTCCTTCGTAAGCTTCTCTGCATACCGGGAATTCTTTTTCAGATGTTCCGTACTCTGCCGCCTTGGGGTTTCCCCTGTGTTAAATCTTACGTGGTACTTTTCGTTGCACAGCTTTTCAACTGCCTGGTTCATTTTCAGGATATTGGTCAGGGAAGAGAAATCCTTGTTGCTTAATTTTCCATTTACCTCCGGAACAACCTGAATGTGAATGTGAGGTCTGGATACTTTAATCATTCCGTCTTTCGCATCCGTGTAAGGAGCGATCTCATCAAAGTGGCTTGTTGCGCTGATGATATTTTCATCCCCGAATTTTTCCCGGCACATATCGTAAAAATCTTGAAACAACTCCTTTGCTTTTTCATTTGTCATTCCAAGCGGTACCGGCATTTCCAGACTTGTCATTTCAATCCGGTCATCCCTTTTGTTTGTATTTGTTGTTCTATCTAGTTCCACAAGACGTTTTTCCCATTTTTCCCTTGATTCCTTCCATGACATTCCTGTGAAGTTTTGGTTCTGATATGACTTTGACGGATCAATCTCGATATTGCTGTGCTGCTTTGTTGGATCAGCTCGGAACGTCTGATCACAATGCTTTAAAAGATTTACTCCGCGGATATGATCTTTTTTGCTGCATTTTGCACTTCCGTGATTGCCGCCCCAGTTAACTGAAGACATATTTTATTCTCCCTCCTTACCCCTGCAACCACAATATGAAATAAAAAAAAGTTTGCGACAGGACTTTGGCAAAGTATTAGGTGCTATAGGACTTTGCCCCCAGTACTTTCTTGCTTTCTCGCCTTCTTGCTTTCCTCCCAATCCTCTACTCACACCTCTCATCTGCCATCTGCTCCACGGAACCCTGTTTCCACATCATCCTTCCTTTCTCATATCTCACCCCACATTTATCCCCTTTTTTCTTCCACGAAGCTTTTCTTGCGCTTTCACGTTTTCATGTTTTAACGCTCTTGCACTCTTGTATTCACTCTGTCCGCGCTCCGCCCAGTACTTCCTGCACAATAAGTCCGCGCTAACCTCACACTGCACCACAGTCCACTTACCCGCGCTCAGTTATAAAACCACCGTACATAAGTCCGCGCCCACACCACTCCACGCATTAAGAAGTTTACGGAAACATCCTCCACTTTCCCCCTATATATCCATCTTTTTCCCCACCTCTATACATTTTCGCACCGTACAAATAAAGTATTTCCTCCACTTTAGCACATTTCTTGCATTCTTGCGTTCTTGTATTCTGCCTGCAATCCACGCCCTCACACCTCACATCTGCTACCCACACTACAGGTTCCTTGCCCGAATTCTTTTCTTGCATTCTCGCGTTGTTCCCTTGTGCTGTACTCACACTCTGTACGCTCTGTATCGCGCCACGGAAACATACCACCTTGGTGATACTATTTTACACATTCCAAGGTAGTTCCCAGTACCATCCCTGATCTTCCTCCTGTATTTCCAGTACCAGTACCGGTATCACCTTACTGATACTAAGTGATACCACCTTGGTGATACTATTTCTTGAATTCTTGCGTTCTTGAGTTCTCGCGCCCCACACGTTTTGTCCGTGCTGTATTCTTGCACGTCCTTATGAACTTTTACGGTATTCTTTCTTACCTTTCCCTTTTTCTTCCCGCATTCACCCTTCTGCGGCGCCACACAAGCACATTTGTACTGTATATGCGCCGCAAAGCATCAGTGTCTGTAGTTTCATAAAGCGGTCAGGCCGGCTCTGCCCGGAATAAAAGCACCAGATGACCGCCGGGATACCCTGCTTCTTCCTTGTCTCTCCCACGTACTCCACACGTTTTCTCTGTCCTCTACCATGTATCATATCAGTAAGGTGATACCACACCGTACCACCAAGGTGATACTTTTGTTTTCTTTTTACTTCCCATCCCCCTCCCCTTTATGTTCAAGGTGTACCCCTGTTTTGTCCTGTTATTCCTGCTTTCTCGCGTTCTTGCGGTAAGATTTGTATCAGTAAGGTGATACTACATAGTACCAACAAGATGATACTAAAATGGATTGCCACGGTCGTTTCTGTATTCAGTACCATAAAGGTGATACTGTTTAGTATCAGTAAGGTGATACTTTTGAACATAAAAAATACTGCCACCTTCCCTGTCTGCCGCTTCCTATACTTATTTCACAGGCTTGCGTGGAACCAGGGAGAAAATGGGAAAGGAAAAGAATACCATACGGGTGATACTACTTAGTATCAATAAGGTGATACTGTTTAATATCAGCAAGTTGATACGAAAGCGACAGGATCTGTATGTTTTTCTTTTGTTTAGTATCATACGGGTGATACTATATAGTACCAATAAGGTGATACTATCCAATACCACAAAGGCGATACTATTTGGACGGATTTATAAAGGAATAGTAGTATCACCCGGTTTTCTTATATTTTCTGTGCTTCTGCCCTAGTCCTTACAGTATTTGCCTAAACCACTCGAATTCGATGGGTTTAAAATAGTATCACTGAAAAATAGTATCAGGCGATATCCGTGCGGTGAAAATAGTATCAGCAGGTGTTGGGGAAATGTGCGGGGACGGATATGGAAAATAGTATCAGGCTAGTATCAGGCGATATCCATGCGCAGCAAGTATCTGTACGGGAAATAGTATCAGCAGCAATCTGTCTTTATCCGGATATTTCCTTATCGGTATGTGGGAGCTGGTTTACTGAAACTATTTTTGAGGTGATACTATTTTCTGTTCTTCTGGTGATACCATTTTTGTTGTTTTTCTTTACTCCGGCCTGCTTTACTGATACTATTTTCCACCGAAAGGCTGCTCTCCTGCTGTACTCTTCTGGAGCTTTGGAAAGCTGGTATTGGAAAATTCTGCGTTGTTTTCTTGGCAGAAGGGTTTCTTTCTGTACGGAAGCTGGTTTCTAATTGATCTGCACGCAAAGACGCGGCAGCTCCCAACTTAGTTTTCTTGTGATGGCCGGTTTCCGCAGGTGCCCTTATGTTTTACTGGATTTTCTACAGATTTTTGGGGAAATAGTATCACCTCGAAACAAAGTCATCACGCAAAGTAGTATCACTTCCCGGGACGGGACTGCGGATTTTTTGGAAACAGTACCACTAAAACAGTACCACCAGCCGCACAAAGCAGGAAACAGGGCAAAGAGCGGAGGCAAAAAGTATGGCAGGCAGCGGGGCAGAAACTCATAGGAAAATGGGGCGGAAAGTAAGAAAAACAGGATACGCGCCCCGTGCCCCGCTCCAGACGGCTTCAAAAATCGTACCACCCGTTCTTCCATTCTGTACAATTTCTCGCACAGGAAACTATGAAAGAAGCCGTGCGGCGCACAACAAAAAAACCGTGGGATCTGTAATTTTTATGAGAAAATGGAGGAAAATTTATGTTTGATATGGATGGCAATGAAGCCTCACACGGCCGAGACCGCGTGCTTCCATGCCTGTTTTTCTGGGGCATGGACTCGCTGACTGAAGATACAGTGAACTGCGGGCATCCGGTTCCCGGATGTGTTTTCGTGGAAGCTGAGGCAGGAGCTGGTAAACAGAGGCGAAGCACCATTGGATACCACAACACCTGATGCGCAACCGCGTGGCTACATTCCCAATACCGGGTCGCCCGATCAGGCATCCATCGCTAACTGATCTGCACGCGAAGACGCGGCATCTTCCAGCTTAGTTTTTCGTGACAAAAAGGGCGCAGCTCCGGCCGTGTCTTTTTTTGTTCCATATTAAAGATGTAAATAAAAACATATCTGAAAGGAGAAAATGCATGATTACGAAAGAATATATGACATCTGTTGAAGAATTAAAAGAGGAATTCAAAATTGGTTCCGTGGTCGAACAAGACGGGAAACTTCTTAAAGTCGTGGAGATTAATAACGCTCTGCCAACAACCTGTTTTGCATCTTTCCCAAGCGTGACATTCGAAGAAGTGCAAAAAGTTTCCCAATCTGGCACCACCAGGTAATCCGGATAAAAATCCATCACACATACAAAATCAACTCATGGCGCGGCTTTGTCCGTGTCTTTTTTTATTTCATATTGAAGATGTAAACCGATTTTTTAAACATCGAAAGGAGAAAAACCATGAAATACGCAAGATATGATATTATCCTCCAGGAAAAGGAAGTAAACGAGGATCTTTTAATCAGAATTGACAACAGTGAGGCATCCGGTGCGATCCCGCTTGAGCTGCTGTCACATGACCGAAAGGAAAAAGTTTCCGGTTACATGAACTTTCAGGGAGCGAAAGCTCTCGGATACAACCTATCAAACAAGGAGTTGCTTGACAATCTGAGTTTTCTCATCTTCAACACCCGCTCCGATTCCAGGTGCAGTTCGTATGACGAATTCGAGCTGGGAGATCTTAAGGTGCTGGTATTCCGCCATATGGATCCAGAGGAAATTCCGGAAGATATGAGGGCAACAGACTCTGTATCTGAGATTTTCCCGAACTGCATCTGGCACAAGTTCCCAGATGGGTCCGGGTATCTTGATGGACCAAGGAAAGGCCAAAAGCTTATCCAAGGTTACGACCTCTCCACTAACGAATTCAAATATCGCGGAAACTGGTACTTTTTCGCTGACACTGACTCTGGACGTAATATTACCTGCCAGGAGGCGATCAGCCAGATGGAAGTCCTCTTGTATCAAACACCAGATACTTTCGTCCGGCTTTACATCAACTGGTATGGCTCCTGCAACGAGTATGTACTTGAAGCAGAAGCGGAAACTGGAGAAAATGCAGGTGCACTTGCCCTCCAGAAATTCCTCGAAACCGCAAAAGAAGAGGAACTGGTTGGATACATGCTCTATTCCACAGGCGGCCGTCAGGATGAGATGTTTGATTTCCTGATGACCGGACTCCCTGGAGTATCCGGGAAGAAGAAGGAAAATATCAGAAAAATCATGGAGAAAATGTACGCTTAACCGCGGACACGCAAAAGAGCTGCAAAAATCTGCAGCTCTTTTTTTACTGTCTGTCTTTTCCCACTTTTTTTCTGCAATTTCCATCCATGCGCCTCATAAAGCGCAACAAGCCGGTAGCATCCGCAGCCTGATTGCATTTCAACCCATACATCCCATAAGGGATGCAACTGTAAATATACTTACTACATAAAAGATAGGTGTTATTCTTTCACTTTTTGGCTTTTCTTCTATTCATTTTTAATCATGCTCTTTAAATTTCCTACCATCATTTTCCAAAATTTAAGCAAACCTAAGCTGCCCGGTCTGTTCCTCACGAATTTTCATATTCCCAGTGCGTTTCGCTACGCATAATTCCGGAAGATTTGCTTTTACAAGAGCAGCCGGAATCGGAGGACATACAGCATTTCCACACCTGCGTACCTGCTCGCTTCTTGGGTATTTTTTCCTGTGTAATCGTGGTCTATGATGTAATCATCTGGAAAGCCCTGGCAACCGCATGGTCTTTGTACTTCGGGACATCCGATAATGAAAATTTTTCTTTAGCCTCAGATGTCACGATGGTCGTGGAGTTTGTTGCAGAAGAGGGCTGCGGAATATATTCTACGGCCATTGCAAACATCAAGGTAAACAAAAGAATCTTCTGTTTTGTCAATCTATTTTGTCTCATAAAAAATCCTTTCTTGTGATGGTGGGTGGGTATAGGGTATTTCCCTTTAAGTCATGATAGTTTTCAATATTGTACTACATTTTCGAGGTATTTTTTCCGTTCCGCTGCAAAAGAGAGCAGTATTGTTTTCTGTTGAGCGTCTGTCAGATGGTACCATTCTGCCAGACGCTCTTCGAGATGGTTTAATGCCGTCTGTAAATTTTCTGCTCTTGCAACCAACAAAGCCGGATCTTTGACTGCATAATCCGTTAAAAAATCTTCAACTGCTATCGCACGTATATCTCCAGGTGAGCAGATGTCGACAATGGTGTCTTTTAGTTCTGTTCCTTCGTAAACAATAGTAGCGTCTGACAACTCAGTTGCATTGTTTAAACCAAAATAACACGGGAAATCAATGCAGACAAAGATATCTCCTCCGTATAATGCAGGTTCAATATGCAGATTTCCTCCATCTCTAATAACTTTTTCGATCATTTCTAACATATTTTTTCTCCTTTTTTGTGAGGCATTTAACATTTGATTTGTTGTATTGGTTCCCGGATATCGTTCGGTCTGCGCTCGCCGCCGTGGTTACACCGAATGATAAATGGTTCCGGATTGTCGAGTACAAACTTTTTCAAACCTCTTGCGATCCGATCCATTGTTTTCGGAGCCAACGGACGTACTGCCCGGATGCCGTACTTTTCTTTGATCTCCTCTGATGTATCAAAAATCGAAGGACACGGCCGGCTGAAATCAATCTGTGTGTATGTTCCAACGTATGGTTTTAACAGTCCGGCTTTTACCTCTTCACTTGTCTGACGGTCCGTGTGTTGGCTCTGGTCATACAATCGGCTTGCCGTCACACCGCGCGATCATAAAGAATCGTTTGCGCATAGTCGGCGCACCATAATCGGCAGCAATCAGCTCACGGAGCTCCACTTCATAGCCAAGCTCCCGAAGTTGTTGCACAAACCGCTCAAATGTCTTATCCTGTTTTGCCTTAATTGGATGATGCCGCCGGTTCAATGGTCCCCATGTTTTAAATTCTTCTACGTTTTCCAACATGATCACTCTCGGTTTCACAAGCCCCGCCCAACGGCAGATATATTCCAATTTATTTTATAACCTATGTGTCTTTCTCTGAGGACTGTTTATTCAACTCTGCCTTAATCTTGTCTATAATTTCATTTATCGGTAATGCTGAAAATACTCATTAAGTGTTATGCTGACTGCATCATTTCTTTTCCCGTAAAGTTGGAAAATAATATTTGTCTCTTTATCCATGTACTCTCCAAACTCTATAAGCTGATCTGAATACAGATAAACACACTCTTCGATTATGTATTGCAGCAGCTCATCATGTTCCTTTGGGATATTACTTTCCCATACACATGATAAAGGATAATCCTGCGCATTGACCGGCTCATTATTGACTATCTTTTTATATAGATCGGGTTCATTATTTCTGACTTTTGCAAGTGTTTTATCCGATACAGTCCCATAAGTTTCATATTTCTTGGATTCTGGATTATAAAATATACATCCTGACAACTGCATTTCATTTTCATACATGGGTTTTTCAACAATTACCGTATTATCCGGCAATATGAGTATATAAATCGCACATGACCCCATTCTGTTCCTTGATTTCTTATTCAGCTCGTATTGGAGCGCCCCCATCTTTACACTACAGAGAAGTTCAAGTATCATAAATAAATCTGATGTTATATCCGGACTTAGAGCAATGCCAATCAACAATATAACACTTATAATAGGGTATATCCAAAAAGCCTCATACTCCTTCAACAGTTTTTTCTGCTCAAAAATATCCTTGATAACAATTGACGCTAATACTACAAGAAGTAAAAGCGTTACGTTTGATGAATCCATAGCATATTTTTCTAATCCTGGTACAAGTTTTACTAACATAAATCTCTCCTTAAAAACAGTATTGTACTCTCCAATTTGCAAATCTTAAATGAAAATCAAAATTAAAGGAATCAGAAATATTGCATATACTGCATATAACAAGATCAAATACACATTGGTCATAATATGGTTTATCTTTTTCTCTTTTTTATATTCACCTACATCTGTAAATATTTTTTTTGCATCTTCTTTCAAATCAATATAATCGGAATTTACGATTAAATCATAATCATGATCATCTGGTTTTTCTACTCCTAAACCCGTCATAAAAATATTTATTTTATCTTTTTTATCTATAAAAACACCACTCTTTTCCCAACTCTTAGAGTACAGATTTGTTAGATCTTCAAACTGTATGTATTTCCAAAGTTTTTTTGCTGAAAGTTTAGCAGCAGCGTCTATAAACGGTTTTACCCGATCCTTTCCACAGTGCTGCTGATAAAACGAAAAGATTGTATTAACAACATCATTCACATCGTGTAATATCGAAAAGCGAAAATCAACTTCCAAATCATTTCTCTGTTTAATAATAGCTTTTGCATCTTTCCATATGCTGCAAAATTTTTTCCATTTTCTGGTTGCAAATTTTCCATTTAATACCCATTTAGTAATCACTATGGGAATTGCAATAACAGCAACAATAATGGCTAACCAAAGAATCCCAAGTCCTATTACCGCAAATTCATATCCTACTGCGCTGAAGTACTCCGCAGGGCCTGCCTCTGTGTGGTGCAAACTTGTCATTGCTTCCGTTGCCTTCTTAAGCATTTCCACGTAATTGTTAAACATATCACTTCTCTCCTTTTTATCAAACGTAAATCTTATGTCTCCAAAATATCTTATCAGCTAAGAAATAACGAAACACCCTAAAAAGTTGCGGATATGTATCAACCTCCAAGCTTCCCCAGTTCTTCTTCTATTTCTGTAATTTCTTTGCTAAAACTATTATAAATCTGTTCACTCACACCATCGTACTTTTGTAAATAATCCTTTAAATATATGAGTCGTTTTTCTAACCTTTCTCGTCTGCTGGAAGAATCTTGAACGGCATCTATAACCCCATCCCATTCAGCAGCTTTCTTTTCCATTTCATTCTGCAAAGTCTGTTCAAACAATCTCTTCTCATATTCAGCGAATGCCTTCTTTATAATATCCGGATAAAGAGCTAATAACATCTGATTGTAACTGATATTATGGAATGAAACGGATGGATCTATTACAGATTTAAAATGAATTACCACGCCTGAAACCTTCGCTCCGCTCCGCCATCAGGCGTGGTTTCGGGAGTTAGAGTAACATAAGTGGCTTAAGGCTATTCACAAAGCCCTATCCCAGTGGGATTACTTTTAATGTATTTACGCAGCCGGATGTTTTTTACGCTTTGCATCCTTTTTGCGCTGCCGTTTGATTTTTGCATGGCTGTCCTGTTTTTGCACTGCCGTCTGTTTCTTCCGGTTATTTTTGACTTTTTCTTCATCCGGATGGCGGATAATTACCACACTGTTAAAATCAGGCGCAGGTTTTTCTGTGAAAGCGTTTGGGAATGCTTTCCGCAGGATATTTGCAGATCCATTCAGGTCGGAGTTGATGATATCGCCGGATTTTGTTGTATAAAGCCCGCGGAAGCCATCCTTTTTGTACATTCCCTTGTAATGTACAGGTCTCCGCTGTCCGGAGAAGGAGGGTTTTCCTTTCTCATTACCGTATACAGGGATAAAGTCCCTGTCCGGAAAGCTTGCTTTTGAAGTATAGCTTTCCTCCTGATCCAGACAGAAGATGCCTTCCCATACGCAGAGATAGCGGATGATGTTACGCAGCCTGTCAAACGGGAGCTGCACAAAGTTCTGGTTGTTTCTTTTGCCGAGGCCTGCTTCCTGCTTCCAGTACTTGTTTATACCCATGACAACGGTGTCGATACGGTTTTCTATGCACCATGCCACGAAGTGTTTTGCGCACTTTCGCATGAAATCAGAGATCTGGTCGTTTCTTCTGTTTGTTGCAGCGTGATACGCTGCATCTGGGACAAACTTTTCCCCGGTACGGAGGGTCTGCTCGCTCACGAGTGCAGCTATCGTTTTGTTGTATTTCTGGTTGACGGACTTTGCCACACCGCCTTTATAAATCAGGGATGGCAGACCGCAGTTGTTTGTGACCGACATAAGGTTGTCCACACCAAAGTCAATGGCACAGATACGCTCTGGACGGATATCCTCTGGGATTTCCGGGATATCTGCATCTACTTCAAACTGAAAGGACAACTTATACCGTCCGTTGTTCGGAGTGATGCATGCCTGTTTAAGTCTTGCATTCGGTATCGGATATCCAAGGCACACGGGTTTATCCTTTGCGTGAGGAAAGTACGCATACCACTTGCCGTCACAGGTTTTGATTGTGCAGTCCTGGTTGGTGATCAGCGCAGTGGAATGGCCTCCCTTGCGTTTGTAGCCTGGAAGTTCTGGCTGTCCGGTAAAACGGTCAGGGTTTTTATTGTATTCCTTAATGGCTTTATAAAAACTCTTCATGTCTTTCACTGCAGTCTTTAAGACATGCTGTGCTGTCTGGCGAGGCAGTCCTTCAGCGTAAAAATCCGGGTTATGGTTCACCCGCAAGATCCCCTCAAGAAACATATATCCGAGGAAATGTTTTCCTTTGGTCGGCATGGATGCCTTTTCCCTCAGAGGGACTGTTTTACGGATTTCCTCCATAACCTCGCGCTCGTTGGCTGTCCAGTCAGCTTCCTCTTTGGAGACAGCTGAGAGCACCTGCCGCTGACGGAAACGTGCCGCGTTACTGAGGTTGTTGGTCAGTGCTGTTAAGTTGTCTGCATATTTGAACAGAGGGTGTCCCTCATTGATATATACAGTTGCAGTACGCATGTAACCCATATCAGTTGTCTCCTTTCCATTGTGGTATTTTTACCTTTACGGTATACATATTGCGCCTTTTGTGATTTTGTCAAAGGATTTTGAAAACTTTTTAAATTTTATTTTTACAGAGAATAAAACTGTAAGTGACCGTACAGCAGATGCAGTTGAGAAGTATATCAATAATCAGAAAAATAAATAATCTCTGATAATGCCATTGATTATCTTTGATCCTCTGTGCTTTCACCCGTTGTGGTACTTCGAAGAAGTATCACTGGTAACCTCCTGATCCAGTAGGTCAGAAGGGGCACTCTGTGCTCATTGTAGATTTTCCCTGCATTGAACAGCCGTTTACCAGAATGTCCGTACAAAAATATTTTTTTCTCTATGTACTGGCATATGTGCACCATAACGTACCCGGACACGATTCCATCTCTACTCCAAAGAAGATCAACAGCATACGCTTCTCCTTTCCACAACACCGGGTAAAATGTGTAGCCATATGGTATTTTTCTCATTTGTAATCCCATTTTCTCTGATCCTTTCTTATTTTTGTTTTACGAATAATTGTATCCCAATATAATCGTTAAAACACCCCAAAAAATTACGACAATACCGCCTATTAGACCAGCCCACCAAGAATCATCCTCATCGTCTTTAAGTTTAAATGAATTAACAACTAAAATAACTCCTAGAACAATCATGATGATTCCATGAGGTTTCCATAAGGAAGAAAAGAAATTTTCTGCAAATTTATTGCATTTTTCGATTTGATTCATTTTCCCTTTTTAACTCCTAGTTCTTTGCATTTTTCACAGGTTACCGCATTCAGACTTCTCCAAATTATATTCTCTGTTTTAAAATCTTCTCTATTTGAAGATCGCGAATAACTCCATTTTTGACCACACAGGCATTCTGTTGCACACTTAGTTATATGTACAATTCCATTTAGTTTCACACATGGAATATCCCCGTAATATTTAGCCATGCACACCTCACCATTAAAAAGCACTCACTTTGATCTTGCAGCCTTCCTTCAACTTGAAAATTTTTGTATGTTTTCCTCTCCAGGAATGACCTTTGTATTCGAGGATGTCTTCGCAGGATTTATAGAAAGTGTACGGCATAAACATATATCCGTTCTCAAGGTAATGGAATTCTTTATCAAGCAGGCTTTCTTCTTCCGGATCTTCAACAACTTCATTGTAAATATCCCCCAGATCAAAAATACTCTGGCTGCAGAACTTTTCTCCCTTCTTTTTCCTCTCCCGTCTTTCTGATTCAAGCCGCATTACGATTGACTCGACGACATCCAGAGCTTCCATGAAATCGTCAAGTTCTCCCTCATAATCTCCTTCTTCACCGACTGTAATACCCTTGCTTTCAACGTACTTGATCCATTCCGGGTAACGTTCGTTGTTGCCAAACACCTGCGTATTGTTAATGTAAGTTCTGTATGACATTTTAGAATCCTCCTTTTAGATATCGTTTTAATTAAAATAAGAAAACTGAACTCTCGTAAAACCAATCACATCATTTATCTTTTCCCTTACTTCGTCCAAAGTCGGCTCCCTGACATATACCGGTGGCACGGATACTTTTTTCTTCTCGTTTCGTGACTGATGGCATAAACCAATAAGCAGGAATGCAATGAAAAGAACTGAAAAAAATAGCATATTTGAATAACAGAGGATTCCCGATTGGCATCCTAAATTTTATTATTTTGGTGAATGGAAAGATCCATACGCCAGGTGCCACAAAAAAAATCATAGGTTATTAAGGCTTAAGAGTAATTCGTTTAAACAATAGTAGCTATTATTTAAAAATAATAAAGTTGGCTCATCTGGAATGATATTTTCATTGAATATTTGATTTTGAGAAAATTCATCTAAAGAATAAATTTCTTTAGTTACTTCATTGATAGTATTGATTAGATGGTATTTAATATTATCATATTTCATTTCTGTATCTCCATTTTTTTTAAAATTATTGCAACACCTAAAGTCTGTTAGGATAACTGCGATGTAGGTGTTGCAGCTACACTGAAATTTTAGTTATTTTATAGCGTTGAATTCTGTTAATATGAAATCAATTAGTTTTTGCTCTAATTTATTTCTGATATGGATTCGAGGAATGCCGGTTAGATTAAGTATACCTTCTTTAATTTGCAAAACCACTTGCTTCCAAGATAGTATCGACGACGCTTTCTTCTGTGAGGATATCCATAATCTTGTCAGCAATTTCTTCGTTATCAATTTTGTCATGGATTACAAAATTAAGTGCCATAATAGGTAACGATGTCTATTTGCTTTTCCCAGACATCTTGTTCTGGGGCAACTTCTTTCCACTTGCCTGATACTTCGGTTCATTGTTTTCAGAATCGTTTTTGAAAAACAAACTTGCCAAATCTGTTGTTACAACCAGAGTAAAAAACCATTCCACTATTAAAAACCATACTATAAGGAACCAAGCCACTTCCTCTATATTATTTGAAAATTTCATAAAGAATTTAACTACCGGCTCTGATAAAGTTACATGGACAAAAAAAGACGCCATAATAAACCTTAGTGATATACAAAATAAAATACGTTTCATAATCAAAATCCTTTCGTTTGTCATAGGCGGAAACACACTTCCTTCAATCACCACTTCCACTTTTCCTTATCGGTTTTGCAATCGCGAATATAGATGATCTTTGGACGTTTAAGGCGAATTATCCTTGAATCCGGTTTTTCCCTCGGATCACACGGCTGCCCATTTGTATCAACACAAGCTTGGTTGATAATCATTACTGAAGCTAATCCATGTGCTTTAGGATTTTTTATGATCTCAACAGCTTTCTTATATTTCTTTTTCGCAATTCGTTTATTCATACAATTCTACTCCCATTCACTTTAAGATTTCATCCAGGCACACATTCCAACCTGCAATTTTCCAGACAAGATTTGCATATTCACTTACTGTTTCTATGGCAGTTCCCGGAGCGGACACCAATCTGGTCTGCACGCAATATAATCTGTCACATCATCTCCAATACCTGGAGCATTGCAATACAACGTTCGCTCTCCATACCTTGGTGGCTGTGTATCGTCTGCAAAATCGCACATATCGCACGATTCCGGCATATCCATAATCAATACTGCTTTAGGCATTTTCCACCTCCAAAATTTCAGACCTATGCTATCCACGCTTCTTGTGGCATCGCATCTGCATATCTGTCAAATTCTTCCCACTCTTTACTGTATTCGGCATAATTGCCCTGTTTTTCCTGCGCGGCATCATAAAGCTTTTCGATTTCCTTTACCGTTTGAAGTACACCGGTATTCTGATCTCTAAGAATGTCTATAGCCGCTTTCAGACTATCATAACGATTACGAAGTCCTATGTATGCTTGATACACTATGAAACATTGCCTAGACGCATCTATTAATTCATCTTTTGTCATGCGTTTTAATTTTCCCTTAGAGTCTTTTTCTGCCAGGTTTGATTCGTAAGAGGATATTCCAAAATAATCTCCCTCGTAGGAATCCCACCCAAGCAAATCTCCAGCACCTACAGCCACAAAGAATATATCAAAGCATTCCGGCACCCATTCTTCCTGTAGGTCTTCAAGCATTCTTTCACATTCTGCACATAGGTCTGCGAAAGCCATTTTGAATTCATAAGCTTCATCTTCATCACCAGATAGCGCATTTATAAGGCTGTCTCCTCCGTCTTCGGAATCCGTATACCAACGAATTTCTTCGCACACTTCCTGCATGTTCCACAAGTCTTGCGTTATTGCATCAAGATTCAAATTCTTTGCTATAGGTTTCTTGTATCGAAGGTTTTGTGCTTTTATTTTTTTGGTTTCTTCTTTATTTACCATTTTTCGCCTCGCTAACCACTAATTTCTTCCGGTTTCTCACACCGCTCAAATTCAATTACCCACACCCACGGATTCGCATCCCAGCCGTAGCGGTCAAGGTCGGATTTTTTGATAGTGGAGTTCCAAAGCCTAGCAAAAACTTTTGGATATGTCATTTGACGTAAATGATCTGTGTATGTTTCGCTATAGGTTTTGTAGTTATCATAGATTCCTTCCGCTTTGAAATCTTTAAGCGTCATCTCCTGCAACCGTTCCACTCTCACATCCGTAACCTTCAGCCAGATACGCGCTGCTTCTTTCGGCATGCGGATGGATGGTTTCCACTTTGTAACATCGGCAATGTCATTCCTTTGCCAATCTTCGTAGTAATAGTATCCGTTCAGCGCCTTTTTCCATGTTTCCCGGACATAAAGAATATCGCCCGGCTGATATGGAGCTTTGTATGCAGTATTTATCAGTTCTATATCTGTCATATCGCAATATGGTTTGAACATGAGTTTCTTTTCTTTCAAGAATTTTTCAGGTGCTCCATTTTTGCATTTATCCGGCAACATCCCTATGAGCTGTTGCGGTTTCACAATTCTTCTGGTGCAACTCTTTCTACCTTCCAGAATTGCCCTGACCATCTCTGTATTGAATAAAATCGCTTTTATTGCCATCTTTATCACCACTCCTTTACAACCTGTATCACTATCTCATATGAAAGAATTGGAATATACGGAAAATAAAGTAAACAATAATAGCTGCTGAAACTACCACTTTAGTATTTTGATCCATAATTTTTTCTTCTTTCCCTTTTAAAATAAATTCTTATTTTCCCCTCAACAAGTAATTTACCAGATCACTCCATATTTGTCTTCCATAGGGCAGAAACTGCATGTGTTCTGGCATTCACCCATAAAATAATCCATACAATCGTCTACATCGTCTTTGTCGGAATAAGGACATTCATGATATTGATCGGTATGATTTCTCTCATAGTCACCAACTGTTTTCTATTCTCAATTGCCGACAGATCTAATTGCATCTACACCACCGCCACCGCTTTTAACAATCTCGATTGCTTCAGTGGTAATCATTTCTTCTGGTTTCCCATGAAGCCTAACGCCAGAATTATATTCTTTGCTTCGCTGCTTTAATTTATCCACAACTGCATCCACATCGTAGGCGGTTGGAACACTCTTTACTTCCTTGCATAAATTGTGTATCAACAAATCAGTATTTTCCTTGCTGTCATCAAAATGATGATTGGCAAGCAATGATATTACATCATCTGCATCAATCAGTCTTCCCATCATTCACCTCATCTAATCCATCCAACGCATAACAGCCGCTTAAGCCTTTCAGCTTTACAACTACGGTTCCGCATACACTATACGGCTCACTTGTAACTTCAAAAATCTTGCCTTTATTTTTCTCTGACACATAGTATTTGTCGTTTATTACTACTTTCTTTCCTTTAATCATTGATTTTCCTCCATTTCTTTCAGCTTAGTTTCTGTTTCCTCACGAGTAAAGAATACTGATTTAATAATTTCGCAAATGCTGCATTGTTTAGCAACGCTTTCACGTATGTAGTACGCCTTATCACTACAATTCTCGCAAAATCCTCTAAAACACATTCCAGACCGATTACTTTTGTTTTTCCCGCAACAATACTCGATGGAATACACTGGTGCATCTTCACTGATTGGCAACCGCAGAAGCAACCCCTGCCGTTCAGTATCTTCGTATTTTCCTTGCTGTCATCAAAATGATGATTGGCAAGCAATGATATTACATCATCTGCATAAATCAATCTTCCCATCATTCACCCTCCTGTTCCATGTTTCCTTTGCTTTTCCCTGCGCGTCCATCTTGTTAGGACTTTCCAACAATTCCGGATTGTCAAACCGGTTTCCGATAACTTCACAGAACATATAATCTATTCCTGTTTCAACCCACAAAAGAATGTCTTTATCGTTCTAATCCAAAGTAACTTGTGGTTCATTTTTATACCCTTCTATGTGTGCTGAGATAAGATTTCCAATTGTGCTTGCAGTTATTACTTTCATTGTTCTCTCCCTTTACCCATAAAAAATTCCCAATCTAAATACTTTTAAGAGTATCACTACAATAATAAATATTAAAAAAGCAAGTAACCCTTGTCTAAATATTTTTTCTTCTTCTTTAGTATTCTTTTTGAACCAATTATTGATACTATTTTTCATAATTTATCCTCTCTTTCGTATCTGACTTATCATTAAAAACTCCACCAAAATTTTCTTTAGTTAATTCTCTTCCACACCAAAGAAAGTTAAATTTCATTTCCAATTTCTGACCGCAATAAATATCTATCTTCCATGTTATTCCTCCTTTTGACCGCAATCTGAGGCATCTATGTTAATGCCAATTTTTTCAAAATAAAATTGCACCGGCTCAATATGTTCCTGTATGAGTCCATACTTAATTGCCAGACGATACTGAAATGTTTTCTGCAGATTTCTCATTAGTGTGCTTGTTAATGCTTCCCGGAAAGACTCCAGGTTACCACATGACTTATAAAAGTTACACTGCCGGCATGCCGGAAGAAAGTTCTTTTCCGAATACATTTCCTCTTCTGTCATTGTATGGCTGACATCGGTATTGGCAAAAACAGACTTTACATGATCCACCTGCATATCCTTGTATTCCAACTCACATCCACAGTATGCACACCGGTGGTTGCATTTTTCATACACCAGAAGCCGGATTTTCTTTGGTATCTTTTTATGTGCTGACATTATTTCACCACCCTTCATTTTTTTGGATCCGTCCATCGAATTCGCTGACCGCATTCAATACAGATATCAGGATTGATCAAACGTGCCCCGCATGTCGGACAGGCATATACAGGCTGGGTCCACCCTATCCGATTTGCATATTTTGGAATTTCCTTATTTTTTCTTCTTTTTCCCATTTTTATCTTTCCCCTCTGACCTGTCAAATTTTATCCCGAATGTATTTTTTATAAGAATAACCATGCCATAAATTGCCAAAATGATAAGCATAACGGCAATTATTCCGCAAAAACATATTGTTAAAAGTGCAATAATAGCTATAAGGGCATCTATGCCATATACAATAGAAAGAACAATTGACAAAATCAGAAAAATGATGGCAAAAATAAGAATCAGAAAATCTCCAAAGTTATTTTTATTCTTTATATAAATTCTCAAAACCTGACCTCCTAATATTCCACGGTTCTTGTTTTGACATTCTGGCTGACGGGGATTAAAATCTCACTCTTTACAGAAGTGGAATGGTATTTCTTATCGCCTGGGGACTTGATGGCAAGATCATAAACAACTGATAAACGTTCAGCATATGTCCCAACTTTAATAATATTGAGTTCTGTCAAACGTTTATAAGTACTGCTTAGAGTTCCGAAATCTCCGAATGCACACCCCCATAACTGGTAAAACTGATCTGTGTATCCTTCTATTGCGAAAGTCCGGTAATAGCTTGTTTTATTATCAATTACAAAACCGTCCTGGGTGTTTCCGTGGAAAGAATTATCCATGGAATCTTGTGTAATACCGTTAATCTGCGGAGATGTGCTTACAAGTGAGATGTCTGCATGCATATGCTCCACCATGACATCATACCCATCCGGCAAATTTTTGGTATGCACATTCATGTTGATCGACTTTGTATCCGTTACATGCCAGTTTTTCAAAGAATACTTTCCCGTATCATACTTACATATCAATGAGAAATCTTCTCCATTTACAGGAAGAATCTGCGTTAAGTTTGGAATACTTACAGTGCCATTGCTGTTTTCGGTATTTTGTAAAACATCAGTCTGTGTATCTACTGGAACATATTCCTCTTCATAGGAACACCCAGAAAAAGTGGCCGTCAAAAGTGCTGCCAAAAGGATCAATCCTACTAATTTTGTTCTTTTCTTCATAATTTTTCCTCCGTTTCTGTTATTGTAATGTTTTTTAAGCCTTGAATTGGCTAAGTTAAGATTTAAGAGAACCCCTATTTCTCCATTCACTATACATATTGCGCCATTTATAAAATCGTCAAAGTCAAATCTGTATTTTCTTTTATTTTTTAAATTTTAAACAAAAACTGCCCCAAAACGAGGCAGTTTTATAAAGTAACCTTATTATTTCTGAAATTTTTTGATCAGTTCGTTAATATCCCCGGAGTACAGCTTCGGTTTTCCATCCGGATCAAGTTCTTGAACCATGCTCTGCCCAACACCACTGTCTGCCCGATAATATCCTTTGTACGACTGCATCCACACCGTCTTATCCTTGATATTAACAAATTCTGTAATCACAGTCGACTCTGCACTGTGGTTATCAATCTTCTGTACAGAAATTGGAAGAAACGTAACGTCTCCACTCAACTTGTACGACTCAACATCATAGATAGTTCCATCTGACGACAATGTTCCTTTAACCGTATCCGGCATTCTGCATCCACCGACAAACATTCCACTAAAAAAAATACATCCAATTACTGTAAGCATTCCTATTCTCTTCTTCAATAATCTTTCCTCCATCACTTTTTTAATAAGCAAATTTTGTTTTCCACAACAAAAACATCAATAAAATACCTAAAAAAATTTCAACAATACCTACTATTAGATAAGGCACACCAGTATCGTTGCTTTTCATTTTAAGAAAACCGCCAATCAACACGAATCCATATACCATAAATAATATTCCGCAAACTATGTAATAATAAAAAATAAAATCCTTTGATCCCATAAATCAATTTTTCTCCTAAAATCGTCTATTTCCTGATATTATCCATTATTTTTCTTATTTCAGGATGAAAAGACAAAAACGGTCTTGGATAAAATCGATCTTCCTTTGAAAAAACGCACATCCATTTTTCCGTTTCCGTATAACCTAGTTCAAGAACATCAAAATCTTTTCTTTTCAAAGTAGCAAGCTTCTGAGGTTCAATATTAATTTTCTTTTTTGACGGATACCAAACCATAAATATACGGTTCACGGTATCAGACTCCGGTTCCGTTTTCAGCTTCACATGGTCCTGATATATATCTGACTGAAACGAAATAACATTATATGGAGAACGATCCATCCATGGTAAGTCATGTAGGAATTCCCTTGCCTCAAAATCATTCACGCCAAGCTGTTTCAATGATTTATATATAAACGAATATGTTTCTTCCTTTGAAACACAGTATCCCTTACGGAAATCCCATTTCCAATCAAATCCCTCCACTTTTCGTCCCAATTTGTTTTGTTATAATATTCTCCATTACACTCAATAAAACCATCATGGTCTCCCTTGACATTCCATGTGCTTTCATGACTGAATGTTGGATAAGGATCTTCTGACGCATACACCGTATCATCAGAAAGACTAACAGAAATAGGTGTGTTATCTTCTTCTGGATACAAATATATGTAGGACTTACCTGTAAAAAATCTTTGATCAATTTTCCGACTGACATAAAAAGTACCAAAAAGCATTGCAACAATAACCAGACATGCCAGCAGAATTTCAATCACCGAAACTACTATTCTCTTCTTCAATAATTTTCTCCTTCCTATTGTTAATGTTTTGCAGTTATCTGCAGGGTAACGTCCCTCAACTCTTCACCTCGATCACTCGTAACAAACAATACATCGTATTTTATGCCCTCGTCTTTAAACGAACCGTTGTAAAGCATGTCCTCTTTATACGCATGGCAGATCTCATCTACTACTTTTTGCACATCCTGGTTATCCATATAGTCTTCAAATGAGTAACAGATGACGTCCTTAACTTGCTGATCTGAAAGGACATTGCTTGTATTTGTAACCTTATTTGTAAAAATCAGCTTACATCCGTCACGTTTTATTCCAGATGTGTAAGATGCGCCATTTTTATACCTGACTACCAATACATTATCTTTTGAAGTCAATGATGCCACCGGTGATCCAACAATGGATGAAATTTGCGCAATGTTCTTCTCCCCTTCAATCACAAGATCAATTTTGTCATCCATAGTACTGTATATATTGACGCCACAAGCTGTGCAACTTGAAAGTACAAGCACGCCTGCAGCTACGCACGCTGCTACTCTTCCAAGAATCTTATTTTTGGTCCTATGTCAAGATTTAGTACAAGTTAAAATGAGAAACTTTTCCCATTTTAACCCGCCAGAAGCTCAGCCTCAGTGTGTGTTCTTTTATACAATC
>QWCB01001809.1_pt1 | contig 45254 bp, 49 predicted proteins | sample 1972511 | NCBI WGS metagenome assembly QWCB01 (sample SAMN09866719, study PRJNA288562) | Human gut metagenome isolate term5_stool, whole genome shotgun sequencing... | isolation source: gut | host: Homo sapiens | place: USA: California | reverse complement strand
GTCCATTTATGGCAGCTCATATAGTTACTGTTATGACAAGAATTGAAGAAACATTGAAAATTGCGCTTGAAGCGCACGCTGGACAGAAAGACCTGGATGGTAATCCTGCGATTCTGCATCCGCTTGCAGTCGGACTTATGGGGAACTCTGATGCTGAGATCAAGGCTGGGTTTCTGCATGACGTTGTGGAGGATTCCTCAATGACGCTTGAGGATTTGAAGAGCAAAGGTGTTGAAGATGAGGTGATTGCAGCATTGGCGCTTTTGACTCATGACAAGGAAAAAGTTGGATATTTCGAGTACGTGGAAAATATCATCGCTTCCGGCAATGTCACTGCAATCCATGTCAAACTCAATGACCTCCACCACAATCTGCAGCGTGGCAAAGTGTCTTATGAAGCAGCCGTCGCATCAAATGACGCGGCCAAAATCAAAGAGCTAAAACGCATAAACGCCAAGCACGAGAAGGCATTGGAAATGATTAAAAATGCGGGATATGAACAATGATTTTGCAAAGTCCATCCTTGACAACCCTTATAACAGGGTTGAGGATGGCCAGAAGATTGAATTATTCAATGTTTTGTCGAAATACAGATATCAGCGTCAGAATAGACGGTTGAGCAATCTTGATGTTTATGCTGAAGATGTAGGTGTAGCAAAAGAGGAACTTTTAGCCTACCAGAACTGGATAAACGACGGCAATCTGATTTAACTCCTTGAATAATGCTTTAATCTTTTAGGGAAAACGTAAAATCTTGATTGATTGAACATTCCGTCAACCATTGTCCTTGCCGTATTTGAACGAATTGCCGAAGCAGAAAAGAACATTACTTATGCGGCCTTTTCGTCCTTCTTCTTGTCCTTGTATAAGGGCTTTGATTCTCTTGATATTCTCCTCCTGGAGGTCTTGTAGGTTCTCGGAATCCTTTAACCCAGATGGGGTTATCGCAATTTTCGGTGTGAGGTTTACAAAAAGTGCGCTATCATATTTGGTGTCTCCTTCTCCATTGTCAATTACCAAATCGCACACACGGCGGATGGTTCGGCCAATATATTTCTCCTCCGGGTCAGTTTTTCCACCAGGATTGACCCCTACGACCAGAATCGTGTTCTTGGGATCCTCTGTCTTGGATAACTCAAGAGAATATCGATATGTACCTTTCTTCCAATCATTAGCAAGGCAGAAAAGGCTATCATTGATTTTAATAGGAGGTGTACTCATTGTAATTTTAGTTTTTTGCTTCTGCAAATATAGTGAAATTTCAATTGGTGGAACGCGGCCATGCTTTGTTTTGCAATGCGTTGATTTTCAGTTTTTTTATGAAATGGAGCGAGGAGTTGTGGCCAAAAAACGGCTGCGATTCCACGCTTGGGATTAAATAATATCTGATTATCAATGAGTTATAAATTTAACCGTGGCCGCGTCCCGCCACGAGAGGGCAAGCGTTCCGAGCGATATCGCGAGCGGCATCAATCACTCAGCAGGCGGCTTACTTCTGCCGGATTCAATGCCCAGTCGTAGGTGTAGGCCTCGTCGGCGGTTTTATTTGCGTGTGTTACAGATCCTTCGACGGCTTTCCTGTTTTGTCGGAGGACAGGGTGGAGTAGATGGAGTAGGCGCTGAAGACTACGCTGTATGTCAGGACGAACAGGATAATGGAGGAAAGCACTTTTACTTTGTGGGAGAAAAAGGCTATGTCGCTGAGACTGGTGAGGTTGCGGATGATTTCCATGTCTGTCGGAAGCATCGGCAGGAGAAGCAGGGCGACGATGACGCTCAGTGCGCCGGCGAAGAAAGCTACCAGAAGGCGGGTATTGGAACGGCGTTTCTGTTCCTGCTGGATATGTTTGAGGATTTCCACCTTGTCAAGCTTGGACGAGAGGTCGTCGATGAAAAGGTCATTGTCATTGAACTCCTGTATTGCGGTAGCGAATAAATTTTCCAGTTCTTTATCTTTTGTCATGGCTTGATGAGTTTTTTGAGTCTGTCCCGGCCCCGGGATAATTGCTTTTTGACGGCATCGGCATTGACCTCGGTTATGGCCGCGATTTCCTTGATGGAGTAGCCACTGAGGTAGTAGAGCGTGATGGCGGAGCGCTCTTTCGGGGGTAGGGTGGAGAGCGCGAGATAGAGTTGCTGATGCGCGAAATTGTGGTCGGCGGATTCCTGGGTCGCAACGGTTTCTGCGGCTTCGATGGAATCGTATTGTTTCAGCGCCGCCGTATGGTTGAGAAACGTGTTGTAGGCGATCTTGAAGAGCCAGGACTTGAACTTGCCGCTGTCGGTATAGCGGTCGATTGCCAGGTAGGCCTTGACCAGGGATTCTTGCGCAATGTCATCAGCATCAGCGAGATTGCCACCGCACAAGGCCAGCAGGAAGCTTCTGAGGGCATTCTGCTGGGTTTTTACTTGTGCTATGAACTGATTTCTGCCCATCGTTATTGCTGGTTCTTCTTGCTCTCGGCCTCAATTTCTTTGGCGAGGAACTTCTTGCCGAAGAAGAAGCTGACCAGAAGTGCGATACCTACTGCGAGCAATGCACCGCCACCTAGAAATGTAGGCATTGAAGATGCGAATGAAGAACATGCGCCGTAAACGATGGTGCCGATACCGAGAATCAGACAGATTATGCCCCATGTCAGTTTGGTCATGAGCTTCTCTTTCAGGAGCTTGCCTTTATTTTCTGGTGCCAGCTTGTCCAGCCACTCGGCTACATTGACGTCCGGATTTTTCTCCAGGGCGCTCATTATGATTTCGGTGCGCTTGTTGGTTTCGTTGATCTGTTTGCGGGTGACCAGCCAGATGATGATAATCGGTAAAACTGTGGAACATCCGATGAGCCAAAAAATGCTTAATATCCCTTCCATGATAAATGTTTGTTTATGTTATATACTTTGTTTCTTCTCGAACATGTTCACATATATAACAGGACAAATGCGGAAAAGGTGACGTGCTATTTCAGCCAATCTTCAATCTGCCGGATAATTTCCTCTCTGGTGGATTCCGGACAATGCAGCCAGACGTCTTCCAGCTTCGCCGCACTCATCTGCGATGTCTGCTCCTGTGATCAGTGCAATTCTCAAATAGGGAACGATATACGTGTTGGCAATAAAAATGGGATAGTGCTTTAAGTTCTGTTGAATCCCAACGATAAAACTTTATATTTATAAAGGGAGGCGGCAGTGTTGTTGCCGTCTCCCTGCACAGTTTTCTTTACGATGGATTCTGTGCGTTCCATCCCTTATGCCCAACTTTGGGCAACTTGCGACAGTGAGTGCGGACGCTCTCCCATCATGAAAGACGGTAACGCTTGTAGTCCTGTACGTTTGTGGGGTTTTTAGGGTCGTTGCAATGACACCTTGCCATTTTTTTGATACTTATTTTTTTGAGGAAGTTCACATGGCAAAACACGGTATATCCTTAATTTAAGGTGTGGCAAGTGTACTTATGCAAGTTGTGCCGGCAAATTTAAGCATTAAATCGCATTTCCATATACGGGCTGCGATTTTTTTGTTGTACATTTGTGGCGAACATATAGCGAAAGTGTTTTCGTAGCCTTCATGGAAATGTGGAAGTTTTCAGAATCTCGGGATTACGGAATACGTCTCGCTCGCATTGACTATGCTGTACGTCTGCGTTTATACGCAGGCGGATACTCCATATCAATCCGAGTGTGGAGTATCAGTAGTTTATCGAGAAAGGTTCTTCCACAACCTCCATGAGATAAGCGAAATGGGCTCCACACTTTCTTTGTCCAACACATTTTGGTACGGAGTTCAGCCAATGCAAACATTATGACCAACAAGTTTATCTTTATCTTGCCATTGATGCTTTCTGCAGCACTCAATGCTCAGACACTCGATTATTCACTCCCGGTACAAGAGGAGAGAGAACTTAATCTTGACATGAAGAAAATCACAACAGACAATGATTGTGTATACATGCCGACAGTACGGAAATCATCCCGTCTTGATTGGATGACAAACAATGTAATCGGGCTTACTCCTGACGGAAAGAGCATATCATGGATTTCTGTGCGAAACAACAGCTCGAATATTTTTGTTAGGGCATTGAATGGAGGAGCAGCACTGCAAAGGACGAACCGTCGGAGTGTATTGGACTTCAACTATTCTCCTGATGGGAGCAAGCTTTGTTTTTCTGAATCAGACGGACGTACAAACAGAATTTTTACGACAAATGCAGACAAGGGGTATGTGTGCAAACAGATAACGTACAATGAATGGGACTACTCGCCAATCTATTCCGCTGATTTAAGGCATATATATTTTACGAGAAAGGAGAAAGGAAACACATTCGGAATATGGAGATATGATTTGACAGAGAACTCATTGTCCTACATTACAAATGGTATCAATCCATATCCTATAAAGGGTTCAACAGAAATTCTATGCATCAGGGCATCTAATAACGGAAATACTGAAATTTGGAAAATCAACTATGAAACAGGAGACGAAGTATGCATTGTGTCCGATGTAAAAAGGAGTTTTTCTTCACCAACCCTTTCACCTGATGGGAAATGGATTCTGATGGTTGGAAACAGTGAATTTCAGTTTAATGGTAAAAGCTATCCGAACACTGATATTTTCGTATGTCCTGTAGATGGGACAAATCTGACACAACTGACATATCACCCCGCGAATGACCTCAGCCCGCAATGGAGCAACGATGGACAATATATTTATTTCGTTTCACAAAGAGGCAATACAACGAAAACGCCTAATATATGGAGACTGACTTTTAATACAAACCAATAGAACAACATTAATATTATGAAGATCAAACACTTTTTTGTTATCACAGCGATGCTCATGAGCACGACTGCATTTGCGCAATTCACCCATAGTGGAGGAAGAAATCAGTCTTCAGTTGAAGAAGGTTGGAACAGCATATATGCTTCCTACAATATGCTGAAGTATTCACAAGAGATGTTTGTCTATAATAAAGCCTACAATGGCTTCTCTGTCGGTTATGACAGGGCAATAGGACTAATATCTAAAATTCCTTTATATGTTGAAATCGGCGGTGCTATTCAATATGCAGGACAGAATATAAAAGATAACGTCGGAGGCTATGTGAAGACGACATCAAACTTACTGTCCGTCAAGGTTCCTGTAAGTATTCTATATAGATGGAATGTTGCCAATTCCAATTGGAGTATTATTCCTAAGGCAGGATTTGATGGGCGTTTTAATGTTCTTGGAAAAGGAAAAGAAACCTCTTCCGATTATTCACATAAGTTCACTACAACCAATAGATACAATATGTTCAAGGAGGGTGAAAATGGGGAAGACGGATATAATGGACTTAATGCATTAGGTGACAAGTGCCGCCGTTTCCAAGTAGGATGGCATGTTGGCGCAAATGTCGAATACAAGTCTTTACTCTTGGGTATCACTTATGGAGCCGATATGAATGCCTTTTGTAAGGAATTTAACGAAACTGTATATAATATTCATTTTAAGACGCTCTTAATTACAATAGGGCATAAATTCTAACTTGATTGTCAAACTTGAGATAATTTAAGATATGAAACGTATCATTCCTTTTATTCTATGTACTATTGCTGTGCTTTCCTGTAGTAAGAAAAATGACTTTGTGTCTACAAATGACCAATACAGCAGAGGAAAGACTGAATACTTCTTCGATGGTGAAAAAATATATGAGACAACAAGTTCATATTCATCTGATGACGATATTGACATTGAAGTTATAGGAACCGGTTTTGATATCTCGCTTGCGGGATATTTTGCTGAAATGATATTCCCATATGACGTAATCTCATTTAATGAAGATGGTTATCTGTATATGGATGACACAAGATGGTATGAATATACATCCTCGCATATAGTATATTCGGACAATGAGATTAAAGGATTGACAGGAAAGAATATTAACTATTCAGTTAATGGTAATGCTGTGACTTTCGAAATCAACTATCAAGATGCCGGATGCCGAGTTACCAAAGTAATCAACAATGCAAACGGAACTGTTGCAGGCGATGATGGGAAAACTCATACATTCGTGGAAAAAGTCACTTTTAAAAAGCATTAATTCAAACTATCATCGGAAAAAGAATCACTATGCAAGCTTCTGTTGGAATTCATTGCTATAGTGATTCTTTTTCAATTGTTTCTCACCAAAGACAAAGGTGCTAACTTTTCATAAGGTATTCATGAGAAATTCTCTAAATTTGTTGAGAAAATTCCCGTCACCAACCATATCAATAAATGTTTCAACCAATTCTTTATCAATGCACAAATAGGCATAGTCACCTTCATACAAAAACTCTTTTGAATCAGAATGTAATGCCTCATTCAATAAAGCATGTTTTGATATTCTTGCTCTCAAATCATCAAGCTCTGAGGCACATGGGGATATCTCTCTGATTTTATAGTCAGAATAGTTTGACAATTGAGCATTATGATTTGGATCCAAGAACACAATATAGAACACTGTATGGTCAATGCCAAAAAAGCCGATAACCCTTCCTGTTGCTTTTGATATTTGAAATTGTAGAATTTTACAGTCTTCTTCATTTGTTGGACGGTACTCTTTAGGGATATGATTAAAATCAGCTTTCGTTAATGCGGTTTTCCCTGCCTCAAATTTCAATTCGTGCATTCGCAGTGCACTTTTTACTTGGATGTCTTTTAATAAATCATCTGCACTTTTTTCTGAAAGTATTCCTAATTGCTGAAGCAACCCACTTGTCCATGTGCTGTCTTTCCCTGAAATACCAAAGTTTTCAATCTGCTTGAAATAACGGAATGAGAATGATATGCCTTTGTCTTTTATCTCATAGTCCGACGTAAGCCTTTTTCTTGCTTTTGTGTTGTTAAGTGGTTTCTGTTTATTCTTATTAGTCGGGAAGTCCTTCGTATTTTTTCGCATAGTAATCCTTCATTGCTTCATCTGTAATTACCGTATGGCATCTTTCCATTGGTCCACACCCTTCACGGGCATTAATCCATGGGGCTTCATTATGAGTCATAGCTTCAATCTGTGAGCCGCTGTAACGTGCATAATTTTCAAGGATATAATCTATGAACTCTACGTCCTCCGAACAAATTTCGCCTTTGGGAGACTTGTTTAACACATCCTCGTCCGTTATGGAAGAATACAGACTCTTTGTATCTTTAAAACGATTGTATAATTCAATACAGACAGGTCCATGTACCCAAGCCTCGAAACGTCCGTTTATCATAGCATATCCGTTAATTCCTAAAGACCAAGCCTGAATATAATATAACAATTTCTGTAACTTCAAATTAATCAAAGAATATCTCTCATCACAAGTAAGTGATAAGATTACATAGTCGGCTATTAAGGAAGCATCATAAGGTCTCATAATTTACTCCTTTTCTATATAAATACTTTACGTCTCAAATATACTAAAAAATCTAATTAGTCAACAGCTGCACTTCCTTTAGATGGCGTGGTTTACTGTAGTCCACGTTCATCTCTTGTGGTTAAAGAATCCTGCAATCCTTGTACCAACTCATTCCACTTTGATGCTGTTCTATTGTCTGGCATCAAAATATATTTATATCCATTTCCTTTGTATTTGTAATAGACCGTGTTTGTCACATTTTCGTCTTTTCCTTTTTTAAACTCTATAACAATATCTCCCGGCAGTTGCGTATTTGCAAATATCACATTGCCACTTAGGATTGCAACGTTATCGAGAAGTTTTCTAACGTTTTCAACCTCGAATAGCAGATGAACCACATTGCCCTCTCTACGAAAAGCAAAAAACATAAACTTGAAAGATTTGTATGGAGAGAGGAAAGACTGAATGGCTCTTGGATACAAGCTATCAGCTCTTAAAATTTGGTTATCATAAGATACAATCTTCCTCTTTGAAGGAGTGACCACCGTTTTCGTGTAACGCCCAGACTGAATATTATTCTTTGCGTCAACAGTTGTGTTTGGTATTCGAGATAAGGTCTTTCCGTCAATTTCATTCAATGCCGCAGTAATTGCCTCCTGTAGTATTCGTCTAAAATCCGATTCCGATAGTGTTATAACATTTTTCATGTTGCAAATGTATGTATTTTTACAGATAAATAGTCTATCGCCCAAGTTTATGCAGCACTCGCCATCTTGACATCCCTATAAGTAACAATACCAAGAGACTTGGCGAACATATCACAGAAACGTTCCGATTGGGACGTTTCTCTCGTATTGTAGCGATAGATAGCCTCATCAACGTACCTTTGAAGGTATGCTTTGGAAACAAAATGATAGGTGCAGAACACCATGCGTTTGAAGTGTCCCCAAAAGCCTTCAATGCTGTTGGTGGTAACACCATTTCCATTGGAGAACTGCTTCTTACCATGCTCGATCACATCATGTACATATCCCATCTTGCCAAGACCGGAATATGATATCAGTTCATCGGTGAACAGGTGAGCATGGTCTGCGCAGAACTGCTGAATGTATGGTTTAAGTGTCTCCGACTTGACATCTTTTACCACGAAGGCATGGGCAAAGCCCTTGCGGGCAACCATGCCGAATATGGGAGTCTTGGTCTTGGTGGAGCGCCCCTGAGTATTTGCGGTCTTCTTGGACTCGTGCTTGTTGGTTTCCCTACCGCCGAGATACATTTCATCCAATTCCACCTCCCCTTCAAGCGCAACGGAATCATCCTGAGCAAAAAGTGTACGCACCTTATGGAGAATGAACCATGCGGTCTTCTGCGTGATGTTCAGGTCTCGGGACAATTGGTGTGACGATACTCCTTTCTTGTGGCTGCTGATAAGATACATTGCCATAAACCATTTGACGAGGCTTATCTTGGTGTTCTCGAATATGGTTCCCACTAAGACGGAAAAACTCTTGTGACACTTGCCGCAGATGTACCTGCCGTCGCTGCGGGTGTAGCAGTGGTGCTTACCACAATATGAGCAGACCACATCACCGTCAGCCCAACGTGATTGGGCGATGGCTTCCTTGCATTTCTTTGGAGTGTCGAAATACAGCGCTATCTCTATGAGCGAATTGAATTTGGCAAAGTTTATCATAATAAAAATCCTAAGTCTAAGTATGTCTATTGCATTATACCTCTTAAACTTAGGATTCTTTCACTTAAAGTCCAGTATTTTATGAATTTACCGTTTTTTTCGTTGCCATCACGTATATCGTTCCCCTCAAATATGTCTCTTCTAAGTTAATGAGAATATTCGAATATTTCCTCTAACTTTACGTTATGATGTGTGTGATTCTGATGATTGTCGGGCTGGTGGCAGGATTGCTTTCTGGTTCAGTCGGTTTTGGCGGCGGAATGATGATCGGCAATTTCATCGCGATGCGCTGCATCAGGAATGTCAATAAAAAGCTATATCAGAAGATTGTTGCCGGCATCATGATAGCCGTGTCACTCTGGCTGATCATTTAGACGGTAGCGTAGTCGGTATTTATCATTGGACAGTTTAAAGAAAAAGTTGCATAAATGTGAAACTTTTTCTATATTTGCTGCACTATGAGAATGGTTACTTCAAATATGATCAAGTCACTGCGTGAGTCTCGAAACTTGACGCAAGAACAGTTGGGTATTCTTTCCGGTATGTCGAAGTCTCAGATTTCGAAAATGGAAAATGGTGCTTTGGGCAGTGAAGAAACAGTTCTGCGTTTGCTCGATGCTTTGGGGTATGAACTGGAACTGAAAGTTGTGGACAAATATCCAGGTGAAAGATCGGAACGAGAGCGGATATTGGGTGCCTTGAGGTCTTTTAAGAATAGTCAAGGCGACAAATACGGAATAGAGAGGATAGCTCTCTTCGGGAGTTGTGCTCGGGGAGAGCAAACCGTTGATAGCGACGTAGATATATTAATCTCTATCAAGAGACCTTCTTTATTTGTACTGTCTGAGATAACTGTACTGCTGGAGTCGGTGCTTAAGCGTAAAGTGGATCTCGTATCTGAAAAATCGAGAAGCCGTCAGGAGTTTATGGACAATATTAAGAAAGATTTGATATATGTGTAGTTCGAAAGACAGAATCAAAACATACCTGAAAGTATCTATTGAAGAAATCGATTTGATTGAGAAAATGTCTGCAGGAATAAAGTCTCCACAAGATTTCGGGCAGAGTATCACAGGTATGACAGTGTTCAGGGCTTGTGGAATGAGTATTCAATATATTACTGAAAACTTCATTAAGATTCGGAATAAAGTTACTGCTGATTTTTTCTCGTCATATAAACAAGTGCCGTGGAAAGCCGTATTCGGTATGAGAAATGTGATAGCTCATGAATATACCGATATAGATGATGAAGCTGTATTCAATACTATTCATAATGACATGCCGGTTCTGAAAGAAACTGCAGAGAAGATTCTGGCGGATCTTGATGAGGGAAAACTGGATAGGTATATCAATGACTAGAACATTAAGTATTATGAAGAAAGCGATTGTCATTGGTGCTACTTCCGGAATCGGGCGGGAGACGGCGGTGCGTCTGGTGGAGGAAGGCTGGGAAGTGGGCGTTTCCGGCAGGAGGATTGAGGCCCTTGAGGCTTTTCGGGAGGAATATGGTGAGAGAGTCCATTTTAGGCAAATGGATGTGACTCGGGAAGATGCGACGGCCAGGCTTGATGCTCTGATTGAAGAAATGGGTGCACCGGACCTGTTATTGTATGTCTCCGGTGTGGGGTATCAGAACAGGGAACTGGATATTGATAAGGAAATCCGTACCGTGCGGACCAATTGCGAAGGCTTGGTGCGTATTCTGGCACATTTTGTCGACTATGTCAGAAAACATCCGGATGCGTATTCAGCAGAACATAAGGCACATATGGCGGTTGTTACATCTGTGGCCGGAACAGCCGGCTTAGGAACGGCACCCGCTTATTCCGCCACCAAAAGAATGCAGCAGACATATATTTCCGCATTGGCGCAATTGGTCAGAATGGAGAAGATACCGGTCATGTTTACGGATATCCGCCCAGGTTTCGTGGCAACTGACATCCTCAATCCCGACAAGAAATATCCGATGCTGCTGACATTGCAAAAGGCGGCCGACGAGGTGATGAAAGCCATCCGCCGGAAAAGACGCATCTACACATTCGACTGGAAATTCCGCATCCTCGTATTCTTCTGGCGCCTTGTCCCGCGCTGCATCTGGGAACGTCTTACCTGGGTGAAGAACTGAAATTAGTGGCGGTATATGAATTATGGTTGCGAATCTTGCCGATATCGGCAAGATTCGCTATATTTGTGCTTGATATTGAATGAAAATATTTGCCGATAACATGGATTATATTTCTATAGCGGAGTTTGCAGGAAAGAATGGCGTTTCCGAAAGAACGGTCAGGAATTGGTGTGCTTCAGGAAAGATGGAGGGCGCTTTCCTGACAGGAAAGACATGGAATGTTCCGGAGGATGCTTCTTTGCCGGGCAGGAAGAATGCCAAGGCCCGAAAAGAGTTTCCGCTTCTGTCGAGACTCAGGGAGGAAAAGTCGAGCCGTCTGAAAGGCGGTATTTACCATCGTACGCAGATTGATCTTACATATAATTCCAATCATATCGAGGGGAGTCGCTTGTCTCATGAGCAGACCAGATACATATATGAAACCAATACCATCGGCATTTCCGATGAATCTGTCAATGTTGATGACATCGTGGAGACGGTGAATCATTTCCGTTGTATTGATTATATAATAGAGCATGCGCAGGATAAGCTTACGGAAGGGATGATCAAGGAAATACACCGTATCTTGAAAACCGGAACTTCTGACAGCCGGAAATCCTGGTTCAATGTGGGTGATTATAAGAAGCTTCCCAATGAGGTAGGTGGAAATCAGACTTGTCCCCCTGAGAAGGTGCATTCCATGTTGAGCGTATTGCTCAAGTCTTATAACTCCAAGAAGCAAAAGACATTGGACGATATCATTGACTTTCACAAGCAGTTCGAGTCGATTCATCCGTTTCAGGACGGGAATGGAAGGGCGGGACGGCTTATCATGTTCAAGGAGTGCCTGGCCAACGGAATCGTGCCGTTCATCATAACGGACGACCTGAAGTATTTCTACTATAGAGGTCTTCAGAATTGGCCGGATATTCCTGGTTATTTGAGAGATACCTGCCTGACCGCGCAGGATAACTATGCAGAGCTGTTGGCATATTTTGAAATCAAGCATTGAACGATAATGTCGCGCTGAAATATGATTTACATTCAACACTATAATTCTTATGTAGGTGGAATTACTCTAGCGAGTGATGGCGACGCCTTGACTGGACTGTGGTTTGATGGACAGAAGTATTTTGCGGGCAACATTGATGATGAGATTGAAGAGAAAGATCTTCCGGTCTTTGCGCAGGCCCGTCAATGGCTTGACATTTACTTCAGCGGACATGACCCGGGTTTTATCCCGGCATTGACATTGGATTCGACACCATTCCGGATGGTTGTCTGGGAAATATTGCTTACTATTCCTTTCGGTAAGACAATGACTTACGGTGAAATTGCTGACCGCATTGCCGAAATGAAAGGAGTGCGTAGGATGTCCGCCCAAGCCGTTGGCCACGCTGTCGGTCATAATCCCATTTCGCTCATCATACCATGCCATAGGGTCATTGGCGCTGACGGCAGTATGACCGGTTATGCCGGAGGAATCGACAGGAAGATTAAATTGCTTGAAATGGAACGTGCTGACACCTATAAATTCAATCAATTTGATTGACCTGTCTTCGTCCGGGTTCTCCTCCATTCGCTGGCGGACATTCCTGTAAATTTGCGGAAATCCGTGTGGAAGTTGCTGCTGTCGCTGTAACCGATGTATTCACTGATCTGTTCCGCATTCATTTCAGGGTGGCCGGCCAGCATTTGGCATGCCTCCTGGAGACGTAACTTGTTCCTCCATGAACGGAAATCCATGCCGTTCTCGCTTTTCATGAAAACTCGCATGGTTGCTGCATCTGTGTTGAGTGTCTCGAGAATTTCCTTGTATGGCACGTCGCGACGTCTGTATTCTCCGGCCTCGACCCATGATGCGATATTGTTTCTCAATTCAATCAGCTGATACTCAGGTATGTTTGCCTGCGCTTTGTGAGCAGGTTCCGTGCTTGGAGCCTCTTCTTCGGGTTTCCCGATTGCCTGGAGAATGAATGATGTGCTGTTCACATAGCGGATCATGCAAATCGCCACGATGGTATAGCATATCAGATATGCAGGGACGAAAATGGCGTAGAACCACGGGCCGGTGACCAATGTGCAGAGAGACATTGCCCCTATGATGAGCATAAGTATGAATCCGGCCCTTATCCCGCCCAATCTCGGCGAAAAATCGTCAGCGTAGTAATTGTTCAGGTCGTTGATAGTCATTTTCTGCGATTTGAAAAATCTGATGCCGTAGATGGTGAGTTGCAGGACCAGAAGTGCAGCTCCGATATGGAAGAATATCGGATAGATGTCCGGAAAAATGAACATTACGCAGTAGAGAAGGGCCGAGAGTATGCAGATGACCGCGGTCTGCAATCCTACCCATTTGCCGGTAACCACGTCAGGACGGATGAAAACGAGCAATGTTCCTGTCAATAAAAGTGCCTGGAATGCAGCTACAATGAGTGTGTTCAGGCGGTCAAAGTTCTCGTCATATCCGGTGAAGTAGCAAATGAAATTCAATATGGAAAGCGTTATGAGTGATGCGGCCAGAGTACCTCTTGCAATTCTCAGTTTGCCGAATTCTTGTCTCGAAGGAATCTTGACTCCCATGATGGCCACGGCAAGTGCAGCGATTACTCCGGAGGCCAACAGCATCAAGTCGCAATATATTCTTTCCATTTCAGTTTTCGTTTTTCAAGGAGTACAAAGATAGATTTTTTTCAAAAAAATGCATGTTTTGCGACTATGTTTTATTAAAAATAGTGATAGTCAGGTGCTCAAGACGTACTTTCGTCAAAATTAAACAATCAGCGATGAAAAGAACATTTTGGCACTTTTTGGCAGCATTGGCATTGACTTTAATGTTGGTGTCATGCGTAAAGGATAATGACATCGATAGTCCGCCTCAGGAAGGACCGGGGACAGAGGAACCGAAGCCGGAGGAACCGAAACCGGAGGAGGAAAGTAAACCTGAAATCATTTTTAAACTCGAATGTGATTGGGCGGAGGGCGATGCCGTAGGTATATATGCGTATGATGCGGAATCAAAAGATTTGGTTTTTGGCAATAAAAAACTTACTTTTAACGGTTCCGGTTGGGTGGGAGACAAGTTGTGCTGGGAAAAGGACTCGTTGAAATTCTACGCGTATTATCCGTATGATGAGAACATTGCTGACCCGGCTGCCATTTCGTTCAATGTAAAGGAAGACCAAAGCGGTGAGAATGAATACCGGCTTTCTGATTTTCTGGTGGCGAGGAGTAAGGATGGTGTCAAAATCGGGAAAGAGGTGAAACTTGAATTCAGGCATGAATGCGCGATGATTCAGGTGGATGTGCCTGAAAGCAAGTATTGGAACATTGACAAGAAACTTGAAGTCAGCCTCTGCGGCGTCGGGATTTCTGCTGGAATCAATTTGCTTGAGGACAGTGATGCTTCCGCCACGACAGAGGAAACCAAAGGTTCTGTCGGCAATGTCAAGATGTGTCTAGTGGAGAAGCCGGGGAAAGAGGGCAAGAATTATATCTATCGTGCCGTCATTCCGGTCCAGACGCTGAAAGGAGGCTCGATGCTGTTCAGTTATGTTACGGACGGCAAGGAATTCAAGTTGGGCGGTCCTGTCGAGGATTGCGCTTTGAATGCTGTGGACGTGAAAGTGTTCAACCGCTCATTGCCAGTGGACTACAAGCGTCCTGACGTCATCCAAATGGTTGTTGACCAGAAGGGTACTTTTAGGTATCCGGTTGATGGGCTGTGGTATTTTAAGATGGGCAGCCCGAAAACTGAAGAAGGAAGGAATAATACGAATGTCGAGAATCAGCATAATGTACATATGGCCCGCAGTTACTACATGGGCAAATATGAAGTTACCAATGCAGAGTATGCGTCTTTCCTGAATGATAATAAAATCGGAAGCGACGGTATCTGGAACGGATGGAGCGACACGGAAAACAAATCGAAAGTCCTTGTGAGGCAGTATGCGAAGTTCGGACTCATCTGGGATACGGAACTTGCTGAATGGAAGCCCGCAGACGGGTGCTGTGATTGCCCTGTCGTCAATGTCAGCTGGTATGGCGCGAAAGCCTTCGCAGATTGTGTGGGTGGAGCGCTTCCGACTGAGGCCCAGTGGGAATTTGCCTGTAGGGGAGGTCTTGAAGAGACACCTTTCGGCTTGGGAAATGGCTTGGACCTGACAGGGGACATTGCGCATATCAGGGCGACCGACAGAAAAACAACTGCTCCGGTGGGTTCATATTCCCCTAACGGTTTTGACCTTTATGACTTGCATGGGAATGTTTCTGAATGGGTAGCGGACTGGTTTGATGTAAATTATTATGGAGGCTCGGGCGGATTTGCCTGGAATCCGACTGGTCCGGAAACCGGAACAGACAAGGTCGTTCGTGGAGGGGACTTTACGATGGACAAGCTCAGCTGCCGTTGTGCTGCACGGGCATGGTGCTCACCTCGGGTGACAAATATGCTGATCGGATTCCGTGTGGCTTTCGACCAGGATATGAAATGGGAATGATATGAATAATTTAAATACATGACAATGAAGAAATTAATTTACTTCCTCGCTTTGGGGGCAGCACTTCTGCTCGGAGCCTCTTGTGACAAGGAATCTGACAATGTCCCGCTCTATGTGAATACATGGGTGACAGACTCAAAAAGCCTTTTGACTTTCGGTGGCAAATCCGTTGACTACGGCTTTTACCAGATCAATGCGGACAAGACCTACAGTTTAAGTTTTCTCGCCAATGAGAATGTCCTTGAAGTTCTCAAAACTAAGTGGTTGCCAAGCCTGGAACCATCCGAAAAAGGTGATGACAATTACATTGACGAAGCGACGGAAAGTTACAAGAAGGAATTGGCCGAAAGGATCAAATCTGTGAAAATCAATGATGCAGTCATCATAATGAAGGGTGTATATGTGGTGATTCCCGGTAAGGAAGATGGCGTTGATTTGAATATCTTCCTGACACAAATTCTCAAAGGAATGGAAATTCCGATTCCGACGGGGACGGTCTTTCATCTTTTCAATATAACCAAGGACACGATGACGTTGGACAATGAGGCAGGTGATGTTGAACTTTTGCAGCTGAAAAGTTTGTCTTCTTCCGGTTTGAAAATAGGTAAGACCGTTGATTTGTCAGAGATCCTCATCAGAGAATAAATAATGGAATTTGGAATATGAAAAAATTGATATACAGCATTTTTGCTATTGCGGTTGTCGCAATGACATGCTCCTGTGAAAAGGATGGTTCTGAAAATGACGGACCGAAACTTTATGTGAATACGTGGATGTTGGATGTGTCTGAGTCGTCTTTCATGCTCCTTCAGCTGAACGATGACGGTACTGCAGTTTTAGGTCAAGCATATTCGTCGGATGCTTTGGATGATTTGAGAAAAAGCATTGATACGGAAAAGCTTACACCGGAACAGAAAACATTTCTGGACGGTATGAAGGAGCGTGATGTACTTGCCATGAACGGCTGGTACACCATGAAGCCCAATGCAGATGGAAGTATGGTGCTTTGCGTGTCGTATGAAGTCATGTATCCTACCGATACCCGTATAATGTCCATTGCCAGCTATGTAAAGGAAGTATCCGCAGACCGTATGCTTGTATTTTCTGGTCATACCTCCGATGATGACGAGCCGATGTACGATGAAGTGCTGTCCGTTGAAAAATCTTCCGTCAAGCCTGGAACCCTTTATGACCAGAGCCTGATAATGGCGCTTCCGAAAAAAGCTGAAAATAATTGATGACAATAATTAGAATAGGACTTGGCCTATGAAAAAAACTATTTTACATTTTACGGCAGCATTGATATCGATGTCAATGCTGTTGTCATGCGGCAAGGAAAAATCGTCAGGTGTCCTCCTCCTGATGTCAGATTCTGAGACCATTGACCATAATGCGCAGGACGTGATGCTCGGCTATAAGGTGCTTCTGGACAATGGCTCGTCCATTTCGGTTACGACGGATGCGGATTGGGTCAATGTCGGTATCCCAGGCGAGTCCGAAGTTGCTCTTTCGGTTTCGCAAAATGATTCCAGAACTGAGTCTCGTATGGCGGAAATCATTGTAGGCTATGGGGATATGGAGCCATTGACATTCACATTGACACAAGATTATCTGCGTCCTGTGATTGGCCTTAAACGTCTTGCCGAGACGGTCGATTGTCAGGCGCAGGAGTATTTTGTGTCGTGTGAAATCCTGAATCCTATTGATGGTGAGGAGTTTAACGCGGAAACGGAGCAGGAATGGTTTGAAATCGACCTTGAACAGGAGAAAGGTGGCATCAGGCTTCAAATTCCGGAAAATGCGACAGCGGAGGATAGGGTAGCGGAAATCATTTTCACTTACGCGGGTGCTGAAACCCGTATGCTCGCATTTGTCCAGAAAGCTGTCAAGGAATATGAATTCATCGGTGGAATCAAATGGGCATTGAACAACTGCGGTGACCCGTCGAGCCCTCTCGGAAGCTATTACAATTGGAAGGAGCGTGAAACTGCGTGTCCTGATGGCTGGCGTCCTGCAACGGCGAAGGAAATGCAGAATCTGTTTTACTATGGGTCAGATTGGACTTCGCACAACGGCGTCAACGGCCGCTGGTATTCAGGAATGGTAAAATATGCCGAGGATGTTCCCCAGATTTTTCTGCCGGCTGCAGGTGGATGTTGGTTCGGAGCGTTCCGCGAAGTCGGGCAATGCGGTTACTATTGGACTGACGATCTGTTCAATTCCGGCAGCAATGCAAGCGGGTATGGAGTTAAAGATTATGCCATCCAGATAGGTGTCGGCCTGAGTACCAAGGACAACAGCCGCTATTCGCTCCGCTGCGTTCAGGATTGACGGAAAAAATGGTATTTACCAAAAAAAATGATTATGTATCCTCACGATAATATATTCAACATTTATTACAATATAGGCAAACGAACTCCGTTCTTGGTAAAGCGGTGTGAGTTGGGGCTGGCACGGGCGTCAAGCGAAGAAAGGCGTATAGACCCAAATCGGGATAGAACTTTTTTAGTTGAAACCGTAAAACCACGTGGTAAATACGGCAAAGCTTATGGAAAGTGCTTTGTGGATGGTAAGCCGGATGATAGTTATAGGCAGGAGTGCTATCCGAATATCAAAGATGAGGAAATTCCCTGTGCTGGATGTGGCGAGTGGGTTTTGATAGATGTTCCAGGAGTGTCACTTGGCGATATATTTCCAATTCATAAGGCAAAAGATATTCTTATGTTTGGAAAATATAAAGGAAAATCTTTCGGTGAGATTTACAAAATAGATTATCAATATCTTCATTGGTTAGAAACAACTGATAGATTTTTCAAAATTGATTTTGAAGAGCTTAAACGATTGTACCCTAATGTGGAAAGCCCTTCGAATGTGCCTATAACAGAAAAGATAATTGACTTTGGAAAATACAAAGGAAAGAAATTCGGTGATATAAAAGATGATACAGCTTATCTTGAATGGTTTGTTTCTATAGGGAAAATATCTATTGAGGAATTTAAGTTATTAACTACTAAACTATTAAATATAAAATGAAGAAAATTTTTTACACTCTTCTTGTATTGATGCTTTCTATTTTTTCTGTCAATGCACAATCTCAAAATTCACAAGAGAAAATGCAAACACTTGTTCAGAGAGTTGATTCTCTTGAGCATGAATTGTCGTATCTAAAATTAACTTACGAATTAAGCACACTTAATTCCGATATGACATTGTTTTCAAACGCAATAGATATAAAATCGCTTGAAATTCAGTTAAACCTTTATAATAGGAATTTCAATTCCCAATTAGGTTATGCATATCAACGATATTATAAAGCATGTCAGGAGAAAAAACAATCAATTTCTGAACTCATTGAATCTAAGAAAACGTTTTTCGTCCTCAAAGATATAACGTATCCTTTTTCCGAAAGTGAAATGAATACGTTAAAGGCTAGTTATAATGTAATTGATAATGCATATGAATCAATAGGAAACTCTATGGAGATATTGAAAATCGTTGTGGACGCATATAACAAATCATTGTAGCAGTTTGCAAAAATCTAAAAAAGCGATTAATCTCATTGCAGGGAGAGAATTTGTCGTAATTTACAGATAAATTCCTCCTCGTCCGCGTTCAATTTTCCAATCATATAATCCATTAGCGACATCGACAACCTCCTTGTAGGTCTGCTGATGTTTTAGTTTATCAAAGGTCTGTCGGCTATCCGCATAGTCACATAACCATGTGCCAATAGCTTGATGCTGTTCTTTGGTCTCGCCATAGTTCTGCATCACGTTTTTGATGTCGGCAGCTTCATCATTGCCAAAAATGGACTTGTATTTATCCGTACCATAATGGATAATCGCATCAATGGCACGCTTGAACACCTCGCTGGCAGCATAGAGCATATCGGCAAGAATTGCCAAGACTTGCTTACGTAAATTCAGTTCACCTTGCAATCGGTTGATGGTCTTGTCCTTCTCCGCATTAGCAAGCCCGACAGCATTATTGATACACAATTGCACATTCTGGAATTGGCGGTTAATCTTCTTAATAGCCTTGTTCCGTTCCGTGGCAAATGAGCGACTTTGATCTATGGCATTATCACGTTCTTCTTCGGCTTTCTGCTTTTCCGAAGCCAGTACCTTTGTCTGCTTCTCCACCTCTTTAATAACGGTAGGCTTGAATGACTTTTTAAGGCGATCATATTCCTGTGCGAGTTGCTTGTGCTCCCTTTCAAGAGTGGCGCTCTTGCCAATACCGACCAGACTGCCGACGCTATCCAAGATGCCATCTACCGTGTTCTTGCGGATTGCATCACGTTTTTTCTGCTTGTCGGCTATCTCGCCGTCAAGTGCCGCACTCCGTTCAGCCTTAGCCTTATTCTCAACCTCTATAGAGTTGCGCTCGGCTTCGGCTTCCGCTTCGTTCATTTCGTTTCTCCAGTCGTCGCTCCGCGCCCAGAGTCTCATAATCTATGTCAATGCCGACGACAGCATTGGCCCCAAGTTCTCTCGCACGTTCCGACATTTCTTCCAATGCCTTTTCTCTGGCCTCGATCAATTCGTTTTCGTATGAGCCTGAACGGCCGCCGATGAAGTTCCGGATGCTTGCGGTGAAGTCCTTGATGAAATTGACGCCGGCAACGACTTCCCCGCAGACAATACCGCGGTATTGTCTGATGCTGTGACCTTCCACGGTCGGTGTTGTAGTAAGTATCATAATATCTTCAATTAATTGTCATTCAATGATTTTTCACATTCCCCAGACCAATGTCCGCCCGTAAAGATAAACATTTTTTCATTATCGCGAAAAATGCGATGGAGGTTTACTGTCCTATGTCTGACGATTGTTTCAATGGAAACAATGTATCGACTTCATACTGTGTAAGACCGATGACACGACGGAGCTGGCCATTGGAACACCTGTAGTCATAATGGAGAGTGCGTGCGAGATCCAGTTTCTGAGCTTTTGACAGTTCCCGCAAAGAAGTTTTATGATGACGCTGTCTGATGATGGATACAAGTTGCGCAAACAGTTCACCATCAGTAAGATAGTCTTGGTCGTCTATTTCAGCCGCCACACCGCTATAACTTTCCAGATTGCGGCATAGCATTGAAAAATAATGATGAGCATCCCTGAACATGGCTTTGGCAAACTTGATTGAACAATATGCAACAGGAAGAACAAAACTGTCGGCAACAGGCCAACTATCAGGTATATCCGGGATACGGCCACGAAACATATTACGCCCCTGTTTAGTTGTAATGTCATGAAAAGAAGTTGCAGTCACCAGCTCGTGTCCAAAATAATAGGGCCCCGCACCCCATGGATAACTGTACGGAGTAACATTACAATCCGCGACAAAACCATTTCGGTTGACATAGACAATAGTATTTCGCATTGCTTCCAAATCTGACACTTCCTTCAATGTCGGTGAGAACCCATCAGGAAGGCCATCCGGAAAACTCTCCTTCATACCGCGGGTCAAGCGTTTCTTCAGAAATGTGAATGCAGTCAGAAGCCTGTCAGAATGTCCCTCCGCCAAGATATGGATATGATTTCCCATTATCTCAAAGGTAAGGATTCTAATATCATGATATTCAAAGGCCATCTGGGCAATTACATTCATTGCAAACACATAGTCGTCCTCGGTTCTGAATATCAACGGCGTTTCCTTGCCGGATGTATATAGATGCCAATATGGCCCGTTTTCATCAAACGTGCGCTTGCAGTAATTTTCTTTTTCTCTGAAAGTTGCCATAGTTGTTTCCGTTTTGAGTTATGTTTTGGTTTTGCGTTGTGTTTCCGGTCAGGCTGTCCGGAGTTTGCCTGCAACTGGACCTGACCACTATTCGGTGTAAAATAACGTCATTTTTTACACCAATTCATCATTTTGAGCAAAACGGTGTAAGATCAGGCCGATATTTACACCGTTTTTTGCGGCAGCCAAAAACATTGTAAGGCCAATCAAAGATATGACTAATATGACATATTTGCAATAGTAAATATGTCTTTTTTCAGATATTTGTCACAAATCAAAAATAAGTCGTATATTTGGCAAGCAAGGCAAAAAACAGGATTCAATGAAAAAGGGACAGAGCGTGATTTCGCTAATCTTCAAGAACGGAGGCGAAATATATACATTTGGTTCACTATCAGCAATATATTCAATGTTCTCCCCCGAACAAATCGGTTTGTCATACGCGTCACTCAGAAATGCCGTCTCAAAATATATCAAAGGCAATGACGTGGATGAAAGAGGAAACAGTTCACAAATCATCTACGATACAGAAAGAAGCAAAATTACCATACGCAGAGCACCTCTGCTCCTTGCCGATAAAACAACGGGACAGAAAGAAGCATGACAATTCCTCTCGTTCAGCGTGCAAAGAGGGTACGCAGCCAGGCTGTCATTTCGGCGAGGACGTACGTGGAGAAGGTTTCTTCGATTTCTTTGTATTCCGATACTTCGCCGGTATTGCAGTGCTGGAAGAGGTGGTTCAGGCCGGCTTCTGCCTTGATGACATTGACAGAAGAATTATCGGGAACAGTGGCGGACCGGGAAGCAGAACTGGTTTCTGCTGCGGAAACAGTGGCGGACCGGAAATTTGAGCCTGAACCGGAGCCAAGGTCTGAGCTGGAGTCAGTCGCAGGAACCGACTCGGAATAGCCTCCGGGAAGACCTTGGCGGAGAAGGGAGAGATTCCGTTCGCAAGACACCTGAATGTCCTTGGTGCCATTGAGGGCCATTACCGGGCACTTGACGGAGCCTAAGATGTCCGACACGTTCATCTTCAAGAAATATTTCATGTACGGCGTTTTCAGTAAAACGCTTAGCATAGACGCATTCTGCTTGAGAGCAGCAGAGAGATAATAACTTTCAGGAGATGGAAACGGCATATCATTGACAACAGCCTCGTAGGCGTCAGCCAGAAATCTGCAATAGTTGTTGGTCTCGGATTCAGGCATCCCGGCCATCTGGAGCGCACGACGGTTCTGGTCCAGAAGCGTTTCGGAACCGGATGCCACCATGCCTGCCAGGCTAATCACGAAATCAGCCTTGCCTTCCGCAGCCAACATCAGCGCAATGCTTCCGCCTTCACTGTGTCCGAGCACACCGACATGGTCAAACTTCCCACGCAGAAGACCAATCCCGGCAAGAGCATCGTTCTTCAAGTCCTCTGTGGTACACGAAACGGCATCGCCTGTGGACTCGCCGAATCCCCTGTCATCATATCTCAAAGTCGCGATTCCGGCATTGGCAAACGCATCGGCAATCACTGCAAACGGCTTATGACCGAACACTGCCTCGTCCCGATTCTGCAGCCCGCTTCCGGTAACCATGAGGAGCACAGGAGTCTCCCGGGAACAGTTCTCCGGCATTGTCAATGTCCCTTTCAGAACAGCATCACCATTGGAAAACGAAACATCGGCATTGACATAAGCAAATGGCCCGACAGGGGTCTGGGGACGCCTCAGAACCGGGGCTCCGGGTGTCAACGGCAGCGGAAACGACATTCCGTTCTGCGTATATGTCCCGGTGATGAGTTTACCCGTCCAAAGTCCTTTGTATGAAGCATTTATGGACGGCACTTCCAACTCAATGGAACCAAATGCGGAGCGTTTTACCGATACCGGGATCTGCTTCGCGCCCTGATCTGGCACATCGAGAGTGGCGGTGCTGTCGCCCATGTGAAAAACTAGCGAAAGCGTCGTGCCGGAAACGTCCAACCTGCCGCTCCAAGTCCCCGTCTGCGCCAATGACGCCGTCGCGATAAAGGTCAATGTCAATGCTGCTAATATCTTTTTCATTTTTCTAGCGATTTCCCGCTAAAATAGGAATTATTCGCATCAATGACAAAAATAGTATTACATTTGCCGCTGCAAACGAAATACACATGAACAATAAGGTACTAATTATAACATTGATGGCGGTCCTGGGATTCGCGTCCTGCGGAAAAGAGAACGGCAGGGAACAGATTCCTGACAAGGAACCGCCGGTCAGCATTGACTTTCCCAAAGATGACGGGGCGAAGCGGCTGCCGGCAGACGGGGCACTCGCGCTGCGCGATTTATTGACGGCAACGGACCCTGCAAGGACATTGGCACCGGGCGAAACGAATATCACGGAGAAGCAGCTTTCCGAAATCAGGCAATTCATTGACAATAACCTGAAGGCTGAGAGCAAGATTCACAGGGTCTGCGTCTGTCAGGGTTATGCGAACCTGTTCAAGATAATGTGCCAGAGCCAGGACATTCCGGCAATGTGCGTGAACGGCTGGCTCGTCGGGATTGGCGGCCACGCTTGGAATTACGCATATGTGAATGGAGAATGGCACGTCAGCGACCCTACAAACGGCATTGACTACAAAATGGATGACACCGGGAAATATCGCGATGTGCTTCAGCCGACAAGGGCCGATTTCAATCTGTTCGAGGACGAGGGATTCGCGTATAATTTCGGGGAGGGCAGGCTCAATGTTGCAGAGGTTAAGGACTCCGAACTTGATTATGTGATGGTTCCGTTCAGCGTCAACGGTTTCAGAATCACGTCTTTCTGCCCTTCAAAAAAGGTCAGCGGGTCTTTCACGAAATTGTATCTTGGAGGCAATGTGGAGAGTGTCGGGGAGAACACGGTCTATCTGAGCAGCAACTTCAGTTCACTGCGTGAAATCAATGTTGACCCTGCAAACAAGTTTCTGACCGCATACAAGAATGTGCTATACAATATAGGTAACGATGCACCGTACTTCATTCCGTCGGCGATAACGAAACTGGAACTCAAGCCGGTGAAGGTCATCGAAAAGAATTTCATCTACCATCTGGAGAACGTAGAGGAGATAGTTTTCGCGGAAGGAACGGAAAGAATCGAGGCCTATGCCGTGGAGAAGTGCCGGAACCTCAGGACGGTATATGTCCCGGCCAGCGTGACGTACATGGACAAGGAGGCCATATACGACTGCGGGGACAAAGTGGAAGTCATCAGGAAGTAGTCCACCTGCAAAAATGCGTAAATATTTTAGAATTGAACGGAATTTTCGTAAGTTTGTAAGTTGTGAAATAATTGAAAATAATTATATGATGGAAGAAGTCAAGAAAGAGGTTGAAGAGCCAAAGAGGCTGAATTTCCTCGAAGAAATCATTGAGGCAGATCTCAAATCCGGCAAAGTGGACAGCGTCCTTACGCGTTTTCCTCCGGAGCCGAACGGTTATCTGCATCTCGGGCATGCGAAAAGCATCTGCATAAACTTTGGTCTGGCGCAGAAATATGGCGGCAAGACAAATCTTCGTTTTGACGATACCAATCCGACCAAAGAGGATACCGAATATGTGGACTCCATTAAAGAGGATATTAAGTGGCTCGGGTTCCAGTGGGACAAGGAAAAATATGCTTCTGACTATTTCGACCAGCTTTATGCATGGGCTGAAGAACTGATACAGAAGGGCTTGGCTTATGTTGATGACCAGACTCAGGAAGAAATCAGCAAGGGGCGTGGCACTGTGGACAAACCGGGTGTGGAGAGTCCGTACAGGAACAGGAGCGTGGAGGAAAACCTCAGGCTTTTCCGCGAGATGCGTGACGGAAAATATGCTGACGGTGAAAAGGTGCTCAGGTCCAAGATCGATATGGCAAGCCCGAATATGATGTTCCGCGATCCTCTTCTTTACCGTATCAAGCATGCCTCTCATCACCGTACCGGAGACAAGTGGTGCATCTATCCTATGTACGACTTCACTCACGGCCAGTGCGACTCCATCGAACACATCACCCATTCCATCTGTACGCTCGAATTCGATGTGCACAGACCGCTGTACGACTGGTTTATCCAGACGCTCGGCATCTATCCGTCACATCAGTATGAATTCGCGAGACTGAACCTTACTTACACATTGATGAGCAAGCGTAAATTGCTCGAACTGGTGCAGAAAGGTCTTGTGAGCGGCTGGGATGATCCTCGTATGCCGACACTGTGCGGTGTAAGAAGAAGAGGTTATACTCCTGAGGCATTGAAAATGTTCTGTGAGAAGATTGGTGTGTCCAAGCGTGACCAGCTGATGGATCTCCAGCTTCTTGAGTGGTGCGTGCGCCAGGATCTGAATGCGAGGTCAAACCGCTATATGGTGGTTGAGGACCCGGTCAAGGTTACTCTCACTAACTGGGAGCCGGGCAAGGTGGAGTGGTTTGACTGCCCTCTCAATCCGGCTGAACCGGAAGGCGCCACCCGCAAGGTTCCGTTTACCGGTGAACTGTACATCAGCAGGGCGGACTTTATGGAAGATGCGCCTAAGAAGTTCTTCCGTCTTAAACCTGATGGTGAGGTCCGTCTGAAATACACCTATATCATCAAGTGCAATGAGGTTATCAAGGATGCTGAGGGCAATGTGGTGGAACTCAAATGTACTTTCGATCCGTCAACCCGTCCGGGAAGCGGGGAGTGGAGAAGTGTCAAGGGTACAATTCATTGGGTATCAACTGCTCACGCCAAGGAAGTGGAACTCCGTATGTATGACAAGCTGTTCACATTGGCAGATATGAGCCAGGTTCCTGAGGACAAGGACTACAAGGATTTCCTGAATCCGCAGTCGTTGGTTCTCGGCAAGGGATATGCTGAGCCTGCCCTGCTGGAAGACAAATCCGGCATAGCAGTTCAGTTCGAGCGTGACGCCTATTACTTCAAGGATCCGGACAGTACTCCGGAGCATCCTGTGTTCAACAGGACGGCGACCCTCAAGGACTCCTATAAGCCGGAATAGCCTAATCTGAGAGAATCAGGCATTTTCCGTTTATCATAATCAAGTGGCTCTGTCCGTATCCCGGCCGAGTCACTTGTTTGCGTTTCTGCACCTGGCGTCATCAGATTCTTGTGTCCGTCTCTGAATTCTTGTTCCCTGTTTCTGACAATGTTTGGCGCCACCGGCAGGGCCTTGGTCGGCACTTGTTGTTCTTCTTGTTCGTGTCTGGTCTGCGCCCCTGTTCTTGCGTTTTGGAACAAACTGCTGTTGGACTATGGGTGTAAGTTCCTGAATGATAATGTGATATGTGAAATGAGTAATGCCAGGTTACCTGTTTTTTTGCCTAACCTGAATTTGACGAATTGCCCTAACTGTCTGATAATGAGCACTTAATAGTTATATCGCAAATGCAGGTTGTTCCAAGTTGTTCTCGAGAGAAGGTCAATGTGGAAAAATGTCAAGGTGAAGAGCAACGTTTTTCGTGGCGGGTGCATCTATGTAGGGTGAAATGAATGTCAGAGTATATGTGGAATCGTATATACAGGTTGTTTGCGGTAATGTCCATCGTCATGATGGTGGTTCCGTCTGCGTTTGAGGCCAGTGCGAGAGTTGTGAGCTGTTCTCTCTCAAGAGTTCAGCCTGAGGCCAATGCCGGAGAACTGCCAGTATCCCAAAGAGTTCAGTCTGAGTCCAATGCCGGAGAAGTGCCAGTAGCCCAGACTCCGGATACGTTGAATATCCTGTCGGCGCACCCGTCCGGGTCAGAGGAGAATGTGACAGTGCTTTCTTCTGGAGTCAGGATAACAGGACTGCATTCGGGAAAGAAGGTGGAAGGGACATTGACCTATAAGCGCGGCTATATTTTTACATCTGACAACCAGCCGATAAGCATTTCCGATGCAGGGCTGTATTTTTCACCAGCCGATGTTGTCGTCTATAAGAAGAATGTGAAAGTCTTCAGCTCCGGACGGAAAGTCCTCTCATTTGGAGCCGGAGGCGCATTGCTCTCAGCAACAGGGGCATTGGTATTGACAGAATACTCCACTGACAATCGGGAAGCGGCGGCGGTGCTTGTATTGGGGACAGTGGCGGCTGTGGCAGTGATGGTTCCATGTACACTGGTCGGCGTACCGATGCAGATCAAGGCTAAGGCCCGTCTGAAGAGTCTCGTCCGCAAATACAATTCCGCATACATCTTCGGCTCGAATTAATCTGAAAATTTGCTATATTCGCAGATTGAATGGACGGTGCTCAGAAATTGTCGCCAAAACAGTTTCCTGCGCGGTCAAAATTTGTGTTTATGACAATTCTCAGAAAACTGCGGACACGGATACGTGAATTCAAACTGACTATGAAAATGAAGCTCGTCCTGAGCCTCAGTTCCATAGCCGTGATTCTGCTTGTCTCGAGCTTCATCTCAATAATGGAATACAGCAGGATGAGCAGTTATGTCTCAGACCTGATTGCCGCCAATATCGGTAGCATCAATGCCGCCCAGAAACTTGCTGATGCGGCGAACTCCTACAATCTCGGCATCCTTGCCATAATCGGCGACAATTCCGAAAAGCATCTGCCTGAACTCAGACAGAACGACTTCATTGACCATTGCGACAGCCTCAAGGCCTCATTGACCTCGGAAAAAATGCTTCCGTTGGCTGACTCCGTGCTCTATTCCTATTCGGCGTATATGCTTACCTCATTGGAGTTGAAGCATGCCATACTCTCTGATTTCATCAATGCGCGGGAGTGGTATTTCGACAGGCTGCAGCCTAAATACAACAGGTTGCGTTCCGATATAAACATCTTAAACACAGCCATTTACAATGAACTTCAGAAGAATTCCGCGACATTCGAAAGAGGCTTCTACAGGAGCATTATCCCGGGAGCGGTAGCCGTGGCGGTAGGACTTCTGCTCGTGGTACTGCTGCTGTTCTTCCTGATGGCTTATTATGTGAACCCAATATACAGGATGCTCACGGGGCTGAAAAATTACCGTTCGTTCGGAAGCAAATACTCTTACGAATTCGAAGGGGACGACCAACTTTCCGAACTCAATGACGGCATAACAGAGATGGCGGGCGAGAACATGCAGCTTCGCAAGAGGCTGAAGATGCTACGTGATTCCATAGAGAAAAACAAGGAGGAACAGGCCTGATGAACCTTAAAGTCATATCCAGAAACGTCGGGTTCGCGCTGCTTGCCAGTGCGTTCTTTATGTTTCTGTCCATATTGGTTTCATTGGCAGAAGGAAACGACAGCGCATTGGCCGCGATGATAATCAGTTTCACGATTACCTTCATTGTGGGTGTGTTCCCGTTCATCTTCGTCCGCAAATCCTCCAACATTACCCTGAAGGACGGTTATATGATCATCGTGTTGTCATGGCTGCTGTCCTTCGTCTTCGGGATGTTGCCTTACCTTCTCTGGGGCGGCCCGTTCTCGGTAATCAACGCACTTTTCGAAGCGGTATCCGGTTATACCACCACTGGAGCCACCATATTGACAGATGTGGAACAGCTGCCTGACAGCCTGCTGTTCTGGCGCTCGTCCACGCATTTCATCGGAGGCTTGGGAGTCGTGGTGTTCCTTCTGCTGATTATCCCGTCCTCCAGTCCGATGAGGCTCCGGCTGACCAATATGGAGGTGTCTTCGCTCTCCAAAGAAGGTTACCGGACACGTACGAACAAGACCGTATGGGTATTTGCCGCAGTATATCTGGGAATTACCGTATCTGCATTCCTCTGCTACTGGCTGGCCGGAATGTCGGCCTTTGATGCCATTAACCATGCCTTCAGCGTGGCGTCAACAGGAGGATTCAGCACCAAGAACCTGTCTATCGCCTCCTTTGATTCCAATGCCATAAACATAATCACCATAGTCTTTATGTTCTTGGCTTCTGTCCATTTCGGACTCATATTTGTCGTATTCGCTACACGCAGCCTCAAGCCGCTCAAGAATCCTGTGCTGAAATTCTACGCACTGATGATAGTGATAGCCTCAGTGATGATGGCTATATCATTGAAAATGAAGGGATCTGAATTCTCTTGGGGAGACTCTATCATGAACGGAATCTTCCACGTGGTGAGCTCTATTTCCACGACCGGATTTGCGATATCCGACAACAATACGTGGCCGGCGTTCGCAGCCGTGCTGATGGTCATCATTTCCGTTCCTTGCGGAATGGCAGGCTCCACCACAGGAGGTGTGAAGGCGGATCGTATCTATCTGATGCTTAAGACTATCGGCCAGCAGGTAAAGAAGGCGCTGCATCCGGCTTCCATAAACCAGGTCCATGTCGGAAACCATATTCTCACCAATGAAGAAGTCTATCCGCATCTTGTCTATATAGCGTTGTATTTCGTGACAATAGCCATTTCTGTGGCATTGTCCATTGTTTCCGGCGTGACTATAGACGCGTCGGTGGCCGCCTGCATCTCCGCTCTGAGCAATGTCGGCCCCGCATTGGGAGACTGGGGAACATTGGGCAGTTTCAATTCGGCTCCGGTGATGGCCAAATTCATTTTCGTTGTCGATATGTTCCTCGGCCGTGTCGAAATCTACCCGATACTTGCAGTAGTTGCGATGGCCTTTTCCAGGAGGAACAAGTAATGGGGCAGGCTGATTTTCTATACGACAAGTTTCTTGGACATTTCCAGTACGAGCCGACTGAGTCCCAGGACACGTTCCTGCATCAGATGGCCGAATTTCTTACCGGAGATGACGGTGACATATTGATACTCAATGGTTATGCAGGTACCGGAAAGACTACGGCAATCTCGGCCGTAATCGGTGCATTGACAGAACTGAGCATCCCTACTGTGCTTCTGGCTCCGACGGGGCGGTCCGCGAAAGTGCTTTCCAGATATGCCGGGCGCCCTGCTCATACGGTCCACAAACAGATCTACAGGCAGCGTTCAGTCGGATCTGACGGCTTCGGACAGTTCTCATTGGCCCCGAACAAGGCGAAAGACACGTTGTTTGTCGTGGATGAGGTGTCGCTTGTGGGCATTGACAATTCCGGGCAGAACTCTACTGCGCTTTTCGGCACGGGCAATCTGCTCGAAGACCTGATTACATTTGTCAGAAATGGCAACGGCTGCCGTCTGGTGATGATTGGCGACTCCGCACAGCTTCCTCCTGTCGGTCACGAATACAGCCCGGCCCTCGCTCCGGAATATATGAACAGTTTCGGCGGGGTGTTCTGGTCTTCCCTCACAGATGTCGTACGCCAGCAGCAGGCATCCGGGATATTGTCCAATGCTACGTCTCTAAGAACTTTGATATCAGAAGATTACGAGTCGGGAGGAAACTTCTTTCCTGTAGAGAAACTGGAACTTGACGTGGACGGTTATGACGATATCGAGCGTATCGGCGGCGCTGACCTTATCGAAAAGATTACCGACGCCTTCGACCAGTACGGGGAGGACGAAACCATCATCTTGTGTCGCTCCAACAAGCGGGCAGTCCGGTACAATGCCGGTATCCGCTCGGCTGTCCAATATAAAGAAGAACGTATGGTCCGCAACGATAAACTGATGGTCGTGAAGAACTGTTATCAGTTTCTGACCGATGTGAAGGGCATAGATTACATAGCCAATGGCGATATCGTAAAACTCTTGTCCATAAACCATTACGAAGACAGATACGGATTGCATTTCGCCCAGGCGAGGCTGCTATTTCCTGACTATGACGACCAGGAAATCTCCGCAAAAGTGTGCCTTGATACATTGGAATCCGAGTCGGCGTCATTGACATACGAACAGCAGAACGCTCTGTATCAGGGAGTTTCCGAGGACTATTCCCATATATCTTCCAAGAAGAAGCGTTATGAGGCAGTACGCGAAGACCTGTTCTACAATGCCCTGCAGCTGAAATATGCCAATGCGGTTACCTGTCACAAGTCCCAGGGCGGTCAGTGGAAATGCGTTTTCATTGACAATCCTTTCTGGATGGACGAATACACCGTCGATGACTACAAATGGCTCTACACGGCGCTAACCCGCGCGACAGAAAAAGTATATCTCGTTAATTTCAAGGATTCAAATTTCATATGAGGAAGAATGATTTGCTCTGCCTTGCCGGCAGAATGGCCGCAGTAGCGGCAGTTTTTCTGACAATGTCAATGCAGATGTCAGCCCAGGAGTTCGTGAAGATACCTGCATCATGGAAATGGCTTGACAATGAAAAAGTTGCCTTTTCCTATGACGGCTCGTTCACGGATTCACAGGCATTTGCCGTGCGAGCATCCAGCCGCAAGACCATTCACGGAATCAAGGCCCCTGCAAAGTATTCCACATTTCCTGCTGATCCGGAAGGCGCGGTGAACCGGACCTGGGCACCGGACTCTTCCGCTTTCGCCTTCACGAGAAACAATGACCTCTACGTCTATGATGTCGCTTCCGCTACGGAAAAACGACTTACATTCGATGGCAACGAGCTGATACTCAATGGCTATGCCTCTTGGGTATATTATGAAGAAATACTTGGACGTCCATCATTGTACCGCGCGTTCTGGTGGTCTCCGGACTCCAAGAAAATTGGATTCTACCGCTTCGACAATACGGACGTGCCGGTTTTCCCGATTTATTCACCTGCAGGTCAGGACGGCGTGCTCCGAAACACCCGATACCCGAAAGCAGGCGAGCCGAATCCGCGTGTCCGCATCGGAATAGTGGATGTAGATGAAATCTCTTCTGACGGTGCTCCTCACACAGTTTGGGCCGATTTCAATGAAAATGACGACCAGTATTTCGGAATTCCGTTCTGGGGTGCCGACAGCAAGGAGTTTTTTATTGCACGTGAACCACGCATACAGAATACATTGGAACTTTACAGTGTCTCAGCCATCGACGGCTCCAAGAAACATATTTATACGGAAAAGTCTGAAACGTGGCTTGACTGGATAGACGGTATGCTCTTCACTGACAAGGGATTGTACATGGCACGCTCATTTGAGACAGGATGGCAGCAGATCTATTTCCTCTCTTATGACGGCAAGACGCTCAGACGCCTGACGGACGGCCCGAACTGGCGAATTTCCCTGTTGAGGGCGGACAAGGACGGAAGTGTATATTTCACTGCCTGCCGGGATGCCTCAGTGAGACATTGCCTGTATAAGGTCAATGCCGAAGGTCAGATCAATGCATTGACTGATACTGAGTTGAATGTGTCTTCAGTAAGTTTCTCGCCGGACGGGAAATATTTCGTGGCGTCGGTTTCTTCATTCACCTCACCTGACAGGATCCTGTTGGCGAAGACCTCCAAGCCTTCTTCCGTTATGGTAGTTGCCGACAGGAAAGGGCCTGATTTCAATGCTGAGAACTATGCTCTGCCCCAGCTCATCTACATTGAGAATGACGGACTCAGGCTTCCTGCCTACATAGTCTATCCGAAGAATTTCGATCCGTCCCGCAAATATCCGGTGCACATGGACATATATGGCGGACCTGATACTCCGATGGTCCGCGAAAGATGGATTCACCCTTCTCCGTCCAACCAATGGTGGTCAGACAATGACATAATCCAGATTACCGCTGACTGCAGGGCTGCCGGCCACAATGGCAGAGCAGGCCTTGACCAGATTTATAAGCATCTGAACAGAAAGGAATTGGAGGACTTCAAAGCCTGGGCGCGTTACCTCAAATCATTGCCTTATGTCAATGGGGACAAAATCGGAGTCGAGGGCTTCTCTTTCGGCGGAACCATGACGACAATGCTGTTGTTCACCGCCTCTGACGATTTCCACTACGGGATTGCCGGCGGGGGAGTGTATGACTGGATTCTGTATGACAGCCATTACACCGAACGTTTCATGGAAACGCCTCAGACCAATCCGGACGGCTACGCCTCCTCCCGTGTCATCAATTATGTCTCATCTTATCCGGCCACTTATGCGGAAACATCTGCGGTAGAGCCGGTTATGCTGAAAATCACTCACGGAACCGGTGACGACAACGTACATTTCCAGAGCACGCTTCAGCTCATCGACGAACTGCACAGGCAATGCAAGAAGTTCGAATTCATGATCTATCCAGACGGCATGCACGGCTATCGCGGCTACCAAGGAAAACATTTCCTCGAAGCCAACCACGACTTCTGGCTCCGTTACCTGTGTGACAAATAACGACTTTATGCTGATATTTCACAGTGTATTGTGAATTTCTTGAATTTTTCAGATAAAAATTTTACTTTTGTTTGAAATTACCAATGCGCTGTGAATATGAAGACTTTAGGAATGCAGATTAAAGAACGCAGGAAGGCCCTTAATATTACTCAAAAGGAACTCGCCGATTTAGCCGGAATCAGTATCAATACTGTGGTTGCAGCAGAGCGTGGACAGGGGGATCCTAAGATTTCTACATATCTTGCTATTTGCAATGTTCTAGGACTTAAATTGATTGTACAGTTATGAGACAGTGTGAAATCTATTTGCACGGAATAAAGTGCGGCTTGCTTACTGAAGAGGATGATAAGTCCTTCACATTTTCTTATGATAGTGTATATCTGCAAAGAGAGTCTGTGTTGTTGCGGATTGACCCGGATGACGATTTTGGTATTCTTCTGGCAACTTGTCAGACAGATACTATAGGTGCGATAACAGTAAAGCCGATCCGACTATGATTAATTTGAATATATGTCCGTCCACATTGGATGATAAGCCAGCATATATTACAAGACGTTTTGACGTTCATTCTGGCGGCAAATACAAGCAAGAGGATTTTGCTGCATTGCTCGGCTGGAGTAAAGACAATGGAACTAAAAAAACAGTACATAAAAGCATATACCTATAGGTGCAAGATGCTGAACTTCTGACACTTTAATTCGGCAGTTGTTCCAATATAAATAATAAAAAGGCGGCCAGAAGTGGTCGCCCTTTTTATGAAGTCGTATAAGGTTTTATTTGATGAACTGCTCTTTCAGACGTTCAATCTTGGCGTCTGCGTCATCGCCTTTGGCACCGAAGTAGAATTTGATTTTCGGCTCTGTGCCGGAAGGGCGTACGGAAACAACGTCGCCGGCCTCGTCGAAGAACTGGAGTACATTGGATGAAGGAAGACCGGTCTCATCTGTCTTGAGGTAGTCCACAACCTTGGTGACAGGCGAACCTATGAGAGATGCAGGAGGGCATTGTCTCATATCTGCCATGATCTTCTGGATTTCCTCAGCGCCGCTCTTTCCCTTGCGGACAAGTGATGTGAGACCTTCCTTGCGGTAACCGTACTCCATATAGATCTTCTGGAGGAGCTGGTAGATGGTCATGCCCTGATCTGCAGCCCATGCAGCACACTCAGCAACCATTGAACAAGCTATCTGGGCATCCTTGTCACGGACGTACTGGCCCACATTGAAACCGTAGCTCTCCTCGCCGCCGCAGATGAACTCGCCGCATTTCTCATTGCGCTTGACCACTTCAGCTATGTATTTGAAACCGGTCAGGACATTGTAGATCTTCACGCCGAAGCTCTTTGCGATTTCAGAGAGAAGTTCTGTCGTGACAATGGTCTTGACAATGTATGTGTTCTCATTCAGTTTGCCGAGTTCCTTCCATCTTGTGAGAATATAGTAGGTGAGCACGGCGCCGGTCTGGTTGCCGTTGAACTGAACCATCTTACCCTCATTGTCACGAACTGCGATACCCATGCGGTCTGCATCAGGGTCGGTGGCCAAAACAATGTCGGCACCCTCGCGGTCAGCTACTTCAAGGGCCATTTTCATCGCTGCAGGCTCTTCTGGGTTAGGTGATGCCACAGTCGGGAAATTGCCGTCACTCACATCCTGCTCCGGAACGTGGTAAACGTGCTCGAATCCGAGCCTGTGAAGGCACTCCGGTACAAGCCTAACGCCGCATCCGTGAAGCGGAGTGTAAACGAACTTGAGTTCAGGATGACGCTTGCGGGCGTCCGGTGTAAGCATAAGAGAGAGAATGTCGTGCAGATACTTTTCATCCACATCCTTGCCCATCAGCTCGATTTCACCACAATCCTCGTCCGGTGTGAACCTTACCTGTGCAGGGTCGGTAATCTTGGCGACTTCTGCCACAATGTCCTTGTCCACCGGAGAAGTGATCTGTGCGCCGTCTGACCAGAATACCTTGTATCCGTTGTATTCCTTAGGGTTATGTGAGGCCGTTACCATCACGCCGGCAATCGCGCGTTTTTCCCTGATGGAATAGCTGAGTTCAGGTGTAGGCCTGATGTTGTCGAAAAGGAACACGTGCATTCCATTGGCAGACATCACGTCAGCGGTGATTTTTGCGAACAGCTTGCTGTTGTTACGGCTGTCGAATGAGATGCAGACACGCACATCATTCGGATTGATAGGGTCGCCGTATGCGTCCTTGCACTCAGCCGCGTGGGCCTTGATGTAGTTTGCAAGTCCCTGGGTGGCCATTCCGACAGTGTATTTGTTCATCCTGTTCGTGCCGACACCCATAATGCCACGAAGTCCTCCGGTGCCGAATTCCAGGTTTCTGTAGAATGCATCCTCGAATCCTGCCGGATCATTGTTTCTCAGTTCAATGACCTTGCTTTTGGTTTCCGGATCAAAGTCACCGGTAATCCAGCTCTGTGCTACTTCCTTAAAATCTTTAGCCATAACTATATAGTTTTATTCTAATGTCCAACGCTATCCGGTCCGCCTTTGCAGACCATCCGCAAAAATAGTAATCTTTCCCCTTAAAAGAAAATGATTATACGGCCTGTCCTGTGGAAAAATAAAAAGAGATTGCTATCTTCGCTGAAAACTTATACGAAATGAAACAGATATCTACACAGAATGCTCCTGCAGCAATCGGACCTTACAGTCAGGCAATAGAAGTCAATGGATTTGTTTATGCATCGGGACAGCTTCCGATCGATCCTGCTACCGGAGCATTCCCTGAAGGCGGAGTGAAGGAGCAGACCAGGCAGTCGCTTCTGAACGTGAAGGCCATTCTCGAAGAGGCCGGACTTGCTCTGTCCAATGTCGTGAAAACCACTGTCTATCTTGCTGATATGGGCGATTTTGCGGCAATGAATGAGGTCTATTCACAGTTCTTCGCACAGCCTTTCCCTGCTCGTAGCGCGATTGCTGTGAAAGCATTGCCGAAGGGTGCGCTTGTGGAGGTAGAAGTCGTAGCTGCAAGAGGCTGACACTCAGATGACTCTCGAAGAGTTCATAATATCACATTCCGAAGATGATACATCCCGCCTCATATTAGGGCGGGACAAATGGCCTGACGTGGACGTGCCTCTGGCCGTAAACATTATCGAGTGCAGAAGGAAAATCCGTCAGAAACTCCCGGAATGGTATGCGGTTCCTGGCTTGATTTATCCGGACAGAATCTGTGCGGAACAGTCAAGTTCTTCATTTACAGCGAATTATAGGGCGTCTGTTGCTGGGCGGATATTGAGTTCCGTCGCTGCGGACGGCAGGCGTATTGCAGACCTCACTGGAGGCCTGGGAGTGGACAGCCTTGCCTTTTCATCCGTTGCCGACAAGGTGCTGTACAATGAAATGGAGCCTTCCAGGGCATCTGCCGCCAAACATAATTTTCCATTGCTCGGCGCTAAAAATATCATCGTGACAAGTCATTGTGTATCAGCGGACAACGACGCAGTATGGGCGGAACTGAAAAGTTTCGGTCCGTCGCTCATATACATGGATCCCGCGCGCCGTTCCTCATCCGGAAGCAAGGTGTTTCTGCTGGAAGACTGCAGCCCGGATGTCTTGACATTGACCCGAAGACTCTTCGAGATAGCGCCGAATCTGCTCGTCAAGCTTTCGCCGATGGCGGATATATCAATGCTGGTGAACCGTTTGCGCTCAAGCGGAGCATTCACGAAGGAAGTGCACGTCGTGGCGCACGCGGGGGAATGCAAGGAACTGCTGCTGTGGCTTGTGCCCGACACGCGCGAAGAAGGGCTCAGCACCAGGCTCATCGTCAATGAAAATGGTTCATTGATAGAACCTTCCGGTGAAGTTTCGATTCCGCTGTTCCTGGAAAACGAGGATCACCTCAGCCGGATGAAATACATTTTCGAGCCAGGCAAGGCATTGATAAAAGCGGGGATTTTTAATGAAATAGGCTCTTTGTTCTCTTCCGGTCAGGCATCTATGCTGAAGGCCGGGAAATCCACGCACCTGTATCTGTACGGAGAAGAAATGTCGTTTGACATTGACCTGAAAAACTTCGGCAAAGTCTATGAAATCATCGGATGGGAACATCTGGACAAGCGTGCGATAAAGGCGTTTGCGTCTAAATATCCGGCAGCTGAAGTGACTGCGCGCAATATCCCTATGACGAGCGATGAGCTCCGGAGGAAACTGAAATGCCAGTCCGGCGGGGATGTGCACATTTTCGGTCTGCGGCTGGATTTCACTGCTGCTGTGACATCTTCTTATCTTTTCGCTGCACGGAGATCGTCCGCTTTGGAACTGAACAGATAAAGTCCGATGAATGTCAGCAAAGCATTGATAATCAGAAGCTCATAGCTGAATTGGTATCCTCCGAACCATCGCTCCGAGTTGAGTTGGAGCACCAGGCAGACAGCCGGAGCTGCAATGGAAATCCACGGAACGCATCTGTCTTTGGTTCTGCGTTTCGTGAGGATTCCGAAAGCGAACATTCCGAGAATCGGGCCGTAGGTGTAACTTGCCAGCTTATATACGGCATCGATGGCGCTCGTGTTGTTTATGAAATTGAAGACCGCGATGGTAAATCCCATGCACACGGCCATGCCTATGTGAACCTTTTCCCTCGTTGACTTTACCTCTTTTTCCGATTTGCCGGCGGTGCCGAGAATGTCCACGGTGAAAGATGTGGTCAATGCTGTCAATGCAGAACCTCCGGCGGCGTAAGAGCAGGAAACCAGGCCGACCACGAATACGATTCCGACTACGGCCGGGAGAAGTCCGCTTGTGGCGACTGCAGGGAAGAGCGTGTCACCTGTCGCGTCAATGCCATTGGCCCCGGCGAAGAAATACAGAAGTACTCCGAGCGTGAGGAACAGGAAGATTACTACAGTCTGGAGCAATGCGCTGGTGATGATGTTCTTCTGGGAGTCGCGGAAATTCTTGCAGGTGAGTGAGCGCTGCATCATGTCCTGGTCGAGCCCCGTCATTGCTATAAGCGTGAACATGCCTCCGAAGAACTGCTTGAAGAAGTATTGCGGGTGGTCAGGGTCGTCGAAATAGAATATCCTGGACATGTCGCTGCCTGCAACCGCCTCGCACATCGAGCCGAACGTGAAGCCGAGAGACTTGCTGATGAAGATGGTGCAGAGGGCGATGGAGACTATCATACAGAAGGTTTTCAGAAAGTCAATCCAGATTACTGCCTTGACTCCGCCACGGAATGTGTAGGCGATGAGAATCAGCACGGTTACAGCAACATTGACAATGAACGGCAGGCCTAACGGGCCGAACACCATCATCTGCAGGGCAATGCATACGAGGTACAGTCTGACCGACGCTCCCAACATCTTGGAAATGAAGAAGAACCAGGCTCCGGTGCGGTAGGATGAAAGGCCGAACCGGTTTTCCAGATAGCCGTAGATGGAGACGAGGTTCATCCTGTAGAACAACGGTATCAGAACGAATGCTATAACTATCTGTCCTGCAATGAATCCCAATGCCATCTGCATGTAGCCGAATCCGGATGTGGCCACCATTCCCGGGACAGAGACGAATGTCACTCCGGACATGGCTGAGCCTATCATGGCGATGGCGACCACATACCAGGACTGCTTGCGGTTGCCGCTGAAGAAGCCGGCGTTGTCGGATTTCCTTCCGGTGAACCAGGAAATGAACAGGATTACCGCAAAGTATGCTGATATCACTGTGATTATGGCTGCAGGTGTCATTACTGATTATTTTTAAAGTTTCTGATTCTTAGGGTTTTCGAGTAGTTCTATGTCCGTTACTGAGACAATGTCGCCATCAACATTGAACTTGATGTCGCAGCCGAGGAACGGCATTCCGTAGATCCGCTCCGGGTCATGGGCGTATTGCGGTATCGGTTTCTGGGCAAGCGCTTTCACGAGCATTGACAGCAAATGTGCGTCCCGTGAACCGCTAAGGCGGCGGAATTTCTCTTTCAGTTCTTCAGGGAAGATTACGTCCGCTTCTTTCCATTCTGTCTCGTCAGTGAATCCGGATGCTGCGCCGGGATGGCTGTCAGTGTATGATACATAAGGTTTTATGTCGTAGATCGGAGTTCCGTCCATGAGGTCGGCGCCGCTTACGGTGATGACGGGACCATCGTTTTTGTCTATGTCAATGCTGATGATTCTTGCTGATGACAGTCCGAGCCCGTTCGGCCGGAAAGGGGAGCGTGATGCGAAAACGCCGATTCTCCTGTTGCCTCCGAGTCGTGGCGGGCGTACCGTCAGTCCCCATTGGCCTTCATTGCCTGAAAATCCCCAGATTATCCACAGATATCCGAATCCTTCCAGTCCGCGCACCGCTTCCTCTTTGGCAAACTCCGGAGTGAAGACGATTTTTCCCTCCAATTCGTCAAGTATTCCGCTTTGGCGTGGAATTCCGAATTTGGAGGTGAATGGTGACCTGAAGTATGCGACAGGAGTGATTTGCGTCATTTTTTCCATTCGTGTCGGTTTGCAGGTCCAAATTTACGGAAAAGTTTTAGTAAATTCACGTTCCAATCTTTTTTCGTCTTATGAACATTGACAAGACTTTGCTTGCGGCAGCGGTTGCCGCTTTACTGATGATGGTGACGGTTCCTTCCTGCCACAGGAAGACGGAAACGCCTGTACTCGAGGACAATGATACCATTTATCCGCTCGGGTTCTGTACTGATTCGTTCGCCTTGGAGGAAGGTGTGCTTAAGAACGGAGAGATTTTCACGTCTCTAATGTCGAGGCTCGGAATGAGGCCTCAGGATGCGATGTCTCTTGTCAATGCGACTGACTCTGTTTTCAATCCGAGAAAGATGCGTGCCGGCAATACGTGGCAGGCTTATTACAGCGGATGCGATTCTTCTGTCAATGTTCTGGAATATGTTGTCTATCATCATGACAAGATAAATATGACGGTGCTCAAGTGCACGGCTCCTTTCTCGGCGTGGAAGGTCGTGAAGCCTGTGGACAATACGCTCAAGTATTCCAATGTGCTCATTTCCTCATCGCTCTGGAATGATATGCGCCGCTGTGGTGCGCCTCAGATGCTGATTCTGCATTTGGAAGATATCTATGCCTGGACAATCGACTTCTTCTCCATCCAGCCGGGCGACAGGTTCAGTGTCGTGTACAATGAGTCGTCCTGCGAGGGTGAGGTGATAGATATTGACACGGTATATTATGCTGAGTTTGAGCACGACGGTAAATGCTATCCTGCAATCCGTTTTGACCAGGGAGATGGCGGAAATCTGTATTGGAACGAGAAGGGGGAGAGTATGAGGAAGGCATTTCTCAAGGCTCCGTTGAGGTTCTCCCGAATCAGTTCCGGCTTCTCCTATCACAGAAAGCATCCTGTTACCGGTCGTGTGAGGGCTCATACCGGTGTGGATTATGCAGCTCCTACAGGTACTCCTGTCATGTCCATCGGTGACGGCACGGTGATAAGCAAAGGCTGGAGCGGTGGTGGCGGAAACACTGTCAAGATTCGTCACAATTCCGTATATACGACTTCTTACATGCACTTGTCGCGTTATGCGGCCGGCCTGAAAACGGGCGACAGAGTACGTCAGGGCGATGTTATCGGCTATGTCGGCTCGACAGGCTTGTCCACAGGCCCACATCTGGATTTCCGCGTATGGAAAAACGGTACGCCTATCAATCCGCTCAAGATGGAGTCGCCAAGTGCCGAGCCGATCTCCCCGGCCAACATCCCTGCCCTCGACTCCGCCTACATCTTCCAGTCCAACCGCCTCCGCACCTGGCTTGCTGAATCAGATACCACTGCGGCACCTGGCACCTCCGCTGCTATCGAGTAAGGTGCATTTTCCCGTGTGCGTTTACAGCGCGATCACACATGCTGGGAAACATAGCAATAAAAACAGCCCCTCAGATATCTGAAGGGCTGTTTTAGAGGTGCCTAGCGGAATCGAACCGCTGTAGCAGGTTTTGCAGACCTGTGCCTAACCGCTCGGCCAAAGCACCGTTTGGGATTACAAATGTAGGCATTCTTTTTGGATTGCCCAAATATTTGTGGCAAAATCTTTACAATTTGTGCCTTTGGCTGTATTGTATGCAGTACTATTTTCTGGTCACTATGCAGTATGGGCCTACGTAAACCACTGTGCCGGAAGGTCAGCGGCATCGCGCAGGAATCCGTCCACATCCTTCTTGTAGTCCTTGATCTGCCTTCCTATATATACGTCGATGTTCTCCGGCCTGTGCACGAACAGAGTCGCCACGTCAGTTCCGGAAGGGACCTCCTTGCACATGTCCTTGTAGCCGATATATGGATTAGCCTTGGGAAGAACAGCAGCGGCAGAATATACGGTGAGGAAAAGCGAGGCTCCGATCATGAACACCGGCAGGTTCCAGTGCTTTCTCTTGAAGAGGAACCAGAGCGCGAGTGCATTGCCCACCATAAGCAGCACTGCCGCCATCTTCACAGGAGACGTGAAGGCGAAAGGATAGGTGGAAGACAATGACTCCAAAGCATTGACATTGACCACTTCAGCGAGAACCAGAAGGGCGGCGAGGCCGGCGACAGTCAGCAGCGCAGCAGGAATTGCTATAGCCCAGATCATCCACTTGCGGGCTCCGGTACGGTTCACGGCAAGCGGGAACAGGTACACTATGAAAGGAATCATCGGCACGAGGTAAACCGGAAGCTTGGAACTGAAGCTGGACAGCATGATGAACGTGGTCGCTATCACGCAGAGGAACAGCACTTCGGTATCGGAGCGGACAGACTCGGCCGTAATCACTTCAGTATCATCGGCCGCAATGGTTTTAGGCACGCGGCGTCGGAGTGCGGCTATCAGACCGCCTATCAAAAGTATGGTATAAGGAGCAATGCACCAGAGGATGGCCACTGCATAGAACCAGAACGGCCTGCTGTGAGTGAACGCATTGACAGCGCGTCCTACAGTCTGTTTGAAAAGAAGATTGTCCAGATAGGAAACGCCACCGTCGATGAACACGCCTGTAAACCAGATGAGGCACAGGCCTGCGATAATACCCCAAGTCTTCCATCCCAGATATCGCGGAATGTCACGCCATTCGCGCTTGACCAGCAGAAATACCAGAATGGAAACCGGCGGCACAAGCAGTCCGACAGGACCTTTCGTGAACAATGCCAGGAATATCCATACCGGCAGCAGCCAGGAGCATTTCCTGTACAGGCGCTTGCACTCCTCCCCGTCGAGCCCCTCTTTACGTAACCCGTACATCCGCCAGAACGTGAAGAGGGCGAGAGCAATGAACATGCACATCAGCATATCCATACGGATGACCACCATTGTCCCGAGGAACATGACGCTGGACAGAAGCATCATTGACATTGCCATCCTGTCCTGGGACGACGCCCCTGTCATCACCCAGCGGTCCATCAGCCAAGTCAGCACGAAGGCCGGAATCAGCGACAGCAGTGTCAATGCGAATACGCTGTGCTGTCCGAATAGGAGCCGGCAAAGCATTACTGCCCAGATATATAGAGGCGGTTTGTCGGCATACGGCTGTCCATGGTTGTAGAACGCGAATACATTCCCGTTGGAGATGGCCTCGTCGGCGATGCTGAGGTATCTCAGTTCATTGGACGGAGTGAAATCCCTCATCAGCATTGCCGGAAGAAGGCAGATGAACGTGAACAGGAACACCGCCAGGAGCGGATACTTGTTCAGGAAGTTATTTTTCAGTTTCGGGGACATCAGTTTTGTTTTCTTTAAAGCCAATGACAAGGTTGCGGATATATGCGACAAATCCGAAAGACTGTCCCAAAATCAGCACCGGGTCCATACGGAAGATACCGTAGGCGATGATTACTCCTGAGCCGAACAATGATATGGCCCAGAACCCCATCGGAAGTGTGGATTGTTTGTAATGATGTGAATATATGTATTGATATACAAATCTCAGTGTGAATATGACCTGTCCTGCAGAGCCGAATACCACCAGCCAGAACGGGATGTCGTCATTCCGGAAGAAACTCTGGAAATATACGGCGGCATTCTGGAGAAGCAGCAGCACCGCTACTACGGGCGTGGCCAGAAGCACCGACTGCAGAAACAGCCCGAGACGCCTCCAGACACCTTTGGCGTTCAGATTCCACAGATATACATAGTAGGAAATGAGCTGTCCGAGTATTATGGAAAAATCATCGCGGAGAACACCATAGATGAACATGAGGTAGGCTCCGATGACACTAAGTACCCAGTATGCCGAAGGTGAGACCACCTTCTTCGCCTTCTCGGATTTCCACCACTGGAACAGCGTGCGCAGCGAAAAGAAAAGCTGGGCGGTGAAACCGAGCGTCAGGATTCCCACCTTGGAAAGCTCAGGCAACAACAGACTACAGATCATTCTCTCCTACCTTATAGTTAATATAGCGCGGCTTCATCCACCTGTATGCGAAGCAGTCGGCGAAAGGACCGACGAGACGGTTCCAAAGATGGTACTTGGAACTGCCCGCAACTCTCGGGAAATGCCTTACAGGAACCTGTGAATAAGTGCACCCGTCCTGCAGCAGCACAAGCGCCGGCAGGAATCTGTGCATTCCCTTGAACATCGGAATCCTCTTGGCGACATCCGTGTGGAGCACCTTCAGAGGACATCCCGTATCGGTAGCCCCGTCATGGGTCATCATTTTCCTGAAACCGTTCGCAATCTTGGACTGTGCGCGCTTGAAGAACGTGTCCTTGCGGTTCGCCCTGATGCCGATCACCATGCTGTGGCTTTCAATGCCGTCGAGCAGAAGATTGAAATCTTCCGGAGTAGTCTGCAGGTCAGCGTCCATATAGCCCACATAGTCGGAGAACGTGTAGTCGAAACCGGCTTTGATGGCGGCGCTCAGACCGGCATTTTTCACAAAACTTATATAGTGGAAATCATTGTTCCTGGCGCACACTTCCTGAATCCTCTCCAGACTTCCGTCAGAAGAACCGTCATTGACAAAAAGCGCGCAGGCCTTGTATTTGCTTTTCGGAAGGAACTCGGAAAGAGCCTTCTCGAGGGCATAGATGTTGTCCACCTCATTGTAAACAGGAACAACTATCGTGAATCTGTATTCTCCGGTCTTGTTCATCTTTCGTAAAATAACTTGTTGCAACGTACAAAGATAATGAAAGTCACTCAACTTTCACTATCTTTGCATATACAAAATAATCAGACGAATGGCATTAGAGATGGTTCGCGACCCGTTGCGGAAAAAGGATGTCCCGCTTACGCCCGAAGAAAGAGTGAGGCAGTGGTTCATCACGGTGCTGAAGGACACCATGCAGGTTCCGCTTCACATGATGATGAGCGAAGTCGGGATGAAATATGGCGAAGGACCGGTGAAGAAAGTGTTCAGAGCCGACATTGTCGTTTATGACCGCAGGCCCGAACCGGTGATGATAGTCGAATGCAAACGGCCGGACGTGGAACTGACCAGGGAAGTGCTGGAACAGGCATTGCGTTACGATATGGTATTGAATGTCAAGTACATGGTATTGACAAACGGCACCAGGACATTCTTCTGCAGAAAAGAAGAAGATGGCAGTATGACGTTCCTCACGGCCGCCCCGACCTATCTCCAGATGATCGGGGTCAATGCTGATGAAAACATTGGAAAGAATGACTAAAACAGAAGGATTTCTCGAACATCCGGTGTTCGGGATCGTGTCGAAGACAGCGGGAGAACTTGGCGTAAGAGCCTTTGTGATAGGCGGATACGTGCGTGATTGCTTTCTCGGAAGACCGAGCAATGACATTGACATAGTCGTGGAGGGGAGCGGCATAGCCC
>QWCB01000464.1_pt1 | contig 45268 bp, 39 predicted proteins | sample 1972511 | NCBI WGS metagenome assembly QWCB01 (sample SAMN09866719, study PRJNA288562) | Human gut metagenome isolate term5_stool, whole genome shotgun sequencing... | isolation source: gut | host: Homo sapiens | place: USA: California | reverse complement strand
GGCTTTTCGCTCGCCGACGTTTTATTCCCGCCGTTTCCCGATTGATTTTGACTGGATGCCGAAGGATGCACCACCAGATTTCCACTCTTTTCGGAAGAGGATGCCTTGGAATTTTCCGGCAGACTCATGGAATCATACGAGGCGCGAGATAGAGCTTCCTGTGTCTCAAATCCCGGTCCCGTTATCGAGCTCACCTCGGAGGAAGAGCTTGCTTTATCAAAAGACTCTTGGTAACTTCCGGAAAGTCCGTCATCGACGATGGTTTTCGGCGGTTGATTTATTTTTAGAGCGCCATACAGCACGCCTGTACCGGCAACAATGATGCCAACCAGCGCACCGATCTTTTTTTTATCCTGATTGCTTAACATACGCCCTCCTTTACTCTTGTTCTTCTTCCAGTATAGCGAACGCCGGTCGTAATGCCACGACCGAAGCAAAATTCTTTTTCTCTATCATAACCGATACGGGTGAATAAAATGTGTTCGTTTCTTCCTAATAGAGCATTCTGTCGGCAGTTTCTTGGTTTTGTAGGGGCAATCTTCTTTTTGCATAGAAAAAAAGAGAAATGGGTATGGACGAGGCGTTACAATAGAAGAAGCGACCCGATACAGCGATCGCGCAAAAATCCGGTCGAGGAAGGAAACATCATGTTGAAACGAATTTATCCCTATACCAAAAATGTCCGCCTGCAAGTCGTTCTCACGCCCTTGCTTATGATTTTAGAAGTCTTCGGCGATATCATCATCCCCATGATGATGGTGCGTCTTGTCGATCAGGGAATCGCGCAAAACGATCACACCTTCATTCTGCAACAATCCCTGCGAATGATCGGCGTAGCGTTAATCAGTATGTTCTTTGGTATCCTCAGCTCGCGCTCAGGTGCTACCGCCGGTTACGGCATCGCCGGCAATCTGCGAAAGACCGCTTACAGTGCCGTTCAGAAGTTTTCCTACCACAATATCGATAAAATCAGTGTGCCTTCTCTTATCACACGTCTGACCAGCGATATCGATACGGTCGGCATGGTTGCGATGATGAGTCTGCGCATGGCTTTCCGCTTCCCTTTTCTGCTGCTCTTCGCCCTGATTTTCTCGTTTCGTCTGCATTCCAGTTTAGCGCTGATTTTCCTCGTGATGCTTCCTCTTTGCGCCTTAGTATTCTTGCTTGTTTTTCGGAAAGCGCTTCCGGTCTTTCTCGCGGCACGCAAGCGTGTGGACAGCTTAAATGCGATGATTCAGGAACAGCTTAATGGGATACACATCATCACCGCTTTTGGACGACAAAAACATGCTGCCGAACGATTTGATACCCCTAACCGCGACTTGCTGAATACGCAACTGCGCCAAGTACGCATCTTGAGCTTGGTGAATCCGCTTTCCAGCATTCTATTTTATTTTACGCTGCTGTTCGTTCTCTATCGGGGCGGTTTGCTCATTTATAACGGCGAAATGCTGCCCGGAACGATCATCGGTTTCGTTACGTATGTTTTCCAGGTCATGATGGCGGTCATGATGATTAGTATGTTTCTCGTGAACTTTTCCTTCGGGTATACCTCGCTGAAACGCATTTTTGAAATCATCGATACGACGTCCGAAATACAGGAATTGCCCGATGCCCTCGAATCCCTTCCCGACGGTTCTGTTCATTTTGACCATGTTTCCTTTCGCTATCCCGACTATCGGGAAGATACCCTTCATGACATCTGTTTTTCCCTTGCCTCCGGCGAACACTTAGGTATCATCGGTCCGACCGGTTCAGCAAAATCTACATTGGTTAAGCTCATTGCTCGCCTATATGACGTCGATCAAGGTGCCATTTTTGTCGGAGGAAATAATGTGAAACACTATTCCCTTCATGCGCTGCGCGAAAACATCGGCATCGTTTTGCAAAAGAACACCCTGATTTCCGGCACGATTCGCAGCAATATGCAATGGGGCAAAGCAGATGCGACGGATGAGGAAATCATCGATGCCCTCAAGAAAGCGCAGGCATGGGAATTCGTATCCCGCTATCCCGATACGCTTGACCATGAAGTCGAGCAAAACGGAAGGAATTTTTCCGGTGGACAGAAGCAGCGTCTTACCATTGCTCGTGCGCTGATCAAAAAGCCGAAAATACTCATTTTAGATGATTCCACCAGTGCTTTGGATATGACAACCGATGCCAAACTCCGGCGCGTATTGCAGGAAGAACTTACGGGAATCACCACGATTACCATTGCCCAACGCATCGATTCGCTTCGTTCTTGCGATCAGATTGTAGTCCTCAACGCCGGATGTCTTGATGCCATCGGCACGCACGAAACTTTGCTCGCTACTTCGGCTATCTACAGAGACATTGCCGAATCACAGGAAGGAGGGCTCTCTGAATGAAATCCTCTTCTACACATCGTCCGACATTGAATTTAGCGGTATTAAAGCGACTGTTCTCCTATTTTCGCTATAACAAGAAACTGTTTATTGGCGGACTGCTGATGGTCGTCGCCTCCACATTCTTAGGCGTTTTAGGCAATGGACTCTTAGCGCCCGTCGTGGATGCGGTGGCTGTAGAACATGATTTGCATCGTTTCTTCTTTGCTATGGGAGAGATGATCTTCGTGTTTACCTTCGCAACCGTCACCGAATACTATGGTTTTCTTTGGTTGGCGCAGCTTGCGCAACGCACCATTTATCAGCTGCGAAAAGAGATGAATGCGCACATGCTTTCTTTGCCTGTCACCTATTTTGACCATACAGCGCACGGAAAAATCATGTCTTCCTTCACCAATGACATCGATACCTTGTCCATGACCATCCAAGAATCGCTTCCGCAGTTTCTTCTTTCCGTTATTCAATTCACCTCAACCCTGTTGATGATGTTTTTCCTGCGCTGGCAATTAACCTTGATCGTCATCGCCTTTTTGGCACTCACACTTCTCCTTTTGCGCTTCATTTCGTTGAAAAGCGGAAAATATTATCGCTTACGGCAAAAACAGATTGGAGAAATGAACGGCTATATTGAAGAAATGCTCTCTGCGCAGCAGGTCGTTCAGCTGTTCAATCAACAAGACGCCGCGATTGCAGAGTTTAATCGCCGTTCGGATGACGTGCAGCACGTGGCAACCAACGCCTCCACGTTCGGTGTGATTAGTTTCCCCATTATGGGCAACTTCTCTTACGTCCTCTATGCCATTGTCGCATTAGTCGGCAGCTTTTATACCATAGGAAACATCATGACCATCGGCGCACTAACCGCTTTTATGCAATATACACGTACCATCAACCGTCCGGTAACCATGGTCGCCCAACAGCTTAACGGCGTGCTTTCCGCCATTGCCGGCGCAGAGCGCATTTTCCGACTGATGGATGAACCCGCTGAAAATATGGACGGTTCCATACGGTTAGAAAAAGACGCACAAACACACGAGCTGTTTTGGTTGGTGGCAGAAAACGATGAGAAAGACAAGGTGAGAAAAATACCGGTTCATGGCGATGTGCGCTTTACTGACGTACACTTCGGCTATGATGCCGAGCATCCGGTTCTCAAGGGTATCTCCCTCTACGCCAAGCCGGGGCAAAAAATCGCACTGGTGGGCTCAACCGGCGCAGGAAAAACAACCATTACGAATTTAATCAATCGCTTTTATGAAATTGATGCTGGTGAAATCACGATTGACGGTCTGCCTCTTCAAAAAATCCAGAAAGAAGACCTGCGCTCACTGCTTTCGATGGTATTACAGGAAACGCATCTCTTTAGCGGAACCATTCGCGAAAATATCCGCTTCGGCAGGCTCGACGCGACCGATGAAGAAGTGGAATATGCTGCAAAACTGGCCAATGCGGACAGCTTTATCCGCCAACTCAAAGATGGCTACGATACGATGATTTCCGATACCGACGAAGAATTGTCGCAGGGAAAACGCCAGCTTTTAGCCATTGCCCGTGCCGCCGTAGCCGACCCGGTCATCCTTATTCTGGATGAAGCGACCAGTTCGGTGGACACCTACACCGAGAAGCTGATCGCCAAAGGCATGGATCAGTTAATGCAGGGAAGAACCACGTTTGTCATCGCGCATCGTCTCTCCACCGTACGCGATGCGAATGCCATTATGGTGCTGGAAGACGGTAAAATTGTAGAACGCGGCGATCATGAGGATCTCCTGCGCCAGAAAGGACGCTATTATCGTTTGAATAAGGGGTTGGAAGAGTTGGCTTAGTCTATCATCAGAAAATAGTCATAAATAATATTATGCCGTTCAAAAACACTTTGTCCCTCTCATCCGTTCTATAAATGAAGACCAAGGAAAGGAGGACGCCCATGGTTGCCGAGCTTTATACCGTATTCGGAAGCGAATTGCTCAACTATTGCTGCATGATGTGCAGAAACATCGGCGATGCGCAAGATCTACTGCAGGAGACCTTCCTTAAGGCGCTCTCTTACCAAGATCTTTTGGAAAGCATGGAAACCAAACAGCGCCGAGCATGGCTCTATAAAGTGGCCCGAAACCTCTTTTATGACCAATGTCGCCGCCGAGCGGTAGAAAAAAAATATTCCCCTGCGCCAGATATCGAGGACGATACGACATATTCCGAGGCGGAGGTCGGCTTTCTGCTTTCCGTTTTGCCATCTGATTTATCAGAGCTGTTTATCAAGCGCTATCTTGAGGGTTATAACTCAAAAGAGTTAGCGGAGCTATACGGTTGCTCCGCATCCGGTATTCGCGCGAAGCTTAGCCGCGCCAGAAAAATACTACGCGAAGAATGTTCTCGATAGCCATATTTCTACCAAGAAGGAGGATCAAATGAAAAAGAAAATCATCAATTGTGCCATTTGTGACGCTCGAAATGTTTCGGAAGAATCCCTTACCGGTTATGATCAGATCATGATCAATGCTGCCATTATATTAACCACGGAACGTGCCAAACAACTATTGGATCGCTATCCGGTCGCACTGAATGTAGCGAGTGTCACGATGCTGCCGGATAACGCGGATATCACCGCAAAAGTGGTCAACAATAAATTTACACTCGGACCGGATGCAGACGGAAAAGATTGCTTGCTGGTGGTAAACGGGAAGCTCACCTTAGAAAACGGGAGTTTGGCCGCTGCAGAAAGTTTTCACCAAATTATTGCCAACGGAACCGTCCTGATGCCCCGCAGCTTTAATGGAAAACTGCATCATTTGAAGAATAATGGAAAAATTATCTACTATCCGGATGGTGCGTCACTCCTCAATTCCACAACATCCATTGATGATCTCTTTGTACAGCGTGCACAAAACAATTTCTATTATTGTCTCGATACCTTGTTCTTCCTCGATACCTCTCTTAACACGACCAGAATAGAAGAAAAAGAACTTCGTTTTTCCGCTGAAAAAGTCGTGATTGCTGAGAGCCTGATGCCCGCTCTGTTGCCGCGGATTGAGGAAGAAACCAAAGTGATTCCTGTCCCGGACGGAACCGTATTGTTAGAGGACGACGTTGCGTTAAAACCGCGTACCATCAAAAAGTACGGCTCTAAGCTTTACGTTGACGGCGACATCACCATCAAGGATAAAGAAGCGTTGGATCGCTTAGAATACCTCTATGTAACCGGAGACGCGCGCGTCCTCAAGAGCTTGGAAGATGCCTTTCTTGATCAATCCTTTGTTTATGATGCGCTGAAGGTCATTGATCCGGAAATCGGCTACGTATCGGATAAAATATCGGCAAAAGTAGGGCCACAACTGCTTCGTAGCTATCCCAAGGGTGTGGTTGTGGAAGAATGTGCTGTGGTGAAACTTTCCCCTGATCTTTCTCCAGCAGACATTCTGAAGAATTTAACCATTCGCGATTGCGCTACCGTCAAATGTACAAAAGAGCAGGAGGAGGCGGTCGGCATGATTGCGGAAGATATCGCCTCCATTGATACGAACCAAGACAGCGAAGAGAAAAGCGGTCTCTTGGGTGGCGTCTTAGGAGAAGTTTTCCACGATCTCAAAGATACGCAATTGATCAATGCAGCAGAGTATACACTCTAATCCTTCTCGGAAAAGAAAAAAGGAGCTGCATGCGAACGAGGTGATTGTTCGCATGCAGCTCCTTTTGCATAAAAAGACAGTTTCACGCTTTCGTCTCGTCAACTTTCTTAGTCAAAATAGACTTTCCAATGCGGGTCGGCTTTTGCCGCAAAGCATTGGCGTATCGCGCGTTCATTGACACGCGCCTCGCTAAGGCGTGGCAATTCGTCCAAACCGAAGAAGCGAGCATCCGTGGTTTCTGCGTTCGGCTGAAAGCCTTCTTCGTCTGTGGGGATTTCCTCCGCGATGACGTAAATTTTATAGATGTCAAAAGGCGTGACGTAAATGTAATCTTCTTTTGTGGGTTCTTCGATGGCGACAACGGCTCTCGTACGCACACGAAGCCCCGCCTCTTCCCAGACTTCTTTTTCCGCATTTTCCGCTAACGTCAACCCGGCATCACACCATCCACCCGGAAGCGACCACGCATCTTTGGGACGTTTTTCCTGTACCAAAAGAATTTGATCTCCGCTAAACACCGCCACACGAACTTCCACATTCGGCGTGCGATAGACCGAGGAGATCGGCGCAAAAAGCTCCAGCACCTTGCGTGTGGAAATCCCCGTTTTTTTCGCCAGCATTTCATTGGCTAACAAAGAAATCGCGTCAAAGCGCTCTTTATCGAACGGGTCTTTTGTATACGCCTGCCCCTGCTGCGCATAAAATTGCAGTTGTTTCGCCCAAGAGAGCCATGGCTCGTAACGATTTGCCCACTGTAAATGCGGATCCTGCGTCTTTACCGGTTCAAATAAACTCTCCAAATCCTGCCAAAAATAGATCAAGCGCAAGCGAACCGGTTCTGACAGCGACGGGTCAGCACACAACGACCACGACAGAGGAACCCATTTTGCATCCACGGTCTCTCCCTCTTGCAGACGAATGTCCGCAAGGTCCACGTCGCGCGACAGAAAAAATGCGTGCATACGAGCATTCTGCTCCCGTCTGGCGATGAGATTGCCTAAATACACCAATTCGTCTTCGGCCGCTTTAATCCCCGTCTCTTCCATGAGTTCACGAACGGCCGCTTCTCGCAGCGTTTCTCCTGCCTGAACCGCTCCGCCCGTGTTTTCCCACTCAAGTGCATGGCTTTTGCTTTCCGCACGTTGTGTCAGCAAAATTTCTCGTTTGCTGTTCACAGTAAAAACACTTACTAAGTGCAAGTACGTACCATTCGGAATGGCGCGTCCGCGAATATGTTTGCCAACATACCTTCCGTCGCTTACGCGGTAAAGATCCTGATACTCCACGATGTCACCTTTTTTTCTTTCCGCTCTGCACGGGAATCTGCAATTCCTGTCGAAATTTTTTAATGATTTTCTTTTCGATGCGTGAAACCGTCATCTGGCTAATCTCCAATTCCTCTGCGATGGAAATCTGTGTGCGCTTCTCAAAATAGCGATAGAGGAAAATGCGTTTTTCCAAGTCATTCAGCGTGGCGGACAACCGATCCACCACATCGTTAAAATCAATTTCATTAAAGCGTTCATCTTCTTCCCCAATCAAATCGCCAAAGCTCATCTCTTGGTCATCAACCCCCGTATCCAACGTTTTATCGAGGGATTGCGGCGCATAGACTTTAGACGCTTCCATCGCTTCAAGCACTTGCTCCGCGCTCACGCCAAGACGCTCGGCAATCTCATCTACCGTAGGTTGACGCTGCATTTCCTGCGCCAGCGAAAGGCGAACAAGGTTCACCTTTTTCGATAGCTCTTGAATACGGCGCGGTACACGAATCACCCAGCCCTTATCCCGAAAATGCCGTTTTAATTCACCCACAATCGTCGGCGTTGCAAAACTCGAAAAGGCGAAGCCTTTCGACACATCATAGCGATCCACTGCAAAGATCAGTCCTAACGAGGCGACTTGCAGAAGATCATCGTACTCAATTCCACGATTGACATATTTTTTAGCCAAAATTTCCGCAATGTAGAGATGGTCGGTGATGATTTTTTCTCGCAGTTTCGGATCCCGTGTTTCCGCCAGACGACGGAATTCTTCCCGTTCCTCGTCCAGTTTCTCTTTACGCAGATCTTTCCCATTTTCTCGCTCGTTCGCCATCACTCGTCCTCTCAGCGTAATTTGGTTAAGCGCAGGGTCTCGTTCTCCGTTTCCACACCATCCAAAAGGGTCTCCATGATTTGACGGTGCAACGTATAGCCTTCGTCGCGTGTTTCTTCTCTCTTTGCGCCGATTTCAATCACCAGACGATCGCTCTCCTCTCGGAAACGAATACGAATTGAATCATTGGAAGGCAAAAGATAGTTTATCGCCTCCGATACGCATACGCGCAAATCGTCAATCGCCTCCACGTCAAACTGCATCTTCTGTGCAATAGAGGCCGTTACCAGGCGCAACGTGGTCACATATTCCGCCTGAGAGGGAATACATAATTCTACCGGCGTCATCTCAATCCTCCAAAAGAAAATCCTGATCCAGCTCAGTTATCGTAAAGAGTTTCTTCACGTTTGCCTTCGCCTTGCGAATCGTAATGGAATGCCCTGCCGGTTTCGTATTCTTGAAAATGGAAATCAACGCGCCGAGACCGGTGGAGTCCATATAATCCAACCCGGAAAGGTCAAAAACAATCGATGCAGGATTCTCTTGATACGCTTCCAAAACTTTTGTTTTCATCTCTGCTGCGCTAATAATATCCAAGTCGCCCTGCAATGCGATTTCCAGCGCATCCTTATTATCCAGTTGAATGTGAAATGCCATCTTTTTCTCACCCTTCTGCTTAGGCTTCTGCCGGATCCCAGTCATCCATGTATTTGGCGACGGCAACGATCCGCTCCTCTTCTGTCTTAACGTCTTTTAACTTCACACCCTGTGTAGAGCGACCCAAGGTGCTGATTTTTGCCACTTCCAGACGAATCAGATCATTATTCTGCGACATGAGCAACACTTCATCGCCTTTTTCTACCAACATCCCCGCAACGATGCTTCCGGTTTTCTTGGTGACCTTATAGGTTTTTAATCCCTTACCGCCGCGGTTCTGCAAGGTATAATGTTCAATGAGTGTTTTCTTTCCATAGCCGTTTTCGCTAATGATAAGAACGTAAGGCAAATCCTTCACCACGTCCATATCAATCACTTGATCGTTCTTACCAAGCGTAATGCCCTTCACACCCATCGCACTGCGACCGACACTGCGCACCGCAGAAAGCGATGTACGAACAGACATACCTTCTTTCGTAACGATAAGAATTTCTCCATCCCCTTTCGCGATGCGCACCGCAACGAGTTCATCGTCTTCTGCAAGGGTAATGGCACGAATGCCACTCGCACGCACGTTGGTGAAATTCGCCGTTTCCGTTTTCTTGAGTGTACCGTTCTTCGTCATCATCACGAAATACGTTCCATCAGCAAGCGAAGCACTCTTCGGGAACATCGCTTCGATCTTTTCGTTCGGCTCAAGCTGCAGCAGATTGATGATGGCTTGTCCTCGTGAAGTACGACCGCCTTCCGGAATAGTATAGGCGGTTAAGGTATAGAGACGTCCCTTGTTGGTGAAGAACAGAATTTCATCATGCGTCGAGACGACATAGAGATGACGTACATAGTCATCTTCCTTCGTCGTCATTCCGCGAATGCCCTTTCCGCCGCGCTGTTGCACCTTGTATTGATCTGCGGGTGTACGTTTAATATATCCGCGTTCGGTAAGGGAAATGACCACCGCTTCCTTTTCAATCAGGTCTTCGATGTCAATTTCCTCTGCTGCCGGCATAATTTTTGTACGCCGCGAGTCCGCGTATTTTTCCTTGATTTCCAAAAGTTCCTGCTCAATAACGCCGAGCAGAACCCGACGGCTGCTGAGAATTTCGCGATAAAAAGCGATTTTTTGCAGCAGTTCATTATACTCTGCATCCAGCTTCTCCCGTTCCAAACCGGAAAGGCGTTTTAAGCGCATATCCAAAATGGCTTGGGACTGTAAATCATCTAAACCAAAGCGCTTCAGGAAAATAGCTTTAATTTCGGTATCATTATAGCTGGAACGGATAATCTTAATGATTTCATCAATATTATCCAGCGCAATGCGCAAGCCCTCAATAATATGCGCTCGTGCCTCTGCTTTTGCGAGATCGTAGCGTGTACGGCGCGTAACAACGTCAATCTGATGCTCAATATAGTAGCGAATAAGCTCTTTCATGGGCAAAATCTTCGGACGTCCATTCACCAACGCCAAATTGATGATGCCAAAGGTCGTTTCCATCGGGGTATACTTGAACAAGTTATTCAAAACGACTTTCGGGATGGCATCGCGTTTCAGGTCGATAACAATACGCAGTCCTGTGCGGTTGGAGTCGTCACGAATGCCGGAAATACCTTCAATACGCTTTTCTTTCACCAAATCGGCAATTTTAAGAATCAACTTCGCCTTATTCACCTGATAAGGAATTTCCGTAATCGTAATTCGATTGTGTCCACGTATTTCATCTACACGAGCAACCGCGCGTAGTTTCAGCCGTCCGCGTCCGGTTTCATATGCCTCTTGTATACCGGATTTTCCCATAATATGTGCACCGGTAGGAAAGTCCGGACCGGGCATAATCGACAAAATCTCTTCTGTCGTCAACTCCGGATTATTCATATACGCAATACAGGCATCGATGGCTTCTCCCAAATTATGGGGCGCCATATTGGTTGCCATACCGACAGCAATTCCTGCAGAGCCATTGACGATGAGATTCGGAAAACGCGCCGGAAGAACCGTTGGTTCCTGTTCCTCCTCATCAAAGTTGGGTTGAAAATCCACGGTATCCTTATTGATGTCCCGCAGCATCTCCTGCGCCAATTTCGTCATACGCACCTCGGTATAACGCATTGCCGCTGCTCCGTCACCATCGATGGAACCAAAATTTCCTTGTCCGTCCGCCAACATATAACGGGTGTTAAACGGTTGTGCTAAACGAACGACCGCATCATAAATGGCCGAATCGCCATGGGGATGAAAACGACCCATGACATCACCGACCAGACGAGCGGATTTACGATACGGCTTATCGGGGGTAAGTCCCAACTGCGCCATACCGTAGAGAATACGCCGATGTACCGGCTTTAAGCCATCACGCACATCCGGCAGCGCACGACCGACGATAACCGACATGGAATAATCCAGATAGGAGCTTTTCATCTCCTCTTCCAAATCCGCATCCAAGACGGTTTGTTTGGTAAATTCTTCTGCCATACTTTCTCCTTCTCTATATTCTGTGGCTTACAAGCGCATTTTGCTTAGCCGACCGTATCGATATTTTCCGCTTTTGTAGCATTCTTGACGATAAATTCGCGTCGCGGTTCTACCTTATCCCCCATCAAAAGCGTAAATGTGTCATCCACCGAGGAGGATTCTTCATCTATCTTCACCTGTAAAAGAATGCGATGTTCCGGATCCATAGTCGTTTGCCAAAGTTGATCGTCATTCATTTCTCCCAAACCTTTATAGCGGTTGATTTTGTACGATCCTTCAGGAAGGTCTTTCAGTATGCGGGCAAGCTCTTTTTCATCGTAGACATATCGTTCCTCTTTGCCCTGTACAATACGGAAAAGAGGCGGCTGTGCGATATAGATATGTCCTTCATCAATAAGCGGACGCATCTGGCGGTAGAAAAAGGTCAACAGCAGCGTGCGAATATGGGCGCCATCCACATCGGCATCCGTCATGATGATAATTTTGCCGTAACGCAGTTTGGAAATATCAAAGTTATCACCAATGCCTGTACCAAACGCCGTCACCATGGATTTGATTTCTTCATAGGCGAAAATATGATGCGCGCTGGCTTTTTCGACATTCAAAATCTTTCCGCGCAAAGGTAGGATCGCTTGCGTGCGGTTATCTCGTCCCGTTTTTGCTGAACCGCCGGCGGAATCTCCCTCGACGAGGAATATTTCATTAACAGCAAGGTCTTTTTCCTGGCAATCCGCCAATTTTCCCGGAAGCGTCGTATTGTCCAAAATGGAGCGTGAGCTGCGAGAAAGATCACGCGCTTTACGCGCCGCTTCACGAGCGCGTTGCGCACCCATTGCCTTATCGATAATAATCTTTCCGACTTTCGGGTTTTCCTCTAAATACGTCGAAAGCTCTTTGGACAAAAAAGTGTCCACAATTCCGCGTACTTCGCTACTGCCCAATTTCGACTTGGTTTGTCCTTCAAATTGCGGATTCGATACTTTAACACTGACAATGGCGGTCAAGCCTTCCCGTACATCTTCACCGGAAAGATTATCCTCTTTCTCTTTGATGAGATTAAAACGACGCCCATAGTCATTCAGCGATTTGGTCAATGCCGAACGAAAACCGGTTAAATGCGTTCCACCCTCACCGGTAATGATGTTGTTGGCAAAGGAAATGATATTTTCCGCATACCCTGTGGTATATTGCAGAGAAATATCTACCTCCACTCCTTCGCTTGTCCCCTGAAAATGAGGAATATCCTCAAACAAGGCATCTTTATTGCGATTTAAATAGCGAACAAATTCGCTGATGCCTCCTTCATAATGAAAAACCTGTTCTTTCTGCTCTTCCTCTTCTGCCCGCTCGTTGACCAGAATAAAGCGTACACCAGCCGTTAAAAACGCCATTTCCCGAAAACGTCGTTCCAAGGTTTCCGGCTTAAATTCCAGTGTCTCGAAAATTTCCGGATCGGGATAAAAAGTGATTTCTGTTCCGGTGTCTTCTGCTTCACCAATGATTTCCAGCGGTTTTACTGTTTTTCCCTGCGAAAATTCCATGTGGAACAATTTTCCTTCGCGGCGCACCTCGGCAATGAGCTTTTTGGATAGCGCATTGACGACCGAAACGCCGACACCGTGCAAACCACCGGAAAAGCGATACGCATCGCTATCAAATTTACCGCCGGCATGAAGAATCGTCAGTACCGTTTCCAAAGTGGATTTTCCGGTCTGATGATGTTTTTCTACCGGAATACCGGATCCGTTGTCCCAAACACGGCAGCCACCATCCTTTTGCAACGTAATGCGAATCGTATCACAGCGTCCTGCCAGAGCTTCGTCCACCGAGTTATCGACCACTTCATACACCAAATGATGCAATCCGCGATCATCCGTGGAACCGATATACATACCCGGACGAACACGTACCGCTTCTAACCCCTCTAAGACGCGAATATTATGCTCGCCGTATTCCACATTCTGTTTTGAAACCATAAAAATCCTTTCTTCCTTCCGATAGAAACGCAAAAACATAATCATCCAGCGTTTCCTGTCAGTACTCTTTTACACTCGTCGTCAATGTTTCGTTTTTATCTTCTATGTCTCACGTGCAATATGTCCGCTCTGCACACGATAATAGTGAGCGTCTTTCTCTTCACAACGAAGAAAGTCAACCGCATTTGTCGTCACCAAACTCTGATAGGGATGAATGAGATGCAACAAGGCTTTGGCTCTTCGCGCATCCAATTCGGAAAACACATCATCCAATAACAAAATGGGTCGTAAACCATGTGTTTTTTCCCGAATTTTCATTTCTGCCAATTTACAGGAAAGGGTCAATGTTCTTATCTGCCCCTGCGAAGCGAAAAGCCTTGCCGGAAGAGAATTAATCACCATTTCAACTTCATCTCGATGCGGACCGATTTGCGTACTGCGCATTTCCACATCTCGACTTCGCTCCTCTTTCAGTTGCCGAAGAAAAAGTTCTTCCTCCTCCACACAATTCGTCACATAGGACAAACGGCATGTTTCCTTCCCATTACTTAACAGTTTATGGTGAAATATCGTTTCTTTTTCCCACTCTTCCACCATCTCTCTTCGCTTTTTTACTATCGGCACAGCTATAGCAGCAAGCTCTCGATCATAGCTATTCAACTGTTCTTCAAACCATGATCCTTGCATCTTCAGTAATTGATTACGCTGAAAAAGTGTTTTTTCATACCGTCGAAGAAGCGAACGATAGGTCGGATCGGTGGAAAGAAGGAGTGCATCCAGATAGTTCCGTCGCTCAGCAGGTGAACCTTTTACTAATTCCAAATGCGAAGGGGCGAAAAGCACCACATCAAATTGTTCTCGCAATTCAGCAGCCGACTCCACTTCCACTTCATTAATTCGGCAGCGTTTTCGCTCCACCATGGAAAATTTAATTTCCACGTTCTTTTCGCGTTCTTTCTCTTGAATACGGGCGCGAATATATGCTGAACGTTCCCCAAAACGAATGAGTTTTTTATCCGTTGTCGTCTTAAAGGAAGAACCTTTAGCGGTGATATACACACTCTCCAGTATATTTGTTTTTCCTTGAGCATTCGGTCCATAGAAGACGTGACATCCCTCAAAAAATGGTATTCGTTCGTAATCATAATTGCGAAAATTAATTAATACCAATTCCTGAAGGCTCACACCTTCCTCCTTCACTTTCCTCTGCCAAACATTCCTTTTTACTGACCGGCAATGCGCACCGGTAGTACGAGATAGAGATACGACTCTTCTTCTTCCGTAGGACGGATAATCATGGGGTTGAGCGTTCCATTGAGAGTAAGCGTAATGCGTTCACTCTGTAAGGCACGTACACCATCCAGAAGATATTTCGCATTAAAAGCGATGCAGCAATTTTCTCCCTGACAATTCATATCCACAAATTCATCGACATGACCTAATTCTGAATTAGATTCAATATGCAGTCCTTCTTCCTGAAAATCCAACTTAATCAAATGCGCACGTTCTCCCTGTGTCAGCAAAGAGGCGCGTTCAATCGCATCACGAAACGCCTGGCGGTCGACGATAACGGTTGTATTCTTGTCTTCCGAAATAATTTCTTCGTAGTTGATGAAATTCTTATCAATCAGTCGGGAATAGAGTTTCAGTGAACCACTTTCGAAATAGATGTGTCCGGGAACTGAGCGAATCACTGTTTTTTCGTCGTCGTTCAATAGGCGAGAAAGTTCAATCATGCAACGTTTAGGAACAATCATGGACTCCTCAAATACTTCCTGCTCAGCATCCAGAGAAATATCTCGCACAGCGAGACGATACCCGTCAAGGGTAACCAAACGTACATTTTCCGGACGACGTTCATAGAAGATGCCGGTCAATGCAATTTTTGATTCGTCAAGAGAGGTCGCAAATTCGGTTTCCGTAATCGCTTGTGCCAACACATCATTGGCAATCACCGTCATACGTTCGCTATTGACTTCCGGTACTTCGGGAAAATCTGCGGCATTCGGCACTTGCAATTCAAAATGGCTTTCTGCACAGCGAATTTTAAGCACACCCTGACTTTCTTCTACGGTAGCTAATGCACCGGGTAGTTTACGGAAAATATTGCCAATCATGCCTGATGCAACAACCATTACCCCTTCTTCCAACACTTTACAGGGCATAGACGTTTGAATGGTTAATTCCAAATCGGATGCGGTAAGCGTTAGTGTTTCACCATAGGCTTCAAAGCGTATGCATTCTAAAATTTGCATAGTTGTGCGTGTGGAAATCGCCCGTTGACATTGACCGATGCGCTTAACCAATTCATTTGGCAGCACTTGAATTTTCATCTCTGCTCCTCCTTATAGTAGTAATACGTTAGTAGCATTAGTAGTAGGGGCTGTGTATTCTGTGGAAAAAGCTATCTTCTTCTGTCTGTTTCTTCCTTTTGCTTTTGGACAGTTTTTGTGGATAAGTTTATTTTCCCCGTTTTCCTTCCACAGGTATCCACCTACTTAGGTGTGTGTCAGTTGTGTGACGAGTGAAGTAACATCTTCCTTTATGGATGCTTCTTTTTCCATGCGCGCTCGTATTTTGTCCACGGCGTGCATTATTGTCGTATGATCGCGCGCAAAACTTCTTCCAATCGCGACTAGCGATTCATTGGTTAATTCGCGACACAGATACATTGCCACCTGACGAGGAAGCACGATAGATCCCTGTCTGGACTTGGAAGTCATGTCGTGAAGAGAAAGGTTATAGTATTCACAAACACGCCGAATGATTTCGTCCGAAGAAAGCTTATTCTCGGTGTATTCCTCAATTTTTAAGGCTTCCCGCGCAATAGCCATTGCCTCTTCTTTAGAAAGATTTTCCGATCCCTCTTTGAATCGATAGTACGCAAGTACTCGAAGAAGAGCACCTTCTAATTCTCGAATATTTGCTGTAATATTGTTGGCTATAAATTCAAGAATGTATTGCGGAAGTTTTACCGCTTCTCCCTTCATTTTATGATTTAAAATGGCCACACGTGTCTCAAAATCCGGCTGTTGTATATCCACTGTCATACCGCCCTCAAAGCGCGTAACCAAGCGATCTTCCAGATTTTTCAATTCTTTTGGCGGTTTGTCAGCAGAAAGAACAATTTGTTTTCCTGCTTCTTTTAAGTCATTAAATGTATGAAACACTTCTTCCATTGTCGCTTTTTTTCCCGCAATGAACTGGATATCATCAATAAGCAGAACGTCAATGGAACGATATTTGTGACGGAAATTTTCTTTTTCCGCATTCGTACCATTCTCAATCACCGCAATCATTTCATTCATGAAATTTTCGCTGGTAATATAGAGCACTTTTTTTTGCGGATCGGATTGTAGAATTTCATGGGCAATCGCCTGCATGAGGTGCGTTTTTCCTAATCCGGATAAACCATAGATAAAGAGTGGATTGTACACTTTTCCGGGCGCACGAATCACCGCAATCGCTGTAGCATAGGCGAAGTCATTACTCGCTCCGCGCACAAAGCTGTCCATAGTGTATTTCGGATTTAAGGTGTTATAACCGTTACGACGATGTTGTTGATCCAATAAATCATTTTTTTCGCGCAGTTTTTTTGTAATGTCCTGCGAATTATCTTTTTTCGTAGCGGATTCTGTCATTGAAGGTAGTATAACGTCCTGTTTTTTATGCGTTATCTGTTTTTCGCCAGCAAGATGTTTTTCATAATCCGGCATACTGGGATTGATCAGTTTCACGTGAATTGGTTTTTCACAGATATAAGAAAGACAGTGTTCGATATCTGCCTGGTATTTCTTTTCGACCATGGAATGAATAAAGGCACTGGTACTGTCCAGGACGAACGTATCTTCATGAAATGCAATGGGAATAAGTGGCTGCAGCCAATTTTTTAACTGAATGCGGTTCAGTTGTATATCCAACATGCTGAGAACTTCATCCCAAATCATCGTTAAATCATTCATTGTTTCCCCAATCACCGTCCACCGACTTTTCCACCATTTTAGGGAATAAAGTGCGATCCTTTAATCGGTCTCTTTCTCATTTTTACGTCGTTTCTTCTTCTGTTATACAGTACTTATCCACTTTTCCACAAAGAAATAAGCGAATAGACTTATCCACAGGATATAAGGATAGGTAAACCAAATTTTCTGCCTTTTTCGCGTATTTTTACTTATTTTATCCACAACTTATAAACAATTGTGGATAAAAGCGCCTTTATAAGGAAATAGAACAGGTTTACACACGGTATAAGTATATCACAGAATGCCTTTTCTCGTATGGAAGAAGGTTATCCACAATCATAAAAAGTATCCTATAAATGGGTAATTTACGCTTTTCCGCATTGTGCATCTTGACACCATTTTATTGCCTCAATATAATAACAACGATACTCTTCTCCTGCGAGCGACGCAGGAAAGGCGCTCGTGATGCGCCGAAAATAGGAAAGGAGGAAGAGATGAAAAGAACCTATCAACCGAATAAGCATAAAAGAAAAAAAGATCATGGATTCCGTGCCAGAATGTCGACGAAAACCGGACGTCGTGTATTGAAAGCAAGACGCTTAAAGGGTCGCAAGAGACTGTCTGCATAGGTCCGGAAATGGACCTATTTTTTTTCGGGTGAAGAGAAGAAGGAAAAACATGAAACGTTCTTTTCGTTTACGGAAAAATGATGAATTTCAGCGCGTGTATCGGCGAGGAATGCCTGCCTATAATCGTGATTTCAAAATAATCGGTTTTCGTAATCACCTCGAACACAATCGTTTTGGATATTCTCTTTCCAAAAAATACGGTAAAGCACACGAACGAAATCGTACCAAGCGACGTCTTCGTGAGATTGTGCGCGCCCATCAGAACTCTTTTCCAAAAAGCTTTGATTATGTGATTTTACCGAAGCAGACGACAAAATCACTCTCCTTTCAACAGCTTGAACAATCGTTACTCCACTGCTTAATGCAGTGGAAAAAACGTACAACAAAAAAAACGACAGAATCTCTATCAGGAGAACCTACTAAAGGGAAGCATTCGCAAAGAAATATGGATAAAGATAATTCCCTTTTTATTATGGAAGAGAGTTCTCTGTCATGAATCAAATAGCCCATTTTCTTATTCGCGGCTATCAGCGTTTTCTGTCTCCCCTCTTGGGAAGAGGAAAATGCCGTTTTCATCCAACGTGTTCGCAGTATGCGTTGGAAGCATTTGCGCGTTTTCGTTTTTCTACAGCGCTTATGCTCACCCTTTGGCGAATTCTCCGATGTAATCCGTTTCAAAAAGGTGGGGAAGATCCGTTACTTCCCTGACGACGATTCGTAAAATGAGGAAAGTACGCTATCCATCATTTGCAGAGAATAACATCGAAATCCTTCGTGTTTCTCTGTATCGTATTGAAAAATGGATGCCGACTCGATGAATTCCAAAACAGAAAAAGAGGTATGACTTGCAGAATATCTTTTCTCCGCTGAGTGATGTTTTTGGCTGGCTGATGCGGCAAATCTATCATTATTTTGCCAATAATTTCACTGAACCGGCGCAAGTATCTTATTTTGCCCTAACCATTCTTGCGATGGCGGTAATCAGTAAATTGATTACCATCCCTCTGATGGCACAGACGACGAAATCGTCGGCAAAAATGCAAGAGCTTGGTCCAAAAGTTGACGAACTGAAAAGAAAATACGGTTATGATGAGCGTATTTTGCAGCAAAAAACGCAGGAATTGTATAAGGAAGAAGGAGTTTCCATGATGGGCTGCTCCAGCTGTTTACCACTCCTCATCCAATTAATGCTCATTTTAGCGCTGTTTAATGTTTTGCGTGAGCCGGCAAAATACATGGCATCCTCCGTAAGTAATTTTTCTCACATTGCGAAAAATTTCTTCTGGATTCCCGACCTGCTTAAGAGCGATCCGCTTACGTGGTTTGGCTTACCGCTGCTCAACGCCGCTTCGCAGTTAGCGATTCAACTCTTTGGACCGATGCGCAAGCAACAGCAGCAGATGAATAAAAATATGAATATGACGTTTATGCTCATGCCGGTCATGTTCTATTTCATTTCCGTAAGCTGGGCATCCGGTCTTTTACTCTACTGGGTATTCGGCAACCTTTTGGAATTGCTCTACCGCGGAATAGCCGCATTGATTACCGGTTCTAAAAAGCGTGGTGCGATAGAGGGAGGTAAGTAATGCAATCCATCGTAAAAACGGGAAAAACCGTCGACGAAGCGGTGCAAGCCGCTCTTGAGGCATTAGATGCCACATTAGATGATGTCAGTATCGAAATTATGGAAGAAGCGAAATCGGGATTTTTAGGCGTATTTGGGTCTAAAGAAGCCATCGTTCGCGTTTCGCGAAAAGAATCCCCCTATCGCGAACTGCTGGAGGAAAAAGACCTCCAAAAAGTAGAAAAAGAAACAATACGTGAGGAGTCTTCCGTTTCCTCAAAAGAGGCGGATGAAGAACCTATCGATTCCGCAACATCAGCCATGACGGAAGAAACAGGCGATACATCCGCATCGGAAACAAGAAGCGAAGTAGAGACAAAAACAGCTTCTTCGATGAAGGAAGAGGAAAAGCGTCAGGAAGAACAGAAGACGCAGGAAGTCCCCAATCCCCTTCCCCGCGAAACAAAGACGGAAGAAAAATCGACGCATAGTCTGTTGGATCTCATTCACGAAGAGGTCGAACGTGAACATGGTAAGAAGGGTAGCAATTCCCCTACGATATCGACCAAACAATCCGAGACATCCACAGCGGATGTCTCCATGAAAGACAGTACCGAAGCACGCTCTTTCGATGGAGACGCTTCGCAGGAAACAACACCTGCTCGTGAAATGGACAATGTGGAAATTATTCGGTTTACCGAGAACTGGCTTTCTGCCGTTCTTCGAGAAATGCACATTTCGGCGCAGCTTAATTTCTTCATTGAGGAGGAAAATCTGCGTATCGAGATGACGGATATTTCGGAAACGGATATGGGCATTGTCATTGGACGACGTGCAGAAACCTTAAATGCCATTCAATATCTGTTGGGGGTAACGTTAAATCGCATCAGTAAACATCACTATCGTGTTTACTTGGATGTTGGCGATTATCGTAAACGTCGGGCGCAGAACATTACCCGCCTTGCGGAACGCAATGCCGAAAAAGTAAAGCGAAGCAAGCGTCCCTTAAAACTGGAGCCGATGAACGCTTATGAACGACGTATTGTTCACACCGCGTTACAGAACATGGAACACATCGAAACAGTTTCGGAAGGCCGTGAGCCATATCGTAAAGTGGTTATTCTTTATAAAGAATAGAAAGGGGGCACTCCGAAGGAGTGCCTTTTTTATCGTATGACAGAAACGACACGTACAACAGCGACAGGAAGCCTTCGCGAAGATACTATTGCTGCTATTTCCACATCCCTTGGACCATCCGGCATCGGCATTGTTCGTTTGAGCGGTCCGGATGCTTTTGCTATTGTCCGTCGGATTTTTCAGGCGGCGGATGGTGCACCATTATCTCCGAAATACTATCGTCGCCTTCGTTATGGTTGGATTGTTGAGGACGATGCACGAATCGATGAAGTGTTGGTTTCCTGTATGCCTGCTCCACACACCTACACTGCAGAGGATGTTGCGGAGATTAACACTCATGGCGGAGCGGTTTCTGCAAAGCGCGTTCTTTCGTGTGTGTTGCGCAGCGGCGCGCGTTTGGCGCAGCCTGGAGAATTTACACGCAGAGCGTTTTTGAATGGACGCATTGATTTGACGCAAGCCGAAGCCGTCATGGATATTATTGACGCAAAAACGGAACAGGCGCAGGCACAGGCGGTAAATCAACTTTCCGGAGAATTGTCCACCGAGATTAATGCGTTAAAAGAGAACATGCTGCGTTTGTTAAGTCACGTAGAATATGCTATTAACTTCATGGAAGATGCGGAAGAAGATTTGCCAATACAGCCGATGCAGGAGGAAACCGCCGCGATAATACAGAAGATGGATGTCCTGCTCAAGGACGCGGACAACGGAAAACTCATTCGCGATGGGATTGCCACAGTTATTGCCGGACGACCCAATGTGGGAAAATCTTCGCTACTGAATGCCCTGTTACGTCAAGACCGTGCCATTGTAACCGATATTCCGGGGACAACGCGCGACGCCATCGAAGAGAATTATATATTGGACGGCGTTTGTTTGCGTCTTATTGACACGGCAGGCATTCGGGATACCGAGGATGCCGTGGAATCCATTGGTGTCTCCATCAGTCGAAATCACTTAGCACAAGCAGATATTGTTCTTGCCATGCTTGATGGCACGCGGGACTTTTCAGACGAAGAAGAGTCACTGTTGCAGGAAATGACCGATAAGCCGACGATTATTCTTCTCAACAAACAGGATCTTCCCCTGTCCGAAAGTATGCAAAATGCCCGTATACGATGGCAAGGGAAAAATCCGGAAATCCCCTGGATTTCCTTGTCCGCAAAAGAAAAAACCGGACTGGATGCGTTAAAAAATGCCATTTTGGAACGCATTTTTCATGGCACTATGCCCAAACAGCCGGCTCTTCTTTCCAACATGCGCCACATTGACCAGTTGACCAAGGCAAAAGCGGCGTTGGAAGAGGCACAACGAGCTCTCTCGTGTGGAGTGGTACTGGATGCCTTAGAAGTGGATTTGCGTGAAAGTTATAATTGTTTAGCAGACATTACCGGTGAGCGTGCAGGAGAAGATGTCTTGGATCGTATTTTTCATGATTTTTGTGTAGGGAAATAAGGAAGTTGCCATGGATGAGAAACACTACAAAAGAAAAACCGTAGACGTGGTCGTGATCGGCGCAGGACATGCCGGCTGTGAAGCGGCGTTAGCAAGCGCCCGGCTCGGCATGGAAACGGTTATGTTGACGATTAGTCTTGAGTCTGTTGGCGATATGCCTTGTAATCCGAATGTCGGTGGAACAGGAAAAGGGCACTTAGTGCGCGAAGTAGATGCACTGGGCGGCGAAATGGCAACGGTTATCGACGAAACTTTTCTACAGTCTCGAATGCTCAATACATCAAAAGGTCCTGCCATCCATTCGCTTCGCGTTCAGGCGGACAAAAGACGCTACCATGAAACCATGAAAAATCGCTTAGAAAAACAAGCGCACTTGCAATTGATTGAAGGCGAAGCCGTCGATCTGATTATTGATGGGGACAAAGTGTGTGGCGTGACAACACTGCAAGGTGCTTTTTATGCAGCGCGTGCGGTTGTTATCTGTACAGGCACGTTTCTCAATGGCACCATTCTCATGGGCGATGTGAGCTATTCGTCCGGACCGCACGGGCTACGTCCGTCGCTCTACTTTAGCGATGCATTAAAAAAAGCGGGGATTCCTCTAAAGCGTTTTAAGACCGGTACGCCGGCGCGGGTAAATCGGCGCTCGATTGATTATTCCCAACTTGTGTTGCAGGATGGCGATCCGGAAATCGTCCCCTTTTCCTTTCTGAATCAAGATAAGGATTTCGATTCAACCCAGCAAATGCCCTGCTACCTGACCTATACGACGGATGAAACGAAACGCATCATTGAAGAAAATTTATATCGCTCCCCCATGTATTCCGGAGAGCGCCATGGAGTCGGTCCGCGCTATTGCCCTTCTTTAGAGGATAAAATGGTACGCTTTGCGGATCATCCCCAACATCAGATTTTTCTGGAGCCGGAAGGACGAGATACCGAAGAGATTTATGTACAGGGGGCAAGTACAACCCTTCCGGAAGAAGTGCAGATGGCATTTTACCGAACCATCAAAGGATTAGAAAACGTAGAAATCATGCGTTCCGCCTATGGAATTGAATATGACTGCATTGATGCTCGTGCGTTGAAAAGCTCTCTGGAAGCGCGTTCTTGCAAAGGACTATTTTTTGCCGGACAAGTGAATGGCTCTTCCGGATATGAGGAAGCTGCCGCCCAGGGGTTGATGGCGGGCATTAATGCCGCACGACTCTTATCAGAAAAGCCACCGCTCATCTTGGATCGTAGTCAGGCGTACATTGGCGTTCTGATTGATGACTTGGTTACAAAAGGAACAAATGAACCGTATAGAATGATGACCTCTCGTTGCGAATATCGTCTAAGTCTGCGCCAGAATAACGCCGATAAACGTTTAACGGGTATTGGATATGCTATCGGGCTTGCTTCTGAAGAGCGTTATCAGCGAATGAACGAAAAGTGGGAACGCATTGCGAAAGAAGAAGAGCGGTTAAAGAATTTGATGGTCACACCAACAGAAGAAAACAATGCTTTTTTGCTCGCGCAATCTTCTTCGGCACTCAAGACCGGAGTAACCTTAGCGGAATTACTACGCCGTCCTGAATTGACGTATGAGAAACTCTCTCCCATAGATATAGATCGTCCGGATTTACCGAAAGAAATTCGTATGGAAGTCGAAACGCAGATCAAATACGAAGGTTATATAGCTAAGCAGAACGCCCAAATCACACAGTTCAAGAAGCTGGAAGGACGAAAGCTCTTGCCGATGGACTATAATTTGATTTCCGGCTTAAAAAAAGAGGCAGCGGAAAAACTCAATGCTGTTCAACCGGAATCCATCGGGCAGGCTTCTCGAATCAGTGGCGTATCCCCTGCAGACATGAATGTGCTGCTGATTTATCTGGAGACAGAACGACGAAAGACGAAGGAACAGTTGCATGAGTGAGCAGGATTTAGCATTGGCGGGACGCGCAAGGAAAATGGGTATCGCATTAAGCACAACCCAATCTCAACAATTTGAGACGTACCGTTCGCTATTACTCGACTGGAACAAAAAAATGGATCTTACTGCTATTACGGACGCAGCGGAGATAGACAATAAGCATTTCCTTGATTCGTTAAGCATCCTCCGCTTCTTTCCAAATGGTATTGCGGGGCGCGTTATTGACGTAGGGACAGGAGCTGGTTTTCCATCTCTTCCGGTGAAGATTATAAATCCTTCAATTTCTTTGACCTTGGTCGATAGTCTCAATAAGCGAGTTCTTTTTTTACAGGAAGTGGTACAGGCTCTAAAACTGACCGATGTGTCGCTGTTTCATGCGCGTGCGGAAGACTTTTTGCAAGCGCATGCGGAAAATCCATATCGCGAAACGTATGATTACGTTTTTGCGCGAGCCGTTGCGCCCCTACCGACTTTGTTGGAATACACGCTCCCTGCGTTACGCATTGGAGGAGAACTCATTGCGATGAAAGGACCGAATGCACTCCAAGAAGTGGCGGATGCGCAAAATGCACTCAAAGAGTTGGGAGGCGAACTCATAGAAGCGGACAACTTCGTTTGGACCGAGCAGAGACTGCAGCGTGTAAACTTACGCATTCGCAAAGTATCCCCCACACCCGAACATTACCCTCGCGGGAGAGGAAAAGCCAAGAAACGACCATTATAGTTTGACACAGAAGAATCGATTAAAAGCGTGCCAAATGTTTCACGTGAAACATTTGGCACGCTTTCTTTTTGAAAGCTACATCAATCAGCACCGTACTCCACCAAAAAATGTTTCACGTGAAACATTTTGAGATGCGCAGATACGAAAATGGTGCGTTTATTGTTTCCACCTTTGCTATAATCATCTTAGAAGAGAAGGCGATACGTGCAAATTGTTTCACGTGAAACACTTTGGAGATAAAAATGATTGTAGAGTGCGTTTCAGTTGGAACGGAAATCCTACTCGGCGACATTGTTAATACGAATGTTCAGTATTTGTCACAACTTTGTGCGCAAGTGGGGCTGGATGTTTTTCATACTTCTGTTGTTGGCGATAATGCCAAGCGATTGACGGAGTCTCTGCAGGTGGCGTGCGAAAGAGCGGACATTGTTATTCTAACAGGCGGTTTAGGTTCAACGGATGACGATATCACCAAACGTGTCGTTATCGACTTTCTCCATCAAGGAACAGAAGTTAATGAATTTAACAAGGCGCGAATCAATGATTGGTTCGATAATGATAAAGCGCGTAGAGATAATGAAATTGTCTACACATTCCCAAAGAATGCTACCATTCTTGAAAACCACGTCGGGACAGCATCAGGCGCAGTAATTCCTTTTCATATCAACGGAAAGGATGGCTATATTGTCATTCTGCCTGGACCACCAAAAGAAATGATTCCCATGGTGGAAAAGGAGCTACGACCAATTCTACACAAATGGTCAAGTGGGGCGACGGAATCTCTTGTTGTTCGTTTTGGCGTTTTAGGCGAGTACCAGGTTAATGAGAGACTAAAGAAAGAAATAACCTCCGGAACAAATCCAACGGTTGCTCCGTATGTGAAAGAAGATGGCGCTCTTATTCGCATTACCGCTAAGGCATCCACAGCTGATGAAGCCAAGGAGAAAATTGCAAACAGCTTAATAGAAGTAAGGAAAAAACTCGGCAAATATATCGTTGCGCTTGGCGACGAATCACGATCGGATGTGCTTGTCCGCCTGTTACGCGAAAAGAAGGAATGCGTTGCGGTCGCGGAAAGCATTACGGGCGGGATGGTTGCTTCAACGATTATTGAGACATCGGGTGCTTCCTCTGTTCTGGAACAGGCATTTGTGGTCTATAGTGATCGGGCAAAGCACAAGCTGCTTCATGTGCCAATAAAGAAATTGCGCAAACATTCGGCAGTAAGCCGAAGTGTTTGCAAGAGGATGCTTAAAGGCTTATACCAGCAGACGAAAAGCGATCTATGTATTGCCACAACAGGGTATGCCGGACCAGACGGAGAAGATGTCGGACGGTGTTACATTGGCATACGCTATCATGGAAAGAAGTGCATTTTTGAACATCACTTACATGGGGAGAGAAATCATATTCGCAATCGTGCGAAAAATTTAGCGGTGGATTATGCGATTATGATGATGAAGGGTGAGCTATGGGAAGAATAATCAGTATTTACAATCAGAAAGGCGGCGTTGGGAAGACAACGACTGTGGTTAATCTTGCCGCCGCTTTGGCATTAACCGGGCTTTTTAAGAAAAAAGTTTTGGTGATTGACTTAGATCCACAAGGCAACACGACTTCCGGATTCGGCATTGAAAAGAATACCGAACATCCTGATATATATTCGATTCTGCTTGGGGAATCGTCAATAGCGGAGTCCTGGAAGACGGTACGAAAAGAAACGTTAAAGGTAGTGCCTTCTACGGCAGACCTTACCGGATTTGAGATTGAATCCGCGACGATGCCGGATGCGCATCAGCGGCTAAAAGATGCGCTTATTCCGGCATCTGCGGAATTTGATTACGTCCTAATTGATTGTCCGCCCTCCCTTGGGATGTTAAGCATGAATGCGTTAGTTGCCTCGGATTCGGTGCTTATACCGATTCAGACCGAATTTTACGCACTGGAAGGCGTGAGCCAATTAGTAAAGACCTTATCTCTTGTGCGCGAAAGTCTGAACCCTGAATTAGAGGTAGAAGGCGTGTTGTTGACCATGTATGATGCGCGTACCAACTTAGCGCAGGATGTTCGTGCAGAAGTGAATCGCTATTTTGAGGGGAAAGTCTTCGAGACGGAAATTCCACGAAATGTGCGCTTGGCGGAAGCACCTTCATTCGGAGAAAGTGCAGTAACGTATGATAAATATTCCAAAGGTGCGCAGGCATATATTAAGCTGGCAAAAGAAATAAAGAAAAAGCATGGCAAGGACGCTGCGGCGGATAAAGAGTAATGGACAGGAGTGAATATGGCAAAAAAAAGAGGATTGGGAAGAGGATTGGGTGCGTTAATTCCCGGTCATACGAAAGATATAACACCAATTACTGAAACAAAGAACACGCCGGATGCATCGCAAAAGAGCACGAGAAAGAAGAGCAACTCTACAAGAGCATCGGTACAACAAGCGAAAACAGCAGAAAAAGAGACGAAGACGGCAGCGACGAGGAAAAAAGCGGAACGTAAAGTCACCGAACCAAAGAAATCGAAAGAGAAAACCCAGTCCGTGAATGAAGGATTGGGAATAATTCAGCCGGTGAAACGGGATGCTTCGTCGGATAAAACGAGGAATCAAAAGGAGAAATCTACGACAGCGGAAACGGTATTGCGCTCTATTCAGCATTTGGCTTTGGACCAGATGGAAGCAAATCCCGATCAGCCAAGAAAAGATTTTAATGAACAATCTATGGCGGAATTGACCGAATCCATTCGCGCATACGGCGTACTTCAGCCCATTGTAATAGAGAAATTCACTGCGCCAGGTCATGCTCCTTACCGAATCATTGCTGGTGAAAGGCGTTATCGTGCGGCTAAACAAGCGGGACTGACAGAAGTTCCGGTGGTGCTGCGCGCCGATCATCCGGAAGAACAGATGTTGCTTTCTGTGGTTGAAAATGTACAGCGCCAGGATTTGACGCCGGTGGAAGAAGCGGTAGCGTATCAGCACATCATGGAAGAACGGCACATGACGCAGCAGGAGCTATCCACGGCATTAGGAAAATCGCGTCCGTATATCGCCAACGCGGTTCGCTTGTTGCGGTTGGATGATGCTTCCCTTGAAGCCCTTAGGGAAGGAAAACTTACTTCTTCTCAGGGACGTACTTTATTGGCGGAAAAGGATTTGAAAAAACGTGCTGCTTACCTCAAGTTGCTTACCGAAGGCAAAGCCAGCGTAAAGGAAGTGGAAAATCGTCGGAAAAAGCCAAAAACGACGGATGCTTTTTTAGCCGATGTGGAACGGCGTTTTTCAGAGGCATTGGAGACGAATGTTGCAGTAGTCTCTCGCCGAAAAGGTTGGAGTGTACAGATTGCCTGCTATAATGAAGAAGAGTTGAACAGACTGTTGGAACGACTTGGTGAGCCGGACCAACATTGAAAGGAAGACCTATGCCCTCTATTCTTGTGCCGATTCTTTTGGGGTTGACCCTTGTTTTGGTAATCGGCTGTTTTTACATTTCCGGTAATATGAACAATAAGCTCAATCGTATGCGCCGTCGTTACGATATGCTTCTTCGTGGTCATTCGGATATTAGTTTGGAAGAACTGCTTCTCCATTTTTCGGATGAATTGGATGCGTTTAAGGAAGAACGAGCAAAGACGGAACAGAAGCTCTACCATGTGGAACAGTGGATGGCGCGAACCGATACGGATCAAACAGCGCATGTGGATGAACGCTTTAACACCATCTCGCGTCAAATAACGGATGAAATGCGTCAGAGTACGGCGAATGTTATGCAAAACCTGAATCGTATCGATACGGAAGTCAATGCGCGTATGAATGCGGTGGAAAAAGAAAGTACGGAAACGGTCAATCGCGAGGCGGCGGCGCTTCGTGCGCAGGTAAATGAATTTTCGCAATCCATCATTCGACAGGTAAAGAAAAACGAAGAAGATGCTTTTGTTCGCTTTGACAGTTTAGAAAAGGATTCAGCGAAGCAAAAAGAAGAGACGGCGAATCGCTTAGCGTACATCGAAAAAGATGCCCTTTCGCGTTTTCAACAGCTGGAAAATGGACTTGTGGAACGCATTGGCGGACTACAAACTATTACGCAAAATCGCTTTCAAAGTATGGAGCAGAAAACGCAGGAGAATTTTGCCGCCGGTCGAGCGGAAACAGAAAAATGGCTTAAAACTTTGGAGCAAAACACCAAGGAACAGACAGAAGCTCTGGGAAAAGAACTGCATCGGCGTGTAGATGGACTGCAAAAACAAACCGACGAGCGAGTAACGACCTTTCAAAAAGAAACGACGGAAAAGGTCAAGAGCGAGTCTTTGCGCTTGCGTGAGCAGTTGGCGATGGCAATACAAAAGATCTATTTATATCGCTATAATGCGTTTGAGGATGTAACCGGAGAGAGCAGTTTTTCTGCGGTTCTGTTGGACGAATACCGTAACGGACTCATCGTTACGACGATTTATTCGCGGGAAAATACCAATACCTTTGCCAAGGAAATTCGATCCGGCGAACCGCTGCAGAAACTGTCGCCGGAAGAAGAATATGCGCTGAAGGAAGCGATGAAGCGATAATCCGCAGAAGACCTTAATTTGCCAAAGGAAAATAAGAAAGTCGAATCGAACCGAGGTGAATAGGCATAAACTGGGGTAAATAGGGACGGAACAAAAGACGAGTGTTTTGCGACAGCGAAGCAAACCGCCGGGAAAAACAAAAAGGAGAGGTTATGAGCATTGTTCAGGAAGCAACAAAAGCGATAAGAGGGAAGAATATCCGCATTGTCTATCCGGAAGGCACGGACGCGCGTATTTTGCGTGCAGCGGTTCGCCATGCCAAGGATGGCATCCTTCATCCCATTCTGTTAGGAACAAGGGAGGAAGTTGAGAAACTCGCCGAAGAAGAGGGTGTATCCTTAGAAGGCGTAGATTTTATCGATTATCAGCACTATGAGCACTATGACGAAATGCTGGCGAAGCTGTTGGAACGCCGCAAGGGAAAAATCGATGAGACCAAAGCGCATAAAATGCTGAATGACCGCAATTATTTTGGAACGATGTTGGTTTATATGGGAGAAGCGGACGGTCTGGTTTCTGGTGCGGATGGTCCGACAGGCGATACCATTCGTCCGGCATTACAGATTATTAAAACCAAACCGGATGCAAAATTGGTCAGCGGCTGCTTTATCATGATTTCTCCGGATGAAAAGGAACGTCTGCTGTTTGCCGACTCGGCGGTCAATATCTCGCCGACGGAAGAACAGCTTGCCGATATTGCGTACCAAACAGCGCAGACGGCGGAAATCTTTAAGATTGAGCCGAATGTAGCGATGCTTTCTTTCTCGACTTATGGTTCTGCCAGCTCGCCGGAGCAGGAGAAAATGGCGAATGCTACCGCCATTGCCAAAAAGAATTATCCGAATTTGAATGTTGACGGAGAAATGCAATTGGATGCGGCTTGGAATGAAGTCGTTGCGAAGAAAAAAGCGCCGGGTTCTCCGGTAGCAGGCAAGGCTCGCGTCTTTATCTTTCCGGATTTGCAGTCGGGCAATATCGGTTATAAAATTGCACAGCGTTTAGGAAACTACACGGCTCTCGGTCCACTGCTGCAAGGCATGGCGCGACCGGTAAACGACCTTTCGCGCGGCTGCTCTGAACAAGACGCTTACGAAATTGGTATCATTACGGCATATCAGGCGATGAACTGAAAAAAGAACATACGAAAAAAGCGAGAGAGTTCCGTTTCGCCCTCACGATGAGGATAACGAAAGGGAAAAAGAAAGAGAGGCATCCGTGCGGAAGCCTCTCTTTCTCCTTTTTTTGTAAAGGGGCGTGATTTCTTATGGACGAATGCGCTGTTGTGTACGCGCAAGCAGGTCGTGTTTGACATCCCAGACTGCCAGGGAGAGATCGACTTTATATTCGTGGGGATGGTCAAAACGCTTATATTCTTCCCAGAGCGTATCCAGCTCTTCTGCACAGTAGTCGCGCCGTTCTTTAAGGGAGGGTAAATCATAGACCAATTTGCCGTCGGCAAAAATACGCTCCTTCATTTCGCGCGCTACAAAGTTTTCCAAAACCGTGCGCTTCCAGGTATAGACCGGATGGAAGAGCTCATAGGGATTTTGATCGTCTATTTTTTCTTCCTTCATGGTAATCACATCGGCAAGTGCCTTTTTTGTCTCTTTGTCATAAAGACGATAGAAGGTTTTGAATCCCGGTGTGGTAATCTTTTCCACATTCTCAGAGATTTTGATGCGCGGTTCAAACACCCCGTCCTGTTCCATGCCGACTAATTTATAGACACCGCCGAACACTGGCGAAGACTGCGAAGTGATGAGTTTTTCGCCTACGCCGAAGCTGTCAATTTTCGCTCCCTGAGCTAAAATATCCTCAATGCGGTATTCATCCAGCGCGTTGGAAGCGACGATTTTCGCATCGGTATAACCCGCCTCATCCAGCATAATGCGCGCTTTTTTGCTGAGATAGGCAATATCTCCGGAATCTAAGCGGATACCGCCGGAAATGCCCTTGGGCTTCAGGACTTCATCAAAGACGCGAATGGCGTTGGGTACGCCACTGGAAAGGGTATCGTAGGTATCTACCAGAAGCGTGGCGTTTGTGGGATAGGTCTCCGCATAGGCTTTGAAGGCTTCATACTCCGTAGGGAAGAGCTGTACCCAAGAATGTGCCATCGTGCCGAGGGCGGGCACGCCGAAGCGTTGATCGGAAAGGGTATCGGCAGTACCGACACAGCCGGCGATATAGGCGGCACGTGCGCCGAGAGTAGCAGCATCCGGTCCTTGTGCGCGGCGAGAACCGAATTCCATCACCGGTCTGCCTTTTGCAGCACGTACAATACGACTTGCTTTTGTGGCAATGAGCGACTGATGATTGACAAGCAGAAGCAGCATGGTCTCAATCAGGCTGGTTTGTATCATCGGACCGCGAACGGTAATGAGCGGTTCATTGGGAAATACGACACTGCCATCCGGTACACTCCAGACATCACAGGAAAAGCGCATATTCTGCAAATACGTCAGGAAGGCATCACTAAATATATTCTTGCTGCGCAAGAAAGCAATATCCTCTGCATCAAAATGAAGATCACGTAAATATTCGATTACGGATTCCAGACCGGAAAAGATAGCAAAGCCTGCTTGATCCGGATTTTCACGGTAGAACAGATCAAAATAACCGATCGTATCCTCTAGCCCATGTTCAAAATAACCATTGGCCATGGTCATTTCGTAAAAGTCGAAAAGCATAGCCAAGTTTTCCTGCGAGCGTTTCATTCCTTCCTCCTGAATCGTTCTGCAAAAACGTTTCCGCATCTGTTTTCGCCTCATTTTATCACATTTTCTCCCAATCTTTGCGGCATCCCATTCGTTATAATAGAAGAAAAGAAAAGGAGAGAAAAACGTGAAATCGGTTATTCTGTTTGATTTAGACGGCACGCTTCTCTACACATTGCCATCGATAACGGCAGCAATGAATCGCACGTTGAAGCGATTCGGTTTAGAGGCGATTTCTTTGGAGCGCGTGCGTGAGCTTGTCGGTAATAGCTCTCGATACTTGGTGGAGCACGCGATAAAAGAGAGCGGAGGAAGCGACTGGTCAAAGGAACAATGTGAACATTTTTTGGATGCCTATAATGCGGATTATCTCTCGCATTCCATTGAGGGGACGACACCGTATCCGGGTGCGGAAGCACTTTTGGATGCGCTAAAAGAAGAAGGAAAACAGTTGTGGGTTTATTCTAATAAACCGGATGCCATAGCAAAGGAGGTCGTACACCACTTTTTTGGGATGCGTTTTGATCGTATTCGCGGATATCGAGAAGATACGCCGAGAAAACCCCATCCGGAAGGGGTATATGCGTTGCTTGAGGAGAGTGGAAAACAGGCAAAGGACGTTTTGTACATCGGCGATAGCGAAGTAGACTGGAAATTAGCGCAGGCGGCGGGGTTGGATATGCTCTTGCTTTCCTATGGCTTTCGCAGAGAAGAGGAATTGCGTAAAACAACTACGGCGACATCGTTTATCGCTTCGCCGGAAGAATTGCAAAAGAAGTTGCTTACCTCTGCTTGCGGGTATGTTTAAGATATATGCAGTAGCGTCAACGTGAATAATGGGGCATGGCGTAAGAAGGTTGCCCATGGCACAATAAAAGAAAAAGGAGAAGACAATGAAGAAAATTGATTCGCAGGAATTTCGTACACTCGTTTTGGAAGGAAAAGGCGTATGCCTTGTGGACTTCTCTGCCACATGGTGCGGCCCCTGTCAGATGTTAGCGCCTGTTCTGGAAGAAGTGAGCGCAGAAGGGCATACTGTCTATTCGGTGGATGTGGATGAAGAAGGCCAGCTGGCGATGGAATATCGCGTTTCCGGTGTGCCGACGATGATCTTTTTTAAGGATGGGGAAAAGAAGGAACAACTGGTCGGCTTGACACCGAAGAAGACGATTCTCGATAAACTGGCATATTATGAAAACTAACGATCAGACACGATACGATGTCGCTGTAGTCGGCAGTGGCCCGGCAGGCTTGTCGGCGGCGTTAAATGCTGCTGTACGGCAAAAGTCGGTGCTGCTTTTCGGCGCATCACGAAGCGAACGCCTTCTACAGACGGAATCGGTGGAAAACTATTTGGGACTGCCCGGGGAATCCGGGGAATCTCTTTTAGACAAGTTTTATGCCCATATTCGCCAATATCCGAACATTATCCATCGAAAAGAGAATGTCCAGGTGATTTATGATATGGGTGAAGCCATCGGCTTGCTCCTTGCCGGGAATGAAATTGTTCAGGCAAGGAGTGTGGTTTTGGCAACGGGCGTGAATTTTGGCACTTTACTTCCCGGAGAAGAACAGTATTTAGGAAAAGGTGTGGGATATTGTGCGACGTGTGATGCAGCGTTATACAAAGGACGTCCGGTGGTGGTGGTGGGCTACAATGAAGAAGCGGCATCGGAGGCGAATTTCATCGCCGACTTGGCATCTTCGACAGTCTTTGTGAATTGCACCGGACGAGATTATGCGCTGAAAGAAGGAATTCGAGAAATACGAAAAAAACCGTTGGAAATCCTTGGGGAAGAGCGTGCGTGCGCTTTACGTTTTGAGGACGAGACGGTTGAAGCGGAAGGCTTCTTTTTTCTGCGGGATGCGCGTGCAGCGGATGCGCTCGTTCCGGGTATTGCCTTAAATGGACGGCATGTTGCAGTGGATGGCGATATGGCAACGAATTTGCCCGGCATTTTTGCCGCTGGCGATTTGGTTGGCGCGCCGTATCAAATCAACGTAGCCTGCGGACGCGGTCAGGTAGCAGGGCTTGCGGCTGCACGATATGCGACTTTGCGGGTAGCGAAAGAGTAAAGGGCGGCAATGTTCGACGCTTCCTCTGCATAGCGAAAAGGAAAAGTTCGCTATTAGCAAGAGCATAAATACGAAGGGTGAGAGACAATGCAGGATACATTTGTTCCGACAAACGAGATGCGCACAGAAAAGGATGCGCTGGGGGAAGTTCTTGTACCGGCAACCGCCTACTGGGGCGCACAGACCGAGAGAAGCCGCCATCATTTTCCGACGGATGGAGGGACGATGCCTCGCGAAGTAATCTATGCGTTGGCACGCATAAAAAAAGCGGCGGCACAGGTCAATGTGCGTCTCGGGGTATTGGATGAGCGACGTGCTTCGCTTATTGACACGGTTTGCGAAGAAATTCTTCAGGGGAAATTAGACACGCATTTTCCGCTTTCCATCTGGCAGACAGGAAGCGGTACGCAAACCAATATGAATGTGAACGAAGTTATTGCGCATCGCGGAAACGTCTTGGCAGGCGAAGCACTATTACACCCTAATGACCATGTGAATCGGTCGCAAAGCTCCAATGATGTGTTTCCGGCTGCCATGAATATTGCTGCGCGTGAACAGATAAAGAGACGACTTCTTCCTGCCCTTACGGCGTTGATTGCGTCGTTTCGGCGTATAGAAGAGGTATCTTGCGGCATCATTAAAACCGGTCGAACCCATCTTCAGGACGCCACGCCATTAACGGCTGCGCAGGAGATTTCCGCGTGGCGCGTAGCACTGGAAGAAGACGAAAAAGCGATTCGCATCGTGGCAAAAGAATTAGAAGCATTACCTCTCGGCGGTACGGCGGTGGGTACCGGATTGAATGCCCCGAAAGGGTACGACGAAGCGATGTGTAAAGCACTTTCGGGGCAGATGGATCTTGACTTTACGCCATTGGAAAATAAATTTTATGGACTTTCCATGAAGTCGCCGCTTACCCGATTCCATGGCGCACTGAAATCTCTTGCCGCAGATTTGAATAAAATAGCGAACGACATTCGCTTTTTATCCTGTGGTCCGCGTTGCGGCATTGGAGAATACCGCATTCCGGCCAATGAACCGGGAAGCTCGATTATGCCCGGAAAGGTAAATCCAACACAAGTGGAATCCATTACGATGATTGCTCTGCAGGTTATGGGAAACGATGTGGCGGTAGGCATGGCAGCGGCATCCGGACAGATGCAGTTGAACACCTATATGCCGCTCATTATTCATAATGTACTGACCTCGGAACGCCTTTTGGCAAGTGGTATGGATTGTTTCCGTCAGTTCTTAGTGGATGGCTTGCAGGCGGATGCCGAAAAAATGGGAAATCTGCTCAGGCAATCGTTAATGTTGGTTACGGCGCTTGCGCCGCACATCGGCTATGATGCGGCATCGAAAATCGCCCATACCGCGCACGAGAGAGATATCACGTTAAAAGAAGCTGCGCTGGAAAGAGGATTGATTAGTGAGGAAGCGTATGATCGCTTGGTCGATCCGGCAAAGATGGTATAAACCAATGAAGGACGATCTATAGATGACATAGGATTGGCTATAGAAAAGAAAAAGCGCAACGGCGATTGCCGTTGCGCTTTTTCTATGCAGACCCTTACGGTTCCATGGGAGTAAGAGACAGTATACTTGCTCATGTTAGCCATTAACTCTCAAAAAAGGTTTTTCCCCGTTTTCCGTCGTATTTTTCAAAAATACGGTGGTAATAATGAATCCATTTTTCGGCAATCGAATCCTCAGAGTAGTCTTCGGCAATTTTCACAGAGGAACGCTTAGCCTGTGTATAAAAAGCAGAATCCGTTGACAGACGCAGTAAAAGATCGGCAAAGCCGGCATTATCCTTCGCTCGCAGGTAATCGGTGAAATAAATCACGCGATAGAGATCCAAATCACGAAGAACAATCGGCAAACCGCTATGTACTGCTTCCATAACCGCCATGGGAAACAGTTCCGCGTAGGAAGGCATAAATAGAACGTTCATGGCGTTATAGAGCGCGTTCATTTCGTTTCGTGGGACGATATCGAGGAAATGAACATTTTCCGGAGGATTTTCCATACGTTCTTTCAAATCTTTGTATCCGTCCGTAATAGCACCAAAGGAAAACCCCCCTGCCCAATAGAACTGCAGCTGTGGACAGCGTTCGGCGACATCGATGAAATCGGCAACCCCTTTTCGGGTTTGTACTTGCCCGACGGCAATGACGTTAAAGGCTTCGGGGTCAATGCGGTAACGGTCATAGATGAGTGGATGCTCGCCGCGAGCGGGACGAAAAGCGGAAGAATCAACGACATTGGGCATGTAGGTTATGCTTTCTTGCGGAAGATCATACGCTTGCAGCGCATCGATAAAGTAGGGGTTCACCACAACAAGCTCGTCGGCGCTTCGATACATTTTCATCACATAGCCGCCGAAGAGTTTATCAAAAGGTGGTGCAATTTGAATGCTGCCTTCCAGTGTGTCGGGTAAAAAATGGACGTGCATCACGACTGGTGTTTTGGAAGCAATCATTTGGGCGTAACTGAACGGATGAATCGTATGAACATGGGTAATATCAGCGTTTTTTGCGGTATTTCGTTGAATGCGCAATGCATCGTGCGCATGGGTCTCTAACAGATGAATTAATTCATTGGTTGCGGACCCGACCCCCTGTCCTGCTACATTATTGCCGGGTGTTACCATGTTGATAGTGAGCATTTTTCCTCCTATTGGGAATGAACGAGAATTGATAGCACAAAAAAGCATACCCTATCTCGGCACATTTTCGGAATGTTTTTTTTAGCATAGGCATTGGGCATGGGAGAATTGTGGAGAAAAGAGAGGGGCTGGGCGAGCTTGACGATAGCGACGGAACAGAGTACGCTAATCGTAAACAACGAGAACGTTCTTAGACGTTCTTTTGACAAAATAGTTTTATCTTCTATAAAAGAGAAGAAAAGAAGACGGATGTCCTGCGTGGGACGAGGATGAGGGCTTGACAAGAAAGCGTTTTTCCTTCATTCTAAATTATAGAAACGAGGATGGAGGAGTGGCGGATTGTAGCGAACGCCTCCATTTATCATGTAGACAGGATGAACATGAATCGACCCATCGGCTTTTTCGATAGTGGCGTAGGCGGTTTTTCCGTATTGCGTCGCGCCATGGAAACAACGCACAGACCAATCATCTATATAGGTGATACGAAGCGTATGCCTTACGGAATGCGCACTCCACAAGAAGTGGAGGCTTTTACGTTACAGTGCCTTCACGAATTGGAAAAACAAAATCCCGTTGCTGCCGTAATTGCCTGCAACACAGCAACGGTATTTGCCTTGCAACGTGCCAGGGAAACGTTCTCTTTTCCGGTCATTGGCGTGATTGACCCGGCATGTCGCTATGCGGTTCGCGTATCACGAACCAAAAAAATCGCGCTGCTTGCAACTCAGGCTACAGTGCTTAGTGGAAGCTATCAACAGACTTTACAGGCGATAGATCCTGATGTGGAAGTCATCGGCTGTGAAACAGCAGATTTGGTAGTTGCCATTGAACATGGGCATTTTGATGATGAAACAGCAGAGGAACTGATCCGTCATTATTTGGATCGGATTTCTTCCTTTCCGTATGACACCTTGGTTCTCGGCTGTACGCATCTTCCCCTGGCGCTCCCGATCTTTCGGAAATTCTTTCCGGCGGAGAGCGGTGTCACTCTGGTGGATCCGGCGGATCCGACGTTGGATGAAATCCTTCGCGTCATTCCTGCGGAGTCTGCCAATGAGGGGAGTATCGAATTTTTGGCAACCGGTGACGTTGCCGCGTTTCAACAAGTCGCCGAACGTTTTTTGGATTTGTCCGGTCGACAGGTCAACTTCAAGCAATTGAATGTTGAGTCTTTAGGAGGGAACAAATGACAGATACGTTGAATCCACTGGTAGCTGCGCAAGCAAAGGTAAAAGCAGCTTGCGAAAAACTGGGTGCCGATCCGGCAGTCTATGAACTGCTGAAAGAGCCCCAGCGCGTGATCGAAATCACGATTCCGGTAAAAATGGATGATGGTTCGTTAAAGACCTTCAAGGGTTGGAGATCGGCACACAGCTCAGCCGTTGGTCCGAGCAAGGGTGGCGTTCGCTTCCATCCCAACGTCAACATGGATGAAGTAAAAGCACTTTCGCTGTGGATGACCTTCAAGGGCGGCGCTCTCGGTCTTCCGTACGGCGGCGGTAAGGGTGGTATCTGCGTTGATCCTGCAGAACTTTCGAAGAGAGAATTGGAACAGCTTTGCCGTGGATATGTCCGCGGTCTGTACAAGTATCTTGGCGAGCGCATTGATATTCCGGCACCGGACGTCAATACCAACGGACAGATTATGAGCTGGTTTGTGGACGAATACGTCAAACTCAACGGCGATAAGATGGAGATGGGCACGTTCACCGGCAAACCGGTTGATTTCGGCGGATCGTTGGGACGTAATGCAGCTACTGGCTTTGGTGTTTCCATCGTTACCCGTGAAGCGGCAAAACGTTTCGGTTTGGATATCAAAACGGCTAAAATTGCGGTGCAGGGCTTTGGTAACGTCGGTAACTTTACGGTTAAGAGCATCAATCGCCAGGGTGGAAAAGTTTGCGCATTGGCAGAATGGGATCGCAAAGAAGGCAACTACGCTCTCTATAACGAGAATGGCTTAGATTACGACAAGATGGTGGCGTATAAAGAAGAACATGGTACGCTCATCGGTTTCCCGGATGCGAAGAAGATTTCGGAAGAAGAATTCTGGACGGGTTCCTATGATATTCTGATTCCGGCAGCGTTAGAGAACGTCATTACCGGCGATTTGGCAAAGAAACTCAATGTCAAGTTGATCTGCGAAGCGGCGAATGGCCCGACGACGCCGGAAGGTGACAAAGTATTGGCAGAAAGAAATATTCCGCTGACACCGGACATCCTGACCAATTCGGGCGGCGTTCTGGTTTCCTACTATGAGTGGGTACAGAACCAGTACGGCTATTACTGGACAGAGGAAGAAGTCGAAGCCAAGCAGGAAGCGGACATGATGAAAGCCATCGAAGGCGTCTTTGGCGTTTGCGATGAATACAACGTCACTCCGCGCGAAGGCGTTTATATGTACGCCATCCAGTCCATCGACAAAGCGATGAAGCTGCGCGGCTGGTATTAATCCCTCTTGACCGATTGGCGTTCAGGACGGTTTGTTCTGCGATAGCATGAAGAAATATCCGATGGCACAACGTAGTCGAGTGCATTTCCACATGCCAAACGCCTAAAAAGGATTCATAGCCCCTCGGTGCTCGCCGAGGGGCTTTTTGTTGTCTGGATATTGCCAATGCGATATTGAAATGATATCATAACGATAAACAATAGAAAGGACTACACGTATGACAACGAATCAAAATGAACAAAAACCGTCTGCTTCTCCAAACAGTACAAACGCACCAAATGCACAAAAGGATCCCACGATTACACCGAAACGCATAACACGGAAAATAAGCGGATTCCTTCCCGTTTTGTGCGGCATTATGCTGGTGGCGGCTATTCCTCTTTTCGTTGTGGGAGCCATCATGCTCGATTCCGGAAATCCGGACGGTGGGGAGATGATGCTTCTTTCCGCCGCAGATCTTGTGGCATCGATTTTGCTGATTGCCTCGATTAAAAGCGTAAAACCTAATGAAGCTGCCGTTTATACGCTATTTGGCAATTACTACGGAACGATTCAGGAACCGGGGCTTTATCTGCTCAATCCATTTGCTTCGAGTGTGGGAGATCCGTCCAGGAAACAGGTAAAGATGAAAAACAACAACGAGACGGACGGACAAACCGTGGATTTTTCTGTTTCCCATGGTCGTTTATCGTTGAAAGTAAAAACGTTAAACAATGAGCGGCAAAAGGTAAACGACTTGTTGGGGAATCCGGTCATCTTAGAGACGGTCGTGTTTTGGCGTATTGTCGATCCGACAAAGGCCGTATTTAATGTAGACAATTATTTTGAATTTCTGTCTACCCAGTGCGACTCTGTCGTGCGCAACATCGCCCGTCTCTATCCTTACGATAATCTGGAATTTGACGATATCGCCGATAGTGAAAAGACCTTGATGGGTTCTTCGCAAGTGATTGCCGATGAAATGCAGCGTGCGTTGCAAGAAAAAATGCTTGTTGCCGGTATTTGTATTGAGGACGTGCGTATCTCGCATTTAGCGTATGCCGAAGAAATTGCCGCCGCTATGCTGCAACGTCAGCAGGCATCCGCAGTGGTTTCCGCACGCAGTAAAATCGTTGACGGCGCGGTCGGCATGGTGGAGATGGCATTAGCACAACTGGACGAAAAACATCTCGTAGCGTTAGATGAGGAACGCAAAGCGCAGATGGTCTCCAACCTTCTCGTGGTACTGTGCGCATCCAAAGAGGTTGCACCGATTGTAAACAGTGGATCGATTTACTGATGAAGACGAAAGAAAATAATACCGCGCGGAAGATGCCCAAGACGAGCGACGAAAAGCCTTTGGAAGAGAACGATCTCAAAAAACGGGAAGACCGCTTGCTTGCGCGGTTAGCGGAAGTGGAAAAGCGGGAAAAGCGACTCAGAGAAAGGGAAGAGACGCTTCACGCCGCAGAACAAGAGAAAAAACAGGTGCTTTTGCGCATCCCCCTTTCCCTTTGGTCATCTTTAGCGTGTTGGGCAGATCAGGATTTGCGTTCCATCAACGGACAGATTGAGTATCTGTTGACGCAGGCAGTGCGTGAAAAGAATAGGAAAGAATAAATAAAATAAGAAAAGAGGGTAGTCGGACAAAGAAAGGGTTCGATTGCCCTCTTTTTCCGCTAAGATAGAGAGGACGTTGACCGAATCGACGAACAGGCAAAGGAGAAGAGGGGTGAAGCTGCGAACGAAAATTATGATGCTGGTGGCCGTTGTCGTTGCGGCACTGCTATTACTGAATCACTATCCGGTTTCGATGAGTTTGCGCCGGACGGTGACACGAGCAAATGCTTCTGCCCTTGCCGACTTGACACGTCAATTTGCCGAATCGGATGCGCTCATTCGACAGATGGCGCTGCGCAGTAACCGCGAAAGAAAAACGAAGCAAGGCGTGTCCACGACGGAAAAGAAAGTATCCGAAAATAATACGCGCGCAAGCGAACAACAAGCAGAACAGGCAGCCGAGGAAGAAATTGCGTATCTTTCCAGGCGCTTAGAAGAATCAGATTACTGTTCAACGCTCACGATTCTTGATGTACAAAAGAATACGGTATACCAATCGGATAAGAGCGATCCGGAGAAAGAGGCTATTCAGCGAATAAAAGAACATTCCATGGAAGAGGAAATACGCCTCCTTCCGGAAGGAAGAGACGAGAAAACTACGCTGATGGTCGCCCTTCCTATCCATACGAAAGAAGGGGAACTGTTAGGGCAAGTTATTGCCTCGTTACGCTACGGGGAAGGACAAACCGGTCTGCAGGAAGCCGTAGAAAAAACACAACGGGATTTGAATGCGATGACGATGCTGGTGATGTTGATTGCGCTGTTTATCGGATGGGATTTGACGGACAAGATTAAGGGAAGCATGTTTAATCTTGAGCCGGAAGAGATTGCACAACTTCTGGTGGAGAGAAATGCGCTGATCGACGCCGTTCGTGACGGCATTATCGCTGTCAATGAAGAAGGTGAGGTTCTTCATTGCAATCGAACGGCTTCCCAACTCTGTCAAGAAAATGTCGGGCATGAAATCAACGCTTTTTCGGAGATGTTTCCGGAAATGTCTCTCGCTTCCTTATTAGCGCGACGACTGCCGCTGTTTGATTATGAAGGCTATATCGGAAAAGAAAGCATTTACGTGAACTTTATTCCGTTGACGGTGGATAATTCTACGCGAAAGACCTTGTTGATGACCTTTCGTCCAAAAAAAGAAGTGGTTCGTTTTGCGGAAGATATTACCGGTGTGAAAAGTTATATTGAAGCACTGCGCGCACAAATGCACGAATTTCATAATAAATTGCAGGTGGTTTCCGGCTTGGTGCACGAAAAAAATCTTCCGGCACTACAGGAATACATTGATGGTCTGCTGCACCTCAAGCAACGCGAAAAGGAGAATATCCGCGGTAAAATTCACGATCCGATTCTCGGCGCTTTTCTGCTGAGCAAATTTGACCGTGCGGCAGAAAAGAAGGTGGATTTGCTGTTAACGGAGCGTTCGCACGAAGAGAGTGTTTGGGACAGCGATCTGGTACAAGACTTGGTCGTTATCAGCGGCAATCTTTTGGACAATGCCTTCGATGCGGCGCAAACATCTGCCATGCGCATGGTGACGTTGGAAATTACCGAAACCGAAAAGGAAATCACCATCGCCGTGTGGAATTCTGGAGAGCCGATTCCGGAAGAACAAATGGAGCATATTTTTGAATACGGTGTAACCAGCAAGAAAGAAGGAAACGGCATCGGTCTATATTTGGTGAAAAAGGCTTGTGCAAGGCATAAGGGGTATGTTTCGGTTTCGAGCGATAAAGAATCGGGAACAGAATTTGTAGCGCATATTATACAGGGGGAGGAAGTATGAACGACGGAATATTGATTATTGAGGACGATCCGCAGGTAGCCCAGATGACAGGCGATTACCTTGTCCATAATGGATATTCTGTCGTGGGTACAGCAAGCAGCGCAGAAGAGGCGATGACCTTGTTAGCGGAAAATCGCGTTTCTCTTGTCCTGCTGGACATTTATTTGCCGGAAGCCTCCGGTTTGGATGTTTTGCGTACCATTCGTCAGCAGCAGGAGCAGATTGAAGCGATCATTCTTTCCGCAGCGAAGGATAGCACACAAATACGTGAAGCGTTTCGTTTGGGGTGCGTAGATTACATCATCAAGCCGTTTACGTATGAACGGCTTTCGGAAGCCTTGGATAAATATCGTAAGCGTCGTTTGTTATTGGAAAAGGACAGCCTGAACCAGCACGAAGTGGACATGCTTTCCGGAAACAAAAGCAGAACGACGCCATCCGCTCTCGATTTGCCAAAAGGAATAGACCGCAATACGTTAAAGCGGATTTGCCAAGTTATGCAGACGAAGAAAGCCTCTTTTTGTGTACAGGATGTTGCGGAAGAACTGGATTTGTCCAGGGTGACGGTAAAAAAATATTTGGATTTTCTTGCGGAACAGAGTGTGTTGCGCAAAACATATATCTACGGCAATATCGGCAGACCGCTTAATGAATATCGAGTGGCATCAGATCCGCAGGCGTATCGTCAAATGGAGGCGTGGATCGCTTAGTTTACTTTCAAAAAGAAAAGAATACTTTCATAAACAGAATCTATTCGGGAATGAGGATATACTGAAAACGGCTGGTGCATAGCGTTTTCGGATGCGCGTCATGCACCGTAGTACCGGTAGAAAGGGGGTCGCTTGCAACGCCTTGAACAGTGGGGAGAACGTTTCTTTTCCCTCCAACAGAACGGAACTACTTTGCATACGGAAATCTTAGCCGGCGCAACTACATTCGCGACCATGTCGTATGTTTTGGCAACCATCCCGAATGTGCTTAGCGAGGCAGGTTTACCCAAGGGTGCCGTATTGACCATGCTCATTTTGATGGTCGCCATTTGCAGCATCGCCATGGCATTGTACACCAACAAGCCCATTGCGATGGCACCGGGCATGAGCTCCGTTGCGGTTGTCGGTTCTATTACAACGTTGACCGACATTCCCGTGGAAGTGGCTTTCGGGCTTATCTTTCTCAGTGGCGTAATCTTTTGCGTTATTTCCTTTGTGGGACTGCGCGAGTTAGTGGTTAACGCCATTCCGGCGAGTGTGAAGTTTTCCATCAGTGCCGGCGTAGGACTCTTTATTGCCCTAATTGGCTTAAAAGCCGGTGATATTGTGGTGACCAGTGCAGCAGGCTCGCTGAGCTTCGGCGATTTGCACTCCACAAAATGTCTTTTGTTCAGCGTGGGATTTCTGGTCTTGCTGGTGTTGGAAGCGCGACGGTTTCGTGGGAGCATGATCGTTTCGATTTTAGTCGTGACGCTTTTGGCGATTCCATTTGGAGAGACGGTCGTTCCGGAAACGATGTTTCAATTTCCGGCAAGTCCGGCGAACGTCTTGTTTCGCTTGGATATTCTTGGCGCTTTGCGACCGGAGTATTTTCCGTACCTTTTTACTTTCTTTGTGCCGGACTTCTTCGGGACGATGGGCATTATTTTAGGCATTGCCAATCGTGCCGGATGGCAGGATGAACAAGGGAATATGCCGGGCATCGACAAGTGTTTTAAGGTGGACTCAATGGCGACCGTAGCAGGCAGTTTTTGCTCTATGCCGGTAATGACTTCTTATTTGGAGTCCGCAAGCGGCGTGGAAGACGGCGGACGTACAGGCTTGACTACGATGGTTACTGCGCTGCTGTTTATCCTGATGCTGTTGCTCACGCCGGTCGCGCTGATGATTCCGCCTGTGGCAACCGGACCGGTCTTAGCCTACATCGGTTTACAAATGCTAGGCGCAATGAAAAACATCAATTACGACGATATGACCGAGGCCATTCCGGCTTTTCTCGCCGTAGCGATGACGGTATTCACCAATAACATTGCCAACGGGCTGTCTCTTTCGGTATTGTGCTATGTCTTGTTGAAAATAGCTGCCGGTAAGAGAAAAGAGCTGCATCCTGCCATGTATGGATTATCGGCTTTTCTCGTGTATTACTTATCCACCCTGATTTAACAGGGAACGCATCCGACGGGAGCTTCCTGCGTACAAAGCTCTTACCTATTTTATAGGCTTTTCTCGTGTGCGCCGAACGTTGAAGGAGGAATCATGAGCAGTTTCAGCACCGCATTGGAAAAGCGCTTTCAGCTGAAAGAGAACAAAACGGATGTTCGTACCGAGTTGTTAGCTGGGGTGACGACGTTTGCCACCATGTCTTATGTATTGGCGACAATTCCGAATATGCTGGAAAAAGCGGGTTTGGTACGTGGAGCGGTACTTACCGCATTGATTATGGCCATTGTGGTTTGTAGTGTGGCGATGGCACTTTATACCAATCGTCCGTTCTGTCTTGCCCCGGGTATGAGTTCCGTAGCCATTCTAAGCTCGATCGATTCAATCGGCATGAGCGTAGAAGTGGCATTCGGATTAATCTTTATTGAAGGCGTAATCTTCGTCATTATTTCGTTTGCCGGATTGCGCAATATCATTGCAACGGCAATTCCTGCCAGTATCAAGATTGCCTTGAGTGGCGGCATTGGTTTATACATCGCTCTCATTGGCTTAAAGTCTGGCGGCATCATTGTTGCCAGCGAAAAGAACACCTTGATTTTCGGTGATTTAAGCACGGCGAAGGCTCTTATGTTTGGCATCGGCTTTTTGCTGGTATTGATTTTTG
>QWCB01001562.1_pt1 | contig 45318 bp, 29 predicted proteins | sample 1972511 | NCBI WGS metagenome assembly QWCB01 (sample SAMN09866719, study PRJNA288562) | Human gut metagenome isolate term5_stool, whole genome shotgun sequencing... | isolation source: gut | host: Homo sapiens | place: USA: California | reverse complement strand
GACAATCATTTACCTGATTTTCTCGCTGCTCGGTTTCTATATCCGCACGGAAGTGAAATCCGCCATCGGCAGGGCTGACGCGGTCTGCTACACGGACAATTGCATCTATGTCTTCGAATTCAAGGTGGACGGATCTGCGGAAGAGGCGCTCAAGCAGATTGACGACAAGGGCTATATGCTTCCTTACAAATTCGAGGAAGGCAAGAACCTCGTCAAAGTCGGCGTGAACATTTCCTCGCAGACCCGCACCGTCGAGAAGTGGATAGCGAGGTAACGCTACAGCTCCAGCACGGCAGGCTTCAGGCCTTTAGCATTGACCTTCAATAGGATCGGGCCTTCGGCGTCGGCGTGGGAGCGGACTATAACGGTCAGCTTGCCGGCGAAGAGGTGCATGTGCGGGAGATGGAAAAGTTCTAGCGAGCACGGGTCACCGTTGGCGATGGCGCGGAACTCGCCGGCACCGGACACTGAGGCGAATACTTCGCGTGTATCGGTAGGTACGGTATTGCCATCCTTATCCACCACACTTACAGTCACATACGCCAGGTCTTCGCCGTCTCGGGCGATGGAATCCCTGTCACATTCAAGACGGAGAGCATACGGCTTGCCGGCAGTGCGGACAGACTTCGAAGCTGCGACATTGCCATCCGCATCATAGGCCACGACGCGGAGCTCACCTTTCCGGTAAACCACGTCATTCCACATCAGACGATAACGTCCCTCAACCGCCTCATCCTGAAGACCTTCGCAAGGCGCGGACGGCGACGCTTTGGAACGACGACCCTGAGAAACGCCATTGACAAACAGCTCGGCCTCAGGCCATGAAGTATAGACGTAAACCGGCGTCACCTGCCCTTCTCGGCCCGGCCAGGTCCAATGCGGAACTATATGAAGTGTAGGGCTTTCCGTGTTCCAGATGCTGCGGTAAAGCCAATAGCGGTCCTTCGGAATGGAGGCCAGGTCAATGATTCCGAACATGGAACTGTGGTTCGGCCATGCATCAGTATCGTAAGGGCTCGGCTCGCCCAGATAATCGAAACCGGTCCAGACGAACTGTCCCATTGTCCAAGGATAATCCTCGGCAAGGGCGAAGTCCACATCCGGGATATTCGACCAGTTGCAGGCTTCCATATCGTAGCCCGAGGACTGATGGTCAGGATGCATCACGCTGAATACCTTCTCCACCGGAAAATGATATGTGCCCCTCGAACTGACGGTAGATGCCGTTTCAGAACCGAGCACCAGTCCCTGAGGCAACTGTTCGTAACAATCCTTGTAACGGAAAGTGCGGTAATTGATCCCCGGGATGTCCAGCTGGGCCGCAAACCCGTTGGAAAGCACGCAATTGACCTGGTCCATGCCGCAAGTGACAGGCCTCGTCGGATCCTCCCTGTGGCAGATGGACTGAAGGAACGATGCCGTCTTGTATCCTTCGGCAGAGCATTGGGACGGAACCTCATTGCCTATGCTCCACATGATCACTGACGGGGAATTCCTGAAAGCGTGGAGCATGCTTATCATGTCACGCTCTGCCCACTCGTCGAAATAGCGGTGATACCCGTTCTCGCATTTCGCGTCATTCCACTCGTCGAAAGGCTCCACCATCATCATGAAACCCATCTCGTCACAAAGACGGACAAGTTCGGGCGCAGGCATATTGTGCGATGTGCGGACCGCATCACAGCCCATGTCCTTCAGCATTGTCAGCTGATGCCTCAACGCCGGCACGCTCACGGCCGCACCGAGAGGCCCCAGGTCATGATGGTTGCAGACGCCCTTGAACTTCCGGTGCTCGCCGTTCAGGTAAAAGCCCTTCTCCGGGATGACCTCGATAGAGCGGATGCCGAAGCGCGTCTCATATTCGTCCGTCACGGTTCCGCCCACCAGGATACGGGTCAATGCCTTATAAAGGTAAGGGTGCTCCGGTGCCCACAGTTTCGGCTCTTTCACCAGGAATTTCTGCACATGGCTGTCGCCTTCATGGTACAATGCCACAGACCGCCTCGATGCCACTTTCTCGCCTTCCGGAGAATAAATATCCGTAATATATTCTATGTCAATGTTTTCCTTGTCTGACTGCAATGCAATTTCGAGTGAGACCGATGCCATATCCTTATGCACGGAAGGGGTGGTGACGAATGTTCCCCAGACCGGAATGTGGGCATTGGCAGATGTGCAGATCAAGTGGACATTTCTGTAAAGACCGGCACCCGGATACCATCTGGAAGAAAAAGGAAGGTTCTCCAGCCTGACAGCCAGGACATTGGAGCCGGACTTGTTCAGATACGGGGTGACGTCGCAGTGGAACGGGCTGTAGCCATATGGCCAGAAGCAGACCTCATGACCATTGACATAAACCCGCGCCTCGCTCATCGCACCGTCGAACAGCAGTTCTGCTTTCAGTCCGTCCGGGACATTGAACTCGGTCCTGTACCAGCCCACTCCCACATATGGCAGACCGCCGGTGCGACCGGTCTTGAGCGATGCCTTCGTCTCCATATTCTGCACTATCTGCACGTTCTGAAGGTCATTTTCAATGCTGAAAGGCCCGGTTATGGCCCAGTCGTGCGGCACGCTCACGCTTTCCCATCCGGAGTCGTCATAAACCGGCATGAAAGCCCCGTCAGCCTCTCCGCGATGGAACCGCCACCCGTCCTTCAGGCAGGTATCTGTCCTCGCAGCTGATGAAGGAGTTGGAGTGTTTGGCGAACTTGAAGACCGCAAAGAGTCCGAAGAGAGTTCACCGGCATTGCTCACTGGCATTGAAGCGACTGAAGCACAAAGAAGTGCTGCCAGACATGAAAAAATCTTATTCAACATGTTATATCTTCCGTTATTAACTGACGCTATTTCAAATATCCACAAAGATATAACACTCTCCGGTATTTCTCAACTTGGCGGGCTTAGTAATACTCAAAAAAAAACGCTCGGCGCCGACAAGGGACCGCTCTGCTCAGATGCTTTGCAATTCGCCACGGGCCTTGTCGCTGCCCGGGGTATCCATTTTTGGGGTAAACTGTTTTCAGGACTAAACAACATGTAGCTGAACTTCAGGTGTGTACGGCAACAAGAAGCCCCTGTGAGGACCAGGCCCTCCCACTATCGTGGGCCCCTCCCTCTAGTGCCGAGGTCGGCAAGTCCCCACAGGGGCAACCCTGTTGCCAGCTACAATGGCTTCGGTTATCTACATTTAGTGCAGTCGGCCGTCTAACGGAATTTCTTAGGGAACCAAGGCATCCTCAGATGCCGGGCCGGAGTTGGCGAGCAGGGCAGCCGGGCGGCGATGGAAAGCCCGCAGGCCCTGATCGCCCCCTTGAAAAGGGGGATGGGGGGATTGAGATAGGCAAGTCCTCACGGGGGCAACCTTGCTGCCAGCCACATATAGTGCAACCTACAAATAGCTGAATATCAATCATTTAACCGAAATCAGAGTTGGAATTTTGGTAACTCTGAAAACGCCTAAAACACTGATACATAGTTAATTACGCGCTGCGCACACCATTCAACATCGGTAAACTTTTTCAGGACTAGACAAGCGAAAAAGCGGGGGATTGAGACAAGTCATCAGATGCCGGGCCGGAGTTGGCGGGCAGGGCAGCCATGCGGCGATGGAAAGCCCGCAGGCCCTGATGTGCCCCCTTGAAGGGTGGGGTTAATAAGTCGTCATCAGACGACCGGCCGGGTCCGGGTATTTGCGACAGCAAATACGTGGAGGACATAAAGGCCGCGCGGAGCGTCAGGGTTTGGGACAGAGTCCCAATAAAACACAAGGATAGGGGGATTAACAAGGCAGCAGAGCCTCAGGAGGCCTTTGTCAATGATAATGAAACGGTGGTGGCAGAGGCGCTTGAGTATGCCGAAGCGGGGGTGACTGTGACGGTGGCGATGCCTCGAGATGTTACGGTGCCTCGGGATGTGGCGATGCCGTGGGAAGCGGGGCCGACCGTGACTGTGGCAGTGCCTCGAGAGTCGGTAACAGAGCAGGAGGCTGCATCAAAGCAGGAGGCAGCGATAGAACTGGAGGCTGCGATAGAACTGGAGGCCGCAACGGAGCTGGAGGAAGCGTCAGAGTTATAGGAAGCGAGGGAGCGGACTATGACTTGAGCACAGCCGTTGAACGTTCTGATTGTCATGGTGTTGCCGAAAGGGCGCTCCACATCCTTGAATCCGGGATCGCCATTACCCCAGCCGAGGAAGACTGCGTTCCAGACTTTGACTTGCAACTCTGTTTCAGGGCTGTAGATATCGATTACCACGACATCCTGGCCGTCCGCTTTGAGCGTGGTCTTTGACGGAACCAGCCTTGTCTTATCATATACAGCCGGGAACACATCCTCGCAGACTTTCCGGCCTGAGCGGTATCCTACGGCACGATATGTCACAGCAGAAGTTCCAGAGACGCTCGACGCCGATCCACGTACAGGCCTTGCGGCGCCACCTGCAGAGGAGTGCTCAGCAGAAGCTCCAGGGCCAGAAGAGATAGCGGCGCGACCAGCAGAGGAGTCAGACGCCAGAGTTCCGGCAGCGGAAGAGACTGCTACACTACCAGTAGAGGAGCCAGCGGCAGAAGTTCCGGAGACGCTCGACGCCGATCCACGTACAGGCCCTGCGGCGCCACCTGCAACTGAGTGCTCAGCAGAAACTCCAGGGCCAGAAGAGACAGCGGTGCCACCTGCAGAGGAGGCAGACGCCAGAGTTCCGGCAGCGGAAGAGGCTGCTGCACTACCAGTAGAGGAGCCAGCAGCAGATCCAGGACCAGAAGACCTTGCGGCTCCACCAGCAGAGAAGGCAGACGCCAGAGTTCCGACAGCGGAAGAGACTGCTACACTACCAGTAGAGGAGCCAGCAGCAGAAGCGCCAGAGCCAGGAGAGACAGCGACTCCACCAGCAGAGGAGTCAGACGCCAGAGTTCCGGCATCGGAAGAGACTGCTACACTACCAGTAGAGGAGCCAGCAGAAGAAGATCCAGGGATAGAAGGCCCTGCGGCGCCACCTGCAGCTGAGTGCTCAGCAGAAGATCCAGAGCCAGAAGAGACAGCGGCGCGACCAGCAGAGGGGGCAGACGCCAGAGTTCCGGCAGCTGAAGCAGACGCCAGAGTTCCGGCAGCGGAAGAGACTGCTACACTACCAGTAGAGGAGCCAGCAGAGGAAGCTCCAGGGCCAGAAGAGACAGCAGCGCCACCTGCAGAAGAGTGCTCAGCAGAAGACCCAGAACCAGAAGAGACAGCGGCGCGACCTGCAGAGGAAACTTTCCAGACGAGGTGACCGTCCTGTGGCATTTTCCGGCGGCCGAGGCTTTTTCCGCTTTCGTACAGGCGGACTTCATCACAATTCGAATACACCCAGACCTCACCGCCATACGGGCCGCAGATGTGCACAGCGGCACCATCCAGCCCTTTTCCGGAACCGTCCGGTAAACACCTCTTGTTCCTGCTCCGGAAGTCTCCTCCGTGCCCACGGCACATTTCTCCGGATACAGCCTATGATATTCATCCACAGGGTTTTGCACAATGTAATTATAGCCGAACACATCCACGCCCTTCACTAGGTCTGGCCCACCGGCATTGCCATAGGTAGAAGGCCTGGTCCTGTCCATTCCGTGCACAGCCTCGCTCATCCTCCGCGCTATCTCCACACCCTTTTCACCATGTTCCACAGCCCATTCCTCATTGCCCACACTCCATAAAATCACAGACGGATGGTTCCTGTCCCGGTCGATCATATTGCGCAGCTGACGGAGCTGCTCCTGATTCACGCCGAACTGCCTGTTCTCATCAATCACCAGTACGCCCATCTCATCACAAAGGTCAAGCATTGACACGGAAGCGCAGTTATGGGAAGTACGGATAGCATTGAAGCCATACTCCTGCAGCCGCGAAATCCTATATCTCCAGAGCTCATCAGGGACAGCAACTCCCACTCCGGCATGGTCCAGATGCATATTCGCGCCGCGCAGCTTGACAGCCACACCATTGAGCAGCAGCCCCATCTCCGGAGAGAATTCGAGCGTCCGCACACCGAACCGCCTCGTCACCACATCAGACAGTTCGCCATCATAGAAAAGCCTGACTGTCAATGTATAAAGATATGGAGTGTCAATGCTCCAGCGATGTTCCGCCCTCTCCACTCGCCTACCTTCCGCATCACGGATTTCGATTTCACGAGTGACCTTATCCCTGTTTACAGCGGCGTCCGCCAGAATATAGTCGAAGTCAATGCAGGATTCATCCACATACACGTCCGCTGTCCCGTCAGAAACAGTCCAGATGGAGCCGTCCGCCTTTTTCTGGCTGATTTTCAACGAATAATGTTTCATTGACACAGGCCCTGACTTGTACAGCCTCACATTGCGGTAAATTCCGGCTCCCTCGTAATACCAGCCTTCCTCCAAAGACGCGTCGCACCGGACTGTAATGACATTGTCCCCGCCATAATTCAGATATGGAGTCAATGTATAGACACTTGACGCATAACCGCTTCGCTCACCGCCGAGATAGAAGCCGTTGCAGAATACTTCGCTGTCACGGTATATGCCTTCAAACTCTATAAAAAACTGCTTTCCCTTATCCTCTGCCGGGATTTCTATATGTTTGCGGTACCAGCCGACCGAGTTTTCCGGATACTTCCAGCCGATGCATTTGTAGCCATGCGAATGACTCGCTTCCGGACTGTACGGAAGGTCCACAACCCAGTCGTGAGGCAAACTGACTTTCTGCCATGAAGAATCGTCGAATTCCGGCATTATCGGAGCATGACTGTGATTGGAGGACTGGACCTTGCAGATATACGTAAAGTATTCAGTACCATGTGTATAGTCCAGTTCCTTGGACGCCGCATTCCCCATCGCGAAGGTCCAGTCATTATTGATGACCACTCCCCCGAACTTTTCCCCGCCGGTTTCGGCAGCAAAAGAAGACTGGACAATGCAGAGTGCACAAATCAATGTTGCAAATACCTGTTTCATCGGCGATTACATTTTTCAGGCAGAACAAAACCCGAGCTAAAGATCAAGTGTCAGTTTATGATAACCCGGTTCGTATTTTATGAACTCGGACTTTCCTGTAGCGGAATTATTGACAGTCAGATCATAGACGGCATCCCTGAAACGGCGGACAATATGATATTGCCCCACAGAAGCAGGAAGTCCCGGCTTCAGCAGCAAGCCGTCATATTCAGGGAACACACCCAAAAGGTATTCCGAAGCAGTCAGCCAGTTCCACGCGGCCGTACCAGTGAGCCAGCTGTTCTTGCCCTCGCCAGGCTTGGCGGCATCCTTGCCGGCCACCATCTGGCAATACACATAAGGCTCCACCTTGCGCAGAGTCTGGTCCTGCACAAACGCCGGGGAGATCTTGCAATAATGGCTCCACGCATCTTCATAGCGCCCGGCCAGAGTCTCGGCAATGATTACCCACGGATTGTTGTGGCAGAATATCCCGGCATTCTCCTTATAACCCTGCGGATAAGATGAAATCTCACCGTATTCCTTATAATACCTGGTATATGCCGGATTCAGAAGGACAATGCCATGCTCCGAATCCAAGTATTTCTTCACCGAATCCAATGCCTTGTCACACAACCCCTTGTCTTCACCTATACGGGCCATTGAACACCAGCCCTGGCTCTCGATGAATATTTTTCCCTCTTCATTTTCAGAAGAACCTATCTTGTTCCCGAAGAAATCATAGGCACGCAGGAACCACTCCCCGTCCCAGCCGTATTTCTCCACAGAACTGCTCATCCGCCTTACCCATTTTGCCATCTCGACAGATGTCCTGCCCTCCGGCTGTACAGGGACATGGCCAGGATGCCGCTCCAGATAGTCAAGCAGCTTCACGAACTCATTTCCGACGAACACATAGAGTCCGGCTATCATAAGCGACTCCGCCTTGCTTCCATGTGAGCGGTTTTCAGTAGTCTGGAACGAGTCATCAGGATTTTCCGAGAAACAGTTCAGGTTCAGGCAGTCATTCCAGTCCGCGCGACCGATGAGCGGAAGCCCGTGAGGGCCGAGATTCCGGTTCGTATATTCAAAACTGATGAACAGATGGTCGAGAAGCGATTTTTCGCTGCCCGGAGCATTGTCAAACGGTATTTTCTCATTCAGAATCGAGAAATCCCCGGTCTCCTTCAGATATGCCACAGTCCCGAAAATCAGCCAGAGCGGATCATCATTGAAACCGCCGCCTATATCATTGTTGCCGCGCTTGGTAAGCGGCTGATACTGATGATAACAGCCGCCGTCCGGGAACTGGGTGGAGGCTACGTCAATGATTCTCGCCCTCGCCCTGTCCGGTATCTGATGCACAAATCCGACCAGATCCTGTGCTGAGTCCCGGAAGCCCATTCCGCGGCCGATGCCGCTCTCGAAAAAGCTGGCGCTCCTGCTCATATTGAAGGTCACCATACATTGGTACTGGTTCCAGACATTCACCATCCGGTCCAGTTCAGGAACACCGGAAGAGACGCTGAACCTGCCGAGAAGTTCATGCCAATAGTTCTGCAACTCCTCAAATGCCGCGTCCACCTGCTGCTGCGTCATGAACGACGTCAGCATCCGGCGCGCCGGAAGTTTGTTTATCAATGCCGAGCACGAGTTGGCCACTGGGCCGCCGAACGGGGTGTTTTCTACCAATTTCTCAGACTGGGCCTTCTCATTGGCGGACAACTGCTCCTCGAATTTGTGCTCGTCATCATTTTCCACATAACCGAGCACGAAGACGAGTTCCTTGGTCTCGCCCGGGGCCAATGTCACTGAAACACAATGAGATGCAATCGGGCTCCAGCCGTGGGCAATCGAGTTTCCCGACTCCGCCGCCAGCACTCTGTCCGGAGCATCGAAGCCGTTATAAAAACCTCGCCCGTCGAGAAATTGCGCTGGAAATTCTCCATATCAGTCGCCGCGTTCCACAGACACCACTCCACGCAGGAGAAGAGTTTGAAATCCTTAGCTGCCGCAGAGGTATTTGTCAATGTAACCCTATGAATTTCACAACGTTGTCCCAGCGGAACGAAATACAGGCAACCGACTCTAAGCCCGTCTTTCTCGCCGGTAATCTTAGTATAACCCATACCGTGACGGCATTCGTAGAAATCCAGCGGGGCCTTGCAAGGTTTCCAGCCCGGACTCCACACAGAACCGGCGTCATTGACATAGAAATACCTTCCTCCGGCATCCATCGGGACTCCGTTGTAGCGGTAGCGGGTGATTCTACGGAACTTCGCGTCCCGGCAGAAGCAATAGCCGCCTGCCGTTCCTGAAATCAATGAAAAGAAATCTTCAGTTCCAAGATAATTTATCCACGGCCAGGGAGTGGCCGGATCTGTTATGACAAACTCCAGGGAAGCGTCGTCGAAGTGTCCGTACTGTTTCATCAGCGAAAAGGTTTTCCGGGGGCGTCGCCACCCCGGTCATCCGATAATTATTTTGTCAAATTTTTATGGATCAATACCTTAAGTCTCTCCACAGACTCTCCTGTCCTGAGCCCGTCCGGCTCGGTGTGCATGCAGTAGTCCACCAGTCTGTCCACGGTGCTGGTAGCCACGTGCATCCTGGTATCGCAGGAAGCATAGTAGATGAACACCTTGCCGTCCTCGTCTGCTATCCAGCCATTGGAGAACAGCACGTTCATCACATCGCCCACATATTCCTCTCCTTCAGGAACCATAAGGAAGCCTGCCGGCTCAGCTATCACTCTTGACGGGTCATCCAATGCGGTCATATACATGTAGAGCACATATCTGAGGCCTGATGCGCAACCACGGACACCATGAGCAAGGTGAAGCCAGCCGTACTTGGTCTTGATCGGAGCAGGACCTTCACCGTTCTTAAGTTCCTTGATGGTATGGTAATGACGGAAATTGATGATTTTCTCCTCTTTTACCTCCGCACTGGTAATGTCATCTATAAGCGCCCAGCCGATGCCGCCGCCTTTTCCGGCATCGATGAATCCGTCCTGAGGACGTGTGTACAGTGCATATTTGCCGTTCACGAACTCAGGATGCAGAACCACATTGCGCTGCTGGGACTTGGACTTGAGGTCCGGAAGACGTTCCCAGTTCACAAGGTCCTTGGTTCTGGCGATACCTGCACACGCCACTGCAGAAGACAGGTCACCCTCCGGCGCATCAGGGTCTTTACGCTCCACGCAGAAGACTCCGTAAATCCATCCGTCCTCGTGGGCGGTCAGCCTCATGTCATAGACATTGACAGCAGGCTCTCCGTACTCCGGCATTGTCACAGGATAGTCCCAGAAACGGAAATTGTCGATTCCGTTGGGGCTCTCCGCGATGGCGAAGAACGACTTTCTGTCTGCTCCTTCCACTCTTACAGCCAGTACATATTTCCCGTTCCATTTGATGGCTCCGGAATTGAAGGCGGCGTGGATGCCGAATCTTTCTTCCAGATACGGATTCGTGACAGGGTCCAGGTCATATTTCCAGAACACAGGAGCATGCGCGCCCGTGAGAATTGGATTCATGTATCTTTCATAAACGCCGTTCACATAAACCGGCTCATTCTTTTTAGAAATCAGATTTTCATAATCAGCCTGAAGCTGTTCCAATCTCTCATTGAAATTCATAACTTTAATTATTTAGTTTGCTATTTCAGAAATATCGTCTTGTCATTCGCATAGAACTCGCGGAAATTGTCGGCATCCGCAGATGACGGATGAGCCGCGAAATAATGTTCCTGCTTGTCCCAGGCGTTGCGCCAGGTCAGCACATAAGCCACCGGTGCGTCACCTATGGCATCCAGCAGCACGTCAGTCCACCAGCGAGGATAAGGAATGCCCTCGAAACCGGTCTCGGACACTGCAATCACCTTTCCGTGCTCCTTGGCATAACCGGCCATATAATCCAGATCATAAGCGAGTCTTTCCTTATAGTGCCTGTTTGCGGCCTCGATGCACTGCTCCTCAGTCAGGCTCTCATCGCTTCTGTCCACATATTCGTAATGGTCCACACCGGGGATATCCACCATGTCGTCACCCGGATAGCGGCTGAAATACTGGGTGCTGTCGATTTCCGAGTTCGGAGAATACGCCCACAGGATGTTCCTCAGACCGCGTTCCTTTTCAATATAGTTTCTTGTCAATGCAAAGAGCGTCTTGTACTGCCCGCTTGTGCACAGATTGCCGCCCCACCAGAACCAGCTCCCGATATTCTCGTGCCAAGGCCTGAAAATCAATGGGATAAGCTTACCGTCAGCATCTTTCATGGTACCGAAAAAGTCTGCGACACGTGAAAGCCACTGCATGAACATCTCGTGATTTGCTCCACCTTCAAGCACTGATTCGACGGCCTTGTCACTGCTTATGTCCCAGGCGTCGCCTCCTGTAAGAGGATTGCGGGCATGCCATGAGAATGTCACGATTCCGCCTCTTTTTACGTGAGTGACAGCAGCTCGGCTCATAAGTGAGAAATCCACACCGTCCAGATTAGCCTTGTCTCCGAGTTCAATGCCGCCGAGGTCAAACCCCACTACGGCAGGATGAGCCCCGCAGACCATACGGACGTCAGACCTGTCCAGAGAGTCATTCTCCACGTCCTCCACTTTCCAGTCGTGGCCATAGACAAGGGCATCCTGATGAGCGTAATAGAACTTGCCTGATTCCGCAGCCGACCTTAGCGAGTTCAGCAACGATGTAGCGTTCTTGTCGAGTGATCCTGACTTGCAGGTACATCCGGTAATTGCCGTCAATGCAGCCATAACGATAGCAGTTGTCTTTATAAGTTTCATTGTCTGAATGTATTAGCGTGGAGCATTGTCATACACCGATTTGAGCGTATAGGACTTCTCCGTATTGAACATTGCGTTTTTCAGAACAGGGATGATTTGCGCGCCGTTAGCGATATATTCTCCTGTGGAGTGGTTTATGAATCCGCTGGTTTCGCGTCCGGTATCCATTGCGCCGTTGTCCCAGAGGAACGGTGCAATGCCGTAATTCCTGCAGGCCCTGAAGAAAAACTCGAGGTAGTATTTCTGGAATGACGTCTGTCGGGAAGTAGGGCGGTTCACGCACCCGCATTCGCCGAAATAGACAGGAATACCGTTGTCAATGTATTTGGTCTTGAGTTTCGCCATCACTTCCACTACCGGCTTCTCATCTGACGGAGCGGGTTTGTTCACTGCGGTATGTCCCCATTCGTCATATTTGGCTTCGAGAGTATAATCATGCGGATCATAACAATGCACCGCCACCAGCAGCTTGCCTTCTGCGGAGTCCTGAGGCAGGACCAGATTCTCGATGGTCAGGTCCGGATTCGTACAGTAGCCTGGTATGCCGAGATACCTCGAAGCATTGTTTCCGCCTGTCTCGCGCACTACATTGACAAACTCCTGTGCCCACTGGTTCACGACGCGATACTGTGCGCCGCCGTCGGTCATGTTGTCTCCCCAGCCCCAGCCTCCGTCATGGAGTTCATTGAAAGGCTCGAAGATGAGGAAGTCGCCCTTGTCCGCGAATTTCTCGGCAATCTGCTTCCACACGGCCTTGAATTCTGCGGTAATCGTCTGATATTCAGCGGATGAAGAAGCAGCCCTCTTGACACTCAGCCAGTATTTGCTGTCAGCTCCGTCGTGGTGGATATTGACAATCGCCATCAGACCTGCCTTCTCGGCATAGCCTACGACCTCAGCCACGCGGTTCATCCATTCCTCGTCTATCTTGTATTCAGGCGCCGCACCGATGTGTCCCAGCCACGTGACAGGGATACGTACAGCTGTGATTCCTTTCGCTTTCAGGCCGTCAAAAGTCGCTTGGGTAGCCTTTGCATTGCCCCAGGCAGTTTCGCTTGCGACGCCATTGTTCTGAGCGTCGAGCTGGTTGCCGAGGTTCCATCCGAGTCCGAGTTTCTTCGCTACTGTCCAGGCATTGTTTGTTCCCGGCACTATCTCCGCAAGGAAGTCCTCAGGCTGTTCGGGTGTCACTTCCCTGCCCTTCTGGGTAACGGAGAGTCTGACTCTTTCTTCGCCGCATACGATGGACACGGATGCTTTCCGTTCCTCTGCGGACTGGTTTTCAGTGACATTGACCTTGATTACGCTTTTCTGCGCAAATGCTCCGGCGGTCACAGTGCACCAGTCGGACGCACTGGAGACGAAGTTCGGTTTGGAAGGTGCCGTGACATTGACCTCCTGACTGGAAGCAGCGCTTTCGAACACGAGTTCAAGAGGCGAGGCTGACAGGACAGGTCCGGTCACAGAGCCACCGCTGCTTTCCTTGCTGCATGCAGAGACGGCCATAAGCATCATCGCTGTTGCCAAAATCTTATGTTTCAATGTTTTCATATCAGAATTTCACGTCTTTTCTGTTGATCACTTTAGTATTTGCCAATGCGTTTTTCCAATCGGAGGCCGTATTGTTCCAAGAATATGACCCGTCACTGTTTTTGCAGTACAGCACCGGCTTACCGTCCTCATAGTTGCACCAATTCATAAAATATCCCCAAGGAGCATCCTCCGCAAAGAATTTGTCAACATCGAGAAGATTTCCGAACTCGCTGAGCACAACCATCTTCTTTCCTTTCACGCTGTTGTTCACGAACTTGAATGCAGCTGACTGGGACGTGCCTTTCGCCACATAAAGGTCAGCGCCCACGATGTCCACATAATCGTCACCCGGATACCAGGCACGGGCTTTCTCCAGATCAGTGCAGAGTTTGCCCTTGTCATTGGTCTGGACAGTCCAGACCCATATCAAGTTGTGCAGGCCATAAGTGTCCTGAAGCTGGTCGCGCAGATACTTCCAGAGTCTTGTGCAAGGCTCCGCTCCGCCATCGCCCCACCAGAACCACGAGCCCCATGAATAATCCCCAGCCGCCTCATGCAAAGGTCTGAAGATCACAGGGATACCGGCATCCTGAAGAAGCTTCAGATATCCGGCTAGCTTGCTTATCTGGCTGTCAATCACCTTCCTCTGCCAGGTCCCTTCTTTAAGAGCCTCATTGATGTCAAATGTGGTTCCGGACGAATAGAACGCATACTTGTTGATGTCGGTCTCGCCTTCTTTCGACGGTACTGACCAATGCCAGCCCACCTGGATGATGCTGCCTGCGTCCCAAGCCTTCTTTACAGGAGTAATGTCTCCGTAATCCGGACAGCCGCTCCATGCTTTTGCCGGCCAGTTGAGGAACAGATAGTCGAATCCGACGATGGCAGGATATTGGCCTGAAACGCTTTCCAGCATATCTGCATAGGTAGTTTCCCAAGCCGTTCCGCCCATAGCACCGCTCAATATCTTCTTTCCATAGTTCTGAAGCAGGTATGCATAGAGTTTCTTTGCATTCGTAGTGGCCGATGCGTCAGTGAGAGACTGTGACGGATTACGCTGATAATCAGACTCGTCCGCCTTCACCGAGAACTTGTAGGACAATGCCCCGACCGGATTGTTCTTGAATCCGGAGATGGCTCCGTCCGCCACTGAAAGCGTATAGGAAACACCCTTACGGAGGCCAGCGAGCTTCACGGTGACATCCTTATTGTAAGCGAGCGCACTCGACACTGTCGCCTCATTATCAATGCTTACTTTACGTGCATCAGGCAGTTTCACGTTCTGGTCGAAAGTGAATTTCACTTCCAATGTCTCTCCTGAGACCTCACTTCCGTCCGCAGGAACCACACTGACCAATGACGGAGCTTCTGCTGCGGGACTGTCCGGCTCTCCTGAACCCTTCTCCCCGCATGCACACACGGCAAACGACACCGCCGCGACCATCAACAAATTATATATCCGCATATTCATAGTTTTGATTGGATCCCGGCAGCAGGGTCAGCCGCTGCCGGAATAAGTTTAGAGTACAGCTACTTCTGTCAATGTATAATTACATCCTGTAATAACCATACCTCCATTTGCGATGATGTCATCCAGATTCGTCTGTGTCATCACTACTTCCACACGTGTCTGACCTTCAGTCATTTCCTCAAACACCTTTTCAGGAAGTTCGCCCCAGCCCTCACCATGACGCAGCGAGAACTGCCAATATGTCTGGGCCGTATCCTGGGTCAATGTGAAAATCAGTTTCTGGCCAGCCTTGACTGTGGACCAGTCGAAGCCTCCCCATGCGAGGTCCTGGTTTCCGCTCCAGCTGCCTGCTGCGAACGAACCTTTCCAGATGGTCTTCTCCTGAGGGATTTCCTGGACGATTTCTATCTTGGTGAACGTGATGTCTGAACCCTGGATGATGAAACCGAGGTTCTGCTTGCCTTCCGCATCACCTTTCTTCGCCTGGATATTGTCCAGAATTTCCTGAGTCAATGTAACCTCTGTACATCTGCTGACTTCACCATTGTCATTCCAGCCGAAAATATCCTGAGGGACAAGCACATTCTTTCCGACTTCCGGGAACACGACTCCGGACCAGTCACCGTAATTGAGCTGAGCCTGACACCAGGTCGGTCCGTTGTAAGTGTAATAGAGTCTCATCTTGGAGCCCGCCTTGACATCGAGGAAGTTGGACGCCGGAACAAGCACTCTGCCACCGTCATTCCAGGTGATAGCGCAACTGCCTTCCCAAGCCTTGATGAATTTCTGCTCGAGGAGAACGCCTATTCTTGAAGGGCAGGTCTCGGTGTCGCCGTTGAGAAGTTTGAACACGATATCGTAGGTACCGATAGTGTTATACGGCATTATGAATGAGATTTCCTTGTCTGAACGGGCAGTATAGGTCACAACTTTGGCCTCACCGATGAATATGTTCTCGATCATCATGAAGTTTTCACCCTTGAGTGTCACAGTTGCACCTATATGCTCGGCAGACGGCAACTCGTTCACGACTATATAGGAATCGTAAGTAAGTTTGATGTCAGTTTCCGGTTCCACTGTCTCGCCATTGAACTGGGTGAGGACTATTTTTCCGGATACGGATGAGGCTGTGGTAGTGAGGACAAGTCGGGTTCCGTCTTCATTGGCCTTGCCATCTGCAATTTCAACCGCCTTTCCTCCGAGGGTGGCGCTGCTGATCAGGTCCAGGTCAGTACCTTCCACAACGATAGCTTCACCGGCCATGAGTTCTGTAGGAGAAACCTTTGTAACGACAGGTTTTACGAGAGTGAAAGCGACTTCCGCCTCGTCTCCGTTGGCCATCTTGAGTTTCACATTGCCTTCAGTTGCGGTAGAAGGCACGGTGGCGGTAATCTTGCCGTTGCTGAGTTCAAACTCAGGGAGTGCACCTGCTGAAGGGAATTCCACAAAACTTACCACATCGAGGTCTTTTCCGGAAATCACGAGATTCGAGCCGGCCTTTACAGGTGAAGGTTCAGCCTTGAGAGATGTAGGGACGACCATCGTGGCAGTTCCCGCCTTAAATGATTTTCCGGCATAGCTTACTGCATTGATATCTCCCGACCGCATTTCATGAGGAATAGTGAAAGTCAATGTCTTGCCATCTTTGGAGACCACAAGGCCCTCAGATTCAATGGTGATAAAACCTTCGAGCTGCACCTCCTTAATCATATCGAGATAAGTACCTGAAATAGTAGCCTCATTATTAGGCTTCCAAGCAGAAGCCTTAACTGAGGACACTGTAGGATCACCTATCTGAATTTCGTTCTCAGAATAGATGAGATTTGCAATTTCACCTTCATCTGAAAGAACGATTTTTCCGGTAATTGCAGAGGACGGAATGATGACAGATGCATTGTGCCTGTCGATATGCTTCACCTGAGCCACAGCGCCGCCCTCGAATGTAACGCTCATTACAAGATTCATATAGTCGCCCTGGAGTTTCACCTCGTCACCCGGCATGGCAGGAGTCTTGGCTGTAGTGAACTTGTCCAGCACGATAGGCTCCGTGTATTCGAGTTCTGTCGCTGTAGTAAACACTTTACCGTCAGAGGATTTGAGAGTGATTTTTCCCACTTCCGGTCCTTCTGCAGGAAGCACGACACGGATTTCGCTCTGTTTTCCGGATGAAACCACTTCGATCTGAGTAAGCGGCTCCACTCCCGGCACATCAACCTCGACGATCTTGTCGAGATTGCTGCCGATGAAGGTCAATGCACCGCCGCGCATCACAGGATTAGGACCGTAGGAAACGAGCCTTACCTGCTTGCCGGAGTACTGGGCTGTATCAAGTTCCTCATTTGAGCAGGCTGCTGCAGAGCAGACCAATGCCGCAAAAAGGATTGAAAGTCTAAATATGTTTTTCATAATCTGTTTTCCTCCAATTATTTGTTAGGGACGGCCCTGATGTTGTCAATCTGGATCATCGGAGTACTTGATGAACCTCCGGCAGCGCCTGCCGCAAGGAAGAGTTCCAGTCCTGAGAATGATTCAGGAGTGAGTGTTCCCGTAGCCTTGTCACCTGTCCAGTACCATACGAATTCAGTTGCAATCGGCAAAGATACTGTAATCCATTTTCCGCCGGTATCGAATGAGCCGGTTTCTTTCCACGGCATGTAAAGCGCCCTCGGAAGTGAAAGCTTGTCATCGTGGAAATATGTGTTGTTTGCCGTCTGCATCGTAATCTGGGATTTGCCTGCAAAGATAACCTGCATAGGACAGCCTTTCCACGGATGTTCAAAAGGAATTCTCAATTCGAACTTGATGGTCATATTGGAGAAGTCCTTGAAGTCCACAACCTTCGTAAGGTCGATTCCGTCAGGATCATCGAAGGTCTCTGGAGTATTCCAGTTGCCAGGCCAGTACTCGAAATGGTAGCCGTCATCAGCCCAGTCGCTTCCGTCTGCCTTGAGCACCACGCCATCCTTATAGAGCTGGAGATAGTTGCCGCTGAACGAGTTGGCGTCTGACTGTATGGTCTGGTTATGCCATCCGTGATTTCCTCTCGCGTCATCGAATGTGAAGAGCATTCCTCTGTCATCCTGATACATGAATGAGGACTGGCCTGTTCCGGATTCTGTGGTCACCTTGATTTTTCCAGGAAGCGCGCCCTCCGGAATGACCACATCGAATGAACTGAATGTGAGGTTGGAAATCTTGGTCGCCTCTGCACCGGTGAATTCCACGGTCATAGGCTCGTAGAAGTAATTTCCCTTGACAGTCACCGTCTCGCCCGGTTTTGCGTATTCGAATGACATTGAGTTTATTACAGGAACCGGTGGCAGCACCTTGAAGTCGAAGGTCGTGGTGTCCTTGGCGTTATTCACCATGTATATCTTGTCTGTCTGCTTGACAGGCAGCACTTTAGGCACGGCCACTATAAGAGTGTGGTCCGTAATGTAGCTGGTGTTCAGGATCGCCTGCTGGTCATTGAACCAGAGCTCCTTGACACTGCGCAGGTTGTCTCCGAGCAGACATACGACTTCATCCATAAAGGCGCCTGTGATGGTCAGGTCCCTGTCCGCATACCTTACGGAATACACGGTAGGATTTCCGTCCGCAACCTTGTAACGGTCAGGATAGTCGATGCTGTCGCACGAAAGGAACATCGTGGCCGCAGCAGCGGAAACCGCTATGATATTGAGTAATTTTATAGTTTTCATATCCGTATTGACTAAAAGTTATAGTGATATTCGGAACGGACATCCACATGTACCGCTTCTGCCCCGGATGCCATATTGCCATTGAAGATGACATCCTCGGTAGGCATTGGCAGTGTGAAGCTTGAGGCAGTGACGTTAGGATTGTCATCTTTTGGATTATAGGTAACCTTGCTTGCGTCCCATTCTCCTGAATAGTCGAACTTCTCTCCTATCCATTTCTGCCATACGCCATTGAGGCCATCCCAGTAAGATCTCTTCTGGGCCTTGAGCTCAGCGATGCAGGCATCTACATCATAGTAGGAACGACGCACATAGTCATACCAGCGGTCGCCTTCACCTGCGAGTTCGAGGCGGCGCTCTTTCCATATGTCATTCCATGTCACGTTATCCAGAGCCTTGGCACCGGCACGCTCACGAACTTTGTTCACATACTCCTTGGCAGCGGCATTGTCAGTATTCACAACAGCCTCAGCATAAATGAGATATATATCTGAAAGACGGAGAATGTGAGTAGGAAGCTGGTTGGCCATATTCATCGGAGTGATGCCCAATGCAGAGACATGGTCCTGATTGTTTCCGTACAGATTCTTCACGTTGTTGGCGCCGGTATTGCACTGGAGTTCTCCGCCCGGTCCGCCTTTGCCGTATCCGTCCTTGTCATAGATGAAACGGAGGTAGTCGAAACCTTTCTTACTTCCGGAGTAGGTCTTGTCTGCCCAGAAATAGCTATATACATCACCAGGAAGCATCATCGTAGCATGACGACGGATGTCAGAGTTGTCGCGGACTGCAGGATTGTCAGTAGCGGTGCAGCCGAATGCAGCCTGAAGGTCCACTGAAGGACCGCCGTAACCACCCCAGCAGTCGCCGTTCTCGTCGAAGCCCACCATGGCGAGGTCACTCTGGAGAGTGTTCTGCTGTGTCCACGGATCGCAGCCGCATTTCCAGAGCCATGAAATTAGACACTCACCTGTCTGGTTGAAGCCTTTCAGACGGAACACATCCTCATAGTTCGGGGTCAATGTCCTTCCTGAGTTGTCAATGACATCCTTTGCATAATCAGCAGCTTTCTTGAGGTCGTCAGCACTGAGAGTGCCGCTTATACCCGCACGGGTGAGATATACCTTGGCGAGAAGCGCCTCTGCAGCATAGTAGTCGATTCTCTCATAGTCAGCAAATCCGCCGGTCTTCTTGGGAAGAAGTTCGAGGGCCTTCTCGAGAGTCATGATTATATATTCATAAATGTCTGCACGCTGGACTTTCTGCACCTTGTTCACGTTTCCTGAAGCAATCAGTGCCGTATTGTCGTGAATGATAGGAACTTCACCGAAAGTACGCACCATGAAGAAATATGCGAACGCTTTCCATGTGAGAGCCTCTCCGATACATTTGTTCTTGCAGGCCTGTGACGGGCCTTCGGAGTTGAGGATATTGTTGATGACAGTGTTGGCATGGCCGTTTACTGCCCAGAGAGAGTAGGACATGTTCACGAGGTCCTCGTCAGTACCGTTGGTGGTGAAATCCAGATACGGACTTGAGCCCCAGTACATATTTCCCGACATGACTTCTCCGACCTTGATGAATCCTCTCTGGAAATCATACCACGGGGAGTTGTACAGGTAGTTGACACCCTGTTCGCACTGAGCGTCATTCTTGTAGAAATTATCTACGTTGTAGCTGTCTTCCGCAGGGCGGTTGAGGAAATCCTCGCAGGAGGTGAATGCCATCACAGCCGCTGCCACCGACAATCCTTTCAAAATTATATTGCGTTTCATATCCGATGTCTTAGAATGTAATGTTCAAACCGAATGAGTACATAGCCGGAGACGGATAGCGGCCGTTGTCCAGGCCATAAGTAAGACCAGAAGAATCCTGTGTACTTGCGCCGACCTCAGGGTCATAGCCGGTGTACTTGGTGAAGGTGTAGAGATTCTGGATGTTTACATAAACACGGAGATTCTCTATTTTCGCCTTGTTCAGAAGAGCCTTCGGGAAGGTGTATCCGAGAGTGATGTTCTTGATTCTGAGGAATGAGCCGTCCTCGACATAGCGGTCGCTGATGCGGTCGTTGTCGTTAGGGTCATTGATGGAAGTATGAGGAATCTTGGTTCCCGGATTCTTCACTCTCACATTGTCGATATGGTCGAACCACTTGCTTCCGTCAGCATATACGATGGTCGGGTCGATCGGCTCGAGTCTCGCTCTCTTGGAAACCACGCTCTGCAGCTGGTTTGTCCAGGTGCTGTTCATGTGGGTCAATGTCAATGAGTTGTAGTTCATCACCTTGTTGCCGTAAGAACCGTTGAGGAAGATGCTCAGGTCGAGGTTCTTGTATCTGAAGGTGTTGGTCCATCCGAAAGTGAACTTAGGAAGCGGAGAACCGATATCAGTACGGTCACGCTCGTCGATGACACCGTTTTCGTCAACATCCTTGTACTTGATGTCACCTACCCACACCGTATTTCCGCGGTTGAATACGCCGTCAGACGGATATTTTGCAGGTTTTGCAGAATTCTGGATATCATCCAGGTCCTTATATACACCTTCGACCTTGTAGCCGTAGAAGTTGTAGAGAGGTTTGCCGATTTCGGAAACGCAGACCACATCACCCCACTGGCCGTAACCTACGAGTGTAGCGTTCTCGGTATCGGAAAGGCTGAGGAGCTTGTTCTTGTTGAAGGAAATCTGGAAGTTGCTGTCCCAGCTGAAGTTCTTGAGCTGTACCGGATGGGCATCCAATGTGATCTCAAGACCCTTGTTCTCGATGCTTCCGTAGTTGCCCTTAGGAGCCTGGAGCTTGGATGAGCCGTTGCCCTGGGTTCCCATATAGGACGGGAGCTGCATTGACATGAGCATGTCATCAGATTTCTTGTAGTATGCATCTACGGTAAGGTTCAGTCTTCCGGTGAAGAAGCTGAGGTCGAGTCCGACATTGTACTGCTCCTGGCTCTCCCATCTGATGGAAGTGTTAGGGATGTTGGACGGACGGAAGCCCATACCGAGCGCAGAAGGCATACGGGAAATGGCCGCACCCCAAGCGTAAGAACCGATGCTGGAGTTACCTGTCTGTCCCCAGCCGAGACGGAGCTTGCCGTTGTCAATGACTTTCTTCACAGGCTCGAAGAATTTCTCGTTGGAGAATCTCCAGGCCAATGCCACTGAATGGAAGCCTGCCCAGCGGTTCTTAGGTCCGAAGTTGGACGAACCGTCATAACGGTAGGTGTAGGTTCCGAGGTATCTGTCACCGTAGTTGTAAGTTTCACGGGTGAAGAAGGATGCCATGGAGGATGAACCGAATCCTGAAGAGATTGCAGGAGTTCCGGTAGCGAGAGCCACATTGTGTACCTCGTCTGAAGGGAGGTCGGTGTTGCTGCCGCTCAGGTAGTTCCATCTGGATTCCCAGCACTCCTGACCGACCATCGCGGTAACTGAATGCTTGCCCCACTGGTTGGCATAGGTAAGGTAATTCTTGAGCTGCCAGAAATAGTTGCTGTTCTTCTGATAGCTGATGGAGTTCTGGCTGCGTACCCAGCCGCCGAGGTCGATCATCGGCTTGTATCTGTTGGCATCAGATTCTCCCATATCGAAACCGAGCTCTGTTCTCCATGTTATATGTTTTATAGGAGTAAGTTCGGCGTAGATGTTTCCGCTGAGTTTCTTTCTCTTGAGGAGAATCTCATCCATCATCGCAAGTGCGACAGGGTTAGGTGAAGTGTAGCCCTCACGGATAGTGGAAGAGTAGTTTCCGTTCACGTCATAGACCGGGATGTCCGGAATGGTGGTGAGGGAGTAGTAGATGAGTCCCTGGTTGGAGTCAGCGAGCTTCAGGTTGTCATTGGTAATGGCATAGGTAGCGTTCACTCCGAGCTTGAGCCATTTCTTGAGCTGAGCATCAAGATTGGTCCTGACAGAGAAACGGTTGAAGTTGGAACCGATGATGGTACCCTGCTGGTCCATATAGGAACCTGAAACATAGTACTGCACCTTGTCAGAACCGCCCTGGGCGCTCAACTGGTGCTGATGCTGCCAGGCTGTGCGGAAGATCTCGTCCTGCCAGTTGGTACCTTTTCCGAGGAGAGAAGGTGTGGCATAGTAAGGGTTGGTCTCATCGATGTCACCTTCCTCTATCATCTCATTATAATACTGTGCGTATTCGCGCAGGTTCATCATATTGAGTCTGACAGCCTGACGGGACATTGCCACCATACCGTCATATGAGAACTTGGCCTCACCGGACTTGCCGTGCTTGGTGGTGATGAGGACTACGCCGTTCGCTCCCTGCGCACCGTAAATCGCTGTGGCAGAGGCATCCTTGAGGATTTCCATGCTGACGATATCGGCAGGGTTGATGGTGGAAAGCGGAGAAATCGTGGAAACTTTTCCGTTTCCGAGAGCATCTCCGAGACCGAAATCCGCACCGGTGTTTCCGCCGCCCTGGACGATGACACCGTCAATGACGTAGAGCGGTTCCGCATTGGCATTGATGGTCGCCTGACCGCGGACGCGGATAGAAGATGAAGAACCAGGAGCTCCGGAGGTGGTGACAGCAGTAACACCCGCTGCTCTTCCCTGAAGGCTCTGGTCAAGAGACGAAATGATGGAGCCCTTCAGGTCGGACTCTTTCATTGAGACAGAAGCTCCGGCGAGGTCGCTCTTCTTCATTGAGCCGTAACCTACTACCACAACTTCATCGAGGAACTCATTGTCCTCTGTCAATGTCACGGTGAAGTTCGTCTGAGATCCGACTGTAATCTCCTGAGTCTTATAGCCGATCGATGATATTTCGATCACCGCACCCTTGCTTACCGTAAGGGCAAAGTGACCGTCATTATCAGTCATAGTGCCGTTGGTGGTACCTTTTTCGATAACACTGGCGCCGATAACCGGACCGGTCTGATCGCTCACGGTACCTGATACGGGCACTTTCTGAGCCATCATACTGATGCTTAGGAACATCAATACAAGGCACGAAAATAGTTTACCTTTCATACTGTGTGTGATTTAACATATATTGGTTATTGTTCTTTAAACGCTTTTTAAACCGTATTACAACGTTGCAAAATTACTCACGCATAGACCGTCAAACAAATACTATTTTATCATAAAATGCTACAATCTTGACATTGACGGAAACCTGCCAAGATTTCCAAGTAATTTTTGACGGTTGACTTATGGTTGCTAACTTTGCGGAAATAATACAGAACCAGGTACTTATGAGCAAGAAAATATTGACATTGACAGCGGTTGCGACGGTTATAATCATAGGAGCGGCCTTCATATTCGCGGCAAAAAGCAGCAAAGAGGACAACGGTGCCTCAGCATTGACCTCGGAACAGAAATACTGCAATACCGTATGCGTCGAGGGCGACAGCGAAGAGGAGATAATCCGGAAGGCCGCCAATGTCATACCTTCCGAGAACCAGTTCCAAGCACTTGAAGATGAGTTCATTGCATTCGTGCATTTCGGGCCTAACACATTTACCGGAAAGGAGTGGGGCAGCGGCATGGAGACCCCGGAGATGTTCGCGCTGAAGGAGCTCGATACGGACCAATGGTGCAGTGCTATGAAGGACGCCGGTATGAAGATGGTGATTTTCACGGCCAAGCATCATGACGGATTCGTGATGTGGCAGAGCAGATATACCAGGCACGGAATAATGTCCAGCGGATTCCGTAATGGAGAAGGCGATGTGCTCAAGGACCTGTCACTTTCCTGCAGAAAATATGGTCTCAAGCTTGGAATATACCTTTCGCCTGCCGACCTGTACCAGATAGAGAGTCCCGACGGGCTGTACGGCAACCTGAGCAAGCCTTCGCTGAGGGCTATTCCGCGTGAGGTGGCCGGCAGACCGTTCGCGAACAAGACCAGGTTCACTTTCAATGTGGATGACTACAACGAATACTATCTGAACCAGCTTTTCGAGCTCCTTACCGAATACGGGCCGATTTCTGAAGTGTGGCTGGACGGCGCCCACCCGAAACGCAAAGGCGGACAGACCTATAATTATAAGGCATGGAAAGAACTCATACGCACCCTGGCCCCGCAGGCCACCATCTTCGGACGCGAAGATCTCAGATGGTGCGGCAATGAGCAGGGACGCACCAGAGCCACGGAGTGGAACGTGATTCCATATATGGAGAACCCGGACACGCTTTCGCATTTCAACGACTTGATGGCCAATGACTTGGGCGGAAGAGACGAACTCACTAAAGGCAGGTGGCTCCACTATCAGCCGACAGAAGTGAACACATCCATACGCGATGGCTGGTTCTACAGGGACGACACCCACCAGATGACCCGCAGCGCTGATGACGTTTTCGACATGTACGAGCGCAGCACCGGAGGCAACGCCATATTCCTTCTGAACATCCCGCCGGACAAGAACGGACGTTTCGCAGCTAAAGACGTGGAGGTTCTCAGAGAAACCGGAAGAAGAATCAGGGAGACCTACGGGAACGACCTGCTAAAGGGAGCCGAAGCGGACAAAGAACTGTTGGACAATGATATAGACACCTTCATACCTCTCAATGAGGGTGACAGCATCGTGGTGAAACTGCCGGAAAGACGTACAATAAACAGAATCGCCCTGAGCGAGGCCATCAGAACCGTCGGCGAGAGGGTGGAAGAATTCGCCGTGGACGCAATGATAAACGGAGAGTGGACAGAAATCGCCACAAGCACCAATATCGGCCACAAGAGGATTCTGAGATTCGAGAATGTGGAGACCGACGGCATCAGGGTAAGGCTCCTGAAGTCACGGGCTACGGCAGCAGTCAGCGGAATATCAGCTTTTTTTGATACTTTTTTGACGGATTTTTGTCAATGATGCCTGTTTGTGGCGGACAATCAGGTGAATGATATAATTTTGCAGGCGGAACTTCATAAAACCACATTCAGCATGAGACTCATTCCTGCCATCACCGCAGCCGCCGCGCTCGCATTGACAGCATGTTCAACCAATTCAGTGACAATCTCCTACGAGGGAGGAAAGACCAGAGTAGAAGCCTATTCTGAAAATATCCTGCGCGTCACATCCGTACCTGAAGGCGCCGATTTCATCGACGGAAAATCCCTGATGGCACTGAAGCCGCAGAGAAAAATCAGGGTCAATGTAACAAAAGACGATTCTGCAACTACTGTCAAGGCCCCGGGAATAACCGCAGTTGTGGACAACTCGGACGGCCGGGTTTCGTTCTTCCGCCCTGACGGGACAGAACTGACTGCAGAACATTGCCGCTCGTTCACCCCAATTACGGTAGAAGGAGACAAGGCATGGACAGTCAGCCAGAGTTTCGACTCTCCTGAAGACGAGGCATTCTACGGTCTCGGTCAGCATCAGGCAGACGACTGGAACTACAAGGGCAAGAACGAGGAACTGTACCAGTACAACACCAAGATTTCCATTCCTTTCATTGTTTCATCCAAGAAGTACGGACTGCTCTGGGACAGCAACAGTTTCTGCCGCTGGGGCGACCCGAGAGACTATGAGCAGATCGGCAATGTGTTCAGACTCTATGACAAGAACGGAGAGGAAGGCGCGATTACCGGAACCTACACGGCAGCCGACGGCAGCACATTGACAAGAAGAGAAACTGCATTGGCCCAGGAATTCCTGGAGACTCCGGACTGCGTGAAGGTCCGCAACGCTCCTGATTTCAGGTTCAACGGATCCTCTGTAGTGTTCGAGGGCGAGATAGAGCCTTCAGAAACAGGACTTTACCATTTCTATATATATTACGCCGGCTATACCAGGGTCTTTATCGACGGAAAGCCGATGACTCCAGAGATATGGCGCACCGCATGGAACCCTAACGGAAGGAAATTCGAGACAAGACTTGAGGCAGGAAAACGCATACCTCTCAGAATAGAATGGAAGCCTGACGGAGATGTATCCTACTGCGGACTGAGGGTGCTGAGCCCTGTTCCTGAGGACGTGCAGCAGAGGATGAACTGGTGGGGCGAGATGCAGAGACAGATCGACTATTATGTCATTGCCGGGGACAGCATTGACGAAGTAATCAGCGGCTACCGCACCATCACCGGAAAGGCCCAGATAATGCCGAAATGGGCAATGGGCTACTGGCAGAGCCGCGAGCGCTATGCTTCGCAGAAGGATATCCTCGGGACATTGGCAGAAATGAGGGAGAAAGGTATTCCGGTGGACAACATCGTGCAGGACTGGAGGTATTGGGAGGACGACCAGTGGGGCAGCCACGAGTTCGACCGCAGCAGATATCCGGATCCGAAAGGGATGCTGGACACGCTCCACGCCATGGGCGGACGCTTCATGATTTCCGTATGGCCGAAATTCTATGCCAACACGGAGCATTTCAAGGAGCTTGACGAACACGGATGGATTTACCGCCGCGCGATAACCGACAGCGTGGAGGACTGGCTCGGATATCAGCAGTCATTTTACGATGCCTATGCGGAAGGCGCCAGAAAACTGTTCTGGAAACAGATGAAAGAGCACCTGTTCGGACTTGGAATAGATGCGTGGTGGATGGATGCGAGCGAGCCAAATATCCACGACTGCACCGACATGGACTATCGCAAGGCACTTTGCGGGCCGACCGCGCTAGGCACCTCGACTGAGTATTTCAATGCCTATGCACTTATGAATGCCCAGGCCATCTACGAAGGACAGCGCTCCGAGGCACCTGACCAGAGAGTGTTCCTGCTCACCAGAAACGGATTTGCAGGGCTTCAGAGATATTCCACAGCATCATGGAGCGGCGACATCGGAACCAGATGGGAAGACATGAAGGCACAGATCAGCGCCGGACTGAACTTCTCCATCAGCGGCATTCCGTTCTGGACCCAGGACATCGGAGGATTCAGTGTCGAGAACAGGTATATGGCAGCCCAGCAGGAATACGACAAGACCGGCATCGAGAACAAGGACCTCACCGAATGGAGGGAACTTCAGGCAAGGTGGCACGAATGGGGCATCTTCTGCCCTCTCTACCGTGCCCACGGGCAGTGGCCTCTGCGCGAGCCTCAGAACATCGCTCCTGCGGAACATCCTGCATATCAGGCTATTGTCAATGCCGACAAACTCCGTTACAGGCTTATGCCATACATCTATACCATGAATTCCAGGGTACATTTCGAAGACTATACCATAATGAGGCCTCTAGTGATGGATTTCACAAATGACAAGAAAACCTTGTCATCGGGCGACGAATTCATGTTCGGCGACGCACTCCTCGTCTGCCCTGTCTATGAATACGGTGCAAGAAGCAGAAAGGTATATCTTCCGGAAGGCAGATGGTATGACTGGTACAGCGGAACAGCCATCGAAGGCGGCCGCGAAATCATTGCCGATGCTCCTTATGACAGGATTCCGCTTTTCGCAAGAGCCGGGCAGATCGTTCCGGAAGGCGCTGATATCCAATATACTGCACAGGACGACGGCAGGACATTGACATTGAAGATATTCTCCGGCAAAGACGCCGTATATTCATTGTACGAAGACGACGGTCTGACATACGGATACGAGCGGGGAGAATACTGCCGCTACCCGATGGTATGGAACGACGAGGCCTCCACGCTCACCATCAAGGCCCGCGAAGGCTCGTTCAAGGGCATGGCGCCTGCCAAGACTGTCAATGTAGAGGTCATCTCTCCTGAGGGAATACGCAGAAAATCAGTCGATTACACTGGAGAAGAAATCATCGTGACGCTCTAGATGACGGCAGTCACTCGTCAACGAACGCGCCTGAAGCACTTGACCGCTTCGGAAACCACGAATGTGGAGCCGCCGATATAGACGAGCGGATTTCCACCGTAAGCCGAAGCGGTTTTCAATGCCATCGCCACGGCATCACGTACGGAATCATTGACATAAAGTCGGGAGGCGCTGCGGCCAGTCTTTTCGCAAAACGCTGAATATCTGGCCAATATCTCGCTTGCCGGCTCTGCTCTCCGGGTATCCGGAGTGGTGAAGATCCAAGTCGCGTTTTCCGGGAACAGAGGCATTATGGAATCAAAGTCCTTGTCCGCCATTACGCCATAGACCATTATCAATGAGGTATATGTGCCGTCGGCAAGGGCTCTTTCCAGCTGCGCGAAGTTATACTTGAGGGCTGCTGCATTGTGACCTATGTCGCATATCACGTCCGGATTGGTGAAGAGGCGCTCCCATCTGCCGTGGAAGTCCATCCTACGTGCAGTATCGGCAATCGCCTTGGCTACCAATGAGTTGTCTTTCAGCGAGGCAGGAGATATCACATTTCTGAGCACATCCACGGCTGCAAGGACTGTCCTGAGATTCTTTTCCTGATATTCGCCCCTCAAGTCCATTGACTTCAGAATCTCATCTTTCATATACCACATTGACGGAACAGCCTTGTCAGCGAAGACCAGCTCCGGACTGTCTTCCCCGTTCACTTCAGCGAAATGGGAACGGAAGACCGGCTCCGTTTCCGGAAGAGTCTCCCCTATCACGACCGGGACTCCACGCTTGAAGATCCCCGCTTTCTCGAACGCGATTTTTTCCAGGGTATCGCCAAGCAGGTCGCAGTGGTCCAGGCCAATGCTGGTGACGATGGAGAGTTCCGGAGTTATTACATTGGTACTGTCGAGTCTTCCTCCCAGACCCACTTCTATGACTGCAAAATCCACCTTCTGATCCGCAAACCATTTGAAAGCCAGCCCTGTAGTGATTTCAAAAAATGACAATTCCAGTCTGTCGAACGTGTCGGACCACTTCGTCAGAAAATCATATACATATTCCTCCGGTATTAGTGAGGCTACTGAATCCGGACCTGCCATCCGCATTCTTTCCCTGAAATCGAGGATGTGCGGGGAGGTGTAGAGTCCTGTCTTGAATCCTGAAGTCGAGAGCACCGAGGCAAGCATATTGGCGACTGAACCCTTTCCGTTGGTCCCGGCCACGTGAATGGTACGGAAAGACTTCTGCGGCTCTCCGAGTAGTGCACAGAAAGCCTCAATATGCTCAAGACCAGGCTTATAGGCATCGCCGAAAGTGGAAGTCTGGACTGATGGAAATCTTCTGAAGATGGACTCAACCAGTGAGTCGTAGTCGTCACGTATCATAATAAACCGAATAATTCATAGCCCCCGCTGACAAATTGTCTGCAGAACGGGGTGGCAAAATTACTCCTAACCTCCGACAATTCCAATTCAGGCAGCGGAAAAAATATTATATTTGTAAGATATACGATTTGGGACAAACACAATATATATAATATGAGAAACAAACTGATAAGACTTGCCGCATTGACGGCATTGACCTTAGCCACTCCGGCACTGGCACAAAGCACCGGCAGCATCAGGATAGGCGCGCACCGCGGATTCTGGAACTGCGACGAGGCTTCCCATACGGAGAATTCCATCGCTTCTCTCCGCACGGCCCAGGAATATGACCTGTGGGGCAGCGAATTCGATGTGCACCTTACTGCTGATGATGTCGTCGTGGTGCATCACGATGCGCATATCCAGGGACAGGACATCCAGAAGAACACCTACGGATTCCTGAAGCAGTATAAGCTCGCGAACGGCGAAACTATGCCGACTCTCGACGAGTATCTGACGCAGGCTGAAGGATGCAGCACTACGGTACTGGTGCTCGAATTCAAGTCGCAGTACAGCAAAGAGCGTGAGGACAAACTCGTGGACATCGCTCTGAAGCAGCTGAAGGAGCACGGCCTCTACGACCCGTCCAGAGTCATGTTCATCTCCTTCAGCATGAACATATGCAAGAAACTGGCAGCGGAAGCGCCTGAGTTCACGAACCAGTATCTGAACGGCGACATTGCCCCTTCTCGGCTCAAAAAGGACGGAATAAACACCGCTTCTTGCACGCAGGCTGCTCGGTTCTGAAGAACTCAGGCTCAGCAAGCCGTCTGCAGATGACCCGAAGGCTGATGCCAAGGCGGAAGTCGTGGCAGGAAAAGCACGCTTCACCGTACTCGGAAGCCGTCTCATCCGTATGGAATGGGCAGCTGACGGAAAATTCGAGGACAGGGCGACTCTCGGTATCGTGAACAGGAAGATGCCTGTGCCGCAGTTTACGGTGAAACGCTCCGGCAAGAAGGTGACTATCAAGACTTCAGACCTGACATTGACCTACACCGGAGACAAAGAATTCGACGAGAACAATCTCCACGTCACTTTCCAGATGGCGGACCCGACTTCCAAGACAGGAACAAAGAAGGTTACCTGGCATCCTGGACTTGATGACAGCGGGAACCTGCTCGGAACAGTAAGGACTCTTGACGGCTGCGACGGCATCACCACAAAAGAGCCGTACGACAAGGGTGTGGCCTCACGCGACGGCTGGGCCATCATCGACGAATCCGACAGACAGGTTTTCGTTCCGGAGAATACAGACTGGAAGAACTGGGTGGCATGCAGGGACAGCGTAGAGAGGAAAGACCTCTACATTTTCGCATACGGACACGACTACAAGGCTGCAGTCGAGGATTTCGTGAAGATCGGCGGACAGATTCCTCTTCCTCCTAAATACTCATTCGGATACTGGTGGTGCAGATTCTGGCAGTACTCCGACTTCGAGTTTGTGGGACTCGGCAAGGAAATACGCTCATTGAGCATCCCTATAGATGTCATGGTTCTGGATATGGACTGGCACGAGACATGGACGCTCAGAAGACGCAATTCCCCGAAAGACGAGTATGACCAGCGCATCGGATGGACCGGCTACACTTGGCAGAAGAAGCTGTTCCCGAACCCTGCGAACTGCATGCAGGACCTCCACAACCTCGGACTGAAAACCACATTGAACCTGCATCCGGCTTCGGGCATCCAGCCTTACGAAGAGCCTTATGACAGATTTGTAAAGGATTATCTCTCACGCACTTCCGTCTATGACGGACCTAAAGGTTATGTCAATGCTGATGGCAGCAAGGCTCCTGTTCCGTTCAGAATAGACGATGAGAACTGGGCCAATGCCTATTTCAACTCCGTAATCCGCCCGTTCGAGAAACAGGGCGTGGATTTCTGGTGGCTAGACTGGCAGCAGTGGAAGGAAAGCAAATATATGCCGGGACTGAGCAACACTTTCTGGCTGAACTACACCTTCTTCAATGACATGGTGCGCCAGAGTGAAAGCGAAGGCATCTACGCGAGACGTCCGATGATCTATCACCGCTGGGGTGGCATCGGAAGCCACCGTTATCAGATAGGCTTCTCCGGAGACACCTATGCCAGCTGGAAGGTGCTCGGCTATCTTCCGTATTTCACAGCCACCGCATCCAACGTAGGCTACGGCTATTGGGGCCACGACATCGGAGGCCACATGCAGCCTAAAGGTGTGAAAGAGACTGACCCTGAACTATATACAAGATGGCTTCAGTCCGGTGTGTTCACTCCGATTTTCAAGACCCACTCCACCAAGGACCTTACCATGGAGAAGCGTTTCTGGGTATTCCCTGACCATTTCGACGCGATGCGCGACGCCATCAGGCTCAGATACGACCTCTCTCCGTACATCTACAATGCTGCACGCCAGACTTATGACACCGGCATTTCCATGTGCAGGCCGATGTATTACTACTATCCTGAGGATTCCAGGGCCTACGACTGGAAAGAGGAGTTCATGTTCGGCGACGACATCCTCGCCACCACCGTATGTTCTCCGGCCGACAAGGTTACAGGCCTTGCAAAACGCGGAATGTGGTTCCCAGAGGGAAATGACTGGTATGACGTGGCCACAGGCACTCTGATCAAGGGAGGCCAGACCGACACGCTAACCTATACCATCAGCGAAAATCCTTACTACATCAAGGCCGGTGCCGTTATCCCTATGGCAGGTGAGAAGATAACCTCTCTTCAGGAAAAGGACAACAACATAAGGATATTCGTGGCTCCGGGCGACGGCGAGAGCAGCACTTCGCTCTATGAGGATGACGGTGAAACTCAGGCGTACAAAGATGAGTATGCGACTACCTTAATCAGCAAGAGTGCAGATGCTTCGCACGTAAAGGTCACAGTATCAGGCAGAAAAGGAACATACAACGGCATTGACCCGAACCGCAGGCTTCAGATAGTGTTCGCGAGGGTGTTCGCGCCGGAAAAGGTCTTTGTCAATGGCATCGAGATTCCTTATTCACGTTTCGCCGCTCATAATGCCGAGGTCAATGGCACCGAGGCCGAGTGGGGTTATGTGGGAGCAGACCTTTCCGCTGTAGTTTATCTGCCTGAATCAGCTGCCACTGAAGAAATCACGGTCGAGTGCAGGTTCAGCGACTATGCTGCCACCCACAGGGACCTTCTGAACGGAAAGAAGGCGCTGATGCACAGGATGATGGAGCTGACTCCTGAAACCAAGCTCGTATTCGGCAAGAACATCGACCCTTACATGATGCTTCCTGATTCAGCGAGGACCCGCAGAATGCAGGAAAATATCTGGAATCCATCGACGCCAAGGCGCTTATCGACGAGTTCAGCAAGATGGAGAAGCTTCCGTCCGAGTTCATCGCCAAGATCCAGGCTCAGGTCAATGTGAAGTGACAAGTTTGGAACAACCTGCAATAATGAAAATCGCGTAATTTCTTGTAAACCAAGAAATTACGCGATTTTTACAGATTCAGGTCAGAACCCGCTAAAACCCGGTGTAGGTCCAAGGAGTGATGGCACGGAGCTCGGACTTGACTGACTCGGAAACGTCTAGGCCGTCTATGAAGGTCTCGATGGTATTCTCGTCGATGGCGCCGCCCGTGCGGGTCAGGGCCTTCAGAGTCTCATACGGATTAGGGTAGCCTTCCCTTCTGAGAATCGTCTGTATGGCCTCGGCCACCACAGCCCAGTTCCTGTGAAGGTCTGCCTGGATGGCATCCTCATTCAGAATCAGCTTGCCCAATCCTTTCTTGAGGGAAGCCAATGCTATAAGTCCGTGAGCGAGAGGCACTCCCACATTTCTGAGCACAGTGGAATCAGTAAGATCGCGCTGCAGACGGGAAATAGGCAGTTTCATAGACAGGAATGTGAGCACGGCATCGGCCATACCCAAGTTGCCCTCCGCATTCTCGAAATCGATAGGGTTCACCTTGTGCGGCATCGCCGAAGAGCCCACCTCATTCTTGTTCACCTTCTGCTTGAAATATTCCATCGATATGTAAGTCCAGATATCACGGGACATGTCGATAAGAATGGTATTGATACGCCTCAGGCAGTCAAAAATGGCAGCCAGATTGTCGTAATGCTCTATCTGCGTGGTCGGGAACGAACGCTTCAGACCGAGAGAATCCACGAACCTGTCACCGAAAGAAATCCAGTCGATGTCAGGGAACGCCACCTTGTGCGCATTCATATTGCCGGTAGCACCGCCGAACTTGGCAGGATAGGTAAGAAGAGCGAACTGACGGAGCTGCTCCTGAAGACGGACCTGGAACACCTTGAATTCCTTGCCCAAACGTGTCGGAGAAGCAGGCTGGCCATGCGTCTTGGCAAGCATAGGAACATCTTTCCACTGCTCCGCCATACCTGAAACCATATTCAGGACCTCATTCAGGGCCGGCATATATACATCCTCGAGAGCCTCCTTGAGCATAAGCGGCTGGGAAGTGTTGTTTATATCCTGGGAAGTCAGACCGAAATGCACGAATTCCGACCATTTGTCGAGGCCGAGCTCGTGGAAATGCCTTTTGATGAAATACTCCACCGCCTTGACATCATGATTGGTAGTCTTCTCGATTTCCTTGACCTCCATCGCCTGCTCCGGAGTAAGATCCAGATAGATGCTGCGCATTGCCTGATATTTGCTCTTGTCAATGTCCTTGAGCTGAGGCAGAGGCAGTTCGCAGAGTGCGATGAAATACTCGATTTCCACGCGCACGCGGTATCTGATCAATGCAAATTCACTGAAATATGCTCCGAGAGATTCTGTCTTGGATGCGTAACGGCCGTCAATCGGTGACACGGCAAGTAATGAATGAGTGTCCATTATATTGTTTGTTTCTTATTTATCTTATTCAAGCGTACGGTACAGTTCCACCGTGCGGACAGCTTCCGCCACGTCGTGTACCCTGAGAATATCAGCCCCCTGGCACAAGGACTTGTAATGCAGCACCTGAGTTTCCGGCAACGACTCTTCCGGAGTAATGCCGAACTTCCTGAAAATCATACTCTTGCGCGACACGCCCACAAGCACCCTCCTGCCGAACTCAGAAAATCTGTCCAGCTCGCGCATCAGCTGATAATTCTGCTCCAATGTCTTTGCAAAGCCGAATCCCGGGTCGAGAATCCAGTCCGTCAGGCCCACAGCCTCAGCCTTGACTGAAAATGCACGGAAATATGACAGCACATCCTCCGTAACATCTTGATACTCAGTAAGAGACTGCATTGTCACAGGATTGCCTCTCATATGCATTGCAACGAAAGGCAGCGACAGGGCAGCGACCTCAGTCAGCATCGGCCCGGGCTCGCCTGGAGCCGTCTTCTCATACATCCCCTCACCCGCAGTCACATCATTGACAATAAACTCCCCTATCGTGTCATAGGCTCTGCGCACCACCGACGGCCAATAAGTGTCGATCGAAATCCGCGCAGAAGGAAATTCCTTTTTTATCGATGTCAATGCAGGTCCGAGCCGACGCCATTCCTCTTCCTCGCCCACAGGAGACGAGCCTGGCCGCGTGGAACAGGCACCTATATCCAGTATGGAAGCGCCGTCCTCCAGCATCTTACCCGCTCTGGAGAGAATCCTGGAGATGTCATCGGACCCTGAAGAGTCCAGACAACGGCTTTCTGCATAATATGAGTTTTCCGTGATGTTTATGATTCCCATCACGTCGATAACCCTGTTCTTGTCCATAGAATACTTCTACAGCATCAGTGAATGTCTTACTGCAGCTGCAGCCTCTTCACCCTTGAGATGAGCAAGGATGGCCAGTCCGAATTCCACGGCGCAGCCAGCTCCCCTGCCGGTAATGAGATTGCCGTCACGGACAGCCGGTTTCTGCTCGTAGATACCTCCACGGGCAACAGGAGCATCCTCGAATCCGTCAAAACAAGTAAAATGCTTGCCCTGAAGGCTTGGAAGCTGTGAAACCACGAGGCCTGGCGCAGCACAGATCGCTGCCACGGCACCGCCTTCAGCATAGTGCAGACGCATGAAGTTTATGATCTCACCATTTTCCGCCAGGTTCCTGGTTCCGGGCATACCGCCAGGGAAAATCATCACGTCAGACTCATCAGTTCCGTCGAGCTGGACTTCAGCCTTGAACTCTCCGTAGGTCATGTCCGCAACCACGGTCGTCTTGTGGGAACCGGTTACGAACTTGTCGTAGAGTACAGAAACAGTCTTCACGTCCACGCCTCCACGTCTGAGGACATCTAGAGTCGCAAGCGCTTCGATTTCCTCGAAACCATTTGCAAGAAAAATATATACTCCTTTCATTTCTATAAATATTGTTTACAAAGTCACACCTTATATGATAAGCATCATCGCCAATGTGTAAAGCATGTACGCCTCAAATGCCAGTTTGCCCTTGGAATCCGAGTCGAGCATAACTTCCGTAGCATCATGCCTCACAAGTTTCGCGAGTTTGCGCGGACTCGGCAGATTACGGGCAGCCCACTTGCAGAGAATGTTGCCGTCATTGAAATATACTGCCCCTCCGTTTGAGCGGTTGAGAGATATAAGCGTCTTGTAATCAGAATAATACACAGCAGTCATCAGCTGCATTGACTCCTCCGCACCGAGCTTTTCTGAAGCGATGAGATGCGAGAAACCATCAGGGGAATCAGCCACCAGAAGCAGCGGGACAAATCCTTTTTCAGCGGCATCGCCGAGAAGCCTTGCCGTATTTTCCCATCGTTTCGCAGACATTTTGGCCGGTTCCGGAACAGATACCGCCATCACGAGACCGTTTACAGCCAGGGTGTCACGATATTCACCGGAATTGTCCCTGAACGAAAGACGCGGGAAATCAGTCTCATTGATATAATCCTCTTTCTTTACGGTATGGGCCTCGACGAAGGTCCAGGTGGAATCAGGAATGAAGTCCAGAGTAAACAGACCGCGTTTTCCGTTTTTCTCATAGACGAATGTGGAGACATATTCATCTTCTCCCCCTGCCGGCTCTTCGCTTGCTTCAAGACGCGAACTGAGATTGAACGGCGTAAGTTCGAGCATCGGTATGAACATCAACGAATAGACTGCAAAAGCGGCTGATGCGGCTGCCGTCAATGCGAATGTCACATATTTGCTCTTCTTCGGTTCGCCGAAATCCTTGTATGGAAAGAATGCGGCAAAGGTCAGAAGACACAGTACAATATTCTTGGCAAATGACTGGAAATGAGTAAGATGCACCGCCTCACCGAAACAGCCGCAGTCCATAGACGGATTCAATATCCAGAGCAGCAGCGTAAGAAGGGTGAATCCGCCGAGCAGACCGGTCACGCACCAGGCGGTCACCTTCCTGAAAACTCCTGTCACCAGACAGATTCCCAGACCAGTCTCGGCAACTGCGAAGAACTCGGCGAAGACCATGGCTGCACCACTGAGGAAGCCGAGATGAAGGAAGTTCAGATACTCCCTGACTATAAGCATCGTACCGACAGGATCCATCAGTTTCAATGTTCCCGCCACGAAGAATACCAGTCCTACCAGGACGGCGCAGAAGCGCCTTGCCTTACTGCCTATATAACTCATTCCCAAATAATTGAATTATCGTTTTCCATCCACTGTCGCCATAATGGCCGCAGCGATCTCATCAGGCGGAAGCATCGAGCCGTCACAGGAGCGGCAGTCGATCCTGATGAAGTCCGGATCCATTTCACATTGGCTCACATACACTTCGCGCACGCGCTTCTGGAACTCGATGTCAGCCTCGTGGATATCGGTCTTTCCTTCGAGATACTCCCTGTCGTCACCTTTCCTGCCTGCCTCAAGTTTCTTCTCCACGAATCCGATAGGCACATCCAGGAAGATGTTCAGATCCGGCTTCGGCAGACCGAACTGTCCGTATTCCGTGTCGAAAATCCATTTGCGGAGTGCTTCACGCTCCTGCGGGTCATCGATTTTTGCGCATTGGTACGCAATATTGGAATAGACATAACGGTCCAGCAGAACGATACCGCCCTCATCCAACGTCCTGCGCATCTGAGGCGCCGCACCGTGTCTGTCTTCCGCATACAGAAGAGCCACCAGCTGAGGATGCACGCTGTCAATGCTACCGAAACCACCCCTCAGAAACTTTCCGATGAGCTCACCATAAACCGGAGCGTCATAACGCGGAAAGTGGATGTATTCCAGATTGTCAGTCCTGCTTTCCAGATAAGACCTGAGTCTTTTCACCTGAGTCGATTTTCCGGAGCCGTCCAGCCCTTCTATTACTACTAACATATAATGCTATTTTATTATTTCCCTGTCTATCCTCCTCGGGATGCTTGTCAATATCTCGTACGGTATAGTACCCAATATATCAGCGAGTTCCGTCACGGAAGGGTCGTCTCCGAAAACTGTCACCGTATCCCCGACTTTCGCATCCACGCCGGTAATGTCCAGCATGCACATGTCCATACAGATATTGCCGATGGTCGGAACCCTGTGCCCGTTCAATGAAAACGAAGCATGACCGCAGCCGAGGTGTCTGTCAATGCCGTCCGCATATCCTACCGGTATGGTGGCTATGACCGTTCCTGTCGGCGCTATATGTCCATGCCTGCCATATCCTATAGTTCCGTCTTCAGGAGACAAATGCTTAATCTGCAATATCTTGCATTTCAGCGAAGCCACCGGTGAGAGTTTCACTCCAGGCAATGCGCTGATGCCGTATATCCCGATTCCGAGCCTTACCATATCGTGCTGATAAGCAGCGAAACGCTCTATCCCGGCCGAGTTGAGTATATGAAGCATTGGCTTATAGCCGATCTCCTGCGAGATTCTGTCGGCATTGGCCTCGAACATCTTTATCTGGCCGAGAGTGAAGTCGTCCGACTCCGGGTCTTCAGCCGCAGCAAGATGCGAGAACACCGATTTCACCTTGACGGCATCCGTGGTCTTCAGAAAATCCGTAAGTTCCTGCAGTTCCTCAGTCATGAAACCGAGACGGTGCATTCCTGTATCGAGCTTGATGTGCACAGGGAAGTTCTTCACTCCCCTACGGGACAGCACATCACAAAGCGTCCTCAAAGCATACATATTAGGTATGCTCGGCTCCAACCTGCTGTCAATCATCTCGTTGAAAAAATCCGTACCGGCAGTCAGCACAAGTATCGGAAGACTGATTCCGGCTTTTCTGAGCTCGATTCCCTCTATCGGATAGGCCACTGCGAGGTAGTCGGCGCCCTCTTTCTGGAGCATTGACGCGAACTCTACCGCGCCATGCCCGTAAGCATTGGCCTTTACAAGCACAAGAAGCTTGGTGGAAGGTTCCAACAAGCCTCTGAAATATCTGTAGTTGTCGCGGCAGGCGCTGAGTTTCAGCTCAAGCCGTGAAAAATCATTTTCTTTCAGCATTCTGTCAGTCCGGCAAACGGCCGGTTTATTCTATCATCAGAATTACAAAAATACCAAAGTTTCGCCATTATAAAAAATTATTTACTCCGGCAATGCCGCTTTCAGCACAGGGTCAATGCGCAAGTATATGCGATAGAACGCATTGTCCCCAAGCTTGGAGTAACGGCCCACGAGAGCACGGAGCTGCGGAATAAGATAAGGGCATGTCTCCTCCCATTCGCCCGGAGCCGGAACAATGCCGTCCGTCTTGGCTGCATAGGCCCTGAACTTCGCCGGAATATCCAGAACGTCCAGATATGCCTCCAGTGAAGCATAATTGTCAATGGCGGACAACTGCTTGCCGTATTTGTCGAAGATGGACGAAGCGAAACGCATCTGGGTAGCCTTCTTGTTGCACTTGATGAAGAAACGGGTAGCCGACGTAGTGTCCACCGGCACGAAAACGTCAGGGACAATGCCGCCTCCGCCATATACGGTGCGGCCGCCTACCGTGTGATAGACTTCGTTCTTGTCCACCTTGATACTGTCCTTGTCGAACATTTCACCATCGGCATAACGCTTATAGATATCATACTGATAATCATCAGAATACGGTTTCTGGATACATCTTCCTGACGGTGTATAGAAACGGGCTACCGTGAGTCTGACCGCAGAGCCGTCAGTGAAATATATCGGTTCCTGGACGAGTCCCTTACCGTAAGAGCGGCGGCCTACGATGGTTCCCCTGTCATTGTCCTGAATGGCTCCGGCGAAAATCTCGCTGGAGGAAGCGGAGGATTCATTGATGAGAACAGAAAGGGAGACATCCTTCAAGATGCCTTTTCCGTCCGCCTGAAAGTTCTTCTTGGCGCGGTGAAGTCCCTGAAGGTAAACTATTTCCGCATCTTTTTCCAGGAACTGGTCCGCAAGCAGGAGCGCCTGGTCGAAATAGCCGCCCGAATTGTCCCTGATGTCGAAAATCAGATGTTTCATTCCCTTGTCAAGCAGAGACTTGGCAGAAGCATTGAATTCTTCGTAAGTGGTGCGCGTGAACTTGGAAAGGCGGATATATCCGGTGGTGTCGTTTATCATGAACGACGCATCTACGCAGTGTACGGGGATTTTTCCTCTCTTTATATTGAAAGGAATGGTCTCGCTTCCACGCTTTACCAGGATCTGGACCTGTGTGCCTGCCTGGCCTTTCATCCTGCAGACCATGCTGTCCTGAGGATACTTCACACCGGCGATATTGCGGTCATCCACTTTCAGGATACGGTCGCCCGGCTGGAGTCCCACTTTTTCTGAAGGACCTCCCGGGATGACTTCCAGGACTACGGCCGTATCATTCGGGACATTGAACTGGATGCCGATGCCGTCGAAATTCCCGGCAAGCTCAGTCTCGGATTTCTCCAGATCGACAGGCGGAAGGTAGATGGAATGCGGGTCGAGGGATGCAAGTGCCGCTGTCACAGCCGCGTCCGTGACTTTCTTCACGTCCACAGTATCTACATAGTTCTTGTCCACCTGCTGCAGGATCAGATTCAGTTTCTGCCAGGCAGCATAGTTGGCATTCAGCTTGTTATGCTTGTTGACGATATTGAACGTCAGCACTGTAGCAAGCACACCGAGCACAATTCCGAGCACCGCGCTGAGCGAGCTCATCTTATCTTTTCCAGTCATCTTATCCATGATTAACCGCTAACCGACATCCACTTGTTCCACTTCTATGCCCGCCTTTTTCAGCAGGTCAGGACCATCCTGCAGTCTGTATGCATCTTTATAGACCACACGCTTGATGCCGGCCTGAATGATGAGCTTGGAGCATTCGAGGCAAGGGGAAGCCGTAACATAGAGGGTGGAATCCTCGCTGCTGTTTCCGGACTTCGCCACTTTGGTTATGGCATTGGCCTCAGCGTGAAGGACATACGGCTTTGTGACGCCGTTTTCATCCTCGCACACGTTCTCGAATCCTGACGGAGTACCATTGTATCCGTCCGAAATGATCATATTGTTCTTCACGATGAGCGCGCCGACTTTGCGGCGTTTGCAATATGAGTTTTCCGCCCATACTTCAGCCATTTTCAGATAGCTGCGGTCAAATTTCTGCATAAGGCTACATGATTGTCAGAAACTGTTTGTTGAACAGATTCTTAGTTTCTCTGATAGAGATAGCGTTTGATGCTTCTCTTAGGTGTTCTCTCGAAATCTTCCGGCATGAACTCCATCTTGGAAATCTTGGCATAGTTAGGAATCTGCTTGTTGATTTCCGGAAGAGTCTCAAGAAGTTTAGCTTCGAGCTGAGATTTGGACAAGCCGTCGAGCTCTGCCTGATGGTAGTCAGGGTAGATGAGCGATACCAATGTGCCGTGGTCTTCGATCACGAGTGAATCCACCACGTAGGTAACATTGTTCACAACTCCCTCTATTTCTTCAGGATAGATATTCTGGCCGGAAGGTCCAAGTATCATACACTTGCTTCTGCCTTTCAGGAAGAGGTAGCCGTCGCTGTCCATCACGCCCATATCTCCGGTGTGGAACCAGCCGTCCTTCCCGAGCACGTTCTTGGTGGCCTCTTCATTCTTGTAATAGCCGAGGAACACATTGGCGCCTTTCACCAGGACTTCGCCCGGAATGTTCTGAGGATCAGGCGAGTCAATGCGGATTTGCATATTGAGCACCTGTTTTCCGCAAGAATAGAGTTTGGCATCTTTCCAGTCAGCATAGCCGATGATAGGAGCACATTCGGTCATTCCGTAACCTACCGTGAACGGGAAGCCTATCTTGCGGAAGAACCTCTCCACTTCAGGATTGAATGCGGCTCCGCCGATGATGACCTCGTAGAAACGTCCGCCGAAGGCATTGACAAGTTCCTGCAGGATCTTCTTCTGTATCACCTTGTCGATGATAGGGAGGTTCATTATCATCTTGTTCCTGTCGAGAATAGGCTTGAGCTTGGACTTATAGACCTTCTCGATGATGAGCGGCACAGCGATAATGATGTGCGGCTTGATGTCGGCAAATGCCTGCATGATGATCTTCGGACTCGGAACTCGGGTAAGGAAGTGCACGTGCGCGCCGATCGTCATTTCGAACAGGAATTCGAACATCATGCCGTACATGTGGGCTGAAGGAAGCATTGACACTACCTCTGTATTGTTGTCGAGCTGCGGCATCGCCTGGACATGGGCGAATTCGATATTCGACCAGAGTGCACGGTACGGAACCATGACTCCCTTTGAGAAGCCGGATGTTCCTGAAGTATAGTTGATCACTGCCAGCTCATCGGCTTTGTCTTCGTAGTAGTCAAGGTCTTCCGGTCCGAAATTGTTGGGATACCTGTGGCCGAAGCTCTCGTTCAGATGCAGACGCACCTGGGACATCTCTTCAGTCTTGGAATAGAGGAAATTGAAATTGTTTATCTGCACGACCACATAAAGTCCCGGCATTTCCGCCTCTGAAAGGTTCTCCCAGATGACGTCATCCACGAAGAGCACCTTCGCCTCAGAATGGTTCACGAGATAGTGGATGTTGCCCGGCTTGAATTCGTGAAGAATAGGCACAGGAACAGCACCGTAAGTCAATGCCGCCAAAAAACTTACGCCCCAGTTAGCCTGGTTGCGTGAGCAGATTGCCACTTTGTCACCTTTTTCCAGACCGCACTGCTCGAAGGCGATATGCAGTTTGGCGATTCTTCTCGCTACATCCCTATAGGCCAGGTCCTGGCCCTTGTAGTTGGACAATGCGGGACGATCCCAGTTCTCTCTGAAACTTTTCTCGAGAAGCTTGTTAACTGATTGAAATTCCATAATTTTCTATTGAAGTTTAAATGACCGCTCTTTTCCGTCATAACAACGTGCGGTCACCTGTCTCTTGTCATTGACTGAAACCTCCGTATCGGGGCTGAGCATCTTGTTTCCTGTAGGAGACAGAACAGGCTCGCCGCCATAGAAACCATAGATGAGTGTCCTGACAGAAGTCCTGACAATCCAGTATTTACGGTTTCCGGCCACAAGAAGTTCCGGCAATGATTTGATTGTTTCGTCTGATTTTATGTCTTTCCACGAAGAAGGTTTTTTCCCGTGGAGATCGTACATCGCTATAGTATTTTCCTTATGCAGCACCATGACATTGTATCCGTGCGCGCCGGTAAAGTCAAATGCTGCAGGTCCGAGCAGGATTTCCTTACCCAAGTCCACAGGGAACGGCTTTACAAACCGACCGAGCCGATCGATAAGGTAAAGGCTGCTGCCTGATGCGAAGAGGAACTGGAGTTTTCCATTGCCGAAGTAATCGATGGTTTCCACGGCCCCGCATATCGGAGCTTGGAACGGCACGCCCCATATTCCTTTTCCGCTTTCTTCTTTCAGTGTAAGATACAGGTTTTTCTGCTGGGAGAAGATATTGGTCTTGCCAGTACCGCAGTTCTTCACCTTGAACGGCCCGGCAGACACTGTCACCACAGTATCTTTCTTCATTACAGGGACTTCATCCTTAGCCCCGGTGTATTCCATACGGGCGACACTGAATTCCATCCTCGCATCTTCTCCAGGATATATGGCCAATGTCATAGGACAGGAAGTCACCTTGTCGAGAATCCTGCAGGCCGAAGCGGAGATGTTCTTGGAGAAAAGCGACGCAAACTCATCCGGAGAGGCTGATGCGGAATAATATGCCTGGAATGCCGTTCCTTCACGGCTTATAATCCTGCCGGCGCCGGCATCTGAAAGGAATGAGGTCAATGTCCTGTATTTTTCCGGTTCAAACGCCGCAAGCGAGCTTCTCTCTCCGGCAATTATCCAGCCTTTCTTGTAGATATACATCGAATCCGGGACATTGAACATCTCGCCGAATACACTGGAAGCAAAGCCCCTGAACGGATAGGCAATCGGCTTTCCGTCGTAAGAGCGGAGGTTAGTGATTCCGCTTCCCCTGAAAATCACGGAGAAGTCCTGTTTGCCGGGACGGACAAGTATCACCTTCCCGAAGCCTGAACCGGACGGCACTTCAGCCACAGCCACTTCCCTGATATCCAATGTTTTATACCACGTATCAGGAGACATCCCCGACTTCTTTTTCAAGGCCGTCCACATGGCCTTGCGGCTGTCGAGTTTTCCCACGGCATCAACATATTTCTCCATTCTGTCCGAATATGCCTGAGCATCAGCCACCTGGACCGAGTACACTGAACGGACTCCGGCAGGTACCATTTCCGGGAAAAGAGACTCGCCCGGAAGCAGATTCCTGTAGATATTGCTGAAATAGGCCGGGCTGTCCACCGAGAACGAGCGTCCTGTCATTTCAGGAAACGGCTGCCGCTTCTGCGCTGGCGGGACAGGAATGAGCCGGCCAGCTTGTCCACATAGTTTCCGCTCACGAACAGCGCCTTGTTTCCGGAAGTGCCGTAAACAGCGGAGGAAAGGCTTTCGTCATCCAACAGCGAAACACCATATTCTATATGTCTTGAACAGGATTTGAGCAGTGTTTCAGACGGAGAGAATGCTATAAGACAATGCTTTTTCAACGGCGATTCACGGTTCTCCGTCAGGTCTATCACCAAATGTGACACGGATGAAGAGTCGGCCAGAGCAAACAGTTTCTGTACTGGAGAATCCTGCGAAATCCTGCCTGCATCCACCACGAGCAGAGGTGCAAGATCCCCGCTATAGTGCATTGACACTACTGTTTCCGCATTCTTCAGGCCCGAAGGAGCCTCTGTGTCAATGAATTTGCTCAATTTCGAGAGCCATCCTCCGAAATTGGACTTGCCGGTTCCGAAGAACAGCTGGCCCACGAGATAGGTGCTGTCTTCGAATACTTCCAATGAACTTTTCAGTTTGTCCCCATAGAACACGAGCGCGGCATCTGACGGCTCCGTCTTGTCCGAGTACAGCACGACCACTGCTCCTATGACAAACGCCACAAGAGCGGCAAGCACCGCTGTACATATATATATAGCTTTCTTGTTCATTCTGCAAAGAGTGCAAATTCTGCAATTCACAAAGATAATCATAATTTTCACAATTAGGTTATTCTACCGATTTTCTGTCCCTTTTGGAAAAAACAATGCGAATTTCTGCTGAAATGGTTACAGAAACTCATTTTCAAAAAAGTGCTCAAACGACAAAAAAGTGCTCAAACGACAATTTGAAAAGTGCTCAAACGACAATTTTTATAAAACGCTGTATTTCAACGGAAAAAGTTCTTGTAATATTTTGGGCGTTGAATGGCATTTATTACCTTTGGAGAAGACGAAGATAATAAATGCAAGTTTATATGAGCAGAAAAATCACTTTTCTAACCCTGTTTCTGTGGCTGATGACGGTAACTTTTCCTGTCATTGCCCAGCAGAAAGCAGACACGACCTACACCTTCCGCTTCGTTCCGCAGAAGGACATGTTCTACGTGCCTTGGAATGGCAATGACACGGAACTTGCCCGCCTG
>QWCB01001179.1_pt1 | contig 45798 bp, 37 predicted proteins | sample 1972511 | NCBI WGS metagenome assembly QWCB01 (sample SAMN09866719, study PRJNA288562) | Human gut metagenome isolate term5_stool, whole genome shotgun sequencing... | isolation source: gut | host: Homo sapiens | place: USA: California | reverse complement strand
ATAACCTCTTTAACACCAACAGCGTAATGATGCGGATTGGAAGCGGAAACCATTCCCAGTGAGCGGCCAAGCATCGAGTTAACGCCATCAGCCAGAATCACCACATTCGCTTCGAGAATATCATCCCCGGCCTGGACGCCAGTGACCTTGTTTCCTTCACGAACCAGCGCATCGACGCGTACGCCCGGGATAAACTGCGCGCCCGCCTGCTCGGCTTGTTCCATCAACCACGGGTCCAGACGATTACGCAATACGGTATAAGACGCGTGTTGCGGAACATCTGGTTGCTCGCGGTGAAAATCGAGGGTAACGGCGCTTTCTTCGGTTAAGAAGGAGATTTTCTCGCGTGTGACCTTGCGTTCTATCGGCGCTGATGCTGCAAAGCCTGGAATAATTGCTTCGAGTGTGTGGGCATAAAGACGCCCGCCGGTCATGTTTTTACATCCGGCACTGTCGCCGCGTTCTATCACCAGGACATCCAGCCCGGCTCGCGCCATGACCAGTGCGGCAACGCTACCGGCAACGCCCGCACCGACCACAATGGCATCAAATTTGTCATCCGACATGCGTTATGCTCCCTTCCCGCTGCGTTTACAGCGGGAGATGTGGTTGAAAGGGAATTAGCGACTCAACTGGCTAATCAGGGCAGGGACGACTTTGTAGATATCGCCCACCAGACCGTAGTCGGCATAGTTGAAGATTGGCGCATTTTTATCTTTATTAATGGCGACAATCACTTTTGCGCCGTTGCCGCCAACCATATGCTGGATCTGCCCGGAGATCCCCAGCGTCAGGTAGAGATCGGATTTCAGCAACACGCCGGAGACACCGATATAACGTTCACGCTCCATCCAGTTCTCGCCTTCGGCAATTGGACGTGAACAGCCGACTTCAGCATTCAGCACCGCCGCCAGTTCGTGGACCATTTTCAGGTCATCCTGCGCCGCCAGACCACGACCGACGCCAACCACACGTTTTGCTTTGCTCAGGTCCACGCTGCTTGCCGCTTTCGCACGGCGTTCGCGACAGAGAATTTCATGACGCGGGGCAACATAAGGTACCGTTTCTGTCGGGCACTGATGAGAGATATCACGGGTGCACGGCTCCTGAACACCGGGTGCAAGGGTAATGATCGCCAGCGGGCTGTTGATCTTTTCCTGAGCGAACGCTAACCCGCCATACATCCGGTGTTCGGCGCAAATGTGACCATCGACAATATCCACCGCCGTGGCATCGTTCACCAGCGCCGCATTCAGTTGCACACTTAACCGTGCTGCCAGAGCTTTACCACGTTTCGTCGCGGCCAACAGCAACATAGCGGGGTGTTTATCTTTCAGCAGGGCAGCAATGCTTTCGGCGTAATTTTCAGTACGTTGCAGCGCGTCGTTTTGCTCAAGAACATAAATGCATTTTGGCCCATAAGGCATAACTGCCTGCGCCTGCTCGGTATTTTGTACAATGGCATACACCTGTTGGCCCCATTGCTGAGCGCCGCCAAACAGTTCAGCATAACGTTCAGGATTATCGCTAAAGACCCAGACGCTGTTTAATTGACTCATCGTTTCTTCTCCGTAGGCTTCAGTTCAGGGCTTTCTTCAGATGTTCCGCCAGCTCGGCAATGGCCTCCGGCGAATCGTTATCGAGAATGATGTGCTTACGTTCTGTTTGCGGCGGTACGCGAATGCCGGTCAGTTCAGCAAGTGGTGCGCTCTGGCTCCAGCCAATATCACTTGCCTGCCACTGATTTACCGGTTTTTTACCCGCGCCGAGAATGGCTTTCATCGAAGGAATACGTGGCACGTTAATATCGGAGGTGACGCAGAGCACGGCTGGAACAGAGAGTTCAATAACTTCAACATCATCTTCAAGCGTGCGTTCAATCACCAGTGTATTGCCCTGACGCTGAATGGCACTCACTGCATTAATCACCGGAAGTTGCAGAATTTCTCCGACCAGCAAGCCAACCTGCTGGGCATAAAGGTCGCCGGAACCTTCACCAAAGATCAGTAAATCGAAGCCGATCTTTTCAACTGCTGTCGCCAGCGCCTTTGCGGTATCGAGAGGCAGTGCATGCTCAAGTTGTGCATCCTGCACCATATACAGGCTGTGCGGCCCGCGGGATAGCACGTCTTTGCGCACTTTCGAGTTCTGCAACAAAGAGCCGCCGACGGTCAGCGCGGCTATCTCATCGTCATCTGTTGCAAGCTGGCTTGCAGCTTCAATGGCATTGAGATCGAACTGGCTGATTTTGGCGTCGGCATTGTCGAAATTCAGGGTGTATTCTGGAGTGACAACAATGTCCTGTTCTTCAGGCACCAGCTTAAAGCAGGTTATTATTTTCATGATTTCTCCTGTGAGTCGCATACGGAACCATCTCCGATGGAAGGTAAAAATGGCCTGAAAATAGTGTGCGATAGCGGTGCGGGGTTTTCGACGGAGCAAGCTGTTTTCCTTGCCAACAATCTTGCAAAAAAAATGCGATCGCTAAAACAAAAGTGCAATTTGCGGCAATATAGTTATTCCATGACCGTGCAATCTTGCATTCAGTGTAAATAATCTTGTTTAGCTCTCGCTAAACGCGGTTGTATAACCGCAATACACGCCGTATTTTATCCGGCATATATTGTTTTTGTTTGCTCATGGAATAGGGAGGTTGTCATGTATCAACGCTGTTTTGATAATGCCAGTGAAACGCTGTTTGTCGCCGGTAAAACGCCACGGCTTTCACGTTTCGCATTTAGCGATGATCCAAAATGGGAGTCTGGACATCACGTTCATGACAATGAAACCGAGCTGATTTACGTCAAGAAAGGGGTAGCAAGGTTTACCATCGATTCTTCGTTATATGTCGCGCATGCCGATGACATTGTGGTGATAGAACGTGGCAGGCTGCATGCGGTGGCCTCTGACGTTAACGATCCGGCAACGACGTGTACCTGTGCGCTGTACGGCTTTCAGTTTCAGGGGGTTGAGGAAAATCAGCTACTGCAACCGCATTCTTGCCCGGTAATTGCCGCAGGGCAGGGAAAAGAAGTCATTAAAACCTTATTTAATGAGCTAAGTGTGATTTTGCCGCAAAGTAAAAATAGCCAAACATCTTCGTTATGGGACGCATTTGCCTATACGTTAGCAATTCTTTACTACGAAAACTTTAAAAATGCTTATCGTTCGGAGCAGGGATATATTAAAAAAGATGTTCTGATAAAAGATATTCTTTTCTATCTGAATAATAACTATCGCGAAAAAATCACTTTAGAGCAGTTATCGAAAAAATTTCGTGCCAGCGTCAGTTATATCTGCCATGAATTTACCAAAGAGTATCGTATTTCCCCTATTAACTATGTTATTCAACGGCGTATGACGGAAGCGAAATGGTCACTCACTAATACTGAATTATCACAGGCAGAGATTTCCTGGCGTGTGGGTTATGAAAATGTCGATCACTTTGCCAAACTGTTTTTGCGCCATGTCGGCTGTTCGCCCAGCGATTACCGCAGGCAATTTAAAAACTGTTTTGCGGAACAAGAAATCCTATCTGAATTTCCTCAACCAGTAAGTCTTGCCGGATAAATCTGGCGGCGCAGTTTGTTAAGAAGCTGCGCCGCCTGCAGATTATTTGTTCTGATAATCTTTCAGGATCTGCCGACCTGCTACGTAAATCATAATTTCGTCTGTACCGCCGCCGATACGTTCACAACGGACATCACGCCAGAAGCGGGAGACGCGCGCCTCATCGGTATAGCCCAGACCGCCCATGATTTGAATCGCATCATCAATGACTTCCATTGCGGTACGTGCGCAGTACAGTTTTGCCAGCGCCGCGCTGGTGCGCAGTGACTGATGCTGATCGGCTTGCCATGCCACTTTCAACACCATGTTGCGCATGTTGTCGATCTTAATCGCCATCAGCGCCAGTTTTTCCTGGATCATCTGGTTATGACCAATGGGCTTACCAAAAGCGATACGCTGGTTGGCATAGCGGGCGGCATCTTCAAAGGCACACTCGGCAAAGCCGGTGCTGCGCGCGGCGTTGATCAGGCGCTCCATCTCAAAGTTGTACATCACATTGAGGAAACCCATTCCTTCTTCGCCCACCATGTCGCTCTCTTCAACTTCCACGTTGTCGAGATAGACTTCGCAGGTGCTGAGCATATGCCAGCCGATTTTATGCAGTGGATTGATTTTAATGCCGGGTTTACTGGAGTCGACCCACCACAGAGTAAAGGCCTTTTTCGGATCTTTCGGTTGCGGATCGCGCGCCAACACCAGCATATATGGGTACTCTTTCGCACCGGTAATAAAGGTTTTCTGTCCGTTGATGTAAACCTTGCCGTTTTTACGCGTGTAAGTGGTAGTGGCACTGTTGTTGTCTGAGCCTGCGCCTGGCTCCGTCAATGCCAGGGCATAGGCGGGATCACCCGTTTCCAGGGTGCTCTCTGCCGTTTTACGTAGCTGCTCTGCAGAACCGAAACGGCGCATACTGTGAATACATTGACCGTTGGTAATCAAAAATGCCGGAGCACCGCATTTTGACACTTCCATCAGCGCCAGCATTTGGGTGACGTAATCCGCAGGGATACCACCAAATTCTTCCGGCACGCCAAGCATGGAAATACCGTTATCCGCCAGTGCCCGCATAAACTCACGCGGGTATGTCCCGTTTTGATCGCAGGTGCGGAAATACTCTTCCGGAAAGTTAGTCGTAATCAGTTCGCGAATACTGGCCAGCAGCAGTTCTTGTTCTTCAGTTAAAGAAAAATCCATCATTATACTCCTGTTAATGAGCCGCTTCAGGCAGGACAAAACCCATCGCCGCATCGATAAATAATCTTTCGTCCATCAGTTTGAGTTCTGGCGAAATCACTGGGGTGAAATCCATTTTGTCGAGAATATCTTTTTGTAAATCGACGCCAGGAGCGATTTCGATTAAATGCAGGCCGTCTTCTTTTAGCGTGAATACGGCGCGCTCAGTGATATAACGAACATCCAGCCCTCGCTCGAGAGCGATTTTTCCGCTGAAAGTTATTTCCGGTAGTTCCCGAATAAATTTCTTCACCCGTCCTTCCTGGACGATATTTAATTTGCCGTCGGTAATTTCTGTTTTTAAACTGCCCGCAGTTAATGTGCCGCAGAAAACGATTTTCTTCGAAGTGGCACTGATATCAATAAATCCACCGGTGCCCATGATTTTACCATTGAATTTATGCACGCCGACGTTACCGTGCTGGTCGACTTCAGCAAAACTCAAATAACAAACATCCAGACCACCACCGTGATAAAAATCAAACTGGGACGTCATATCCAGAATGGCGCGGGTATTCACGTTCGCGCCAAAGGCGATCCCCTGTGAAGTAATACCGCCAATCGGACCTGTTTCTACCGTCAGAATAAAGTCATCAGCACAACCTTCTTCCCGGGCGACCAGGCCAATGCCGTCAGCAATACCGACGCCGACATTCCCCACTGCGCCTTTGCGCATTTCGAATAATGCACGCCGTGCAACTAATTTACGTTGGTTTAGGGGCAGGCTAAGTTTGGTGCTGTCATCAAGAGTGAAGTCACCAGAAATAAAGCGGTTAACCGGCGCACCGCCATACAGTTGGGTTTGATCCGGATCGACCACCACAATATCCACCAGATAACCCGGAATACGGACAGATTTAGGATGCAGCGTGGCTTTCTTAACCATTTTCTGCACCTGCATCATCACAATGCCGCCGTTATTGTGCACCGCCTGGGCAATAACCAATGCGTCGAGATACATCACCTCATCTTCAAAAGTGGCGTAGCCTTCGCTGTCGCAGGTGGTAGCGCGAATGAAGGCGATATCTGGCGCTATCGCTTTGTAATAGAGATATTCTTTGTTATCAAACTCGACCAGTTTAATCAGATCTTCTTTAGTGACTTCATTCAGTTTGCCGCCTTGCTGGCGTGGATCGACAAATGTTCCGATGCCAATATCACTAATAATACCAGGCTGGTGGGCTGCGGCGGCGCGTAAGGTTTGTGTAAGTACACCTTGTGGATAGTTATAAGCAATAATTTTATTTTGTTCTGCGAGATCAGAAATACGCGGCGATTGTCCCCAGTGACCGCATAATGCCCATTTCACCAGACCTTCTTGTGCCAGCGGACTAATACCACGGTCGGCGCGATCGCCAAGCCCTGTTGGACTAATAATCGATAAATTACGTGGTGTTTGAGTCTGTTTATATTTATCAGCAAGAGCAGTAATTAACGTGGTGGCTTCCAGAATACCGCCGCCAGCGCCTAACACACAAAGTGTTGCTTCGTCGGGAATATAATTCACCGCTTCCTGTGCCGACAGGACCGGCACTCGTCCATTAATACGAGGTGGTTTTACAGGTTTCATTGTTAATTCCTGATTCAGGTGTGATTTTCCCTACGCCAGATGGAGAATTAGCGCACAGAGGCTCACGAAATATTTTTATTAAATACGGTTAAAAATACTTTTTTTAGTTCGGCGGGAGAGGGTATTCCCGCCGAAAATATTATTGCTTATGCCTGATGTAAAATAGTTAATACCGTACGCAAATCATTTACCGAGATTTGCCCTGGCGCAGAGGCTTTTTTTACCGCACCAAAAGTTGCCGCCGACCCAAATACTTCACCAGCCAGACGAGAAATTACGCCAGTTTTTGCCATCGACATCGTGATGATTGGACGATCGGCATACTGCTCCTGCATCTCCAGGGTCGCGGCAAGCAACGTCAGCACATCGCTGGTACTTTGCGGCATCAGCGCAATCTTAGGAATATCGGCGTCGAAGGACTGCATTTTGCGCAGACGGGCAATGATTTCTTCGGCTTCCGGCGTTTTATGGAAGTCATGGTTGGACATGACAACTTTCACATCATGCGCGTGGGCGTAGGCGACGGTTTCTTTAACCTGATCATCGCCGGTAAATAACTCCAGATCGATCATATCAACCAGGCCGCTGTCGATGGCTGCACGATTGAGTGCAATATAAGCCTCGGTGGAAATCGCCTGCTCGCCGCCTTCTTTGGCACTGCGGAAGGTAAACAGCAGCGGTTTTTCTGGCATGGTTTCACGGAGAATTTTTGCTGCCGCCATGACAGACTCCACATTGGAGAGGTCGGCATAGTGGTCCACACGCCATTCCAGAATATCAAAGTCCGCTTCACGATAGGCGAGAGCTTCGGATTTCACGCTGGCGATATCTTTCGCCATCAGCGAGACGATGATTTTAGGTGCGCCCGTACCAATGACGAGATCTTTTACAGTTACGGTTTTCATTTTTTACCCTTTCTGCACGCGGTCAGCCTGTCAGGCACCGAACCCCATGACCTGTTTAACATATTCCAGAGGGAAATCTTTGCCAGTCCATAACGTGAACTGTTCAGCCCCTTGCCACAACAACATGCCGTATCCATCAATCGTTTTGCAACCCGCTTGTTGCGCCTGCTGCAATAACTTCGTCATATGCGGGTTATACACGCATTCAGTGACCAGGAGTCCCGGATGTAACAGACTGATATCATTAACCAATGATTCATTCTCAAGGGGTTTCATACCCACTTTGGTGCCATTGGTTAAAATGTCGGCGGAAGCCAGGGCTTCAGCAAAGGCTTGCTGATCGGCGAGATCGGTGACTGTCACGACGCAATCGGTGTTTTCGTTAACCCGCTGCGCGAAGGCGAGGGCTTTATCGAAGAACTCATCCCGACGGTTAAAGAGTTTAATTTCTTTTAAACCTTCAATTGCCCCCTGCGCGCCAATTGCCGTTGAGGCACCTCCGGCCCCTAATAGCACCATCGTTTTGCCTTTGATATCAAAACCGCTCTCTTTAATGGCGCGAATATGGCCCGTGCCGTCGGTGTTATAGCCATGCAGATAGCCATCATCATTTACGATGGTGTTGATGGCACCCACCAGTTTGGCTGCTGGCGTTAATTCATCAACATATTCACACGCCAGTTGTTTGTTCGGCATTGATACACCAGTTCCGCGCATTTTGAGGGCTTTTAATCCTTCAATTGCTGCGGGAAAACTATCGTTATCCACTTCAAAGGCCATATAGGTAAATGGCAATCCCGCTTTTTCTAAGGCTTTATTCTGCATTTCGGGCGATAAACTGTGGCGGATGGGATAGGCCATCAACCCAATCAATTCGTATTTTGCGGTAACATCCATAATTAACTCCTTTAACCTCTATGCTTAATTGTGTTTAACCTGGTGCTAAATTTATGCTCGCCAAACCGCACATCATTTTCAGGAATAATGAAAACGCGGTAATAGCGGATAAAAACAATAATTGCGGTAATCAGGGCCAGCAGCGCGAAAGTAAAATCGAGAACAATGATATATTGCAGGCCGATGTTCGACAGATAACCGGTAATCAGCGGAATAACAAAGTTAGCCAGTCCACCCATCATCATATATATACTGGTGACTTTGGCTTTGCTTTTTGGGAAAAACTCTGACATGACCGAAACGCCGAGCTGTAAAATGCCGCCAGCTGCTGAGAAACCGATAACAAAGGCTCCGGCATTACACACCAATGGAGAAGGGTACAGGTAGATAATGGCAGCTGTTATTGTTGCCAGTGCAGAGTTAAATACATTAGCCCAGATGGGCCGGACCATTTTTTTCAGCAGTGCGGCAAAAATAAAGACACAGACCAGCGAACCCATACTGTAATAAGAGATGGTTTTTAATGCCTCAGCTTCTGACATACCAGCAAAAGCCATCGCATATTTGGGCATCCACACCACAATCACATAAAAGGTCGAGAATGCGGCTACACCGAACAGTACTGATGAAACACCTTCCAGCCAGACTAACGGTTTGCTGTTCATTTGCGGTAATTCATTAGCTACGCTGGCGTCCACCAACTGGCTGGGGAATTTGCTTTTCAACAGCATCAGCGTGATCAGTACAAACAGAATACCCGGAATAATCAGCCCATAGCCGTACCAGATGTTATTGAGCAACATATAGCTCACCAGCATTGGGTAGAACATTTGCCCGAATGACACCATCGCTTTAACCAGTATGACCGCCGAACCAGAGGCTTTCGGAAAGCATTCCATGAGCGCGGGGTAGCCACCCGTATCCAGCGCTGAGTTAGCGATACCTACGCACACTGCCAGACAGTAGGCGAGAGTTAAATTCGGGCAAGCAGGAATACCAAAGAAGAATAGCAGATACATTATTACTGCCATTAATATCACCGCCCGACGACCAAACTTATCGGAGATCACTCCGAAGAATAAAATACTGATCAATCGCCCCAATCCGATACCGGAAATTAAATAGGCAATGCCCGCGTTGTCAGTGGAAAACTTTTCTGCCAAAGATGTCATGTTTTGGGCAAGCGTAATAACACTAATGCCGTGCAGGAAATAGCTGAAGTAAATACAAAGAACAGCCAGGATAAATGGCGTGCTGAAAGCCTTATTTTGAGACATTTTCACAGCTCCTTGCTGAAAGATAATTTCGTTACCGTACGTATTGTTCTCCGACGGTTTACATAATTACTATACTGAAGATAATTTTCCCTGGGTACATGGCATAAAGTTTATGTTTCCAGGAATATTGCATGTCATAGTTTGTTTTTGATCGCGATTTTCCTTAGTTAGCGCAGAAAGAGTTATTTATCCGTAAGATCTTGCATAACCTGAAAAGAATATTGCATTACTCACCCGGAGCGATATTTTCCTTTAGCGTGTGATGCCGCGTTTCTTTGCGACTGCGTAAGCCAATAAACAGTGCCAGTATAAAGCCGATAGCAGCGATGGCGGTATCGAACCACATAATATCGGCAATACTTCTTTGCGAAAGATGAGCCGTAATCAACGGAATGGTAAATGTTGCAATGCTGCCCGCACTGTAATAGATCCCCGTTGCTTTTCCTTTAGCGTAGGGAAAACGTTCCGCCATTAACGTCAGGCCAATTTGTACAACACCGCCTGCGGAGGTAAAACCGATGACGAAAGCAAATATTATCACCACATAAAATGTGGGATGCAGGCAGACGGTGAGCAGGGCGATAAATGAGATAAAGGTGTACAGCATCAGTAATGTTGTTGGGCGAACGGTATTACGAATGAGTGGAGCAGTAATAAATACACACAGCAGCGAACCCACGGTGTAGATACTGAGTAATTTGATCGACATGGTGTATGACATGCCAGCGACAAATTGTCCGTATTGTGCCAGCCACTGGCTAACCAGATAAAACGTTGCCATTGAGATATAGCCATATAGGGAATAACTGGCTAAATCGATAATTGAACAGCGATGTTCCGTAGAGCTGGTGGTTTTCTTTATGACAGGTAAGTGACGACCCGGATGGGGTGGGAACGTACAACGGTATAAAAACAGAGCGTTAATAAACATAATGCCTGCGGCAATCATAAAGGACCAACCGAACCACAGTTCAGCCCACACTAACAGGCTGATAATTAGCGGTAATAAAAACTGTCCGCTGGAAACAAATGCTTTAATTAAAATATTGGCTGTACCCGGTGAGCGTGGAAAAGCTTCCATCAAACTGGGATAGGTGCCTGCATCGAGAAAACTGTTTGCCATTCCCGCCAGAAAGCCAAAAACATAAGCGATAATGATGTTATTGGTGTGCAGGATGCCAAAAAAGAAGGCCATATAGCAGCACATCCCGAGCATGATAAAAGGGCGGCGACCAAAGCGATCGGATAATAATCCTGCAAAAAGCAAGACACTTAATCGACCAATGCCCAGTGATGAGATAACTATCGAGACGCCCGCGGCATTAGTCTGCCAAAGCGTCTCCAGCGAGGCCATATTCAGGCTCATCAAAATGACGCCCATACCATGCACCAGGTAATTAAAATACAACCCAAGTGCGGTAGGGTAATAGGGATTTTTCATAGGTTCTACTTAGCAAAGGTGCTTTAAAAAGTGTAGCGATGTTGTGTCAGTATCCGTTCATTATTGTTGTAACAACGACAATTCCTTTCTGTGGAGAAATTAACAAAGCCGCTCCAGATCGTGTGCATATAATTCAGCGGCTACCGATTGATAGATCTTCCAGTCAATAAAATTGCCATCAGGGTAGACTTGTTGAAACGCGGTTAAGTCGGGGAAAAAACGCATGGTGTTGTTGCCGATGCGGTTATTTATTTTCTCTATGATGGCATGAAGATGTTTTTTTCGTTGCTGACGCATAGCCAACAGTTGCTCGACTACACAATCAGGAATGGCGCATTTGCCATTTTCCCACTGACGCCAGCTTTCACTGTTACCGGTCTGGGCAATCCAGGTCGCGCATTCATCAATAGTCATGGCAAAAATATGGCGAAGTGCCTGGAGTTCATAAGCGTTCATCGTGTAATGGCTGCATGAAATAAACAATAAAATATAAATAACATTATCAGCCTGCTGACGGCTTGAAGAGAGTCACAGTATCTTGTGCAACATTATTGGAAAGAGTGAGGGGCGAGGTAGCGAAGCAGAAAAATGTTAAAAAAAAGCCCATCGTGGGAGATGGGCAAAGACTACACACAGCAATTCGTTGTTTCACTCAGGGGATTTCCATGCTTATAAATCAATATGTTGATTTATAACCGTGAGCTAATAGTAGGCATACGGACTTTTTGCGTCGATCAGATTCGTCTCATTAGTTTAAAAACTGTAAAGAATTTGCGACAGGTACTACCAGCTGAATAGCGGTAAGCAGGAAAATATGGGGAAGAGCAAGCAAATATCAATTAGCAGGGGTTAACAATCAGGCGGCAGAGCCGCCTGATGAGAAATTACTTATTCGGTTTCTCGATTTCGCCAAGTTCTTCGAGAATTTCTTCCGGTTGGTCCGTCGGCGGTGGGACTTCTTCCACCCACGCGGCAAACAGACGCCAGGAAACGGCTAACAGAACCGGACCAATAAACAGACCGATCATCCCGAAAGCAATCAAACCACCAATAACGCCAGAGAGGATCAGGATCAGCGGTAAATCGGCACCCATGCGAATTAACATTGGGCGGATGACGTTATCGAGCGTGCCAACCACACCGCTCCAAACTAACAATACCGTTCCCCAGGTGGTATCGCCAGTCCAGTAGAGCCAGATAATCGCCGGAATCAGTACCGGCAACGGTCCAAGCTGGACAAGGCAGGAGAGGATCATTAACACCGTTAGCAAAGTTGCATAAGGTACGCCGGATACGGCGAGGCCGATACCGCCAAGCACTGCCTGTACTAACGCCGTCACCACCACACCCAGCGCCACCGCGCGGATAGCCTGTGCCGCCAGCAGCACGGCGGCATCTCCGCGAACGCCTGCCAGACGGGTTGCAAAATGGCGAATGCCTTGTGCCACCTGTTCACCGCGCCAGTACAGCAGGGCGCTGAAGAGAAGCATCAGCGCACAATGCACCATAAAGCGCCCGATATGCGCCGCCTGCCCAACGAACCAGGTGGTGGTGGTGCCAATATAAGGACGGACTTTCGCCATGATCGCCGTCCCCCCCATATCCAGCAAATTGTGCCAGCCTGCATATAGCTTCGCGCCAATCACCGGAATGGTATTAAGCCACGCCAGATCGGGTAACGTCATGTCACCACTGGAAATGGCTTTAATTAGCGGGCCGCTGCCGTCGACGATACTGTTAACCAGCAAAGCAATAGGGATGATAAACACCATCACTAATAACAGCGTCATCACCAGAACGGCGAGAGAGCGGCGACCAAACATGATCTTTTGCAAACGTAACAATACCGGCCAGGTGGCGATAACCACTGTACCGGCCCATGCAAAGCCGAGAATAAAGGGTTGTACAATCCACAGACATGCCACAATCATGATGGCTAAAAACAGCACCGAAAGCAGAATTTGTGCGACATCCCTGGGCTGACGAACATTTACCATAACTACTTTTCACCTTTTTTGTGCGTCAAATCGTCGACGCGACGTGAACACGCGAAACTCACCTGCATAATGATGAGCAATTTCAGCGGTTTTTAACAGGTCGATTCTGCCCTTAATTCTGATGGGCGTGTAAGAAAAAAATGTGGTACAACAACTCAGGCAACACGCAAACGATTAATCTCTCATCACAGACCGCAGGAAAGGGTCAATATAATGATTCCACAGATTTCCCAGGCACCCGGCGTCGTTCAACTGGTGCTTAATTTTTTGCAAGAGCTGGAGCAACAGGGTTTTACCGGCGATACGGCGACAAGTTATGCCGATCGTCTGACAATGTCGACTGACAACAGTATTTACCAACTTCTCCCCGATGCGGTGGTATTTCCGCGTTCAACCGCAGATGTAGCGCTGATCGCCCGTCTTGCCGCGCAGGAACGCTATTCATCGTTGATCTTTACCCCCCGCGGCGGCGGCACCGGCACTAACGGACAGGCGCTCAACCAGGGGATTATTGTTGATATGTCCCGCCATATGAACCGCATCATCGAAATTAACCCTGAAGAGGGCTGGGTGCGCGTTGAGGCCGGGGTGATTAAAGACCAACTCAATCAGTACCTGAAACCCTTTGGCTACTTTTTTGCGCCAGAACTTTCGACCAGTAACCGGGCAACGCTCGGCGGGATGATCAATACCGATGCATCCGGTCAGGGATCGCTGGTCTATGGCAAAACGTCAGATCACGTACTTGGCGTACGCGCGGTGTTGTTGGGGGGCGATATTCTCGATACGCAACCTTTACCCGTCGAACTGGCGGAAACGCTGGGTAAATCCAATACCACAATCGGGCGAATTTATAACACGGTTTATCAACGTTGCCGTCAGCAACGCCAGTTAATCATCGACAACTTCCCCAAGCTTAACCGCTTTCTTACCGGTTACGATCTGCGTCATGTCTTTAACGATGAGATGACCGAGTTCGACCTGACGCGCATTCTGACGGGTTCAGAAGGGACGCTGGCCTTTATTACCGAAGCGCGACTGGATATTACGCGCTTGCCTAAAGTGCGCCATCTGGTGAACGTCAAATATGACTCTTTTGACTCCGCACTGCGTAACGCGCCGTTTATGGTTGAGGCGCGGGCGCTTTCGGTAGAGACGGTGGACTCAAAAGTGCTCAACCTTGCACGGGAAGATATTGTCTGGCATTCCGTCAGTGAACTGATTACCGATGTGCCTGATAAAGAGATGCTCGGGCTGAACATTGTGGAATTTGCTGGTGATGATGAGACGCTGATTGATGAGCGGGTAAATGCACTCTGTGCGCGGTTGGATGAACTGATTGCCAGCCAACAGGCAGGTGTGATTGGCTGGCAGGTGTGCCGCGAACTGGCGGGCGTTGAACGTATCTATGCGATGCGCAAAAAAGCCGTTGGTCTGCTTGGCAATGCCAAAGGTGCTGCTAAGCCAATTCCGTTTGCTGAGGATACCTGCGTACCGCCGGAACACCTGGCGGATTATATTGCTGAATTTCGCGCGCTGCTCGACAGCCACGGCTTAAGCTACGGTATGTTCGGTCACGTCGATGCAGGTGTCTTGCACGTCCGTCCGGCGCTGGATATGTGCGATCCACAACAAGAGATTTTGATGAAGCAAATCTCTGATGATGTAGTGGCGCTTACCGCGAAATACGGTGGTTTGTTGTGGGGCGAACACGGCAAAGGTTTTCGCGCCGAATACAGCCCGGCGTTTTTCGGTGAGGAACTTTTTGCAGAACTGCGTAAAGTGAAAGCGGCATTTGACCCGCATAACCGACTCAACCCCGGGAAGATTTGCCCGCCAGAAGGTCTCGATGCGCCGATGATGAAAGTGGACGCGGTGAAGCGCGGTACATTCGATCGACAGATCCCCATTGCGGTACGCCAGCAGTGGCGTGGTGCAATGGAGTGTAACGGCAACGGTTTATGCTTCAACTTTGATGCTCGTAGTCCGATGTGTCCGTCGATGAAGATCACCCAGAACCGGATTCATTCACCGAAAGGGCGCGCAACGCTGGTACGTGAATGGCTGCGTTTGTTGGCGGATCGCGGCGTTGACCCACTCAAACTGGAACAAGAACTGCCTGAATCCGGCGTCAGTTTGCGGACGTTAATTGCCCGCACGCGCAATAGTTGGCATGCGAATAAAGGCGAATATGACTTCTCACACGAAGTCAAAGAGGCGATGTCGGGCTGTCTGGCCTGTAAAGCTTGTTCGACTCAGTGCCCCATCAAAATTGATGTGCCGGAGTTTCGCTCTCGTTTCCTGCAACTCTATCACACCCGTTATTTACGCCCGCTGCGCGACCACCTCGTCGCTACGGTTGAGAGTTACGCACCGCTGATGGCACGCGCGCCGAAAACCTTTAACTTCTTCATTAACCAGCCGCTGGTGCGCAAACTCTCGGAAAAACATATCGGCATGGTTGATTTGCCGCTGCTGTCGGTCCCCTCGCTACAACAACAAATGGTGGGGCATCGCTCGGCAAACATGACGCTGGAACAGCTTGAAGCTCTCAATGCAGAGCAGAAAGCGCGCACGGTGCTGGTGGTGCAGGACCCCTTTACCAGCTATTACGATGCTCAAGTGGTGGCGGATTTTGTCCGTCTGGTCGAAAAATTAGGTTTCCAGCCCGTGTTACTGCCATTTTCGCCAAATGGAAAAGCCCAGCATATCAAAGGTTTTCTTAATCGTTTTGCGAAGACGGCGAAAAAGACGGCGGATTTCCTCAACCGTATGGCGAAGCTGGGTATGCCAATGGTAGGCGTCGACCCGGCGCTGGTACTTTGTTATCGCGATGAATATAAACTGGCTCTGGGCGAGGAGCGTGGCGAGTTTAACGTCTTACTGGCAAATGAATGGCTGGCAAGCGCACTTGAGTCACAGCCAGTGACTACAGTCAGCGGTGAATCATGGTATTTCTTTGGTCACTGTACCGAAGTTACCGCCTTGCCGGGCGCGCCAGCACAATGGGCGGCAATATTTGCCCGTTTTGGCGCGAAACTGGAAAATGTCAGCGTGGGGTGCTGCGGCATGGCAGGGACTTACGGACATGAAGCGAAAAACCATAAAAATTCGCTCGGGATCTATGAATTATCCTGGCATCAGGCTATGCAGCGACTGCCGCGTAACCGCTGTCTGGCGACCGGATATTCCTGCCGTAGTCAGGTAAAACGGGTTGAAGGCACAGGGGTACGCCATCCTGTGCAGGCTTTACTGGAGATTATTAAATGATATGGAAACGAAAAATCACCCTGGAAGCACTGAATGCTATGGGGGAAGGAAACATGGTGGGATTGCTGGATATTCGCTTTGAACATATTGGTGATGACACCCTTGAAGCGACAATGCCAGTAGACTCACGGACAAAGCAGCCTTTCGGGTTGCTGCATGGAGGTGCATCCGTGGTACTGGCCGAAAGTATCGGTTCCGTTGCCGGTTATTTATGTACCGAAGGTGAGCAAAAAGTGGTTGGTCTGGAAATCAATGCTAACCACGTCCGCTCGGCACGAGAAGGGCGGGTGCGCGGCGTATGCAAACCGTTGCATCTCGGTTCGCGTCACCAGGTCTGGCAGATTGAAATCTTCGATGAGAAAGGGCGTTTGTGCTGTTCGTCACGATTGACGACCGCTATTTTGTGACGTTGTCACCAGAAAAGTGTGACGCATATTGCTTTTGGTTATTATCTGCACAGTAAACGGTGGTATACTGTGCAGGTCTTGTCTAAAAGCGAGGATGCTATGTCTACTCAACTTGATCCCACCCAACTGGCCATTGAATTTTTACGCCGTGACCAAAGCAATCTTTCACCTGCCCAATATCTCAAGCGTCTGAAACAATTAGAACTTGAATTTGCTGACCTGCTTACTCTCTCTTCTGCTGAATTAAAAGAAGAAATCTACTTCGCCTGGCGTCTGGGCGTGCATTGATCCTGATTTAATGTCGCGAGTTCGCCAAATCGGCCTGGATTAATCTTCGTCCAGGTTCGAGGGCCTTTTTAATACAGCCTATCTACCCGCCTGATAACGTTCAAAAATAATACAAATCGCAGTTTGTGTTAAAACAGTGGGTTAGCTTTATGAGATTATCCTTATCGCCCCTTCAAGAGCTAAGCCACTGTGAGTGCCGGAGATAAGCGCCGGATGGGGTAGAAACCCTTAAGCCTGTGTCGCACAGACTTAAGGGTTTTCTTATTTCTGAACGCTGCACTTTTTTACCTATCTCTTAAATAGTCATTTTCAATACAACTTTTTCTTTTTCATCACAGCCTTAATGCTCCTTAGATAATAATCATTATCTAACAATGAGATACCTAATTCTTAGCGTGCCTGTTAACCCACACATCAGGGTCTATGCTTATTAAAAGCAGGTAAAAAGCATGTTTTACGCTAAAGCCCCTGCGTTTGCTGGGTTGAACTGATAATCATTATCACTAACATGCTGTTATACGCTGAAAGCGATGAAGTGAGGTAAATCGATGGACATGCATTCAGGAACCTTTAATCCACAGGATTTCGCCTGGCAGGGCTTAACGCTGACACCCGCAGCCGCTGTCCACATCCGCGAGCTGGTGGCAAAGCAGCCGGGTATGATCGGCGTGCGCTTAGGCGTGAAGCAAACAGGCTGCGCGGGCTTTGGCTATGTGCTCGACAGTGTTAGCGAGCCGGACAAAGACGATCTGCTGTTTGAACACGACGGCGCGAAGCTGTTTGTCCCGCTGCAAGCGATGCCTTTTATTGATGGCACGGAAGTCGATTTCGTTCGCGAAGGACTTAATCAGATATTCAAATTTCACAACCCTAAAGCCCAGAATGAATGTGGCTGTGGCGAAAGCTTTGGGGTATAGGCGGTACTATGTCTCGTAATACTGAAGCAACTGACGATGTCAAAACCTGGACCGGCGGCCCGCTGAATTATAAAGAAGGATTCTTCACCCAGTTAGCCACCGATGAGCTGGCAAAGGGGATAAACGAAGAGGTGGTGCGCGCAATTTCGGCGAAGCGTAATGAGCCGGAGTGGATGCTGGAGTTTCGTCTCAACGCCTATCACGCATGGCTGGAGATGGAAGAACCGCACTGGTTGAAAGCGCACTACGACAAGCTGAATTATCAGGATTACAGCTACTACTCGGCACCATCGTGCGGTAATTGTGACGACAACTGCGCGTCTGAACCCGGCGCGGTGCAGCAAACTGGCGCGAACGCCTTTTTAAGTAAAGAGGTGGAGGCGGCGTTTGAGCAGTTGGGCGTTCCCGTGCGGGAAGGCAAAGAGGTGGCAGTGGATGCCATTTTCGACTCTGTTTCGGTTGCCACTACTTATCGCAAAAAACTGGCGGAGCAGGGAATTATTTTTTGTTCCTTTGGCGAGGCGATCCACGATCACCCGGAACTGGTGCGTAAATATCTCGGCACCGTGGTGCCGGGGAATGACAACTTCTTTGCCGCACTTAATGCGGCGGTAGCCTCTGACGGTACGTTTATTTATGTGCCTAAAGGCGTGCGTTGCCCGATGGAACTTTCCACCTATTTTCGTATTAACGCGGAAAAAACCGGGCAGTTTGAGCGCACCATTCTGGTGGCCGACGAAGACAGCTACGTTAGCTACATTGAAGGCTGTTCCGCTCCGGTGCGTGACAGCTATCAGTTACACGCGGCGGTGGTGGAAGTCATCATCCATAAAAACGCCGAGGTGAAATATTCCACGGTACAAAACTGGTTCCCTGGCGATAACAACACCGGCGGTATTCTCAACTTCGTCACCAAGCGTGCTTTGTGCGAAGGCGAAAACAGCAAAATGTCATGGACGCAATCAGAAACCGGCTCAGCGATTACGTGGAAATATCCCAGCTGCATTTTGCGCGGCGATAACTCCATTGGTGAGTTTTACTCAGTGGCGCTGACCAGCGGTCATCAGCAAGCGGATACCGGCACCAAGATGATCCATATCGGTAAAAACACCAAATCGACCATTATATCGAAAGGGATCTCTGCCGGACATAGTCAGAACAGTTATCGCGGCTTAGTGAAAATCATGCCGACGGCAACCAATGCGCGCAATTTCACTCAGTGCGATTCAATGCTGATTGGCGCTAATTGTGGGGCGCATACCTTCCCGTATGTCGAATGTCGCAATAACAGCGCTCAGCTGGAGCACGAGGCAACGACATCACGTATTGGTGAAGATCAACTGTTTTACTGCCTGCAACGCGGGATCAGCGAAGAAGATGCCATCTCGATGATTGTTAACGGTTTTTGCAAAGACGTGTTCTCGGAACTGCCGCTGGAATTTGCCGTTGAAGCACAAAAACTCCTCGCCATCAGTCTTGAACACAGCGTCGGATAAGGAATAAACATGTTAAGTATTAAAGATTTACACGTCAGCGTGGAAGATAAAGCTATCCTGCGTGGATTAAGCCTCGACGTTCGTCCCGGCGAAGTTCACGCCATTATGGGGCCCAATGGTTCGGGCAAAAGTACCTTATCGGCAACGCTTGCCGGGCGAGAAGATTATGAAGTGACGAGCGGCACGGTTGAGTTTAAAGGCAAAGATTTGCTTGCGCTGTCGCCGGAAGATCGTGCAGGTGAAGGCATCTTTATGGCCTTCCAGTATCCGGTGGAAATTCCCGGCGTCAGTAACCAGTTTTTCCTGCAAACGGCACTTAATGCGGTGCGCAGCTATCGCGGGCAGGAAACGCTCGACCGCTTTGATTTTCAGGATTTGATGGAAGAGAAAATCGCTCTCCTGAAGATGCCGGAAGATTTATTAACCCGTTCGGTAAACGTTGGTTTTTCCGGCGGCGAGAAAAAGCGCAACGATATTTTGCAAATGGCGGTGCTGGAACCGGAGTTATGCATTCTTGATGAGTCAGACTCCGGGCTGGATATTGACGCATTAAAAGTGGTTGCCGATGGCGTGAACTCGCTGCGTGACGGCAAGCGTTCATTCATCATTGTTACGCACTACCAACGCATTCTCGACTACATCAAGCCTGATTACGTCCATGTGCTGTATCAGGGACGAATTGTGAAATCCGGAGATTTCACGTTGGTCAAACAACTGGAGGAGCAGGGTTATGGCTGGCTTACCGAACAGCAGTAACGCACTGCAACAGTGGCATCATTTGTTTGAAGCTGAAGGGGCGAAACGCTCCCCGCAAGCACAGCAGCATTTACAACAATTGCTGCGTACCGGACTGCCGACACGTAAACATGAAAACTGGAAATATACGCCGCTGGACGGGCTGACCAATAGCCAGTTTGTCAGCATTGCGGGGGAGATATCCCCACAGCAGCGTGATGCCTTAGCGTTAACATTAGACGCCGTGCGGCTGGTGTTTGTCGATGGACGTTACGTGCCCGCACTGAGCGATGCAACTGAAGGCAGCGGATATGAAGTGAGCATTAACGACGACCGTCAGGGGTTACCCGACGCTATTCAGGCGGAAGTGTTTCTGCATTTGACGGAAAGCCTGGCACAAAGCGTGACGCATATCGCCGTGAAGCGCGGTCAACGGCCGGCAAAGCCATTGCTGTTAATGCATATCACCCAGGGCGTGGCAGGTGAAGAGGTGAATACTGCCCATTACCGGCATCATCTGGATCTGGCGGAAGGTGCCGAAGCAACGGTGATCGAACATTTTGTCAGCCTTAATGATGCTCGTCACTTCACCGGCGCACGGTTCACTATCAACGTCGCAGCGAACGCCCATTTGCAGCATATCAAGCTGGCGTTTGAAAACCCGCTCAGTCACCACTTTGCTCATAACGATTTGTTGCTGGCTGACGATGCCACCGCATTTAGCCACAGTTTCCTGCTGGGTGGCGCAGTGTTACGACACAACACCAGTACGCAACTCAATGGCGAAAACAGCACGCTGCGGATCAATAGCCTGGCGATGCCGGTGAAAAACGAGGTGTGTGATACTCGTACCTGGTTGGAACACAATAAAGGTTTTTGTAACAGCCGACAGTTGCACAAAACTATCGTCAGCGACAAAGGCCGCGCGGTATTTAACGGTTTGATCAACGTCGCGCAGCACGCCATCAAAACGGATGGTCAGATGACCAACAATAATCTGCTGATGGGCAAACTGGCGGAAGTGGATACTAAACCGCAGCTGGAAATCTATGCAGATGATGTGAAATGCAGCCACGGCGCGACGGTGGGGCGTATTGATGACGAACAGATGTTTTATCTGCGCTCGCGCGGGATCAATCAGCAAGATGCCCAGCAGATGATCATTTACGCCTTTGCTGCCGAACTGACGGAAGCACTGCGTGATGAGGGGCTTAAACAGCAGGTGCTGGCCCGAATCGGTCAACGACTGCCAGGAGGTGCAAGATGACTTTTTCCGTCGACAAAGTGCGGGCCGACTTTCCGGTGCTTTCTCGTGAGGTAAACGGTTTGCCGCTGGCTTATCTCGACAGTGCCGCCAGTGCGCAGAAACCAAGCCAGGTGATTGACGCCGAGGCTGAGTTTTATCGTCACGGCTACGCGGCGGTGCATCGCGGTATTCATACCTTAAGCGCCCAGGCGACCGAGAAAATGGAGAACGTGCGCAAGCGGGCATCGCTGTTTATTAATGCCCGTTCGGCGGAAGAGCTGGTGTTTGTCCGCGGCACGACGGAAGGGATCAATCTGGTCGCCAATAGCTGGGGCAACAGCAATGTGCGGGCGGGCGATAACATCATCATCAGTCAGATGGAGCACCACGCTAACATTGTCCCCTGGCAGATGCTTTGCGCACGCGTTGGCGCAGAGCTGCGTGTGATCCCGCTCAACCCCGACGGCACGCTGCAACTGGAGATGCTACCTAATCTGTTCGATGAGAAAACTCGCCTGCTGGCAATTACTCATGTCTCCAACGTGCTGGGAACGGAAAATCCGCTGGCGGAAATGATCACGCTTGCGCACCAGCATGGCGCAAAAGTGCTGGTGGATGGCGCTCAGGCGGTGATGCATCATCCGGTGGATGTTCAGGCGCTGGATTGCGATTTTTACGTGTTCTCCGGGCATAAACTGTATGGCCCTACCGGAATTGGCATTCTTTATGTCAAAGAAGCCTTGTTGCAGGAGATGCCGCCGTGGGAAGGGGGCGGTTCTATGATTGCCACCGTTAGCCTGAGTGAAGGCACTACCTGGACCAAAGCGCCGTGGCGGTTTGAAGCCGGTACGCCCAATACCGGAGGTATTATTGGCCTTGGCGCGGCGCTGGAGTATGTTTCGGCGCTGGGGCTTAACAACATTGCCGAGTATGAACAAAATCTGATGCATTACGCATTGTCGCAGTTGGCAGCGGTGCCGGATCTTACGCTCTATGGTCCGCCGGACAGACTTGGCGTTATTGCTTTTAATCTCGGTAAACACCACGCCTATGATGTTGGCAGTTTTCTCGATAATTACGGCATTGCTGTGCGTACCGGACATCACTGCGCAATGCCATTAATGGCCTATTACAACGTCCCTGCGATGTGTCGGGCGTCGCTGGCCATGTATAACACCCATGAAGAAGTGGATCGTCTGGTGACCGGCCTGCAACGTATTCACCGTCTGCTGGGATAACAGGGAGGCACTATGGCTTTATTGCCGGATAAAGAAAAATTGCTTCGTAATTTTTTACGCTGCGCCAACTGGGAAGAGAAATATCTCTACATTATTGAGTTGGGTCAGCGTCTGCCAGAATTACGTGACGAAGACAAAAGCCCGCAAAATAGCATCCAGGGCTGCCAGAGTCAGGTGTGGATTGTGATGCGTCAAAATGCGCAGGGAATTATTGAATTACAGGGCGACAGCGATGCGGCCATTGTAAAAGGGCTTATTGCGGTCGTCTTTATTCTTTACGATCAAATGACGCCGCAGGATATTGTCAATTTCGATGTGCGCCCGTGGTTTGAAAAAATGGCGCTCACCCAACATCTCACCCCATCACGCTCACAAGGTCTGGAAGCGATGATTCGCGCAATTCGCGCCAAAGCCGCTGCACTTAGCTAAACTAAAGGGACAGCTTTCATCCGGTTGGCTCACATTGCCGGGTGGTCAATGTTTACACTGGCCTGCACAGGAGTGTTTTGGTTTCAGGTGAACATAAGCGCCATCCGACGTTTCAGCGTGAGTCTCCGGCAAATACAGGAGGTTTACAATGAAACGCGCGTCTTTGCTTACACTCACGCTTATCGGCGCTTTTAGCGCCATCCAGGCTGCCTGGGCGGTTGATTATCCGCTACCACCAACCGGCAGTCGACTGGTTGGGCAAAATCAAACGTATACGGTGCAAGAAGGGGATAAAAACCTTCAGGCCATCGCCCGACGTTTTGATACTGCGGCAATGTTGATCCTTGAAGCCAATAACACTATCGCCCCGGTGCCAAAACCCGGTACGACGATAACTATTCCTTCACAACTATTATTACCTGATGCGCCGCGTCAGGGGATTATTGTAAACCTTGCAGAGCTGCGCCTTTATTATTATCCGCCGGGAGAAAATATCGTGCAGGTTTATCCGATAGGTATTGGTTTGCAGGGGCTGGAAACGCCGGTGATGGAAACGCGTGTGGGGCAGAAAATCCCTAACCCAACCTGGACGCCTACGGCGGGCATTCGTCAACGTTCGCTGGAGCGTGGCATTAAATTACCGCCGGTCGTTCCTGCCGGGCCAAATAACCCGCTAGGACGTTACGCACTGCGCCTCGCGCATGGTAATGGCGAATACCTCATTCATGGCACCAGTGCGCCGGACAGCGTCGGTTTGCGCGTCAGTTCGGGCTGTATTCGCATGAATGCACCGGATATTAAAGCTTTATTCTCCAGCGTGCGGACGGGAACACCGGTGAAAGTGATCAACGAACCGGTGAAATATTCCGTGGAACCTAACGGGATGCGTTATGTTGAAGTACATCGACCACTATCGGCAGAAGAACAGCAGAACGTTCAGACAATGCCGTACACGCTGCCAGCAGGCTTTACGCAATTTAAAGACAATAAGGCTGTAGATCAGAAGTTAGTCGATAAAGCGTTGTATCGTCGGGCAGGGTATCCGGTTGCGGTGAGCAGTGGAGCAACTCCCGCAGCCAGCAATGCGCCTTCAGTAGAGTCAGCGCAGAATGGGGAACCAGAGCAAGGGAATATGTTACGCGCGACGCAGTAGCGGTAAATAGCAGGCAAAAAAAATGGCGCACAATGTGCGCCATTTTTCACTTCACAGGTACTATTACTTGCGGTATTTAGTAGCCATGTTGTCCAGACGCTGGTTAGCACGAGCTGCGTCATCTTTAGCAGCCTGAACGTCGGAACGCATTGCGTTCACGTCGTTGCTCAGCTGGTCAACTTTAGCGTTCAGAGTCTGAACGTCAGAAGACAGCTGATCGATTTTAGCGTTGCTGGAGCAACCTGCCAGCAGAGTAGAACCCAGGATTACCGCGCCCAGTACCAGTTTAGTAGCTTTCATTATTAATACCCTCTAGATTGAGTTAATCTCCATGTAGCGTTACAAGTATTACACAAACTTTTTTATGTTGAGAATATTTTTTTGATGGGAAGGCACTTATTTTTGATCGTTCGCTCAAAGAAGCATCGAACGCTGGGTTTTAGATAAAAAAATTGAGAGAAAACAGGATGCTTCCATCGGATTCATCTTAGATAAAGTGAGATTATATAGTGAAATCCGATTTGATTTTTTATTGCTTCTGGTTATCGATTAAATAAAAAAAGCGCCCATCAGGGCGCTTCGATATACAAATTAATTCACAAAAGCAATATTACAGGACGTGAACAGATGCGGTGTTAGTAGTGCCGCTCGGTACCAGTGCACCAGAAACCATAACTACGACATCACCTTTGTGTGCCAGACCGCTCTGCAGAGCCAGTTCTTTACCCAGACGGTAGAAGTCATCAGTAGAAGTGATCTCTTTAACCAGCTGCGGCACAACACCTTTGCTCAGTACTAACTGGTGAGCCGTTTTTTCGTTGGTGGTCAGTGCCAGTATGGTGGCATCCGGGAAGTATTTACGTACTGCGCGAGCAGATTTACCGCCCTGGGTAGCAACCACGATCAGCGGGGCATCCAGTTTTTCAGCAGTTTCAACGGCACCACGGCATACCGCTTCGGTAATGCGCAGTTTACGGTTGTCATTGTTGAACTCGAGACGGCTGTTCATCACGCGGTCGGTACGTTCGCAGATGGTCGCCATGATAGAAACCGCTTCCAGCGGGTATTTACCTTTTGCGGATTCACCAGACAGCATCACTGCGTCAGTACCGTCGAGGATGGCGTTTGCAACGTCACCGGCTTCTGCGCGAGTCGGGCGTGGGTTTTTGATCATGGAATCCAGCATCTGGGTCGCAGTGATAACGACTTTACGTGCACGGATACATTTTTCGATCATCATCTTCTGGGCGAAGATAACTTCTTCTACCGGGATTTCTACACCCAGGTCGCCACGCGCAACCATGATGCCGTCAGAGGCTTCGAGGATTTCGTCGAAGTTGTTGAGGCCTTCCTGGTTTTCGATTTTGGAGATGATGTGGATGTTTTCGCCGCCGTGCGCTTTCAGGTGCTCACGGATTTCGATAACGTCAGAACGCTTACGAATAAAGGAAGCAGCAACAAAGTCTACGCCTTGTTCGCAACCAAAGATCAGGTCCTGTTTGTCTTTTTCAGCCAGTGCTGGCAGGGCAATGGAAACGCCAGGCAGGTTCACACCTTTGTTTTCGCCCAGGTCGCCGTTGTTCAGCACTTTACAGATAACTTTGTTACCTTCAATGGCGGTAACTTCCATACCGATCAGACCGTCGTCAACCAGTACGGTGTTGCCAACAGACAGGTCAGTAGTGAAACCTTCATACGTTACCGCAACCATTTCGCTGGTGAAACCTTCATACGTTACCGCAACCATTTCGCTGTTGCCGATAACAGATTTATCAGTAGTGAAAGTAAAGGTCTGACCCGCTTTCAGAGAAACGTCGATACCGCCTTCCAGTTTCATGGTGCGGATTTCCGGACCTTTGGTATCAAGCAGGATAGCGGCGGTTTTACCAGTTTTGCTCATCACGTTGCGCAGATTCTGAATGCGCTGACCGTGTTCTGCATAGTCACCATGAGAGAAGTTCAGACGCATAACGTTCATGCCAGCGTCCAGCATTTTAGCTAACATCTCTTCAGATTCGGTTTTCGGTCCGATGGTGCAAACAATTTTGGTCTTTTTCATGACAGTCTTAGTCTTTAAGTTGAGAAGGATGGGAGAAACTTGCTTTCTGGGCGCACTGCCGGAAAGCGAATCCGGTATTACGAAAGTGGTTGTGCCTCGCTCTAAGGATAGGTGACATCGAAAAAGCGTGCAGAGGAATGTGTGCTTGTGTCTCAGCCCAACGTGAGTGCCTGTTTTTGAGTCGTTGAGTTCTACAGTCCAAAGTGCTGAAACCATTCAAGAGTCAATTGGCGCGCATTATACGCTGAAATTAATCCAAAAGGAAAACAAAAACAGCGTTTCAAAAAATATACAACTTGTAAGACAATAAATTGTTATCAAAGATTCAGCGTTCCAGGGAAAAGGTTACGCAAAAACTTCGTTGTTTGCGCAACGTCTGGTGCCGGGGTTGTCAGTGTGAGGATAAGTGAAAGTTCATCCGGTGTATAAATACACCATCGCTCAATTGCTACAGTTAAAATAATTTATCACGTTATTTGTCTGATTTTGTTTGATTTTTGTTTAATTGGTTAGATTGATATATGCTGATAGTTGGCATGATAAATAGGTATAAAGAATGGGAAACCGGACAAAAGAGGATGAACTGTACCGAGAAATGTGCAGAGTTGTCGGTAAAGTTGTGCTGGAAATGCGCGATCTGGGGCAGGAACCAAAGCATATTGTTATCGCAGGCGTATTACGTACAGCATTAGCCAATAAACGCATTCAGCGCAGTGAGCTGGAAAAGCAGGCGATGGAAACAGTCATTAACGCACTGGTAAAATGACCATTCAGGATGAGGCGGTAAGCTTCATCCTGATATTGTTAGTTCAGTTGCGGTCCAGTTAATCATTCTAAATAACAACTGCTGAAATTATATGAATTTCGGTGTGTATTTTAATTTATAGCGATAAAGTTATTTTTATTTTCTGCGATGAACTTCACAAATAATTGTCGGTTAAGTTAAATTTATTTCAAATGATAATAAATATCAGTTCACTTATAATTCCTTGCTTTGTGATTTTAATTGATAACGATCAATGTTAAGAGCCCAGAATAATCACATTATTTTTTCTCCTAACCATAAAGGATTAGTTTGTCAGCGTTAAATCTTTTCTCATACACTATCGGGTTTGGGAAAATATCTGGTGTTGAGGACAGAGTCAGCAGCGTATTAGTTGAGTGCCTAATATCAGGCTGCTGAATTGTCAGCACTGTGTTTGCGAAGAGGATGCGAAATAAATGAACCCGGTTGATCGTCCACTATTAAATATTGGCTTAACGCGATTAGAATTCTTGCGTATATCAGGAAAAGGCCTTGCTGGTTTAACAATTGCCCCTGCTTTACTGTCACTTTTGGGTTGCAAACAGGAAGATATTGATAGCGGCACAGTAGGGTTGATAAATACACCCAAAGGGGTGCTGGTGACCCAACGTGCGCGATGCACGGGTTGCCACCGCTGTGAAATCTCTTGTACCAACTTCAACGATGGCTCAGTAGGGACATTCTTCTCCCGTATCAAAATCCATCGCAATTATTTCTTTGGCGACAACGGGGTTGGCTCTGGCGGCGGCCTGTATGGCGATCTCAACTATACCGCGGATACCTGCCGTCAATGCAAAGAGCCGCAATGCATGAACGTCTGCCCGATTGGTGCGATTACCTGGCAGCAGAAAGAAGGCTGTATTACCGTCGATCATAAACGTTGTATTGGCTGTAGCGCCTGTACTACGGCGTGCCCGTGGATGATGGCCACCGTAAATACCGAAAGTAAAAAATCCTCGAAATGTGTGTTATGCGGTGAATGCGCAAACGCCTGCCCAACAGGGGCGTTAAAAATTATCGAGTGGAAAGATATTACTGTGTGAATCTTGCAAAGGAAAAAATCATGGCTAACGGTTGGACAGGTAATATATTAAGAGTCAATCTCACGACAGGAAATATTACCCTCGAAGATTCCAGTAAGTTTAAAAGTTTTGTCGGTGGCATGGGCTTCGGCTACAAAATTATGTATGACGAAGTACCGCCAGGCACGAAACCTTTCGATGAAGCGAATAAATTAGTTTTTGCTACCGGCCCATTAACTGGATCTGGTGCCCCCTGTAGTTCTCGCGTAAATATCACTTCACTTTCTACTTTTACCAAAGGAAATTTAGTCGTCGATGCCCATATGGGGGGCTTTTTTGCAGCGCAAATGAAATTCGCTGGATACGACGTCATTATTATCGAAGGGAAAGCGAAATCACCGGTATGGCTGAAGATTAAAGATGACAAAGTTAGCCTTGAAAAAGCCGATTTCTTATGGGGAAAAGGGACGCTCGCAACGACGGAAGAAATTTGTCGCTTGACCAGTCCGGAAACCTGTGTGGCGGCTATTGGTCAGGCTGGGGAAAACCTTGTTCCTCTCTCTGGCATGTTGAATAGCCGTAACCACAGCGGCGGTGCGGGAACTGGCGCAATAATGGGTTCGAAAAACCTGAAAGCGATTGCGGTTGAAGGGACGAAAGGGGTCAACATTGCCGATCGTCAGGAGATGAAGCGTCTCAACGATTACATGATGACTGAACTTATCGGTGCGAATAACAACCATGTCGTGCCAAGTACGCCGCAATCGTGGGCAGAGTATTCAGATCCCAAGTCACGTTGGACAGCACGTAAAGGGCTGTTTTGGGGCGCGGCTGAAGGTGGTCCGATTGAAACGGGGGAAATTCCTCCAGGCAATCAGAACACGGTCGGCTTTCGTACCTATAAATCCGTTTTTGACTTAGGTCCGGCGGCAGAGAAATACACAGTAAAAATGAGTGGCTGCCACTCTTGCCCGATCCGTTGTATGACCCAAATGAATATTCCTCGGGTGAAAGAGTTTGGCGTGCCCAGCACAGGTGGTAACACTTGTGTAGCAAACTTTGTCCATACCACCATCTTCCCGAACGGGCCGAAAGATTTTGAAGATAAAGACGATGGTCGTGTGATTGGTAACCTGGTTGGTCTGAATTTGTTCGATGACTACGGCCTATGGTGTAACTACGGGCAGTTGCATCGCGACTTTACTTATTGTTACAGCAAAGGTGTGTTCAAGCGTGTTCTGCCTGCTGAAGAGTATGCGGAAATTCGCTGGGATCAACTGGAAGCGGGTGACGTTAACTTTATTAAAGATTTTTACTACCGTCTGGCGCATCGCGTGGGTGAGTTGAGTCACCTGGCTGATGGTTCATATGCCATCGCAGAACGCTGGAATTTGGGTGAAGAGTACTGGGGCTACGCGAAAAATAAACTCTGGTCGCCGTTTGGCTATCCGGTTCACCATGCCAATGAAGCGTCAGCGCAAGTCGGTTCCATTGTTAACTGTATGTTCAACCGTGACTGCATGACGCATACCCATATCAATTTTATTGGTTCCGGCTTGCCATTGAAACTGCAGCGTGAAGTGGCGAAAGAGCTTTTTGGTTCTGAAGATGCTTACGATGAAACCAAAAACTACACACCGATCAATGACGCAAAAATTAAATATGCTAAGTGGTCGCTGTTGCGGGTCTGTTTGCATAACGCCGTCACCCTGTGCAACTGGGTCTGGCCAATGACCGTTTCGCCGCTGAAAAGCCGTAATTACCGGGGCGATCTGGCACTTGAAGCCAAATTCTTCAAAGCGATCACTGGCGAAGATATGACTCAGGAAAAATTAGATTTAGCTGCAGAGCGTATCTTTACGTTGCATCGCGCCTACACGGTAAAACTGATGCAAACCAAAGATATGCGTAATGAACACGATCTTATCTGTTCCTGGGTATTCGACAAGGATCCGCAGATCCCGGTCTTTACTGAAGGTACAGACAAAATGGATCGTGACGATATGCATGCTTCGCTCACGATGTTCTACAAAGAAATGGGCTGGGACCTACAGCTTGGTTGTCCGACCCGCGAAACATTGCAGCGTCTGGGGCTGGAAGATATTGCCGCCGATCTGGCAGCACACAATCTACTGCCTGCGTAAGGAATGGGAGAGATGAACCATCAGGATGAATTGCCGTTAGCGGAAGTCAGCGAAATTGATGAGGCGAAGCGGCAATGGTTGCAGGGGATGCGTCACCCCGTTGATACGGTAACCGAACCAGAACCGGCTGAAATCCTGGCAGAGTTCATTCGCCAGCATTCTGCGGCTGGGCAGCTGGTGGCGCGCGCTGTGTTTCTCTCGCCGCCCTATTCGGTTGCAGAAGAGGAACTGTCAGTTTTGCTGGAAAACATTAAGCAGAACGGAGACTACGCGGATATCGCTTGTATGACGGGAAGCCAGGATGATTACTATTACTCAACGCAGGCCATGAGTGAAAACTACGCGGCGATGTCTTTGCAAGTTGTGGAGCAGGACATTTGTCGCGCCATTGCACACGCCGTTCGTTTTGAGTGCCAGACGTATCCTCGTCCTTACAAAGTCGCCATGCTGATGCAAGCGCCATATTACTTCCAGGAAGCGCAGATTGAAGCCGCGATCGCCACGATGGATGTTGCACCTGAATATGCCGATATACAGCAGGTGGAGTCATCGACGGCAGTGTTGTACTTGTTTAGCGAGCGATTTATGACCTATGGCAAGGCGTATGGCTTATGCGAATGGTTCGAGGTAGAGCAGTTTCAGAACCCCTGAAATTTCAGGGGGATGTCATGGATAGGGTGGACAGTTGCAGCCACTGCATTAGGGGATAATCAGATGTCCTTCACTCGACGCAAATTTGTTCTGGGGATGGGAACAGTAATCTTTTTTACTGGTTCTGCGTCTTCTCTGTTAGCGAATACGAGGCAAGAAAAGGAAGTTCGGTATGCCATGATTCATGACGAGTCACGGTGCAATGGCTGTAATATCTGCGCCCGCGCATGCCGTAAAACTAACCACGTCCCCGCTCAGGGAAGCCGTTTATCGATAGCACACATTCCAGTCATCGATAACGACAATGGAACGCAGTATCACTTTTTTCGCCAGTCATGTCAGCACTGCGAAGATGCTCCTTGCATCGACGTTTGCCCGACTGGGGCGTCGTGGCGTGATGAGCAGGGGATCGTGCGGGTAGAAAAATCGCAGTGCATCGGCTGCAGTTATTGCATTGGCGCTTGCCCGTACCAGGTTCGTTACCTTAACCCTGTCACTAAAGTGGCAGATAAATGTGATTTCTGCGCTGAGACCCGACTGGCAAAAGGCTTTCCGCCCATTTGCGTCAGCGCCTGCCCGGAACACGCCTTGATCTTTGGTCGCGAAGATAGCCCAGAAATTCAGGCGTGGTTGCAGGAAAATAAATACTATCAATATCAGCTACCTGGTGCCGGGAAACCGCACCTGTATCGCCGGTTCGGTCAACATTTGATTAAAAAGGAAAATGTATGAACCCGTCGCAACATGCTGAACAGTTTCAGAGCCAGTTGGCGAACTATGTGCCACAGTTCACTCCCCAATTTTGGCCGGTGTGGTTGATCATTGCCGGACTATTGCTGGTAGGGATGTGGTTGGTGCTGGGGCTGCATGCCTTGCTTCGTGCTCGTGGCGTGAAGAAATCAGCCACCGACCATGGTGAGAAGGTTTATCTTTACAGCAAAGCGGTCAGATTATGGCACTGGTCGAATGCGTTACTCTTTGTATTGTTGCTGGCAAGTGGGCTGATAAATCACTTTGCGCTGGTGGGCGCAACTGCGGTTAAAAGTCTGGTTGCGGTGCATGAAGTTTGCGGATTTTTGTTACTGGCATGCTGGCTCGGCTTTGTTCTGATCAATGCCGTTGGGGGTAATGGTCACCACTATCGCATTCGTCGTCAGGGGTGGCTGGAGCGAGCGGCAAAACAAACGCGATTCTATTTGTTTGGCATTATGCAGGGGGAAGAACATCCTTTCCCGGCAACAACCCAGTCTAAATTTAATCCCTTACAGCAGGTTGCCTATGTTGGTGTCATGTATGGATTGCTGCCGTTGTTACTATTGACGGGGCTGCTGTGTCTCTATCCGCAAGCCGTGGGAGATGTGTTTCCTGGCGTAAGATACTGGTTATTGCAGGCGCATTTTGCTCTGGCATTTATAAGCCTCTTTTTTATCTTCGGTCATCTTTATCTTTGCACCACGGGGCGTACGCCACACGAAACCTTTAAAAGCATGGTCGATGGCTATCACCGGCACTAACGAATGATCATTACACGAGCAGACCTGCGAGAATGGCGTATCGGAGCGGTGATGTATCGCTGGTTTCTGCGCCATTTCCCACGCGGCGGTAGTTATGCCGATATTCATCATGCACTGATTGAGGAAGGATATACGGACTGGGCGGAGAGTCTGGTTGAGTATGCGTGGAAAAAATGGCTGGAGGATGAAAACTTCGCGCATCAGGAAGTTTCTTCTATGCAAAAACTGGCCACAGATCCCGGAGAGAGAGCATTTTGCAGTCAGTTTGCCCGCAGCGACGATCATGCTCGCATCGGCTGTTGTGAGGATAATGCCAGAATCGCAACTGCTGGGTATGCCGCGCAAATTGCCAGTATGGGTTATAGCGTGCGGATTGGAAGTGTCGGCTTTAACAGTCACATTGGCAGCTCCGGTGCACGCGCACGGGTTGCTGTAACCGGTAATTCTTCGCGGATAAGCAGCGCTGGAGATAGCAGTCGGATTGCGAATACCGGAATGCGAGTACGCGTTTGTACATTGGGTGAACGGTGTCATGTCGCCAGTAATGGTGACCTGGTGCAAATCGCCAGCTTTGGCGCAAACGCCAGAATTGCCAACTGCGGCGACAATGTACACATCATTGCCAGCGGTGAAAATTCAACAGTAGTGAGCACGGGCGTGGTCGACTCAATTATTCTCGGGCCAGGGGGATGCGCCGCACTCGCATATCATGACGGCGAAAGAGTTCGCTTCGCCGTCGCCATTGAAGGTGAAAACAATATTCGAGCCGGAGTCCGCTATCGTCTTAATGAACAACATCAGTTTGTTGAGTGCTGATAGCTTTACCTTTAATCAAACGAAAGACGCCGACGCGCACGGGATGCAGGTTTTACGACCGCCCGAGCCATCGCCTCTCCAATTTCTGCACATGCCGTAAGTCCCTGTACGAATGGCTGGTCGTGCATCAACCAGGGCAACGCGCCGAACGCTACGCGCCCACGAATTTCTTCGGGTTGCTGTAGCGTATAATCTTCGCCAACATCAGGGATTTCATCCCCTGTTTTCTGTAATTGTTCGCGTAGTCCAGGAAAAGGAATATCTTTCACTTTAAGCGGACGCTGCCCGCGGGCATCAATAAAAACGTCAAACGAGTAGCTATTGTCTTCCGTTTTCAGGACGGTGCGCGACTCATTAATTTCCATTTCGTAGTCTTCACCGAGGGCGAGTATATGAATGATTCCCGCTTCACGTAAGGCCAGCAGCCGACGAATAGACTCTGAAGGGATTGCGGCATAATTATCTATGAAAACTCGGGCAAGGCCTTTACTGAACCGTTTATGGTCGTGTTCATTCAGATGTGGAACAATTTCCTGTACAGCTTCATGCAGGCGCAGAATGACATAACGCCAGGGAACAGTATGTTTTTCTCGTTTATTGCGTTCGACTTCCTGGAGATTTTTTTCTGCCCAGTCAAATGGGTCGCGTTGTTTGCGCTCGGCAAACCAGGCTTGAGCAAAGGAATCGACATTCAGGCTTTCTAAGGCTATGCGTTGGCTCCAGTCTGGATCAGCAAATTTGATTTCCTCTACTATCAATCTAAATACCCGATCCAAAAGGCCCTCTTCGCCTTTTTGAATCTCAGCATTTAATGCCTGATCAGTGACGATGTGTAAGGGCTCGTAGGGAATAGGGCAATAGAAATCGGCTTCGGGTAAAATACCTGTGCGCGACATTAACGTAATATTTAGCTTTTCACTTGCGTTATCGCGGTGAAAAGTGACGTGTTGTTTATCATCTTCAATGAACGAACCATGCTGAATAGCCACTGCCATTGCCGCATCCAGTCCGCTCAAGGATGTTCCCATAATACCCACGTTACACGCATCGACCTTTGCTTCCATCAGGCCTGACCACGGGCTGGGAAAATACGTTCTGGTTGCTTCTTCTTCATCAGGCCAGACGTGCCCCGTTGCGATCACCACTAAATCAAACGTCTCGCTGGGTAAATCCAGATTTGTAGCGAGCATGACGCCAGCATTTGTAATTTGCAGATCGGTAACCTGGCATGATTCATAAACAGCTACTGCAAATTTTTGCTGTCGTGCCTGGTCTACTAATCGTAAAAATTGATCGCGGAAATATTCGCCCAGCAGAATTCGCGGTAAAAACTGACGATCGTGCAAGGTTTCTTTTTTAACGCCATAACGCTGGAGATGGCTGGCTTCTTGCTTTTGTAGCCATTCGAGATACGTGCAATAAATCGGCGGTATTTCAATACTGGCAATGTTTGCCAGCATCAGTTTTGAGTTTTCATCATCACTGTATGGCATCCCGACACCGGCTTCGTCAGCCTGCTCGAAGATAGAAATAGAAAGTGGCGTTTGTTGCTGTAGAAGCGAGAATAAGGTGTAGATCCCTGTAGGCCCGGCACCCACAATAGCAATTGTTTTCATTGTTACTTACCTGTACGCATTCTTTCGAATTTAGTGTTATCAGATAAGTTTGGTTGAGATTTTTAGAATTTGAGAAATTTCAGACAGGGATGAAAAGGGCACTAACCGCCCTTGATTAAAATCTGTCAGGCAAGTTTTGCCTGATTGATTTGACTCAGTGGCACATTGACATCGAAAACTTTGGCGACAACTTCCTCAACGCCAAGATTTTTCAGTCGGGCAGTATGTTTTTCCAGATAGGTAAGGGCGCTTTTTTCATCAGAGAAAAGGTAGATCCCACCGGCTTCGTGGTTCTTTTCACTTTCTGTCCAAACCTTCCACAGAAAACCAGGTTCCTGATTAATCGACTCAGCAAGCGGTTTAAGCTGCTCAGCCATTGCGTCGCCAAATGGGCCATTAAAAGCAAAATGAAGTTGTAACAAAGTTGCCACTGCGATTCTCCTTCTGATAACGCACACGAAGACAGTGTAGATCTTTTAACGTATTGGATACAGAGAAGAAACAGAGGGACAAAGAAGAAGACCAGATTAAGAAAATCTGGTGCGTCCGAGTGGACTCGAACCACCGACCCCCACCATGTCAAGGTGGTGCTCTAACCAACTGAGCTACGGACGCAGGATGGTGCGTTCAATTGGACTCGAACCAACGACCCCCACCATGTCAAGGTGGTGCTCTAACCAACTGAGCTATGAACGCAACGTTGTAGGTGACAACGGGGACGAATATTAGCGGCAGAGTGGGAAGGTGGCAAGAGGCAAAACGTAATTTTCTGCGCTATTTCGACCGTTTGCAGAGCTTTTAAGCAAATTGGCTATATTTTGTTGATTTGCAAGGGTGATTTTTATTCAGGATCGCATTTACATCTGACACAACCCAATAATCCGTGTATCAGAGTTTAAACAGAGTTGTTTGCCACCATCTCAAATCTGTCGTGGATAAATCCTTCGTAGCCTTTACACTTAGGTAGCAATAAAGGCACACAGATGCAGCAAAGGAATAAATCATGGGATCTGATGCGAAAAACTTGATGAGCGACGGGAACGTGCAAATTGTTAAGACCGGCGAGGTTATTGGCGCGACGCAACTTACTGAAGGCGAGTTGATTGTTGAAGCTGGCGGAAGAGCCGAAAATACCGTGGTCACGGGGGCTGGCTGGTTGAAAGTGGCAACCGGTGGGATAGCCAAATGCACACAGTACGGTAACAATGGCACACTATCGGTCAGCGACGGTGCCATTGCCACAGATATTGTTCAGTCCGAGGGAGGCGCAATTAGTCTCTCTACTCTCGCTACGGTTAATGGCCGCCATCCCGAAGGTGAATTCAGCGTTGATAAAGGTTATGCCTGCGGTTTGTTGCTGGAAAACGGCGGTAACCTGCGTGTACTGGAAGGCCATCGCGCGGAAAAAATCATTCTCGATCAAGAGGGCGGCCTGTTGGTCAATGGGACAACCTCAGCAGTCGTGGTAGATGAAGGTGGTGAATTGTTGGTGTATCCAGGTGGGGAAGCCTGCAATTGTGAGATTAATCAGGGCGGCGTTTTTATGCTGGCGGGGAAAGCCAGTGATACGTTGCTTGCTGGTGGCACCATGAATAATCTCGGTGGTGAAGACTCTGACACTATTGTTGAGAATGGATCCATTTATCGTCTGGGGACGGATGGTATTCAGCTCTACAGTTCCGGTAAGACGCAAAACCTGTCCGTTAATGTGGGTGGTCGGGCTGAAGTGCATGCTGGTACGCTGGAAAACGCGGTAATACAAGGTGGGACAGTGATTTTGTTGTCACCCACCAGCGCGGACGAAAATTTTGTCGTAGAGGAAGATCGTGCACCGGTTGAACTGACCGGGAGTGTTGCATTACTGGACGGCGCTTCAATGATTATTGGCTATGGCGCAGAGCTGCAACAATCAACGATTACTGTACAGCAGGGCGGTGTGTTGATTCTCGACGGCAGTACGGTAAAAGGTGACAGTGTCACTTTCAGTATTGGTAACATCAATCTGAATGGCGGAAAACTGTGGCTGATCACTGATGCGGCAACGCAGGTGCAACTGAAAGTGAAACGCCTGCGTGGAGAGGGAGCCATTTGCCTGCAAACCAGTGCGAAAGAAATTTCACCTGACTTCATCAATGTGAAAGGGGAAGTTACCGGTGATATACACGTTGAGATAACAGATGCCAGTCGGCAAACTCTGTGTAACTCTCTGAAATTACAGCCAGACCAAGATGGCATCGGCGCAACGCTCCAGCCTGCGTAAAAACACAGGCGCAACCCGTGAAGGTTGCGCCTTGTCTTTATTAGCGGGATGCTCGTTGCAGAATGATGGCTGACGGCAGACGTTGCAGGAACCGCATACGCAGCATCATCATAATGGCTGCCGACGTCAGGCCAATAATAAAGCCTATCCAGAAGCCTGCTGGCCCCATAGGTTCAACGACCAGATCGGTCAGTGCCAGAATATAGCCGCTTGGCAAGCCCAGCACCCAGTAAGCCGTAAAGGTGATATAAAAAATGGAACGCGTATCTTTATAACCACGCAAAATTCCACTGCCAATCACCTGGATAGAGTCAGAAATCTGATATACCGCCGCCAGCAACATCAAATGCGCAGCCAGCGTTACAACCTCGGGATTGTCGTTGTACAACAGGGCGATTTGCTCTCGCAGTGAAACCGTGAATATGGCCGTCAGGGTTGCCATACAGACACCCACCATAAGCCCGGTCCGCGCAGCGGTTTGCGCATCCAGCGTTGAGCCTTGACCCAGACGATAACCTACGCGGATGGTTACCGCTGCCGCCAGCGACATGGGAAGCACGAACATCAGTGAACTAAAGTTCAGGGCAATCTGATGTCCTGCGACATCAACAATACCGAGCGGAGACACTAACAGAGCCACGACGGCAAACAGCGTTACTTCAAAGAACAGTGCCAGCGCAATTGGCAAACCGAGTTGAATCAGTCGTTTCATAACCGCAGGATCGGGCTTCGCGGTGCCTTTTTCGTTACGAATATCGCGCATCGAGCGGGCGCGTTTAATGTAAGAAACCATGGCAAGGAACATGACCCAATACACCGCCGCAGTAGCCACGCCACAACCAACTCCACCGAGCTCAGGCATACCGAAATGACCATAAATAAAGATATAGTTAACCGGAATGTTCACCAGCAGGCCGATAAAGCCCATCACCATACCCGGCTTGGTTTTTGCCAGACCTTCACACTGGTTACGGGCAACCTGGAAGAAAAGATAGCCCGGCGCGCCCCATAGCAACGCACGCAGATAACCCACGGCTTTGTCCGCCAGAGCCGGATCGATGTTTTCCATGGAGCGGATAATGTAGCCTGCATTCCACAGCACCAGCATAATGAGAACGGAAACAAAACCTGCCAGCCAGAAACCTTGTCGCACCTGATGCGCAATGCGCTCACGTCGACCGGAACCATTTAATTGCGCGATAACCGGCGTTAATGCCAGCAGCAGTCCGTGACCAAAGAGGATCGCCGGAAGCCAGATAGAAGTTCCGATAGCGACCGCCGCCATGTCGGTGGCACTATAGCCGCCCGCCATCACGGTATCGACAAAACCCATCGCAGTTTGGGCGATTTGCGCGAGAATCACCGGGATTGCTAATGCTAATAACAGACGCGCTTCACTGATATACTTCTGCACGTGAACACCTTTTATTTGTAGTTATATGAGAGACTAAAAAGCCGCCTGAATGGGCAGCAAAAAGAAGAAGCAGGGGAAATTCAGTCTATTGTAGCGAGGATTTATTAATTCTCCAGTGAAAAAATAGCCATTCTTACCCCTTCACTGGTAAGGGCGTTTTCCACCTGCTATTGTGCTGAACAGAATGTCTTAACTGATTTCAGGAGTTGTAAGTATGTTTACGGGGATTGTACAGGGCACCGCAAAACTGGTGTCGATTGACGAGAAACCAAATTTTCGCACGCATGTGGTGGAGTTACCCGACTACATGCTGGACGGACTGGAAACCGGTGCGTCCGTGGCGCATAACGGTTGCTGCCTGACAGTGACGGAAATTAACGGCAACCATGTCAGTTTTGACCTGATGAAAGAAACGTTACGCATTACTAATCTTGGCGATTTAAAAGTGGGGGATTGGGTAAACGTTGAGCGTGCGGCGAAATTCAGCGATGAAATTGGCGGACACTTAATGTCAGGTCATATTATGACCACCGCTGAAGTGGCGAAAATATTAACCTCGGAAAATAATCGTCAGATCTGGTTTAAAGTCCAGGATAGTCAGTTGATGAAATATATCCTGTACAAAGGATTTATTGGCATCGACGGTATTAGCCTGACCGTCGGCGAAGTCACGCCAACGCGTTTTTGCGTCCATTTAATTCCGGAAACACTGGAACGCACGACTCTTGGGAAGAAAAAACTCGGCGCACGCGTCAACATTGAAATCGATCCACAAACTCAGGCAGTGGTAGATACGGTAGAACGTGTGCTGGCGGCACGAGAAAATGCCATGAATCAACCAGGTACAGAAGCCTGATCTGAAATCGCCCCCGGAGAGGGGGCGATAGAATAGCCTTTAGCGAGCGACTCGAAGGCCGTTTTCAACACCGCGTGAGAACACGACCTGCCAGAGCTGAATATCACGGGCGCGGAAAGCACCTGCACAGGCATTCAGATAATAGGTAAACATCCGTTTAAAGCGTTCACTGTAGTTATCCGCAATTTCTGGCCATGCGGCGAGGAATCGTTCATACCACGCCATCAACGTAGTATCGTAATCAGCACCGAAGTTATGCCAGTCTTCCATCACAAAGTGGGGTTCGCTGGACTGAGCAATCTGGCGTACAGAGGGCAGGCAACCGTTCGGAAAAATATATTTATTAATCCAGGGATCAACATTCAGATCGGTTTTTTTCGAACCGATGGTATGGAGCAGGAATATACCTTCCGGTTTCAAATTACGATCCACCACCGCAAAATAGGTATCGTAATTTTTCGGTCCGACGTGTTCGAACATCCCCACAGAAACAATACGATCAAACTGGTCGTTCAGGTCACGATAATCTTGCAGCAAAATGGTGACATCCAGGCCTTCACAGCGTTCCTGAGCCATTTTTTGCTGTTCGGCAGAAATGGTTACGCCGACCACGCTTACGTCATAATTAGACGCCATGTAGTGCGCCAGTCCGCCCCAGCCACAGCCAATATCCAGTACGCGCATCCCTGGTTTTAACTGCAATTTTTCACAAATCATTTTGAGCTTCGCCTGCTGGGCAGATTCCAGATTATCGGCATCTTTCCAGTAAGCACAGGAATATTGCATGAAGGGATCAAGCATGCGGCTGAACAAGTCATTACCCAAATCGTAATGCTCTTTGCCGACTATCCAGGCACGTTTTTTACTCTGCAGATTGAAGAGACGAGCGCCGGCAATACGCAGCGTGTCTTTGAAATGATGGGGGAGTTGGTTCTCGAGACCTGCGCGTAAGACTTTGCTAAAAAACATATCCAGTCGGTCACATTCCCACCAGCCATCCATATAACTTTCGCCTAACCCCAACGATCCTTCCTGCAGAACGCGTTTAAAAAAATCGGGGTTTTTGACACGAATATCCGCCGGGGCAGAACCGTTAATGGCTATACCGGCACGGCTAAGTAATTCGTTGGCGATACGGTACCAGTTGTCATCCGGTACACTGACTTCTTCTATACACGATGAACTCATAGTTTCTCCATCACTGGTCGGTGATCAGAACCTTAAAACAGCGTAGACGCTTTTTGGGCTTTGTGAGAAATCTCGCAGAAAAAACCGCGAGTCTATAATCCGACGTAGAACAGAGGGAAAGGAGGAACCCTTGCCGAAATGACCATCCATAGTGAGTCGGGAACGATCCTGTCCCCGTAATAACATAATATTTATCGTAGTTTTAACAACTCGAAATTAGTATAGGCCGCTAATTTCAATCATACAACAAAATTTTGTTAGCAGCCTAAGTATAAGTATATCGATATAGATCAGTGTGATTCGCTATGAGCGACTTCGGCATTGCCATGATTCTGGCAGCCAACTTCTTCACAACGTTGCATCATGTAACCCAGAGCGACCAGCACTACTGTTGATAACATCACGCTGGTGGTGGTGAGCAATGGCGTGCTGATACTGATAAGCCAGGAAACTACCAGACTTGCGAGGAAGCACAGACCCAGTTGCAGAGTGTTCTGCAACGCTGCGGCGCGACCGGTTGCATGTGGGAAGGGACGCAGCGCCTGGGCGACAACAATCGGGTAGATCGCACCGTTGGCAATCGCCATCACACAGAATGGGATCAGGATTTCGACCAGCGACACATGGCTAATGAAGCCCGCAGCCCAGGTCGCAATGACGCTGACAGCAAACAGTACCAGCAACCACGGTAATAACTGCTTGCCTTGCCATTTCTGCAGCGCGGCGCGACAGCCATAACCACCAATCAGAAACGCGATAGTTTGCGGGACATAACTTAAACCAATAACTGCCGGGCTGTAGCCCATTTCACTAAGGATGAACGGTGAGCCGGTCAGCCATGCAAAAAAACTGGCTGAACAGGCCGCATATATCAGCACGTTGCCGCGATAGGTTTTAGAACGTAGCAGGTCGGTAAAGGTCAGACCATCCTGACTATTGTTACGGGCCTTCGTCGTGGGTTTGAGCCAGAAAATAGGCAGAATCAGCACCACGGTAATGGCAAACAGGGTGGCGAAAATCGCCTGCCAGGAAAAATGGACCAGCAGCCAGCTTCCTAACAGAGGAGCCAGTGCCGGAGACAGACCCACCAGCGGCATGATGGTCGCAAAAATACGGTTAACTTTCTGTGAAGGATAATAATCCGTCACTAACGCTTGCCAGATAACCGCCGCGGCGCAGACACCCACAGCCTGTACAAAACGCAATACCAGCAGCGTAGCGGCGTTTTCTACCCACAGCATCCCCAGACTACCTAACGCAAAAATTGTCAGGCCGATGAATAATACCGGTTTACGACCATAACGGTCGGAGAGCGGCCCCCACAGAAGCTGGGCTGCGGCAAAACCGGCAAGGAACAGACTAAGGCTGGCACTGACAGCAGACGCAGGCGTTTGCAGGTCGGCCTGTATGGCGGCGAAAGCAGGCAGATACATATCGGTTGCCAGAAAACCGAGTACGCTCAAACCTGCCAGCCAGACTAAAAATCTTTTCCCAGGTTGCATGTATATTCTCTAAATCTCTCAATTAAACACCGCCGCAAAGTGTAGGGAGTGAAATTAGTGTTGTGAAACGGTAATATTTGATGATTGGTTTCAAAAATTTTGCAGGCAGACTATGTGGTCAGAATATTCTCTGGAAGTTGTTGATGCGGTAGCGCGTAATGGTAGTTTTAGCGCCGCAGCCCAGGAGTTGCATCGCGTTCCTTCTGCGGTCAGCTACACCGTGCGTCAGCTGGAAGAGTGGCTGGCGGTGCCGCTTTTTGAACGACGTCACCGTGATGTGGAACTGACCGCTGCCGGGGCGTGGTTTCTCAAAGAAGGACGCTCTGTTGTCAAAAAAATGCAGATCACCCGCCAGCAATGTCAGCAGATAGCGAACGGCTGGCGCGGTCAGTTAGCTATCGCAGTGGATAATATTGTCAGGCCAGAGCGAACACGGCAGATGATCGTTGATTTTTATCGCCATTTTGATGATGTCGAACTTCTTGTCTTTCAAGAAGTGTTCAACGGTGTCTGGGATGCACTTTCCGACGGGCGCGTGGAACTGGCGATTGGCGCAACACGCGCGATTCCGGTAGGCGGTCGTTATGCCTTCCGGGATATGGGGATGTTAAGCTGGAGTTGCGTTGTTGCCAGCCACCACCCGCTGGCGTTGATGGATGGCCCGTTCAGCGATGATACGTTGCGCAACTGGCCGTCATTGGTGCGCGAAGACACCTCGCGAACGCTACCTAAACGTATTACCTGGTTGCTGGATAACCAAAAAAGACTTGTCGTGCCTGACTGGGAATCATCGGCAACCTGTATCTCGGCAGGATTATGCATAGGGATGGTGCCAACACATTTCGCCAAACCGTGGCTTAATGAGGGGAAGTGGGTAGCACTAGAACTGGAAAACCCCTTCCCGGATTCGGCATGTTGTCTGACATGGCAGCAAAATGATATGTCGCCTGCGTTAACCTGGTTGCTTGAGTATCTCGGCGATAGTGAGACGCTGAATAAGGAGTGGCTGCGGGAGCCGGAAGAGACTCCCGCAACGGGTGATTAACGACGATAGTCGCGGAACGGGCCGTCAGCCACGGAGCGGCGTTCAATCAACCGCGGATGCACTTCAATGGACTGCGGTTCTTCACGTTTGTTGACGATACGATCCAACAGCATGTTGAACGCTGTTTCGCCCAGCGAATCTTTTGGCTGATGGATCGTGGTCAGCGCCGGCGTAAAATAGCGGGCGTTGCGCACGTTATCATAACCGATCAGCGAAACATCCTGCGGCACGCGCAGACCCATTTCATCAGCAGCACAAAGTGCGCCCATTGCCATGATATCGCCACCACAGAAGACGGCAGTAGGGCGATGCGACTGCGACAGGATTTGCTGCATGGCGCGATAACCGGATTCAGGTTCAAAGTCACCCTGCACAATCCAGCTTTCCGGCACTTTGATCATCGCTTCTTCCATCGCCTTCATAAAACCGGCAAGGCGGCCTGCGCCGGTGTTACGTTCCAGCGGGCCAGGGATAACGCCGATTTCGCGATGACCGCGTTCAATCAGATAACGCCCGGCCATGTAGCCGCCTTCGAATGCGTTATCAATGACCGCATCGGTGAAGTCAGCTTTTGCTTCACCCCAGTCCATCACCACCATTGGGATATGGCGATACTCTTCCAGCATCGCCAGCAATGGCTCTGGGTACTCAGAACACATCACCAGCAGACCATCGACGCGTTTTTGCGCCATCATCGACAGATAAGCCCGCTGTTTCTCAAGATTGTTCCACGCATTGCCCAGAATCAGGGTGTAACCTTTCTGGAAGCAATTTTTTTCAACCGCTTCAATGATCTCGGCAAAATAGGCCGCTTCGCTGCTGGTCGCCAGCAAACCGATAGACTTAGTGTGGTTAACCTTCAGGCTACGCGCCACCGCGCTAGGGGAGTAGTGTAATTCTTTAATCGCTGCCCACACGGCGTTGCGCGTTTCTTCAGCGACGAAACGTGTTTTGTTGATCACGTGTGACACAGTTGTAGTGGAAACGTTTGCTCGTTTCGCTACATCTTTTATTGTTGCCATTCCATTTCACTCCAGACCCTAACTTCAGCTCCTGCAAAATCGCAAGGTAAACGTTTGCCTTTACACACCTTACGCACAACAAAAGTGTTGCGGTACGCCGGAAAAACGACACGGAGCGTCAGGAAGGGGTCAATGGCCAGTACGCAAATAATGTAAGCGTGGAATTTTGGCCGATCTTGACGAAAAGGGGAAGTAGTAAAAACACTTATCATTATAAATGACGGGAGATTTTTTCATCACAGTGTGTAAAAATGCGTAATATCACTTTTTGTGTGGTAATAAAAAAGGAGAAAACTTGATGAGCACCGACCTTAAATTTTCACTGGTAACAACGATTATCGTCCTCGGTTTGATCGTGGCCGTGGGTTTGACTGCCGCGCTGCACTGATTTCCTCTCGAGGGAGCGCGTTCTCCCTCGCATCTCCTTCCTGTTTGTTAGCAAAATGGCAAAAGTGTTTTCTCTTTTTGTTATTTTCATTTTTTTGTGATTACTGTCATGCTTTCGCCACTTTAATGAATATCGCGTAATGACGCGAAGAGGTGGAGATAAGGCATGAAAATTAACTATCCGTTGCTGGCGCTGGCGATTGGCGCGTTTGGTATCGGGACAACGGAGTTCTCGCCAATGGGCTTGTTGCCCGTCATTGCGCGCGGTGTGGATGTCTCGATTCCCGCTGCCGGAATGTTAATCAGTGCCTATGCAGTTGGCGTAATGGTGGGCGCGCCGCTGATGACGCTTCTACTTTCTCATCGTGCCCGCCGCAGTGCGTTGATTTTCCTGATGGCAATTTTCACGCTCGGCAACGTACTTTCCGCCATCGCGCCGGATTATATGACCCTGATGCTTTCACGCATTTTGACCAGCCTGAATCACGGAGCATTTTTTGGTTTGGGTTCAGTCGTGGCCGCAAGCGTGGTGCCAAAACATAAACAGGCCAGCGCAGTTGCCACTATGTTTATGGGGTTAACCCTGGCAAATATCGGTGGCGTGCCGGCGGCGACCTGGTTGGGTGAAACCATCGGCTGGCGGATGTCATTTCTGGCAACGGCGGGGCTGGGCGTGATTTCAATGGTAAGTCTGTTCTTCTCATTACCTAAAGGTGGTGCAGGGGCACGACCTGAAGTGAAAAAAGAGCTGGCGGTATTAATGCGTCCGCAGGTGCTGTCTGCATTGCTGACGACGGTACTGGGAGCTGGTGCAATGTTTACCCTCTACACCTATATCTCTCCGGTACTGCAAAGTATTACCCACGCAACACCGGTGTTCGTCACAGCAATGCTGGTGCTGATTGGTGTCGGATTCTCTATCGGTAACTATCTCGGCGGCAAACTGGCAGATCGTTCAGTTAACGGCACGTTGAAAGGCTTTTTGTTGCTGCTGATGGTGATTATGCTGGCAATCCCGTTCCTGGCCCGCAATGAGTTCGGCGCAGCTATTAGCATGGTGGTGTGGGGCGCTGCAACCTTTGCGGTCGTACCGCCGTTACAGATGCGCGTGATGCGTGTCGCCAGTGAAGCGCCAGGTCTGTCTTCATCAGTCAATATTGGTGCCTTTAATCTTGGAAATGCGCTGGGAGCAGCTGCTGGTGGTGCGGTAATTTCCGCTGGGCTGGGATACAGTTTTGTGCCGGTGATGGGGGCGATTGTCGCGGGACTGGCATTATTGCTGGTGTTTATGTCAGTCAGAAAACAACCTGAAACAGTTTGCGTTGCCAACAGCTAATTAAACAAAAACGCAGAAGGATAACCTTCTGCGTTACAGTTGCTGGCAACGTGCGATTTATCTTGCCGAATGCGCTGTTAACGCCTCATCCG